>OLRD01000044.1_pt1 | contig 110083 bp, 81 predicted proteins | sample 1672051 | NCBI WGS metagenome assembly OLRD01 (sample SAMEA3136640, study PRJEB25190) | human gut metagenome | biome: human gut; feature: human-associated habitat; material: faeces | place: Austria | collected 2013 | reverse complement strand
TCGTCTGTTTCAGATTTAAGTTCTATAAACGAAGCATATAGTCGTCAAAAAGATAGAAAAGTAGGATTATATTTATCTGTTTCATCAGGAATAATACATGCTAATTTTACTTCGCAAAAGAAAGGAGTCTTTGGATGGAGCCGTTACTCTACGACATACCATGCTAAAGTAAACCTTCGTGGTTTTGAGTTTGCTCAAGGAGAACTACTGGGGTATGGTCCAGTGTATGTAAATAAAGATGGCATTCCTTTTGCTATTGATACCAAAGAAATGGGTGGAAATGTAACCAAAGTTTTTGGACGTAAGTTAGCACAAGAGTGTACGGGTACAATAGAAATCTGGTCTCGGGGTGTGCCGTATGACCAAAGGGGATTTGCCACTGTGAGATTATAAAAGTGTAAATGAGGACGAAAGTAGCAACAATCATAAACTCTTTTGTCCTCATCATTTATACATTAAATTATAAAAACCGAACTTCTAATGAAAACAATTACTAATTTAATATTTATAGCTTTGCTATTTGTTACAGCATCATTATCTGCACAGGAACATGGTCCTGTTTTAGGAGGCTCTTTAGGAACATTGCATGAAAAAGTGAGTGTGGTTTCCAGTAATTTTGAGGGATATAAACTTCATTATCATATTGGATATGCTTATCGGCAGTATTGGGGTAATCGTAAATTTGCAATGGATGGCATTGCTCTTTTTGGCTCGCAGGGGACTGATTATCAAGCCTTCAATTCGGATAGTCCTAAGTATAGTGTAAACGGAAAATATCTATCAATAGGGACTGTGTTCAGTTATGAATGTTTTTCTAATTTTAGACTTGGAGTCGGAGCAGATGTGGCTTGGTATGTAAATCGATTGGGTGCATCTACTTATAATAGCAAAAAAAATGCGATCGATATACCTATTGTGGCAAGAGTTAGTTATACGCTGAAATGGCTTGAACTACAACTATCTTATAAACAAGGTACTTGCAATCTGATGAATACTAGTGGTGTTGGAAAAGTAACTTCACGAAATATTCAATTTTCTGTTTTTATGCCAATATTTAAATAATGAGTGTTGAAGTAGGAGAATATAGGCTTGACTGTGCTATTTATAGAAATAGAATATGCAGTCTTGCCTTTGTGTTTATTCTTCTATCTTCACTTTGACATAAATTGCACATTCATTTTGATATGTATATGATTTCTTTGTACTTTTGTACCCATTCATCCAGTAAACTTGCAAAAGACAATGAATCAGATACATTCCGTATGCGTATACAGCGCATCCAGCACTAAGATAGCCCCCGTATATTTTGAAGCAGCCGAAAAACTCGGCCGCCTGCTTGCCAAACAACATATCCGTCTGATAAACGGTGCCGGAAGCATCGGACTGATGTGCTCCGTAGCCGACGCAGTTCTGAAGAATGGCGGTGAGGTGACAGGTGTTATCCCCCACTTCATGGTCGAACAGAACTGGCATCACACAGGGTTGACGGAATTGATCGAAGTCACTTCCATGCACGAACGCAAGCAGAAGATGGCGAATCTGAGCGACGGCATCATTGCCTTGCCGGGCGGATGCGGCACTCTGGAAGAATTGCTTGAAATCATCACATGGAAACAGCTCGGACTGTATCTGAATCCGATTATCATCTTGAATATAAACGGCTTTTTTGATCCGCTACTCCAAATGCTCGAACGGGCAATAGAGGAAAACTTCATGCGCCAGCAACACGGTGATATATGGAAAGTGGCACAAACACCGGAAGAAGCGGTGGAGTTACTTCAGACAACTCCCGTATGGGACGCTTCTATCCGTAAATTTGCAGCCATATGATAGCCGATATACTGAACTCCGGATTCGAGGGAATCCCTATCTCCTACTCTCCCCGTACGGATGATGTGATTGCCTTGACATTGCTTGCCTGCTTCTTTCTTTCCTCCATCGCTCTGGCTCGCGGAAAGAAGTTTCTCACCCAACAAGTGAAAGACTTTGTGCTGCATCGCGAGCGGACAAGCATTTTTGATAGTTCTACGGCAGCCGATGTGCGCTATCTCCTCGTACTGGTAGTGCAGACCTGTGTATTGACAGGTATCGTGTTCTTCAATTATTTTCATGATACATGTCCGATGCTGATGACCAAGGTCTCCCCTCTCCTGCTATTGGGGATTTATGTCGGCTTCTGCCTTGCCTATTTTTTACTGAAATGGTTACTTTATATGTTCCTCGGATGGGTGTTTTTTGACAAAAACAAGACAAATATATGGTTGGAATCTTATTCTACGCTCATATATTACGTCGGATTCGCCCTTTTTCCTTTTGTTCTATTCCTTGTTTATTTCGATCTGAATCTGACCAATTTAGTGATAATCGGACTAATTATTCTAATTTTTACTAAAATATTGATGTTTTATAAGTGGGTAAAGCTTTTTTTTCATCAATTAAGTGCGGCTTTCCTATTAATTTTGTACTTTTGCGCTCTTGAAATCATACCCTGTCTGCTACTCTATCAGGGAATGATTCAGGTAAACAATGTATTGCTAATAAAAATTTAGGACGTTGAAAATTAAAAAAGTACTAGTTTCGCAGCCTAAGCCTGCGTCAGAGAAATCTCCCTATTACGACATAGCAGAGAAATATGGCGTAAAAATAGATTTCCGGCCGTTTATAAAGGTCGAGAGTCTTTCGGCGAAAGAATTCCGGCAACAGAAGGTTTCAATTCTTGATCACACTGCCGTTATATTCACTTCACGCCACGCAATCGATCACTTCTTTAATCTGTGTACGGAGCTGCGTGTGACTATTCCGGAAACAATGAAGTATTTCTGTGTCACAGAAGCGGTTGCATTGTACATTCAGAAGTATGTGCAATATCGCAAACGTAAAATCTTCTTCGGTGCTACCGGAAAGATTGAAGATTTGGTGCCATCTATCGTAAAGCATAAAACGGAGAAATATCTCGTCCCTATGTCGGACGTGCACAATGATGATGTGAAAAACCTGCTCGACAAGAATAACATACAGCATACAGAAGCTGTAATGTATCGCACTGTGAGCAATGACTTTACATCGGATGAGGAATTTGATTATGACATGCTCGTGTTCTTCAGCCCTGCCGGAGTGACTTCTTTGAAGAAGAACTTCCCGGACTTTGACCAGAAAGAGATCAGAATCGGTACCTTCGGGTCGACTACCGCGCAAGCTGTACGCGACGCCGGACTCCGTCTGGACCTTGAAGCACCGACTGTGCAGGCTCCGTCAATGACGGCTGCGCTTGATATGTTCATCAAGGAAAACAATAAATAAACAGCGTGAGCGTATATACTTTGCGTAAAGCCGAAAGGCTGAATAGTAAAATATTGATCGGAAAGATGTTCGAAGGCGGCCATTCCAAGTCGTTTTCCATCTTTCCGATACGCGTTGTATATATGCCCATAGAACAAGGTGAAGTGCCGGCAACGATACTTATCAGCGTATCGAAGCGGCGTTTCAAACGTGCTGTAAAGCGCAATCGGGTGAAGCGGCAGATACGCGAAGTCTACCGGAAGAACAAACAGCCACTGCTGGACGGTCTGCAAAACAAAGGGCAGCGTCTGGCAATCGCTTTTATCTATCTGTCGGACGAACTTGTAGCCACTGCCGAACTGGAAGAGAAAATGAAGACAGCGCTTTCGCGCATTTCTGAAAAGTTATCCTTATGAAACCCCGTGCTCACCGGGTGTCCGTCTGCTGGATGTCCCTGAAAAGTCTTGTGAGGAAGGTGTTTTCATTCTTACTGCTGATTCCTATCTATTTTTATCGGGTGTGTATTTCGCCCCTTACCCCTCCGTCTTGTCGGTTTACGCCCACCTGTTCGGCCTATGCGGTCGAAGCAATCAAGAAACACGGTCCCGTCAAAGGACTCTATCTGGCTGTCCGGCGCATTCTCAGGTGTCATCCGTGGGGTGGTTCCGGTTATGATCCTGTGCCTTAGAAGCGATTTACCCTAAAGAACGAGAGATATGGAGAATAATGCGAGTCATATTCTGGATATTCATACTCACAAGTCGGAGGATGTTTCCCACGGTAAAGCGATTATCAATTATCCATTACCGGTGGATGATTCGCTGTGCCTGTCGGCTTCGGATGTCAGGACGGCAGGTAAAGAGGGATATTTCTATTCGGCCGGCATTCATCCCTGGAAACTGACGGAGCGCAATGCGGAAGAGCAATTTGAACTTCTGCAGCAGTTGCTTGTGAAAGAGCAGTTTGTGGCGGTAGGAGAGGCGGGGCTCGATAAACTGACAGCTGCTCCGATGGAGCTTCAGGTAAGGATGTTTGAGAAGCAGGTGGAATTGTCGGAGAAGTATCGGTTGCCACTGATTATTCATTGTGTGAAGGCGATGGATGAGTTGCTGGCGGTGAGGAAGAAACTGAATCCGGCTCAGTCCTGGATTTGGCACGGCTTTCGCGGGAAACCGCAGCAGGCGGAGCAACTGATAAAAAACGGCATTTATCTTTCTTTCGGTGCGCACTATCCGGAGGAAACGGTGAAGGGAGTGTCTGTCGGTCACCTGTTTCTGGAGACGGACGACAGTCCGGTCGACATTGAAGAAGTATTGAGGCAGGTGGCGAAAGCACGAAGCACGGATGTGGAAGAGCTGCGGCAGGCGATTCGGGAAAATATTCAAAAAGTCTTTTTTAGGCGTTAAGAGTTGTATCTTCCGAGAAAGAGTCGTACTTTTGTCGCACATGGAATTGAAAGACAATAAAAACCTAATAAAAAGAGTAATACGATGAATTTTGTAGAAGAATTGAGATGGCGTGGCATGCTGCAGGACATCATGCCGGGAACGGAAGAGTTGTTAAACAAAGAGCAGGTGACTGCCTATTTGGGTATCGACCCGACTGCCGATTCGCTACACATTGGTCACCTTTGTGGAGTGATGATCCTGCGTCATTTACAACGCTGCGGCCATAAGCCGCTGGCACTCATCGGTGGCGCTACAGGTATGATTGGAGACCCTTCCGGAAAATCGGCAGAACGTAACCTGCTGAACGAGGAAACATTGCGTCACAATCAGGCGTGTATCAAAAAACAGCTTGCCAAGTTCCTCGACTTCGAGTCGGATGTGCCTAACCGTGCTGAATTAGTGAACAATTATGACTGGATGAAAGAGTTTTCTTTCCTTGACTTTGTTCGCGAAGTAGGTAAGCATATCACTGTAAACTATATGATGGCAAAGGATTCTGTAAAGCGTCGCCTCAACGGAGAAGCACGTGACGGACTGTCATTCACCGAATTTACTTATCAGCTGCTTCAAGGCTACGACTTCCTTCATCTGTATGAAACAAAGGGATGTAAACTTCAGATGGGCGGTTCCGACCAGTGGGGCAATATCACCACCGGAGCAGAATTGATCCGCCGTACCAATGGGGGAGAGGTGTTCGCGCTGACTTGCCCGCTGATTACAAAGGCTGACGGTGGTAAGTTTGGCAAAACTGAATCCGGAAATATCTGGTTGGACCCTCGTTATACTTCTCCCTATAAGTTCTACCAGTTCTGGCTGAACGTAAGCGACTCTGATGCAGAACGCTATATCAAGATTTTCACTTCGATCGAGAAGGAAGAAATCGAAGCATTAGTGGCCGAGCACCAGCAGGCTCCGCACTTGCGTGCTTTGCAGAAACGTCTGGCCAAGGAAGTGACTGTCATGGTTCACTCCGAAGAAGATTACAATGCAGCGGTAGATGCGTCTAATATCCTGTTCGGTAACGCTACTTCCGAGTCATTGCGTAAGTTGGATGAAGATACGTTGCTGGCTGTATTCGAAGGCGTTCCCCAGTTTGAAATCTCTCGTGACGCCTTGGCGGAAGGAGTGAAGGCTGTTGACCTGTTTGTTGATAATGCAGCTGTATTTGTTTCGAAAGGCGAAATGCGTAAATTGGTTCAGGGCGGTGGCGTATCATTGAATAAAGAGAAGCTGGAAGCTTTTGACCAGGTCATTACGACTGCCGATCTGCTTGACGAGAAATATCTGCTTGTTCAGCGTGGTAAAAAGAACTATTTTCTGCTGATCGCGAAGTAAAAATCAGCGATTTGCAAGGTGGCAAAGTAAAAAAGTAATCGAAATATTTGGAGGTTTGCTTGCAAACCTCTATCTTTGCACCGCTTTTTAACAGAAAGCGCATATGTTTGTCCTATGGTGTAATGGTAGCACAACAGTTTTTGGTTCTGTTTGTCTAAGTTCGAATCTTGGTAGGACAACCAAAAGGAAGCTCTGATAATCATTGATTATTGGAGCTTCCTTTTTTTATATCGTTTTGTATCATTGAAAATAGTCGTCAAACTCCTTCAAAACGTATTATAGTTCGTTAAAAAGATGTACATTGCATCAATTCTGGACATTTTTGGTGGATAATTGGAACAAAATTGCAAGGTTAACCCGTTTTCTTTTACTATTTTTGCATCGTGTACGTAAACGATGTGCATTTGAGAAAGAGAGCTTATTCAATAACTATAAATAAATAAGGTATGAAAACGAACTATGAAATTCGCTATGCTGCGCATCCCGAGGATGCAAAAAGTTATGATACTGCAAGAATCCGTCGCGATTTCTTAATCGAAAAAATATTTGTTCCCAACGAAGTGAATATGGTGTACTCCATGTACGACCGTATGGTTGTAGGCGGCGCGCTTCCGGTAGGAGAGGTGCTGACACTCGAAGCGATCGACCCGTTGAAGGCTCCGTTCTTCCTGACCCGTCGTGAAATGGGTATTTACAATGTAGGCGGACCGGGCGTAGTGAAAGCCGGAGACGCGATTTTCGAACTTGACTATAAAGAAGCCCTCTACCTTGGTTCGGGCGACCGTGTGGTGACGTTCGAAAGCAAGGACGCTTCCAATCCTGCCAAATTCTATTTCAACTCACTGACCGCACACCGCAACTATCCCGACCGTAAAGTGACGAAAGCGGATGCCGTAGTGGCTGAAATGGGCTCGTTGGAAGGTTCCAACCACCGTAACATCAATAAGATGCTGGTCAATCAGGTATTGCCTACCTGTCAGCTGCAGATGGGTATGACGGAACTTGCTCCGGGAAGCGTATGGAACACGATGCCTGCCCATGTGCACAGCCGTCGTATGGAGGCTTACTTCTACTTCGAAATCCCCGAAGAGCACGCTATCTGCCACTTTATGGGTGAGGTGGACGAAACTCGTCACGTATGGATGAAGGGCGATCAGGCGGTTCTGTCTCCCGAATGGTCGATCCACTCGGCTGCGGCTACCCACAACTATACCTTTATCTGGGGTATGGGCGGTGAAAACCTCGATTATGGCGATCAGGACTTCTCATTAATTACAGATTTAAAATAAACAACTACAATAGTTTTCATCATTTAATAACAAAAAATTATGAATCAGTATTTGAATTTTTCTTTGAAAGGTAAAGTAGCTCTCGTTACAGGTGCTTCTTACGGTATCGGTTTTGCAATTGCTTCTGCTTACGCGGAACAAGGCGCTACTGTATGTTTTAACGACATCAACCAGGAGTTGGTAGACAAAGGCATGGCTGCCTATGCTGAAAAGGGAATTAAAGCTCACGGTTATGTATGCGACGTAACAGACGAACCGGCTGTTCAGGCAATGGTTGCTACTATCGAGAAAGAAGTAGGTACGATTGATATCCTTGTTAATAACGCCGGTATTATCCGCCGTGTTCCTATGCACGAAATGGAAGCTGCTGACTTCCGTCGTGTGATTGATATCGACTTGAACGCTCCGTTCATCGTTTCTAAGGCTGTGTTGCCTGCCATGATGAAGAAGCGTGCCGGTAAAATCATCAACATCTGCTCTATGATGTCTGAGCTGGGTCGTGAAACTGTATCGGCTTACGCTGCTGCCAAAGGTGGTCTGAAGATGCTGACTCGCAATATCTGCTCTGAATATGGTGAATACAACATTCAGTGTAACGGCATCGGCCCGGGTTATATCGCTACTCCGCAAACTGCTCCTCTTCGTGAGAAACAAGCAGACGGAAGCCGTCACCCGTTCGATTCATTCATCTGCGCCAAGACTCCTGCCGGTCGTTGGTTGGATCCGGAAGAACTGACTGGTCCTGCCGTATTCCTGGCTTCTGAGGCTTCTAACGCTGTTAACGGCCATGTTCTTTACGTAGACGGTGGTATCCTGGCTTATATCGGAAAACAGCCGAAATAACGATAACAAGAGATTATTATAAGGTGATAGGGTGGTAAGGAGATTCTTTACCGCCTGTCACCTTATCGTTTTTCTGTTGAATAGTTTACGGTTTATATTTATCCCCTTTCGTTTTTTTACCTGATTCTATCCCCTTATTTGTTGTGTATAATATGAAGAAGATATTTATTCTGGCTGCTATTGCCCTGATGGGTTTTGCCTCTTGTGCTGACAGCAAGCAGTCAATGACGGTTACAGTAACCAATCCTCTGGCGCTGGAGCGCACAGGTGAAATGGTTGAGGTTCCGATGAGTGACGTTACAGCCAAGCTGCAGCTGGCTGATACGGCTCAGATCGTAGTGCTTGGTGAAGATGGTCAGCAAGTACCTTATCAAGTGACGTATGACGAGAAAGTGGTTTTCCCGGCTACGGTGAAAGCAAATGGCACAGCCACTTATACTATCCAATCCGGTACTCCCGACCCGTATAATGTAATTGCCTGCGGCCGCTATTATCCTGAACGTTTGGACGATGTGGCATGGGAGAATGACCTGGGCGGATACCGTGCCTATGGCCCTGCCTTGCAGAAGCGTGGTGAACGTGGTTTCGGCTACGACCTCTTTACGAAGTATAACGCTACGGAACCGATTCTTGAAAGCCTTTACGCTGAAGAACTGGATAAGGAAAAGCGTGCCAGAATTGCCGAACTGAAAAAGACAGACCCTAAAGCGGCTGCCGAACTGCAAAATGCCATCTCTTATCACATTGACCACGGCTACGGAATGGATTGTTATGCCGTAGGTCCTACGCTGGGCTGCGGTACAGCCGCTCTGATGGCGGGTGATACGATTATCTATCCTTATTGCTATCGGACACAGGAAATCCTTGATAATGGCCCGCTGCGTTTCACAGTGAAGCTGGAATTTAATCCGTTGACTGTTCGTGGCGATTCTAACGTGGTGGAAACGCGTGTCATCACATTGGATGCTGGTTCTTACCTGAATAAAACCGTTGTTTCGTATACTAACCTGAAAGAAGCGATGCCTGTGACTACCGGAATCGTTCTTCGTGAACCGGACGGTGTGGTTACAGCAGACGCTGCAAACGGCTATATCACCTATGTAGACCCTACAACCGACAGAAGCGGCGGTAACGGTGAGATATTTATCGGCGCTGCATTTCCTTCACTGGTAAAAGAGGCAAAGACCGTTCTTTTCCCGGAAAAGGAGAAGAAGGAGCTGCGCGGTGGAGCTGACGGTCATGTATTGGCAATCAGCGAGTATGAACCGGGCTCGGAATATACTTATTACTGGGGTTCTGCCTGGGATAAGGCTGCTATCAAGACGGTTGATGCGTGGAATGCGTATATGGCTGAGTATGCGCAGAAAGTGCGTACACCGTTGACAGTGACTTACTAAGACGGTAGTTAATAAACTCTGGTACAAACGTTCTAATATGTCACGACAGGTCTTAATATCTGACTTCTCAGGTATTAATACTTGTCGCGTCAGTTATTAATACCTGAAAAGTCAAGTGTTAATGGCTGATAACCCAGTTATATAAGGCTCTCCTTATTTCATTCGAAAGGCTGAAATAAGGGGAGTTTTATTGTCGGGTAGAATATGGGTATAACAAGAAAAACGGTTTTATAAGAGATTTCCTAGTGTGAGTACTATATAAACGAATAATGCAGTACTTAAAATGTATATCCTATCACTCCTGACCATCCATTAACGAGGGCTGATTTTTCCATCATGTCTCTTAAGCCTTTGAATTGAGCGCGTATGCATATCATTTGTTTGTTTTTTCGCGAAAGTTTGAAGTTTACTCCCGCATTGGCGTAATAGCCAGGGTAGACACCATCCAGCCATCTCTCGCTCTTATCATTTATCTTTATCTTGGCATTGATCATTCCACTGAAGTCTGCTCCAAGCTCAACAAATGGTCGCGCCATTCCTTTCGGATAGGTATAGCGTATTCCTAACTTACCCGAAAACATTGTTCCGCTATGTTTAAATATAGTGGATGAATTTTCATTATTCAATGATCTTGCAGAGGATGTTATGCGGGAAAAAGACACATCAAAACAACCACTGAGCGAACTCATCCACCGTTTATTGCTGATAGCTAAAGTGACTCCTGCCAGGTAAGATAGTTCGGGTGAGCTATAGAGCCCGATCGGACTACCCGATGGTACATTATATTGAATAACTCCTACATAAGGAGTTATATCTAACTGTATTGAACGTTTATCTTCTTTTGCTTCAAATTCAATGCAATCTTCATTGCTGGTACACATTGCATAATGATATTCTTTTGTGATTTTTATCATCTCCTTTCGGCTGAAACGGGCCCGGTCTATTTGGGGAGCCAGGCTTGGGCAGTCTTTGAATGCGTAATGAAGAAGGGGAATATATCGGTCAGTCTGACCTTTAAACTGTATATTGGTAGACTGCTTGGACAGTTTGGGCGCATCTATTTTTACAAGGGTATTATTATCTTCAACAAAATAGATTGGTATGTTATCTTCTGTCTCATAGTAGTACAAGCTTTTCATTCCTTGTAGCAAATATTCGAGAAAGACGGGGGTAGAGACACCGTATTTCAATTCTATGTTCTTGGAGACATAGTATTTACCGTCGTCTGTAAAACGGTATCCCAAGATTTCGAAAGGATGATAGGTTACTGGTTCGGTATCATTACCTTGTGATTGAAAGACGCAGCGTTTAGCATTCATCTTATCTGTACGGTAGTCGATTTCTCCATATATTGTGTCTTTCTGAACAGTGATGATAAATCCCGGACGATAGTTGTTTTGTGCGTAAAGTACAGGGATTAATAGTAGGCATGTCTTTAAACATATTAGTCGGAAAAGAATCATTTTCATATGTGTGATTGTTGGTTTAACTTTTTTGTGTGTCCGAAAGATACGAATTAATTTAATAATAACATCATCTTTTGTATTGCTTTTATATGGAAAAGGATAATGTAAAGGGTGTCCAATGTTGAACACCCTTTATATGAATAATTAATGTAAAGCTAAATCTTATACATGTTAGAGAGACAGACTTAGCTAAGCACGCTTGCCGTCTTATTTGCTTAGTGTAAGAGCGTTGAATTTCTCCAACCATCCTGCACTTCCTGTTCCCGCAGCACCGGAGAATGCCCAGTAGGCAATGCCATTGACTACGTCTCCATCCCAGGAACCATTATCACCAAATACCAATGCAAATTTGCCATTGATGGATGACGGATAAGCAACATATTGCGTTGACATATCCCAACTGACATATCCACCTTCAGACAATGTTACTGTATAGATGTTATATCTCCCAGCGTATGTTCCTAAATTAAGACCTCCCATTGTGAGTAAGGCCTCTCCATTATAGATTAACGGTAGGTCAAAGAAATTGGAAATACCTGACAAGTAGAAGATGGTAGGTTCCTCTTCATCCTGAACTACTTCTATTTCTCCAGCTAGAGTACTATCATCTCCATCAACAAAGGATACTCTCCATTTGCCTGCGATGTCTTTCAATTCATACTCTCCAAGATGATAGTAAATCGTTTTTTTACCTGCGGTAACTTTAACTGCCGCTCCTCGTGGGGTTTTATCAGCACTCGCAGCAACATTAAATGTTATAGTTCTGTTTTCTTCGTCAAGTGTGTATGATAACCAACTTTGGGCTTCGGCGGGTACTTCTATTGAATAAGATGCTGTGGTTGAGAAAGATACTGTAGCAGAACCACCGGCATAAGTAAAAGCATGCCCCAATTCTGATTTATTATACAGAATAACACAGCCACCCTGTGAAACAGGAACCAAAGTGGATGCTTCACCATCTGTTATGGTTACTGCTGCCGTACGTCCGGACATATCATTATTTTCAATGACAGAAACATTTATAATATCTCCATTCACGCTTACGGTACACCAATCTTTATTGGAGGTAGCAGTAATTTCACTTATTGCGTTAACTTTTATTGTACCGGTTCCTCCAGCAGATTCAAATGTGACATTTGAGCTAACAATCTGCAAAGAAGATGTTTCTTTATCGTCGTCGTTACTACATGAGAAGACGAATACGCATAATAATAATGCAAATATGCTTGTTATTTTCTTCATAATATGCTGTTTGTTAATTAATCAACTTTTATCAATGTTACATCTTGGAACATTGTAGAGAATCCATACCAACCGTCTGTTTTTTGATATACCAGCAACATAAGGGTGCAAATAGGATTGTTTACATAAGTGAACTTAATTGTAAGCGGATCTGTATTTGCAATACGTCCTTGGAATACAGCTGAGTCATCTGCATAGAAATTGCCTCCGGGAATTCCTGGATATAATAATACGTTGTAACCTTGATATACGCCAACTGTCTGAGAAGGTACATCAATACAGTCTGTTGTCATATTATAGTTATAGACAAATTCAATAGGAGTACCACTCAAAGCAAAATTCATTGCAAATGATTTTCCTATCATTTTTTGTTTGAGCTCAAGTTGTATACGTTGCCCATTTGCTAATTGTAGTATATAGTTGCCTAAATAGTTGAGATATCCTTCCGGACAATAGAATTCTATTTTTGCATCTACACCTGTATCTGTACAAATATATGTAAGGTTTTCATTATCCCATTTGAAGTTGTTTATTTCTACTCCATTAACTACTAATGGTTCATACATTTTAATGCCTTCCTCTGTATATATGAACGGATATAGACTTACGGTTGTTTCACCGGTTTCGTCTACTTTGGTAACTGAGAAGGCATGCTCTTCCTGTCCCATTTTAGTTATTTCCTGACCATTCACAATTAACTTATAGGTTACATATGAAGCCTGTGAAACGACATTGGCAATATTGGTCAGTTTCTCTTGCCAATTTGTTTCAGCAGGCAGAGGTGTCATGATCAACGTTACTCCATGTTTTTTCCCAGTCAGTACGATCTTTTCTTTTGAAACGCTTCTGAAGACGAACTCATAATCTCCGGCATATCCTGGTGAATTATAACCACTCGGTTCACAGAATTCGTGAATTAATTCATTGTATGAATCAAAACTTAATTCTGTTCCCTGGTATGATTCAACTTTATACAAGGAAGTAGATTCTTCTCCAATTTCGTAATTATCTGTAGCGAAATCTGCAGCCATAATTACATTATTGCCATCAAATCGTGCCAAAACATTGAAGCCACCATATTCTCCGTCTTCTCCTGTATAATACTCGAGTAACCACCCATTGGCTGCGCCCTTTAAAATCTCCTGACATTCGTTGACGGAGGCTATAGCCCGTTGTGCAGAAGATTCATCAAAGATATCATCTTCATTAAACAGACACGATTGCATCATCAGGCAAACGCAAGTCAGTAAGCCATATATTTTAATCTTTCTCATATCCTACAATTATTAAAGCGTACTTAAATCTAATTCGGTAATTTCACTTTGCCGGCGCAAAACAATTTCGCGCAATTTGTCTAAATCAAGTCCCCAGGAATTGAGCATGTAATCAAATACAATCTCAAATTTCTTTTCTATGATCGGTCTTCCTGTTGTGCCGGCACTTGCTAGCATATCTTCCCAAGTACTAGCGTCATTGGTGACATAAATAGCAACCATCTCCGCAAAATCTTCCGTAGCACGGTCCATTGCATAAGGAGAGATAAATCCTTTTTGCAGAGCAACCGACTCAGATACCCTATACCAGCTTGAACCTACGTAGTCGGATTCCGATATACGATCGTATGATGTATCATAGGCTTTTTTCTGATTAAGAATATGTGTAAATTCATGATGCATTGTCTTGAAATAGTACTCATTTAATTGAGCTACACTGAGATTGTTTTTATCTATTTCATTTACACGAAACAGGGTTACTTTCATTCCTCCTTCGGCTTGTCCGAGGATCATACCTGACTCGGTATAAGCAACATTTCCAATGAATTGGAGTAGTTTAGGGACATACGTACGGGTCATGTCAATTCCCCATATTTCGTCATAAGCTTCCATCCATACAAATTTTACAATCTTAGCCAATGTAATTGCGTTGTCATACTTGGCTGGAACCAGATGATATTCTACATCCGTTTCATTGTCATCCAGACGATATTTCACCTGGATATTATAAGTGTAAACATAGTTGTCAAGTAGCCATTTGTCAAACTCGTTGGGCTCATAAACTTCAGTAGGATCAAATATACTGCGTTTGGTATCAATATCATCTTTATTACATGAGCCTAAAAAAACGGCTATAGTAACGATCAATGTATATATTATATATTTTTTCATAACTTATCGATTTTTATTTAGTTCTAGGGTTTGGTTTTAATCCGGCTGAAATAACATCGCTCGGTATCTGTATTGCTCGACGAGGATCATTGGGTTCCAGCTTATCTGTGACGGTAATAGTACCATTATCATTCATTAAACGACGATAGATAGTAATACCGTAGCGTTTAATATCCTGCCAGCGTAACCCTTCATGTAAAGTTGTTAAACGTCGTGCATGAAGTATGCAGTGGATTACATTTTCCTGTGTTTCATTTGTTATAGTAAAGTCGGGATTCAATTTTTTCTTAACTGTAGATTCAGTAGGAGTGTAATATTCCATGCTTCCGTAGAAATCGTTTATAGATTCTGTGGTAAGCGGGGTAGTAGAACGTGTGTATGCTTCTCGCCATATATTTAAATCAGCAATTGCCTGTGGATACATTTCTTTCATCGCATAAGCTTCTGCACGACAGAGTAATGTTTCATCTGTAGTAAATGCTGCATTGATCATGTGTCCGTTGATTGTTCCGGCTACTGCGTCAACCACTTCTTTATATTGAGTTATTTTCATAACAACGATTTTGGTCGGCAGTGCACTTGAGTTGCTCCAAACACCCATGTAATAGTCACTTCCCCAAGGACCAACAGAATTGCATGTCTCATTGCCTACTTTCGGTCCATGGGCGTATCTTTCGCCTAGTCCATAAGGTGCATGAACATATCCCCAATAAGAACCTGCACTGACCAATAATAAGTTAGCGCCATTCGTTGCATCTACATAAGCATTTGGCTGAACACTGCCATTTATGTCTAGTGCACCCAAAGATTTCCAGTCGCGTACAGAGGTGGCTGGATTGCTTCCTAATACTTTTGTTGCGTAATCGATCACCTTAGTATAATTGGATTTATCCGATTTTACATAGTACAAGTAAAAGCGTGCAGCAAAAGCTTGAGCTGCTTTCTTTGTAAAGTGATATTTGGGGACTGCATAAATATCAGTAACCAGATCTAGACCTTCCAATAGATCTTTCTCAATATTTTGGTATACCTCCTCTAGAGTTCCGCGTTGATAATCAGGGCTTACGGTTGTCTCTATCGTTTTCATGTAGGGGATACCCAAGTCTGAACTTGCTTGGCTGCTATAAGCGTTACAAAATATATTGGCAAGTAAAAAATGAGCATAGGCGCGACATACTAGGGCTTCTCCCTTTTCAGCGCTAAGAGAAGCTGGATTTCCTGCGTCTTCAATCACTTTCAAAACCTCGTTGCAGGCAGAGATTGCCATATAGCAAGATTCCCAAAGTGCATGGGGAGAGTCCTGATCTTGTTCTGCAGAGTCTGCCCACTTATAGAGATCTTCTTGCAAACGGTTGAAAGAAGAAAAGCGATTCGGATAAGCATCAGTATTGTCTGATGACATTTCCCCCATCTCACAGATTGCTGTAGTAGGATAGGCGGAAAGTAATATTTTGCCAACATTGTTTTCATTCAGCTCGGTACGATTGTCGGGAAGCTCATCTAAGAAATTAGAACACGATGAGAGCCCTATTGCGAGCGCGGCCACACTGGCCATTATTATGTATTTCTTCATATTCGTTCTTATTTTAAATTATAACCCCAGTCTTAAAGTAATAGTAAATTGGCGGGGAACCGGTGAGGCAACACCACCTGCATTAAAGAATTCCGGGTCCTGACCATTTAGCTTATCATCCGCATAGATTAAGAAAAGGTTGGTGGCTTGGACTTTCAGCGAGAGGTCTGTTAACTTCAATGGGTTGATCCATGCTTTGGGGAAGTCATAAGCCAGTGAGATTTCTTTCAGACGGATAAAATCCCCCTTTGCAATGCGTTCTGTTGAATAATTGTAAGCGTTGTAGGCATACTTCAAGTCTTCATTGCTGTCGTACATACGTTTGCTCAAAATAGCAGGAACATTAGTCTTTGCTTCGTCTCCGGGGAGTGTCCATCGATTTTTAAATTCACGAGTCATTGCCGTTAGATCCGAATAATATGCTTTGAATACGGGATTTAAACGGATAACATTTCCAAATGAATAAGTGATAAATAAATTCAAACGGAAACCTTTGTATGAGAACATATTACCCAAACTACCTGTAATGGTAGGATCAGTCGGACCTTCATACTTCAGGAAACCAGTATTTTGGCGTTCCTGGAAATTTATATCGGTACTAGTCGCTTCGCCCTTTTCATTTATAATGACTGGAATACCATCTTTGTCGAGACCTACAAATGGGATAGAGAATAGCCCACGAACCGGATAGCCTTGTTTAGCGAATCCATTACCGGAAATAAGCTCCATCACATTCGCATTTTGTTTCAAATCAGTGACTTCATTTTTTGCATTAGAGAATATAAAGTCGGTGTTCCAGTTGAAATCTTTTGTTTTAATATTCTTGGTTGATAAAGTGAATTCAATACCATGTGATTTCATTGAAGCGATATTTGCATACTTCAGGATCTGTCCACCTGCGCCTTGTGTATTAACGATACCAATCAAGTCGTAGTTGTTACGTTTGTACCAGTCTACAGCTAAATTAATGCGGTTATTCAAGAAGCCCATGTCGGCACCAATATTCAACTCGTGCTTCTTTTCATAAGTTAATTCGCTATTTTCTAGTTCCTTAATATACAATCCGGACTCCTGGATAGAAGTAAATGGTCGATAAGGACTATAGCTGGTTATAATAGCCTGTGAGTTCGTTACGTCTGCCGGACCGCGGTCGGCTGTTAACGAATAAGATGCTTTCAGTGTAAAGTGTGAAAGAACAGAAGTTAAATTGCTGAAGAATTTTTCTTCGTGGGCATTCCATGCTCCTGATACGTTCCATGTAGGTAACCAACGTGCCGAGCGGCTCTTACCCATACGGTTGGTACCTTCGTAGCGGGCTGTTCCATTCACAGTATAACGACCTTTATAAGAGTAGGTAGCATTGGCGAAGAAGGCGGCACTACGGCTACGGGTCTGACTCAATGAGTAGTAATTATTGCCGTCTTCGATACCTTTTTTGAAGAATTCATATACATAGTAGGGTATTTCGCCCATTGAGTATTGCATACCCCACCCTTGATAGTAATTCTTTGATCGGTCTGTAGAGTTGATTTCTGTTCCTGCAAAGAAGTTAGTGATATGTATATCATTAAATACGTGGTTCCAACTAGCTGTAGCTCGGAAGTCGTAACCTAGCATCTTATAGTCTCTACGTTGATAAATACCACCTTCCGGTAAGATAGAGATCGGTAGTGCATATGGATTATCTGGGTTCTTATAAAGAAATGGATTGCGGTCCATAATTGTCTTGTCATCTAGACCTGCACGATAAGCCGATGCCTGGTTTGACTGGTCTTTAATGTTGTGCTCCTGTGAAGTTGATTGATACTTCACGGCTCCCAAAGCGCTTAGCTCTAATCCGGTAATTGGTTTCCATTTCAACTCGCCTTGGAACTTTAAATCTGCAATGTTCAGTTCCATGTAATTGTTGTCCAGTTCGTTCAGAATGTTGAAATCAGCATAGTTGCTGGTGTAATAAGTGTTTGGGTCTAATGTACGTGAAGTATTCAATGCATATGAATAGGGGTTGATGTCAAATTCACGTTTTACCTGACCGTTTACTAGGTCAATGTCTTGTCCTAAAGTTCCCGGTGCTTTTTGCTTACGATAAGAAGCACTTGATATCAAGTTTATGCTTAGGTTCTTTAAGATATTATGATTCATATTTAAGTTGGCTGTATAGCGATCAACTCCACTTTGCTTGTACCATCCCGGATCGTGCATAGCACTTAAAGAAGCATAGAACGATGACTTTTCTGTACCAGAGCTAAGACTTACAGAATGATTCTGACTTAGACTGGGAGAGAAAAGTGTGTCAAACCAATCGGTATTTCTCATTTCAGCTTCACGTAGATAGGCATTTTTAGCTTCGTCAGTATTTAATAACGCATATTGTCCGGTAGTAGGATCGTATGTGTTAATTAACTGATACATCTTTCCGTATACACCACTTTCTGCAGTTCGGGAGGTTTCAGCGAAATTTAACCAGCCTTTCTGTTGCATTTCTTTGTATACTCCCATCTGATCTTGCGAGTTCATGATGTTAAAGTCATTGTAGCTTGGTACTAAACGGGTAGTAAATTCACCGGTATAGCTTATTCTACTGACTCCAGCTTTACCTTTCTTTGTGGTAACAACGATTACACCTGCCATTGCACGTGCGCCATAGATTGAGGTTGCTGAGCCGTCTTTCAAAATCTGAAAGCTTTCAATATCATCTGCGTTCAGACCGGCAATAGCCGAACTAATCAGAGTTTCAGCGTCGCCTGAAGATAGTTGATCAGCGCTGACTTCTACAGCGTCTTCCATAATAACTCCATCCACTACCCATAATGGTTTGGAGCTACCATAAATGGAGGTAGCACCGCGAACGCGGATTTTGGGAGCTGTACCAAATGTACCGGATACATTCTGGACTGACACACCCGCAGCACGGCCTTCAAGACCACGGCTGATATCTGCCATACCATTAAGTTTTACGCCTTCTGCATCAAGTTTTGTTGCAGCTCCCGTGAAAAGGCGCTTGTCCATTTTTTGCATACCGGTTACCACTACTTCCTCCAGAACTTCTGCATCTGGTTTCATCAGAATTCTTATTGTTCCTGTTTTGATAGGAATCTCCTGAGTTTTCATTCCAATGTAGCTAATTTTCAAAGTTCTAGCAGAACTTGGTACATCGTTTATGGTAAACTTACCATCGATATCGGTGACTGTTCCCATCGTTGTACCTTTCACTAATACGGATGCTCCCACAACAGGCTGATCATCTTCTTCAGAAATGACGACACCTGTCACCTTTTTAGGTGTTTGGGCAATCACTAGACCTATGCTTGCCAGCAAGCAGGCCAATAACAGCATTAATTTTCTTTTCATAAACACTCTTTATTATTATAAGAATTAGTAAGTCGCTTATTTTCGCTTAGTGCTATTTTGCAAATATAAGCACATATTTATAAATACAAAACAATTATTCAAAATAAATTTGAAAACTATTGTAAATACATTATGATAGTTATGAATATAAATACATATCATCAAACTATCATAATGTCATATTTTTGTCAGTATATGCAAATTTAGCCTTGTTTAAATAATCATTATGTCATCTAAACACTCCCTTTTTATCTTTAACTAAGCCTTGAATAATATAAAATTTATATTAGATATAAATAATTAGTATGAAAATAGGTTATAGGAGAATATGATACAATTATGTGTTACGTAAAAAAGAGAAAATAAAATAAGTTCTGCTAGAACTTTGAAGATTAGCTATATCGGATTGAAAACTCAGGAGGTCCCCATAAAAGCAGGAACGATAAGAATTCTGATGAAACCAGATGCAGAAGTTCTGGAGGAAGTAGTGGTAACCGGTATGCAAAAAATGGACAAGCGCCTTTTCACGGGAGCTGCAACAAAACTTGATGCAGAAGGCGTAAAACTTAATGGTATGGCAGATATCAGCCGTGGTCTTGAAGGCCGTGCTGCGGGTGTGTCAGTCCAGAACGTATCCGGTACGTTTGGTACTGCTCCTAAAATTCGTGTACGTGGTGCTACTTCCATTTATGGTAGCTCCAAACCATTATGGGTGGTGGATGGAGTTATTATGGAAGATGCTATTGATGTGGGACCTGATGATTTATCTTCAGGTGATGCTGAAACTCTGATTAGTTCGGCTATTGCTGGTTTAAATTCCGATGATATTGAGAGCTTTCAGATTTTGAAAGACGGTTCAGCAACCTCAATCTATGGTGCACGTGCAATGGCAGGTGTAATCGTTGTTACTACAAAGAAAGGTAAAGCCGGAGTCAGCAAAATTAATTATACGGGTGAGTTTACTACGCGTATGGTGCCCTCATACAAAGAGTTCAATATTATGAATTCTCAGGAGCAAATGGGAATATATAAAGAATTGGAGCAAAAAGGTTGGTTGAATAGTGCTGATTTATTTCGTGCAAAGAATTCAGGTGTGTACGGACGTATGTATAAACTGATCGACCAGTTTAATGAAACGAATGGTCAATTTGGGCTGATGAATACTTTAGAAGCACGTAATGCTTATTTGACCGAAGCCGAAATGCGTAATACCGACTGGTTTGATGTATTATTCTCAAATAATATTTCACAGAATCACTCTGTAAGTATTACTTCAGGTTCTGATAAATCATCTTTTTATGCGTCATTGAGTGCCATGCTTGATCCGGGATGGTATAAGCAGAGTGAAGTGAAACGTTATACAGCCAATTTGAATACGACTTATAATATCTTAAAGAACCTAAGCATAAACTTGATATCAAGTGCTTCTTACCGTAAACAGAATGCACCAGGTACCATGAACTCATCATTGGACGTTGCGGCAGGTCAGGTTACACGTGATTTTGATATCAACCCCTATTCATACGCACTGAATACTTCACGTACATTAGATCCTAATACAGATTATGTGGCTAATTATGCTCCATTTAATATTCTCCGTGAATTGGACAATAATTTTATTGAGTTGAATGTTGTTGATGTAAAGTTCCAGGGGGAGTTGAAATGGAAGGTGTTGCAGGGCCTGGAAGTCAGTGCGCTGGGTGCTGTGCGTTATCAATCATCATCACAAGAACATAATATAATGGATGATTCTAATCAAGCAATTGCTTATCGTACGGGGTTGGACGATGCTACTATTCGTGATGAAAACGACTGGTTGTATAAGAATCCAGATAACCCATATGCATTACCTATTTCGATTCTTCCTGAAGGAGGTATTTATCAGCGTCAAGATCGTAAGATGTTGGGACTGGATTTCCGTGGTACTGTATCCTGGAATCATCTATTTGCAGAAAAGCATATAACTAATCTTTTTGCAGGAATGGAAGTAAATGATCTTCAACGCTCTAACTCTTCATTCCAAGGATGGGGTATGCAATATTCTATGGGTGAGATTCCATCATATGTTTATCAGTACTTTAAGAAAGGTATTGAGACTGGAGAAAAGTATTATTCTATGGGGCATACTAGATATCGTAGTGTAGCTACATTTGCAAATGCTACTTATTCGTATGACGGGCGTTATACGTTGAATGGTACTTTCCGCTATGAAGGAACTAATAGAATGGGACGTAGCCGTTCTGCTCGTTGGCTGCCAACGTGGAATCTTTCTGCAGCGTGGAATGTTCATGAAGAGAAATTCTTCCAATCACTTCAACCAACGCTTTCAAATTTGACATTTAAGGCATCTTACTCATTGACAGCTGATCGTGGTCCGGCTGATGTAACAAATTCACAAGCTATTATTAAGAGTTATTCACCTTATCGTCCTTTCACTGATATTCAAGAAACGGGTCTTCATATAGTGGATTTGGAAAATAGTGAATTAACGTATGAAAAGAAGCATGAATTGAATATAGGAGTGGATGTAGGTTTTATTAATAATCGCATTAATCTTTCAGCTGACTGGTACACGCGCAATAACTATGACCTGATTGGGTTGATTCCAACACAAGGAGTGGGAGGTACTATTTATAAATATGCCAATGTAGCTACAATGAAGTCACATGGTATTGAATTTACCCTTTCAACCAGCAATATTAAAACAAAAGACTTCTCATGGAATTCTGATTTTATTTTTTCTCATGCTAAGAATGAAGTTACTGATTTGCGAGGACGTACTCGTATGATGGAACTTGTTTCGGGAAATGGATTTGCACGTGAAGGATATCCTGTGCGCGGGCTTTTCTCCATTCCTTTTGCAGGTTTGGATGAAAAAGGTATTCCTATGTTCGATATCAATGGAAATATAACATCGACTGATATTAATTTCCAGGAACGTGAGAAGTTAGATTATTTGAAATATGAAGGTCCGACAGATCCTACAATAACTGGTAGTTTCGGTAACGTTTTTGCATATAAAGGGTTTAAACTCAATGTATTCATGACTTATTCATTTGGTAATGTTGTTCGTTTGAATCCATATTTTAATTATAAATATTCCGATTTGAGTGCTATGCCTCGTGAATTCAAGAATCGTTGGACGCTTTCTGGGGATGAGGCAAAGACTAATATTCCTGCAATCTTGAGTAATCCGCAATATGAAGCAAACCGAACATTGTATAAAGCTTACAATGCTTACAATTATTCTACAGAGCGAATTGCAAAAGGTGATTTTATCCGTATGAAAGAAATCTCACTTTCTTATGAGTTTCCTAAGAGCTGGATTTCTGCTGCGAAGATTTCCAATCTTTCTTTGAAGTTACAGGCAACTAATTTATTCCTTATTTATGCAGATAAGAAATTGAATGGTCAAGATCCTGAATTCTTTAATACTGGTGGTGTAGCTTCACCGGTGCCACGTCAGTTTACATTAACTCTGCGTTTAGGATTGTAAGAGAATGATTTTAATAATAAAAAAAAGATTAAAGATGAGACGAAATCAATTATATATTCCATTGTTCATCGCAACGCTTGCTATTGTCGGTAGCTCTTGTAATGATTTTCTCGACGAATTACCAGATAACCGGACGGAGCTGAATTCTGAGCAAAAAATAGCTAAAATGCTTGTTTCTGCTTATCCGGAAGGATCTGCGAATGAACTGTTTGAACTTTATAGTGATAATACCGACGATAACAGTGCCAGATATTCTTATTATAAGTTATCTGAGGAAGAGTGCTATAACTGGAAAGATACCCAGGAAGAATATCAGGATACACCTACAAATCTTTGGGAAACCCATTATATAGCTATTGCTTCTGCTAACATGGCTTTGGAAGAGATTGAGAAACGGGGAAATCCGGAATCGTTGATGCCGCAGCGAGGAGAGGCTCTTGTTTGTCGGGCGTACAATCATTTTGTATTAGCAAATATTTTTTGTAATGCTTATAATACTCATGCATCACAGGAATTAGGTATTCCTTATATGACTAAAGTTGAAACAACTGTGCAACCACAATACGGGCGGGGTACTTTGCAGGAGACTTATGAGAAGATTGAGAAGGACTTATTAGATGGTATGGCTCTTATTTCCGATGATAGTTATTCTGTGCCGAAATATCATTTCACAAGGAAAGCTGCATATGCTTTTGCTGCACGTTTCTATCTTTATTATATGAAGCCTGACTTTTCTAATTGTGATGAGGTGATAAAATATGCAGATCGTGTGTTGGGAAGTGATCCTGCTGCCGAATTACGGGATTGGGAAGCGTTGGGAAAACTCTCTGCTAATGATAATGTACAGCCCGACGCATATATTGCTTCTACAAGTAAGGCTAACTTGTTGATAGGTAGTACCGTATCTAACTGGGGTATTATTCTGAGTAATTACATGACAGGAAAACGTTATCTACATAATAAGTTAATTGCTTCTTACGAAACATCACGTTCTTCCGGATTATGGGGTATCCCTGACCGCATGTATATGCAGCCTTTTACAACATCGGGCTATGAATGCAGTATGTTGAGAAAGGGCGGTTATTATGCTGGTGACTACCTGTATTATATGCCTGTGATTTTCTCTACAGACGAGACTTTGCTTTGCAGGGCTGAGGCTTATACGCTGAAAAAGAACTATCCAATGGCTGCTGCAGATCTTACTACATGGGAGAAAGCATATACTTCTAATAAGCAAACTTTAACTCCGGAGATGATAAATGAGTATTATGATAAGATGGATTATTACAATCCGACACAAAATCCGACTCCCAAGAAAAAGCTTCAGCCTGATTTTACTATTGAATCAGGTATACAGGAGAACTTTATTCACTGCATTCTGCATATGAGACGTATTGCTACTTTGCATGAAGGTCTGCGCTGGCCGGATATTAAACGTTATGGAATTGTTATCTATCGCCGTTCTATTGCTAATAACAATATAGTCGTAACAGATGAAATGCCGGTAAATGACGCAAGACGTGCTATGCAAATTCCTAAGAGTGTAGTTCTGGCAGGAATGCAACCCAATCCACGTACTGAAAATTAAAAGGAGGAAATAATATGAAGAAATATTATATTTATATACTAACGGCTGTTTTGCCCATTCTTTGGGGAGCCTGTAATAATGGCGATGATATTGACACCAAGCATAGTATTTTTTCAACAGAGCCAATGGAACATAATGGTTTTGATGAATGGTTGCTTGCTAATTATACATATCCGTATAACGTTGATTTTAAGTATCGTATGCAGGATATTGAAAGTGATCATAAATATAATCTGGTACCGGCGGATTACGATAAATCGGTTGCCTTGGCCAAGATTATCAAGCATGTATGGATGGAGGCATATACTGAACTTGCCGGACCGGCTTTTCTTCGGTCTTATGTGCCAAAAACTTTTCACTTGATAGGTTCTCCGGCTTATGATAGTAGTGGTACGAAGGTGTTGGGTACTGCCGAGGGAGGAAAGAAGATAACATTGTACGAAGTGAACAGTCTGGACTTTGAGAATGTCGATATCGAAGTTTTGAATGAGTATTACTTTAAGACGATGCACCATGAATTTGCACATATCCTGCATCAGAAGCGTAATTATGACCCATCGTTTGATCGCATTACCGAAGGAAAATATGTTGGTTCCGACTGGTATTTCTATGTTGCTGAAAATGGAAATGCATATTTGCGAGAGGATGCGGATGCATGGCCGGAAGGATTTGTGACGGCATATGCGATGAGTGAGGCAAGAGAAGATTTTGTAGAGAACATCGCCATGTATGTTACTCACGATCAGGCTTACTGGGATAATATGCTGAAGGTTGCCGGAACTGCCGGAGCGGCTATTATTAATCAGAAGTTTACTATTGTATACAATTATATGCTTGAAACTTGGGGCATTAATTTAGATGATTTGCGTGAGATTGTGTTAAGGCGTCAGCAAGAAATTCCGGAGCTGGATTTAAGTACTATTGAATAAAACAGGAAGATTATGAAAAAGAATATAATGATTTATTTGTTGATGGCTCTTGTATGCTTTGGTTTGCAATCCTGTCTTTTCCAAGAAGAGGATTATTTTGATGATTCTTCAGCGAATCGTGCAACAGAGGAAGTGAAGCAATATAGTGAGCTATTAGAATCGGCGTCTAATGGTTGGAGAATGGAATATTACATAGGTCAGGACTATGCTTTGGGTGGCATAACTCTTCTGTGCAAGTTTGATGGTCAGCGAGTTACAATGGCATCTCAAGGATATGAAGGCGATGAGACTATTTCCTCTCTTTATAAGGTTGTATCGGAGGAAGCTACTATGCTTACATTCGACACTTATAATGCTTTTATTCATGCATATGCCAAGCCACAAGGCGGCGGTTCCAACCCGAATGCCAACCTGCAAGGAGATTATGAGTTTATTATAAAAGAAGCTTCAGCCGAGAAAATTGTAATGCAGGGCAAAAAGTATGGAAATACGATAGTAATGTATGCGCTTCCGGATGATTTGAACTGGGAGGCATATATAAACTCTGTGAATGACGTAGAAGAGAATGCTTTCTTTATACAATATCAGTTGTTGGTTGATGGAAATTTAGTTGGTATGACACAGCGAAGTAATTATACTTTTGTTATAGCCTATAATGATGGTGGTAACATTGTACAAGAGCAATCTCCTTTCCTTTTTACAACCGATGGCTTTCGTTTCCGGGAACCAGTTTCACTGGCAGGAGTAACTGTGCAAAATTTTGTGTGGGACCCTTCCTCCGAGCTTTTTACTTGTACTGACGAGGGGGCAACTAACGTTAAAATGAAAGGAATTTATCCGGAGGGATATATTAAATATAATGATTATCTAGGTAATTATACTCTTACCTGCAAGATGTATAAAGATAATAATTTGACAGACGAAGAATTACCAATATCTATTATAGAGGATGTAGAAAATAAGAGTTATATTCTCAAGGGACTAATTGGTGATATAGTGCTCGATTATGATAGAGGTGAAGGAATTATGTCCTTTAAGACTCAAAAGGTAGGTTATATATCAGGATATTATTTGGGATGTACTACATATTGTTATGCCATGGGATTTTATCCTACATATATTAGTTATCAGGCAGGTCTGATGTTTGGTTTTGTGGCAAATGTACAACAGTCTCCGTTTGGATTTACATTTGAGGATGATGGGGTATTCGAAGCAGTAGGTGGTGCAAAAGCTGATTATATGGCCTTCGACCGCTATTCGGCACCTGATTATAGTCAAAGTTCATATGTTCAAGGGGTGGCACGTATGTATGGAGAGATGGTCTTTATGAAAGTTGAGGAATAAATAAAAAACTAGATTATGAAAAATATACTGAATTTATACTTAATAATATTCTGCTTATTTTTTGTTGCAGGATGTTCTTCAGATGACGATGCTGCCACTGTAAAATTGACAATTATAAAATCAGATTTGGATATGAAAGCTAGTGGTGGCACTGGAACTGTCGAATTTGCAGCAACTGGAACTGTCACGGCTACGGTGAATGCCGATTGGTGTCAGGTAATCGAAGTTGCAGATCATAAAGTTTCCATTTCTGTAGATGCTAATACGGGTTATCCGGGGCGTAGCGCACAAATCGTTTTAACTGATGGTGTGAGTACGCAGCAAGCAACCATACTGCAGGAAGGAGCTATTTGGAAATATAATAGAGATGCTACCTATTTCACATTGACAGATGCTGCAGAGGAGGTCCCTGTTGAAATGTCGAGTAATTTGCCTATTCAGGTATCTATTCCAGCAGATGCTTCTCAATGGTTATCCTATGAAATGACGAGTGATGGATTTAAGTTTATTGCAAAAGAGAATCTCACTGGTAAAATTCGTTCGGCCATTGTAAAAGTGACTACTGGCATTCGTGAAATTGAATATGCTTTATTGCAGTACGATATTGATGACTTATTGGGACAATGGACAGGTGTTGTGAAAGTCGTTGCTACAGCATTTGGTATTAATCAAGTTCTTTCATTAGAGGAAAATACTCAAATTGTTAAAAATCCGGGTGGTAATGGCTATATATTCCAGCTACCAATGACAAGGCTGTTGGGAGCAACGATTGTTTTAGCGGTCACCTATCAAGATGGAGCTTTAGCTATAACCACTCCACAGCAGCAAAATTATGCTTTGTCTGATGGGCAAGGAGGAGTGATGTACGGCTCAATAATAACTAAAACTGATGATGGTTTGTATTTACAGGGAAAAATTATTCTTTCTCCTGTATTAATGAATGATGGGCAGGTTGCGTTAGCTTATATTACAGATGCATATATGTCAATGGGATTATTTAAGGGAAGAGTTCCGTCTCCTGCAAATTATGCAGGACTTTCTATTGATTTTCCTGCTATTTTGATGCAATATGCTGAATAATATTTTGCATGAAATACTATTTTTATATAGTGGTTTAACTGTTTGTTATGAGAAGAACTTGCATTAATTGATCCTAAGAGCTATTATCGTAAGGTAGTAGCTCTTAATATTTAAATATTTATTTAATAATCTTTATATTACGCATCAATCCACCATACTTAGCCCTTTTCACTGCACTACCTTTGAAAATGGTTTTATATTGCTCCTCACTCAGCGAATGCCAATCATCCTTCCTCATACTTAACAAAGAAGGAGACGGTTGAAATTCGGCTGTCCGGCAAGGAGTGGCAAAGCGATTCCAAGGGCAAGCTTTCAGGCATTCGTCACAGCCATATATTTTATTACCCATTTTTTTGCCTACATTGAGCGAAAGTTCCCCACGATACTCAATGGTAAGATAAGAAAGACATCTCTCGGAATTGAGCCTGAAAGGGGCTTCCAGCGCTTTTGTCGGGCAGGCATCCAGGCAACGTGTACACGAACCGCATTGATTTCGTTGTGGAGAGTCATAATTGTCAGCTTCCCTATCAAGAATAATTTCCCCTAAGAAGAAGCAGGAGCCGGCGTGAGGAATGATGAGATGTGTATTCTTTCCTATCCATCCCAAGCCGGTACGCCATGCCCAATAACGTTCGAGTATGGGAGCGGTATCACAGAATATGCGGCCTTGAAGCGGAGAAGCGGAGGTTTGGGATACTGGGGCTTGGGGTGCTGAGGCGTAGTTTTCAGTATATGTGCCGATATTGTTTGTCGAGGCGATAGTACTGTCTGTTTCTTTGGAGAATGAAACTTCTTTCTCTATAAACTCAAAAAGTTCCTTCAATTTCCCCTTCATCACATCGTGATAATCTTTCCCGTAGGCATACCATGCAATCTGATATTCATTTTCGGGAATCTTCGTTGCCGGGTAATAGTTTAACGCGACGCTGATGACCGTACGTGCCCCTTCCACCAACAAGCGTGGATCGAGCCGTTTATCCTCATAATTCTGCATATATGCCATTTCTGCCTGACAACCGTCCGCCAGCCATTGACGGAAGGCGGTAGCCACAGTTTCATCCACAGCTTCGGCAGGCGCCAGTCCGCAGGCTGAAAAGCCGAGGCGTAGGGCTTTAGCTTTGATTCGTTCTGAGGAGAGGAGCTTTTTCATAATGGATATGTATGAAAACCTTATCGGTAATTAGAAAACTGGCTGTCGGCAGGTAAAATGTTTCTTCGCCGGCAACTAGAATACCTTGAATTCATAGCCCTCCGCTTTCAGAAATTCGATGGCACGGGGGAGGGCATATTGCAGATTCCCGTTGTTCCACGATTTCAGAGAGTCGTGGAAGGTGATGATGGAACCGTTGCGTACGTAGCGTTTTACGTTATTCAGTACCTGTTCCGGGCGCATTCGCTTACTGTAGTCACGGGTTACGAGATCCCACATGATGATACGGTAATGGTGGCGAAGGGTGTAATATTGCCGGAATCCCATGTGGCCATGTGGAGGGCGGAATAGGTCTGAGTGGATAATTTCGTCTACCCGTCTGGTGTTGGCCAGATAATCCGGATTGGAGTATTCAAAGCCGCGGATGTGGTTGAAGGTATGGTTGCCGATGCGGTGTCCGTGTTCTACCACCATCCGGTATTCGTCCGGGTGTTTGCGGATATTGTCGCCTACCATGAAGAAGGTAGCTTTAATATCGTGTTTCTTCAGTAGCTCCAGTACCCAAGGGGTTACTTCCGGGATAGGGCCGTCGTCAAAAGTCAGGTAGACAGCCCGTTCGTTTGGGTCCATCCGGAAGATGGCTTGTGGATACAGCGCTCGGAAGAACCAAGGTGGTTGTTCTATAAACATAAGAGTCTTTATTAATAAGTAACAGGTAATAGGTAATAAGTAATAACCGTGCGGCTTATGGCGCAGCTTATTACTTATTACTTAATACTTATTACTTAGTTTTTATTTCCCTTTCATTCTCGCAACGTACTCATTGTATAGCTGGTCGAGTTGTTCCGAGTAATGTTTAGCCAATTCTTCTGATTTGTATTTCTCCATCAGGCGTACTTCTGCGTCAAGCAGTCCTGCGTTGTACATGAAGTTTTCGCTGGCGATGGAAAGTTGGTAATCAGTCAGGCTGAGATACCAGATCATGTATTCGAGAGACTTGTTGGCAAGTTCGTCGATGATCTTGTTCGCTTTTTCGTTTTGTCCCAGCTGGTAGTAGGCTTCCGCCATTTGGAAGGCGCCGTTTGCCCAGTCATACGGTACGTTGTATGACGGGATCATCTTCTCGGCGTAGTCGAGTGCGGCGAGTGCCTTGTCTTTTTTGCCTTCTTTGATGAGCTGTCCTACGAGCTGTGTGAAGATGCGCCGGTGTGTGTAGCACATACGCATTACGTTTTCGTCGATGTAGATGCCCGGTTTCTCGATGCCGCCGAACTTGAACTTGTTCATCAGGTTGTCGTACATCTTTTCGCTGTCGATCTTGCTGTTCAGCTTGTCCGTATCGAACGGAGTGAAGCGGTATGCCAGACCTTCCTGCGTGAAGTGGTTGTCCATGCCGAGGTGGTTTTCACTGCCTACGGTGATAGCCATGTAGATGGGACGTTCCCAGTTGGCGTTGGCAAGCATTTCGAGCATCATCAGTTCGCTCTTGTAGAGGGCGCGTTTCGGGTTGCCGTTGGCGTCTCTCAGCAAGATGGTCATGTATTCGGGGATGGAGTCGCCCAGCGCTTCCGGTATTTTCATGCCGGAACGGCGGACAGCTTCCTTGTCGATCTTCATTACGATGCTGTCGGTAGGGATGACGCGCAGCCCTTCCTTATCCGAACGAACCCAGTATTTGAGGATATTCTTCAGTTCATACGGGTTTTCTCCGAACTGTTCTTTCAGTTCGTTCATCGCTTCCGGATTTCCGTTTTCGAGCGCGCTGTCTGCCTGTGCATACATCTGGTCGATATTCTTCTTTACTTCCGGACGGATGGGGATGTATTCGTTCTGGCCTTCGACGTATTCCACACGGTCCCAAGTGATCGGGAGTGACGGAGAGTCGTAGGCGGGACGTTTCATCTGGTCGATGTACCAGTCGGTTTGCAGGTAGCTGAGGTTACAGGTACGTGCATCGGTACGGAAACCTTCTGTCTCCTGATTGTACCACAACGGGAAAGTATCGTTGTCACCATTGGTGAAGATGATCGGATTTCCTTCTTCCTGCAAGGTCATCAGATAGTTCTGACCGAAGTCACGGGCAACAAAGCGTCCGCTACGGTCGTGGTCGTCCCATGTCTGTCCGGCCATTTGGATGGGGACAAGCAGACAGAGTACTGATGCGAGAGCGGCAGCCGGAACTTCTTTCATCTTGCAGTAATCGCGTAACATACGGATGATACCTGCGACTCCCATACCTACCCAGATGGCGAAGGCGTAGAACGAACCGGCATACGCATAGTCACGTTCACGCGGCTGCGCAGGTGTCTGGTTAAGGTAGAGCACGATGGCGATACCTGTCATAAAGAACAGGAAGAACACCACCCAGAATTGCTGGATACCCCGCTGGCTGTGGTATGCTTGCCAGAAGAGTCCGATCAGGCCGAGCAGCAGCGGCAGGCAGTAGAATACGTTGTGTCCTTTGTTGTTTTTGAGGTCCTGCGGAAGCAATTCCTGGTTGCCCACCAGCAGATTGTCGATAAACGGGATTCCGGTGATCCAGTTACCGTGTTCTATTTCTCCGCTGCTCTGAATGTCGTTCTGCCGTCCGGCAAAGTTCCACATAAAGTAGCGCCAGTACATGAAGTTGAGCTGGTAGGAGAAGAAGAACTTGATGTTTTCCCATTGGTTCGGTACGTTCACCATCACCATTTCGCCGCATTGGTCGTATGGGACGTCATGCCCCTTGATGTCTACCCACTGCTTGTAGAGTGAGGAGTGCGCGGAGCTGTACATACGGGGGAAAAGCATATTTTGCGCGTATTCGTATTCGATACGTCCCGGCAGTTCGATGTATGAGTCTTTTTCGTCCGGTGAAGTCTTTTCTTTGCGGACGTATTTGCTTCCCGTCTGTGACTGGCGGGGGACGCAGTATCCGTCTTTCACGTCGAGTGCCACTTTCGAGGAGAAAGCAGGACCGTAGAAGAGAGGACGGGTTCCGTATTGTTCACGGCCGAGGTATTCGCCCAGCGTGAAGATATCTTCCGGAGAGTTCTGGTCCATCGGTGTGTTGGCGGTAGAACGGATCACGATCAGTGCATAAGAGGAATAACCGATCACGATCATCATGGTGCACAGCAATGCCGTATTCATGATACGGGCGGAGATGCGCCATTTCTCTTTGATCTTTTCCTGTACTTGCGGAGCAAGGTAGATGCCAAGAATTGCGATCACTACGACACCGATAAGGATGCTGCTTACGCCGTGTCCGTAGAATGGAATACCCAGCAGGGCGATGGTCAGAATGAATGAGATGGCCATGCGGAGTCTGCTCTTTTCGGTGTAGCTTTCGTACACACCCCAGATAAGGGCGGCGGCGAGCAGAATGATATAGACAACGACGCCGGAGTTGAACGACATGCCGAGTCCGTTGACAAACAGCAGTTCGAACCAGCCGCCGACTTTAACGATACCGGGCACGATGCCATAAAGCACGGCTGCTACGAGTACGCCCGATCCGAGCAGGGCGAGCAATGAGCCTTTGGCAGTGGCGTTCGGAGTTTTCTTGTAGTAGTACACCAATACGATTGCCGGCAGACAGAGGAGGTTCAGCAAGTGAACACCGATACTCAGTCCGGTCAGATAAGCGATCAGAATCAGCCAGCGGTCGCTGTGAGGCTGGTTGGCCACATCTTCCCATTTCAGAATCAGCCAGAATACAACGGCTGTAAAGAGGGAGGAGAAAGCATATACTTCGCCTTCTACGGCAGAGAACCAGAAGGTGTCGCTGAAGGTGTAGACCAGTGCGCCGACCAGTCCGCTACCCATGACAGTGATAAGTTGTCCTTTCGTGATGTTGTTCTCGTCGGTGATTACCAGTTTGCGTACCAGATGGGTGATGCTCCAGAAAAGGAACAGGATACAGGCACCGCTCATCAGTGCGCTCATGTAGTTTACCATCTTCGCTACGGTGGTTACATCGGAGGCGAATTGAGAGAACAGGTTCGCTACCAGCATGAAGAAAGGTGCGCCGGGCGGGTGTCCTACTTCCAGTTTATAACCGGTAGTTATAAACTCGGGACAGTCCCAAAAACTTGCGGTCGGTTCTATTGTCAGGCAGTAGACCGTTGCCGCAATGATGAATGTAATCCAACCCACGAGGTTGTTTATAGTTCTGTACTGTTTCATTAGCACTATCTAGATTTTTCGTTAAAAAACAGATTACGTGGGCGCAAAGATAGTGATTTGTAAGGATAATGAGGCAGAAAGTAAGAAATATTAAGTAACGGAAAGGTGATTTACTTTATCTTATGCCCTTTTAGTGAAACGGGGGAATCACTAAACAGTATAAACAACAGTAGGTATAAAGATACTAATTTTGTATCTTTTATATTAAGCATTGAATCATTTATTGGTCAATAATACTTGCGTTGTCAGACATTAATAGCTGACTTCTCAACTGTTAATACCTGAGATGTCAACTATTAACATCTGACATCTCAATCATTAACAGTTGAGAAGTCAGTTGTTGCTGCTTGATGTGACCGTTGTAAATGACTGATATGCGGTGCAGCCGTTCTTTGATGTAGCACCGGCAAATGAATGTTTAGTGATGATGATGATGTTCACCGAGAACGCGGTGTGGCAACGTGCCGTGTCCCAGCAGTTCGATGGGGCAGTTGAAGTTTCTTTCCAGCCATTCTGTGGAGACGCCCGTGTCAGGGTGGTAATCCAGTGTCTCGTTGACGCAGGCAATGGATTTCACTTGTTGCAGTACAGTGCCGATGTCGTGACTGACAAGAATGATGGCGCATTCTTTGTTAATCTCCGCCAGCAGTTCGTAGAGCCGGGCTTCGAAGCGTTTGTCGATATACGTGCTGGGTTCGTCAAGAATCAGTACCGAAGGGTCGGAGATGATGGCACGTCCCAGCAGTGCGCGTTGCAGTTGCCCGCCGCTAAGTTGCCCGATGGAACGGTGTTCGAGTCCTTCGAGTCCCATGCGGGTGATGATATGCTTGCCTTTTTCTCTTTGCTCGGGAGTGAAACGGGAGGTGAGGGATTTCTGGATACTTAGTCCGGAAAGTATCACTTCCTCTACCGAAATCGGGAATTTCCGGTCGATGGTGTTATATTGCGGCAGATAGCCGAGGGAAAGTGGAGGGTTGGAAGTGGAAAGTTGAGAGTGGGAGGATGCTTCTGTAGGGGCATGGAAGATGATTTCTCCGGCTGTCGGTTTCAGCAGACCGAGGATGCACTTGATGAGTGTTGTCTTACCGCCTCCGTTCGGACCGATGATGCCCAGAAAGTCCCGTTCGTAAATGTTCAGGTTGATGTCGTGGAGTACGGTACGGCCGTCGTATCCGGCAGCAAGGTTCTTTATTTCGATAATCGGTTTCATGTTTGGAGAATTACTTCGTTTATGTATCATTCGGTCATTAACGCTATGGAGGCCCGTTGTTATTCGGGGTCCATAGGTGTGAGAGCTTTGGCTACGTTCAGCATTTCCGTTTCCCAGTCGTAGCTTAACGGGTTGATGGGGACTACCTTTGTGCCGGTTTGCTGTGCGATGGTTTCCGCGTTGCGCTTGTCGAACTCCGGTTGGACGAAGATGACGCTTACTTTCTCCGATTTGCACAGGTCTATCAGTTCTTTCAGATGGGCGGGCGAAGGTTCTTTGCCTCCTTCTTCGATTGAAATCTGATGCAGGCCGTAGTCACGGGCAAAGTAGGAGAGAGCCGGATGGTAAATCATAAAGGCTTTGGCCGATTCCGGAGCGGAAAGTTGCCGGCGGATGAGGCTGTCGGTGTGCTGGATACGTTGGCAGAGGGAGTCGTAACGTGCCAGATAATATGCTTCGTTGGGCTTGTCGAGCATACAAAGTGCCTTGAAGGTGTTTCCGGCAAGGATGAGGGCGTTGGCGGTAGAGTTCCAGATATGCGGTTCTACGGCGTGGTTGTGCCCGTCGTGGTCATGATGTCCTGCTGCGTGGTTGTGCTCACCGTTGTTCAGAATCAGGTCTATACCTTTCGAGGTGTCGAATACTTGGATATGAGGGGTGTTATTCATCAGTCGGTCCATCCAGGTCTGCTCAAAGCCGATGTAGCCGATGCGGAGATAGGCTTTGCTGTCTCCCAAAGAGACAAGTTGCTGAGGAATAGGGTCGTATGTCTCCGGACTGGAACCTTTCGGGACCATGCTGACTACCGTGAATTTATCACCGGCAATCGCTTCCGTGAAGTAGCGCTGCGGTTCGATAGTGACGGTAATGACCGGTTTCGCTTCTTCGCTGCCGCTTGCTTTGGACGTGCGACCCGTGCAGGCTGCCAACAGGAGGCAGGAGCCGAGAAGAAGGAGTGTTTTCAAATCTTTTAGTTGTTGTTTCATGACTATTGTATTAATATCGGGGGTTGATTCTGTTCCAGTTTTCGGGCACGTAGTATTTCCCGCTTTCCTCCCGGAGGACCGGGAAGGCGCTCTACGGTAAAGCCTGCGGCCTGTAACATACGTCGGATGACTCCTTTGGCACAATAAGTGGTGAGGATACCTCCTTCATTTAATAAAACATATAAACGGTTAAATAGTTCCTGCGACCACATTTCCGGCTGCTTTTCCGGAGCGAAGGCGTCGAAATAGATAACGTCAAATGATAATGGAGAATGGATAATGGATAATGGAGAATAGCTGCGCTGGGTAATCCATTCATTGACGTCGGCTTGTACTTTGCAGAGAGTGAAGTGCGGGGTAAAAGATATTTCTTCTTCCCACGGCGATGTATGGATTGCTTTGAACAGGCCGATAGCTGCTGGTTGTTCTATATATCCCAGTTGCTCCACCATCTGCCATTCCAACGGGTAGAGTTCAAGTCCTGTATAATGTACGTTACGTCCGCTTCTTTCTGCTTCTTCAAGTGTAAGCCAAGCATTCAGCCCCGTTCCGAAACCGATCTCCAGAATATGCGGAGAGGGGGCAGCGGAGGCTTTCAGTCCCATGTTGATGAAAATATGCTGGGACTCCGTACGTGCTCCTTTGGTCGAATGATAATGTTCATTCAATTCCGGAACAAATAGGGTGGCGCTCCCGTCATCAGTCTTTTCAATCACTCTTTTCATCTCAAAAAACTTATTACCTGTTACCTGTTACTTATTACCTATTATTTCATCCCGCAACGACGTTCCATGCGCTTTCCAGTACGTACAGAAGCAGAATGTAACGTATCAGTTTGCCGACAAACATGGAGGTGGTGGTAAGCCATATATTACTTCGCATAAATCCCAGTGCGATGGAGATCACCTCTCCGATGGCCGGTAGGAAAGCGAAGAATGCCATCAATGCTCCTTTTCCTTGCAGGAATCTTACCATCTTGTCTACTTTCTCCTTCTTTACTTTGAAGTATTTCTCAATCCAGCTTATTTTGCCCAGGCGCCCCATATAGTAGCAGGTCATTCCGCCTGCCGTATTGCCGAGGGTGGCAGCCAGTATACAGGCAGTGGGTGGCAGTCCGAGTTTTACCAGTGCTACCAACACCAGTTCGGAACTGAATGGTACAATACTCCCTGCGAGTAAGGCCGAGATAAACAATCCCGGAAGTCCCCATTCGATGAGGAGTTGTATCGTTGAGTCTATAAAAGCGTCCATACGTTAAAACCAAATAAAAGGATGAGGCAGACCGTGGCAACAATGAAGAATATATTCGATGTTTTGTTGTTGGTCAGCACAAAAAGGTGGCCGATCAGTATGCTGTTGCTTATCATGAGCAACGGCAAGAGATTGCTGCATTGTGACGGCTGTAGCACAATCAGTACGAAGAGAAAGAGTGTCACGTCTATGAGAAACTGTAAATAGGCGCGCGTACGTATCTTATCTTCGAATCCGGCAACGACGCAATGGGCGGCGCTGACGATGAACAATACAAACAGATAGCCGAGAGTCGCCAGCTCCCACGGCTGGAGTATCTGTAGGTTGAATATATCTCCAAAAGTAGCCAGTTCTTTGAAAGGATGATAGAACAGCTCTATCTGATCGTAGAAGAAAGCGTGTCCGAACAGCATCCAGTAGGGCATTGTCCATCCTACCAGCGCGCCACAGAAACTACGGAACGTAAGTGACTGAAAGCGGTGCGCCTCAAATAACCAGAGCACCGAGAAGAAGGTGAGCTGGGGAAAGAGAATGCTCCCTGCACCGATAAACAGGAACGAGTAGAACAGATATCCTGACGCCTGTGCCTGCTGGTAACTCTTGAACAGGAAATAGATGGAGAATAAAAAGGTTATGGCGGCAACGTTTCCGGCATATAACAGGTGCATCTCCGGACAGACGGTGACCAGCAGAAAATAGATAGCTGTCTGCACGGAAGCCCGCATACGGATGATACTGAACCGGTTGTTCAGCTCGATCAGGAAATAGCCGATAGCCGCGTAAATCAAGAAACTGACAAGATGCTCCGCCCATGCGGGGAGCAGCAACGTGCGGGCAGACTGCCAAAGCACGGAACCGCCTTCTTCGCCCGCTGTCATGGTGAGTTCGGGCAATAGGACAGAGGTCAGCACCCAACAAAGGGTGCAGATGAAAATCGCAGCAGGGAGTGTCCACCGCCCTGCTGTGACCAAACCTTGTAGTCTCTTGCTTTTCATTATAAGTCGAATCCGATATCGCGACGGAAATATTTCTTGTCGAAGTCGATCATATCTGCCACTTTATAGCTCTGTGCCAGCGCTTCTTCCTTCGTTGCGCCATAAGAGCAGACGGCGATCACACGTCCTCCGTTCGTTACGATTTGTCCGTCTTTCATGGCTGTTCCGGCATGGAAAATGATGCTTTCGGTAGCGGCAGCCTGTTCCAAACCGCTGATAGGGAAGCCTTTTTCGTATGCTTCGGGATAACCGCCGCTCACAAGGATCACACAACCTGCCGAGCGCGGGTCCATGACCAGCGTCTTTTCGTCAAGGTTGCCTGCGGCTGTACCTTCCAGCAACTCCACGAGGTCGCTCTGGATGCGGAGCATCACGCTTTCCGTCTCCGGGTCGCCCATGCGGACGTTATATTCGATCACCATCGGTTCGCCTTTTACCCGGATCAGTCCAAGGAAGATGAAGCCTTTGTAGACGATATTTTCTTCTTTCAGTCCGTTGATGGTAGGTTCGATGATGCGGGTACGTACTTTTTCCATGTATTCTTCGTCGGCAAACGGAACCGGAGTCACGCTGCCCATACCACCAGTGTTGAGCCCTTTGTCGCCTTCACCGATACGCTTGTAGTCTTTCGCTACGGGGAGGACTTTGTAGTGTTCGCCGTCGGTAAGCACGAATACGGAACATTCGATACCACTCAGGAACTCTTCAATAACGACTGTGGCCGATGCGGAGCCGAACATACCGGCAAGCATTTCCTTGAGTTCTTTCTTTGCCTCGTCCAGTGTGGGGAGGATCAGAACGCCTTTTCCGGCACAGAGCCCGTCAGCTTTCAGCACGTATGGGGCTTCCAGCGTTTCGAGGAAAGCCAGACCTTCTTCGAGATTTTCGGCTGTGATACTTTTATATCGGGCCGTCGGGATTTGATGACGCATCATGAAGCCTTTGGCAAACTCCTTGCTGCCCTCCAGCTGTGCTCCGTTGGCGGATGGACCGATAACGGCGATATGTTTCAGTTCGGGACGGTTCTGGAAGTAATCGTAGATGCCTTTTACCAACGGGTCTTCGGGACCTACTACTACCATTCCGATGTTTTCTTTCAGGGCGAAAGCGCTGATCGCTTCAAAGTCGGTAGCTTTGATGTTGACATTCTCGCCTACGGCGTTTGTTCCGGCGTTTCCCGGAGCGATGTACAGCTTTTCAACTTTCGGACTTTGGGCAATTTTCCATGCCAGTGCATGTTCGCGGCCGCCCGAGCCTAGTAATAATATCTTCATAATGAGTATTAAGTTATGAGTTTTCAGTTATGAGTTTTTCGGTATGATGCTGTGAGCTGTCAATTATAGGTTGCTATAGGTTTTGCTCAAAGTATCGGGTGATTTTCTCGTGCAGATGTACACGGTCGCGGCCTGATACGTTGTGCTTGTGGCACGGATAGATAAACAGGTCGGGGTAGGTGCGGGCATCTACACAGGCTTTCATGAACGACAGTGTGTGCTGCGGTACGCAAGTGTCATCGTGGTCGTCATGGATAATGAGCAGATGACCTTTCAGTTGTCCGGCAAGGTTCTTCAGGTTACATTCTTTGTAGCCTTCCGGATTGCTTTCCGGAGTGTCCATATAACGTTCGCCGTACATCACTTCGTAATATCCCCAGTCGATGACAGGTCCGCCGGCTACGCCTACCTTGAATATTTCGGGGTAGCGGAGCAGCAGGGCAGTGGTCATGTGGCCTCCGAAGCTCCATCCGTGTACACCGATGCGGTTTCCGTCTATGTAGGGGAGGGATTTCAGAAATTCAATGCCTTTCACCTGGTCTTTGCCTTCTTCGATGCCGAGGCGGCGGAAGGTGGCGTTTTCGAATTCCAGTCCACGGTTGGCACTGCCGCGGTTGTCGAGGGTGAACATGATATAGCCTTTGTTAGCCATATAGATATCCCATCCGCGGGAGCCGTTCAGCCAGCCGCCGGTGACGAGTTGTGCGTGCGGGCCGCCGTATACGTAGACGATGACCGGATACTTTTTGTTCGGGTCGAAATCTGTGGGTTTGGTGAGGCGGTAGTATAGGTCGGTCGTTCCATCGTCGGCTTTGATAGTACCGGTTTCGATGGTCGGCATCTCGTAGCCTTCGTATGGGTCCTTGGCTGTCAGCAGGTTGACTGTTTTTAGGCTTTTGGTATCCACGATGTCAATGCGGCGCGGAAGGGTAGGAGTCGAATAACGGTCGATGAGGTAGCTTCCCGATGCGCTGAGCATTCCGTTATGTTCTCCTTCTGTGGTAGAGCGGAAGCTGAACGGGAGGCTGCGCTTTCCTGTGTTGACATTTACTGCAAAGTTATTGGAGCCTGTACCATCCACTCCTTGGAAGATGACTTCTTTCCTCTTGGCGTTGAAGCCCAGAATGTCGCCTACCAGCCATTTGCCCTCGGTCAGTTGCTTCGTCGGGATGTATTCGATATGCTTGCCGCCTGCGGCATCGCTTTTCCATTCGCCTTTGAGGCTGGAGGTGAGGTCGCATAAATATAGATGGTTATATCCGTCACGCTGGCTCTGGTAGATGAATTTATTGCTGTCCCACGGTAAGAATACGATGGGGTGCTGAGGCTCTACATATTTGGGGTGTGTTTCTTCCAGCAGTTTGCCCAGTAACTTGCCTGTCGTTGCGTCATATTGGCAAAGTACGGCATGGTTCTGGTCGCGGTTCAGTTCGATAAGGTAGATGCTCTTTTCGTCCGGTGACCAGCTGATATTGGTGAAGTAACGGTCGGTCGGATCACCTGCATTCAGATAGATGGTCTTACCGGTGGAGGGGTTGTAGACGCCTACTTTTACTTGGTGGCTGGTCATTCCTGCCATCGGGTAACGGACGTTATTCACTTCTCCTACACGTGCCGTGATGTCTACAAGCGGGTATTGCGTCACCATGCTTTCGTCCATGCGGTAGAAAGCGAGCAGGTTGCCTTTCGGGCTCCAGAAGGTACCTTTGTTGATGCCGAACTCATTGCGGTGGACAGACTGCCCGCAGACGATGCCTTCGGGTTCGTCGGTGATTGCCTGTTCGTTCACATACAGGTTGTTGTTGACTGTGTAGGCTACGTTTCCGTTGGCGACGCAATAATCTTCGTTGGCTGCTTTATCTTTCAACTTCAGTGTGCTGACAATCCGGTTGTTCTCGAAATCGTATACGATGTACTTACCGGATACTTTCAGTAACATTTGCGGTTTGTCCGCCCACGGGTAGCGGATTGAGTACGGGGTCGGCAGTTTCCCTGCTTTATTGTCTGCCAGTACTTTGTTGATTTGTCCGAGGGTAGTCAGCACTGTCTCTTTCCCTGTTTTGGGTTGAACTGTGTAGATGGTGTCGGTACTCGGTTTGATACACACGTCTCCCCACCATTGCAGGCCGTACAGGTTTTCTGCATAACGGTAGGTCTCGCCGCCCGGAATCAAGTCTTCCAGTGTCAGCTTTTTGATTTCCTGTGCCATAACATTGAATCCGATTGGTAGCGCCAGCAATATCAGAATGGCTCTTTTTCCAATTTTACTCATTGCTTTTATTTATCTTTATTGGTTTTAAATCCTTCTATTTTACCCTGTTCAGGAGAGTTGTCTTTCTCTGTCGGATGATACGTCTTTTTCGAGATATTCAATTCGCTTTCTTACTCATCAAATGATAAGATCGCAAAATGCGACCTTATATTGTCTATCAATAAGTTAATGGCATTTTTTAGTGAGATGCCATTAACTATCTATGAAATTACTCTTCTTCCTTCTTCGGTATCCTAGGCTCACGGTTTCCTCTGAATTCTCTCGGAGCTCTCGAATCTCTTTCCCCTCGGAACTCGCCTCTAGGCTTTCTGTCCCTGTCATCCCGGGTAAAGCTTCCTTCTTCCCGTCTCGGCTTGAAGTCTCCTTCTTTACGAGGTTTGAACTCCCCTTCTCGACGTGGCTTGTACTCGCCTTCTCTGCGTGGTTTGAATTCCTTTCTTTCTCTGGGTCTGGGAGTATCATAGCCTCCTTCAGTCTCTTTCTTCTCTTCTCCTTCTCCCTCCTGACTCTTGAACTCCTTATATTTCCCGTCGAAAATCTCGTATTTGCGGAACTCGCATTCCAATGCGCCATTGAACAACGGCACTTTCTTGCTTGGTTTCAGCCCGATCTGATCGAAGCATTCTTCTCTATAAGAGAGTACCCAAGCCTCGTTTCCTACAAATGCGTGCTTCAGACGCTCGCCAATCATCTGGTACAGTCCGAGCAGGTCATTGGTAGAGATACGTTCGCCATAAGGAGGATTCATCACGATGATGGACTTCTCCTGCGGCTGTTCGAATTGCTGGAACGGTTGCAGTTTCAGCGTCACATCTTTGGATACACCCGCCGCTTTTATATTATGCGTCGCTATTTCATTCGCTTTCGGACTGTTATCATATCCGTAAATCTTATGGGTGAATTCGCGCTCCTGACTATCATCATTGTAAATCTCATCGAACATCTCCGAATCGAAATCCACCCATTTCTCGAATGCGAATCCTTTGCGGAATACTCCCGGAGCGATGTTTCTTGCGATCAGTGCAGCTTCTATAGGAATCGTGCCCGAACCGCACATCGGGTCAATCAGGTCACATTCACCGCGCCATCCTGTCATCAGAAGCATACCGGCAGTCAATACTTCGTTCAACGGAGCATCTACCTGTTCCTGGCGGTATCCGCGACGATGAAGCGACTCTCCGGAAGAGTCCAGAGACAACGTACAAGTGGTATGTGCAATATGGATATTGAGTAGTACATCCGGATTATTGATGCGTACCGACGGGCGTTTGCCTGTCTTTTCACGGAAATAGTCCACGATGGCGTCTTTCACTTTGTACGAAACGAACTTTGAATGGCGAAATTCTTCGCTGAAAACAACCGCGTCTATCGCAAACGTCTTGTTCACATCAAGATACTCTTCCCATGGAATGGCCTGTATCTGGTTGTAAACTTCATCAGCATCCTTTGCCGTAAAATTCTTGATCGGCTTCAGAATGCGGATAGCAGTACGGAGGCAGAAATTTGCCTTGTACATCATACGCTTGTCTCCTGTAAATGAAACCATGCGACGTCCTATCTGGATATCGTTGGCTCCCAGTGTTGTAAGTTCTTCAGCAAGTATCTCTTCCAGTCCTTGGAAGGTCTTGGCTATCATCTCGAATTGTTCGCTCATATATAGTTTATTGATTTTATTTCTTTGCTTTTGTCTGTACAATCTTTGCTCCGGCGGGAATGTTTTCCGTTACCCAGATATTTCCTCCTACGGTTGCGTCGCTTCCGATAGTAATTCTTCCAAGGATGGTGGCGTTTGAGTAGACTATGACATTGTCTTCCAGTATCGGGTGGCGGGGGATACCCTTGATCGGTTTTCCGTCGGCATCCAGCGGGAAGCTTTTTGCTCCCAGGGTGACACCCTGATATAATTTGACATTGTTCCCGATGATGCTTGTAGCGCCGATCACGACACCCGTTCCGTGGTCTATGGTAAAGTGACTACCTATCTTCGCTCCCGGATGGATATCGATACCCGTCTCACTATGAGCCATTTCCGTGATCATGCGAGGAATCAGGGGAACACCCAGTTCCAGCAGTTCGTGCGCAATACGATAGTTGCTGATTGCCTTAATGGCGGGATAGCAGAAAATAACTTCACCGTAGCTCTTGGCGGCGGGGTCACCGTTGTAGGCAGCTTCTACGTCCGTAGCCAGTATTCTTCTCATGGCGGGTAGTTTACTGATAAAGTTCGCAGCCAGTCGGGCGGCTTCTTCTCTTCTCGACTCCGAGCAGACATTGCAGTCTCCTTCAGCCGTACTGAAACATAGTCCGGCCAGGATTTGCTCTGTGAGCAAGTCAAATAACTTTTCGATATTTACACCGATGTGATAATTGATTGTCCGGCTGTTGATGGTGGAATTTCCGTAGTATCCGGGGAAGAGAATGGCACGTGAAAGCTCGATAATTTCATACAAAACTTTAGCAGAGGGCAATGGTTCGCCATCTTTATGTTGATGAAACAGCCCTTTGTAAGATTCGCTTTCCGATAGCTCATCGACTGCCTGTGTCAGAATGTGGGTAAAGTTCAATGGACTCATTAGGTCAGTTACTCATGTTTATATGGGGACAAAGGTATTAAAAAAATAATAAATTTCGTTGAGATTCAATATAATTAATGTATTTTTGTGGCATTCAAAATTCAACACGGACAAGGGGATGAATAAAGCGAAATCTACTATGAAGCTATTTGGGTTGATAGGGTTGTTGATATTGTGGAACTGCAGTTGCGTGGATAGGCACCGCAGTCACGCTTTGTGTGAACAGTCACTTATCGATTCTTTAGAAGTCCGTGCACAGGATTCCCTGTTTTCCAACTTACCTTATTCACGTTCTTTATTGCGTAACGCAATGCGTCAGGCACAGGACTCGATGAGTTATTACCGCTTGATGGGATTGTATGGAAAGACTTTCTTCATCTCGTCCGATTTCGACTCTATCCTCTATTATAACCGCCCTGTAAAAGAGTATGATAAGCGTGCAGCTGCCTGCCCGCGATGGAATGATGTGCTTTCGGATGTGTATAACATTGAGGGAAATGTCTGGATGCAACTCAATCAGCCCGATTCGGCGGTTGCCTATTATGAGAAATCCTATGCTTACCGTCTGAAAGGAGATAAGGCGCATCTTCTGTCGGATATCTGTATGAATCTGGCGGATGCCCATCTGCATCGTGGCGAACTGGCACATACCGCTTCCTATTACCGGAGAGCATTGTTTATCTGCGACTCCCTGCATCTGTCGGAACATTCCAAATTTCCGGTCTATTGCGGACTGGGACAGACTTACATGGACTTGCGTGATTTTGATTTGTCCAATCATTATTACGAACTGGCAGGACAGTTCTTTGATGAAATGACAGTCAGCGAAAAGTGGGTGTATCTTAATAATCGGGGAAATCATTACTATTACAAGAAAGATTATCAGGAAGCCCTGGTCTATATGCGGCAAGCAGCGGAGCTGATAGCGGATTACCCGCAAATGGTATTCGAAAGCAATCTTTCGAAAGTCAATCTGGGCGATCTTTATCTGCTGACGAACCGGCTGGATTCTGCCGAAAACAATCTGAATGAAGGCTACCGCTACTTTTCGGAGATAAAGAACAACTCCGCCATGCACTATATTGAAACCCTGATGATTGAGCTTTCCCTGAAAAAAGGAAATATCGCGCGTGCCAGAGAAATGATAGCACGGACTGCTTCTACCGGACATGTGGATGCCAATATGCTTACTATACGCAACCAATATCTGCAACATTATTATGAAAAGGCAGGTGACTACCGCAATGCGTATGAGTATCTGAAACGTGACTATCAACTGAATGACTCCATCCGTAGCGAGCGGATTCGCACCCGTGTAGCCGAACTGGATATGCGTTACCGTCAGGACACGATCGTATTGCGTAAGGAAATGCAGATTCAACGGCAGGCGGGTGAAGTGCGTGTCTTGAAACTGAGTATGTATATCTGGGTGCTTGTCTGCCTGTTGCTGGCAGCCGGAACGGTGGTGATCATCTGGTATATGCGGAAAAAGCGGGAGTTTCTTCGTGAACGTTTCTTCCAACAGATAAATCGCGTCCGTATGGAGAATTTGCGGGGCCGGATTTCTCCCCATTTCACTTTCAATGTGCTGGGGCGTGAAATTAATCAGTTCAATGGATCGGAAGAGGTGAAGAATAATCTGATGGAACTGGTCAAATATCTCCGCCGGAGTCTTGAACTGACAGAAAAACTAAGTGTTTCTTTGCAGGACGAGCTGGATTTTGTACAGTCATATATTGGCTTGGAAAGCGGGCGTGTCGGCAAAGACTTCACGGCGTCGGTCGTAGTGGAGGAGGGGCTGGACGCAAAAAGTATAATGATTCCTTCCATGATTGTACAGATTCCGGTAGAGAATGCGATAAAGCACGGGCTGGCCGGAAAAGACGGTGAGAAGGAATTGACTATCCGTATTTCCCGTGAAGGAAAAGGAGTCCGTATCGTGATTTGTGACAACGGGCGGGGGTATCTTCCGCAAGTGGCTTCTTCGACCAAAGGAACGGGAACAGGTCTGAAAGTACTCTATCAGACGATACAGCTACTCAATACAAAGAATAAAAATGAGAAGATACGTTTCAATATAGGTAACCGAAACGATGGGCAGACCGGTACGCAAGTGTCGGTGTATATACCGTTTCATTTTTCTTATGATTTATGATGAATGCAGAAGATAAATATAAAGTCGTTATTGTAGATGATGAGCGTACGGCAATCGATGCTTTGCGCAGAGAACTGGGCGCTTATCAGGAACTTGAAATAAAAGGAACTGCAAATAATGGCGCAAAAGGCAAGAAGATGATAATGGAACTCCGTCCGGATCTGTTGTTTCTGGATGTGGAACTTCCGGATGTGCTGGGGCTTAACTTGTTGAGTGAGATGCGCGATGAGGTGCTGTGGGATATGAAAGTTGTCTTTTATACTTCGTATGATAAGTATTTGCTTCAGGCCCTGCGTGAGTCCGCCTTCGATTTCTTACTGAAACCTTTTGAGACGGGAGATCTGAGAGTCGTTATAGAGCGCTACCGGAAAGCTGTAGCTTCGATACCGGCAACTCCTTCTTCCTCTTTTTCTTCTTCTGTCAGTGCTTTGATGCCGCAACAGGGAATGTTTATGATCAGTACGGTGACAGGTTTCAAGCTTTTGAGACTGGAAGAGATCGGTTATTTCGAATATCTGAAAGACAAGCGGCAGTGGCAGGTAGTCCTGTTCAATCAGACCCGATTGAATCTGAAGCGAAATACAAAAGCCGAAGATATCATTGGTTATTCACAAGCTTTTATTCAGATCAGTCAGTCGGCTATTGTTAATGTTAATTATCTGGCGATGATTGATGGGAAGTGTTGTCAGCTCTATCCGCCTTTTCATGATAAGAGTGATCTGGTGATTTCCCGAAGTTTTCTGAAAGGGTTGCAGGACCGGTTTTTTGTGTTGTGACAATTACTCCTTAAGATAGATGCGAAAACGCCGTTTCTTCATCAGGAACGGCGTTTTCTATTTGTTAGAATATTAGAATGAGAGAGTATGTTGTTAAAAAAATGCTGTTACAAATTAGTATTGTCCATGGTCACTGTCATTTCTGGAACTAACACGTAAGCGCGTTTCTTATTGTTCCATTTATAGTAATTGGTTGTTACAGTTTTTCCTTCGTATGTATAATTGATGCGGAGATCTTTTTCCCATTCCTCTTTGGTACTGTTCCATTTTAGGGTCTCGCTTTCAATCATGCGCTTGTTGTCATCGTACTTGTAGTTATACTTCATATAGTTGGCAAGTGTACTTCCGTTCATTTTGTAAACGGTCTGACCTACCATTACTCCATTTTCTTCTACTGGATTATAAACCAACTGACCATCATAACTGCGTGCAGAAGCAACAAAAGAGGTCATGAGAAGAACTACGGATAGAACAAATATTTTTAAAGATACTTTTGTTTTCATGGCTATTTGATTTTAGTATTATTCTTTCATTTGTCTAGTAATACTCTTGTATTACGCTGCAAAGTTATATATTTATTCGGTATTTATGCAAATATAAAGCTAAAATAATACCAAAATGTCAGATGATGGCTAAGGTGATACCTTGCTTTTTGCCAAGATTGGTGACAAAAAAATATCCGGCAGTCAACCTGCCGGATATAGAATGAAGCACTTCGTTGGGGAAGTGATCTTTTTCCTAGCTTTCTGGATAGTGGGTTAAATAATGTTATAACTCATTCTCTCCATTATTTAGCTGATTTATCCTGTTTTGTTATGGCAGGATAAACCTTGTTTTAGTGTGCTTCGAGCCAGTTCTTGCCCCAGCCGCAATCTGCTTTCAAGGGAACGTGCATACGGTAAGCGTGTTCCATTTCCTCAATAACGATCTCTTCTACACGTTCTTTTTCGTTGACGGGCACGCTGAAGTTCAATTCATCGTGTACTTGCAATATCATTTTAGCTTGTATGCCTTCTGTCTGGAATCGCTGATAAATGCGTGCCATTGCTACCTTTATGATATCTGCGGCGCTTCCCTGGATCGGTGCGTTGATGGCGTTTCGCTCGGCATAGCCGCGTACAACGGCGTTTCGTGAGTTAATGTCCGGCAAGAAGCGTTTCCGGTGGAAAATCGTTTCTACATATCCTTTCTCCTGAGCTACCTGGATGCTCTTGTCCATATAGGCTTTCACGCTTGGATAAGTTTCGAAATAACCATCGATCAGTTCTTTGGCTTCCTTCCGGTCTACGTTCATTCGCTCTGCAAGGCCGAATACGGAGATGCCGTAGATGATACCGAAGTTGGCGGTTTTCGCTTTGCGTCGCATATCGGAGTCTACGTCTTTTAGGTCGGTCTTATATATTTTGGCAGCTGTAGCTGCGTGGATATCGTGATTGCTGAGGAAGGCGTCGATCATATTCTTGTCTTCGCTGAGATGTGCCATGATACGAAGTTCTATCTGCGAATAGTCGGCAGAGAAGAACAGGCAGCCTTCGTCAGGGATAAATGCCTTGCGGATTTCCTTGCCGTTCTCGTCGCGGATAGGAATATTCTGCAGATTCGGGTTACTGGAGCTGAGGCGTCCGGTAGAGGTGACGGTCTGGTTGAAAGACGTGTGTACCCGTCCCGTGCGCGGGTTGATCAGTTGGGGAAGTGCATCGATATAAGTTCCCAGCAGTTTCTTCAGTCCGCGGTGTTCCAGAATCTTTTCTACTACGGGATGTTTATGCCGAAGGCTTTCGAGCACTTCTTCCGAAGTGACGTACTGACCGGTTTTGGTCTTCTTCGCTTTTTCGATGATTCTTAGTTTGTCAAACAGTACCTCGCCTACTTGTTTGGGCGAAGCGATATTGAAGGTTTCGCCTGCCAGTTCATAAATTTCCTGCTCGATGCGTTGCATCTGAGCGGTGAAATGAACAGACGATTGTTTGAGCGCTTCCGTATCCAGCAATACCCCATTCCGTTCTATATTGACCAATACGGGTACAAGCGGCATTTCGATATCATAAAACAAACGTTCGGCATCGTTCTCTTTCAGTTCTTTCTCCAGGACGTTTTTGAGCTTCAGTGTTACGTCTGCATCTTCGCAGGCATAGCGGTAGATATCCTTCGGGTCGAGATCGCGCATGTTTTTCTGGTTCTTCCCTTTCGGACCTATCAGTTCGTCGATGTGGATGGTCTGATAGTGAAGATAGATTTCTGCCAGATAGTCCATTCCATGACGAAGTTCCGGTTGAAGAACGTAATGGGCGATCATTGTATCAAAGAGCGCACCTTTCACTTGCACTCCGTAATTTTCAAGAATGATCATGTCGTACTTGATATTTTGTCCGACTTTCAATGAGTTCTCATTTTCGAAGACCGGACGGAACTCGTTGACGATTTTTAATGCTTCCTCACGATTGTCGGGGACCGGCACATAAAAAGCCTGATTTTCGGTGATAGAGAAACTCATTCCGACCAGTTCGGCGTCCATTGGTTCCGTTCCTGTAGTCTCCGTGTCTAACGAGAGAATTTTCGATGTAAGTAACTTTTGAATGATTTCAGCTCTTTTCTTCTCTGTATCAATGAGTTGGTAGTCGCAATTAAGCGTTTCTAACGTCTCTAGATTCGATTTTTTGGCTTCGCCTGCCTCATTGCCCGTAAAATTCGCAAATAAATCGCCTTGTATGGCTCCTCCTTCTTCGGGAAAAAGTGGAAGAGGAGAGGGAGCACTTTTGGCCGTTGCCGTTTTGCTTCCGGTTGTCATTGTTACTCCGCCGGCAGAATTTTCTTTTTTCAGTACCCGGTCGATCAGTGTCCGGAATTCCAGTTCTTCAAAAATTTGTCGGAGTGAATCTTCGTCTGCCTGTTCGCGGACGAGCTTGTCCATTTCGAGTTGGATAGGAACATCGATTTTGATAGTGGCAAGGAATTTGGAGAAAGTAATCAATTCCTTATTGGTTTCCACTTTCGTTTTCAAGGCTCCTTTCAGTTGGTCGGTATGTTCCAGCAGATTTTCGATACTTCCGAATTCGGCGATTAGTTTCTGGGCAGTCTTTTCACCGACACCGGGACAACCAGGGATATTGTCGGAGGCATCGCCCATCAGTCCGAGCATATCGATTACTTGTGTGGGCGACTGGATATCGAACTTCGCTTTCACTTCTTCGATGCCCATCACTTCAAAACCTCCCGTATGTTTGGGGCGATACATGAATACGTTGTCCGTCACCAGCTGGCCGTAGTCTTTGTCGGGAGTCATCATATAGGTGGTGATGCCCTGACGTCCGGCTTCAGTGGCGAGAGTTCCGATCACGTCGTCGGCTTCGTATCCTGCCACTTCCAGAATCGGGATGCGGTAGGCGTGGATGATATCCTTTATAATAGGTACGGAGAGGCGGATAGCTTCCGGAGTTTCTTCACGCTGGGCTTTGTATTGCTCGAAAGCTTCGTGGCGGAAGGTAGGGCCGGAGGGGTCGAAGGCTACTCCTATATGTGACGGATTCTCCTTTTTCAGCACCTCTTCGAGGGTATTGACAAATCCGAGGATAGCTGAAGTATTGAACCCTTTGGAGTTGATTCTGGGATTCTTGATAAAGGCGTAATAAGCCCGATATATCAGTGCATAAGCGTCTAAAAGAAATAATTTATTGTCTGACTCCATAGATTTAATTAATTTTTCATGGTAAAAGTACAAAAAAATACCGTATTAAGCGTTTTATTATTACTTTTGTGCTCAAATAGTGTTGTGAATGGATAGTATCTCTCTTATCAAAACCCCGATAGAAGCGGAACTGGAGGATTTTAAAGCTCTTTTTGACACCCCTCTTTCCGATTCGAATGCATTGCTCGACAGCGTAATAACTCATATACGCAAGAGGAATGGCAAGATGATGCGTCCTATTCTTGTCTTATTGGTAGCACGCCTTTATGGGGCTGTGACTCCTGCCACCCTTCATGCGGCAGTTTCTTTGGAATTGCTTCATACAGCCAGTTTGGTGCACGACGATGTAGTCGATGAAAGTACCGAGCGTCGCGGTCAGCTTTCGGTAAATGCTGTATTTAATAATAAGGTATCTGTACTGGCGGGTGATTATCTGCTGGCTACAAGCCTTGTGCACGCGGAGCAGACTAATAATTATGAGATTATCCGTCTGGTATCTTCGCTGGGGCAGAAACTAGCTGAAGGAGAGTTGCTTCAACTTTCGAATGTAAGTAATCATAGCTTTTCGGAGGAAGTTTATTTTGACGTAATACGTAAGAAAACAGCGGCTCTTTTTGCCGCTTGTGCCGAGGCGGCTGCCTTGTCAGTGCAGGTAGGTGAGGAGGAAGTCGCTTTTGCCCGTCTGTTGGGCGAATATATTGGCATCTGTTTTCAGATTAAGGATGATATTTTCGATTACTTTGATAGCAAGAAGATCGGCAAACCGACTGGTAATGATATGCTGGAAGGTAAGCTGACGCTGCCTGCCCTGTATGCATTGAATACAACGAAAGATGCGTGGGCGGAACAGATAGCGTTCAAGGTGAAGGAAGGTACGGCAACTCCCGATGAAATCGTATGTCTGATTGAGTTTACCAAAGATAATGGAGGTATTGAATATGCCTGTCGTACAATAGAACAATATAAAAAGAAGGCCTTTGATTTGCTGGCTGCCTTGCCGGATTCAAATATTTGCCTTGCCCTGCGGACTTATCTGGATTACGTAGTCGCCCGTGAGAAATAACTACTCCCCACTGTTCCTGAGCAGAGAGTAACACAGGATTAATTCCTCCCAATCTTCAATTTTATTCGATTTCATCGCTCCTCCGATGAGGAAACTTTTGTCTATTTCTTCCGGTGTGCGGAGGATTTCGGAGCATAACGTGCTCGCCTGTTCGATGTATTCCCATGCTTGTTCTTTGGTGATGTAGCCGCAGTCTTTGGCAGCCCGGGCCAGCCCGACAACTTGTGCCATATCCCATCCGATCACTCCTCTCTCTAAATCATTAATCCATACAATCGGCTCTCCTCTTTCTTCTATATACTCTTTGAATTTGTATAGATTTCTGCCCTGTTGAATGAATCGGTCTACTCCGTAGAAGCGTTCGCGGATGGTGTTTTCGAACTGGTTTAGGTTTTCGGTAGAGAGTAAATAGGGGACCATAATAGAATAGGAGGCTCTGTCGCCTTCGTTGATGAGGAATAGGAATAGCTGGCAGGAAGAAATTGCATCTGTGCAATGGAACTTATCTGATAATAGTTTACTTAGTTTTTCCGGGTGTACTCCGGTTTCCATACAGTTAAGATAGAAGCCATCCAGTGCAGCCTCCATATAACCGATGCGCAGACCTTGTTTCTTTCTGGTGCCGAGTATCAGATTTAAGGGGTTATGGTTAAAACGTAAGTTCTTTGTGTGTGACTTCATTTTATACTTTTTCGCTTATGGTTAACTAAAAAAAGCGTGAGAACTGCTGCTATATGTCTTTTCCTGGGGCTTCGGCAAGCCGTTATGATGACATAAAAGCAACAGTCTCACGCTCCGTTCGATATATAACAAAAGTATATACATGAAGGTGCGTGAGACCCGTTTGCTTATTACCACTCATAACTTTGAATTTTGCCGAATTCCAGGAATCAGGTAATAAAAGAAACGTTCTCTAATACAGATGATTAACTATGTTAGCATAGCTACATCTATGACAAAGATAATGAAAATAATGGTTTTGTCCATAAGTATCTTTAGTTTTTATTATATAAAAAATACCGCGCTTCCTTCCATAGGAACGGAAGGTGAAGCGCGGTACGGCATACTTGATTGCTAATGTAATTCCTTAGAAGAATTTGATCTCTTCGCCCTTGATATCGGAGAGAAGCAAATTGGCCAAACGACTGGTACCCAGACGGAACAACCGGTTGTTCAGCCATTCTTCGCCTAATATTTCTTTCACAATAGTGTAATAAATGATTGCATCATGGACGGTGTTGATGCCTCCTGCCGGTTTGAAGCCGATCTTGTTGTTTGTTTTTTGATAGTACTCCTTGATAGCTTCGCACATCACATAAGCGGCTTCCGGGGTAGCGGCAGGCTGTTGCTTTCCGGTCGATGTCTTGATGAAATCTGCACCCGAATACATGGATAGGATAGAGGCTTTCTTGATGTTGGAGGCGGTTTTCAAAGCACCTGTCTCGAGGATTACCTTGAGGTGGCGTTCCTTGCAGACTTCTTTTAATTCCTGAATTTCTTCGCACATTGTTTCGTAGTCACCGCTCAGGAATTTACCGATAGAGATAACAATATCTATTTCGTCCGCACCGTCAGCGATAGCCAGTGCCGTTTCCGCTACTTTCACTTCGATGAAAGTCTGAGAAGAAGGGAACCCGCCCGAAACACAAGCGATATTGATGCCATCTACTTGCAGTGTATTCTTTACAATATCCGCGAAATTGGGGTATACGCAGATGGCAGCGACGTTCTTCATATCGGGGAACTCATTGTCGAACTCATTCACTTTTTCGGTGAAATGCATCACGCTTTCATCGCTGTCCGTGCTGTTCAGCGTGGTCAGGTCGATGCAGTTGAACAGGAGTTTCTTGACTTCTTCCGTATTGTTTTCCGGCACTTTCTTTTCAATCAGGTCAGCCACCCGAGCCTGTATGTCTGCATCGCTCAGATTGGTGTTATACTTTGCCAATGCGGCATCATACTTGTTGGATTGTGAGCTATTCTCTTCCATGATCGTTCAGTTTTGGGTTATTGATATGTCTTTTATTATCTCGTTTCGTTTTCTTTTCCAGGCTTTCCCTGAAGGCTTTGGTGATGTCTACGCCTGTCTGGTTGGCGATACACAGGAGCACCCATAAGATGTCTGCTATTTCTTCGTCAAGGTTGTCTTTCTCGCCTTCTTTGAAAGACTGGTCGCCGTATTTGCGGGCCATGACACGGGCCAATTCTCCGACTTCTTCAGTCAGTATGGCCATATTTGTCAATTCGCTGAAGTAGCGGACACCGTATGTCTTTATCCATTTGTCTACTTCTTTTTGGGCTTCTTCCAGGGTCATAATTGCTGTTGGTTTATGATGATTAGTTTGATGTTTAGAGCCTGTTTATCACTCTTCGAAGAGCTTTACCGGCTTTTTCATCAAGGTTTTACTCTTTATTTTTGGTGTCCATACATATAGTAACAGGACCGTCATTTAAAAGTTCAACTTTCATGTCCGCTCCGAAAGTTCCTGTGCCGATTTCTTTTCCCAGCGCCCTGCTCAGGTCTTTGCAGAACCGTTCGTAGAGTGGGACAGATATCTCCGGCTTGGCGGCTTTGATGTATGACGGACGGTTGCCCTTCTTGGTAGAAGCATGCAACGTGAACTGGCTGATGACCAGAATTTCACCTCCATCTTCCAGGATCGACTTGTTCATTACTCCGTTTTCATCGTCAAAAATACGCAGATTTACTATCTTTTTGCAGAGCCAGTCTATATCTTCCTGTCCGTCGGATTCTTCAATGCCGACTAATATCAGCATCCCTTTTCCAATGGAAGACTTGCACTGTCCTTCGATGGTTACTGATGCGTGGCTTACTCGTTGTACAACTATTCTCATTGATATTTTCTCTATTCTATTGAATGTTACGAAAGGCAAATTTACGAAATTAAGAAGAAAAAACGATGGATTGGAAGGAAATATTATAGGAGATAAGTATTAGGTATTAAGTATTAACCGTAGCTGTCATTCGGAAGCGTGTCTGTCTGTTGTGCGGAAGCATATCTATTAGGACGACAGATGTATTTGCCTCATAACTTGATTGAGTTTGCCTTAGAACCGTATAGACATGAACATAAACTCTATAACATTACCGGTAGTACTCTATGTGGTTAGAAATCAATGGTATATAGTTTCCTATGATTTCTTTTAATGGAAACTGTCGTTTCCCGGCGAGGGAACGGCCGTTCCTTTTAATGGAAACGACCGTTCCTTTTAAAGGGAACTGGCGTTTCCTCCGAGGAAACTAACGCTTGCCCCATATGATACTGATACTTGATTTATATGGACTAACAATTTAGCGTATAGCCACATAGAAGTGAGCCTATTCGTTGCTTAACCCTTTTTTTACAGTCTGAGCCTTCACTTCTCCTATGACCTTTGCGATTTCTTCAAGGGATGCCTCTTTGATTCGTTTTACGCTTTTAAACTCCTTCAATAGGGCTGTTTTTGTCTTTTCTCCAATCCCTTTAATGCTATCCAGAGCCGATGCGACCTGTCGCTTGCTGCGCTTGTCGCGGTGGAAAGTAATCGCAAAACGGTGTACTTCATCCTGAATCTGCGTCAGCAGACGGAATAAAGAACTTTGTTGTTTGATCCCAATCGTCTGTGCGGGAAACCCGAAAAGTAGCTCTGACGTGCGATGCTTATTATCCTTAGCCAAACCGGCAATCGGAATATTCAGATGCAGTTCATCCTCGATTACTTCTCTGACGACTTCCATTTGTCCTTTACCACCATCGGTAATAATCAGGTCGGGAAGGGGAGAATTTTCTTCAATGGCGCGCTGATAACGTCGTCTGACCACCTCTTTCATGGAAGCGTAATCATCCGGTCCCACGACCGTCTTAATATTGTATTTACGGTAATCTTTCTTCGATGGTTTCGCCTTTTTGAATACTACGCAGGCAGCTACGGCATCCGATCCTTGTATATTCGAGTTATCGAAACATTCAATCTGCAAAGGTGGCTTGTCTAAATGCAGTTCGTTTTGTATTTCTTTCAGCAGACGCATACTGCGCTGCTCCGGGTTCAGTTTCTCGGCTTGTTTCAATCGGTCGGCCTTATATTGCTTCACATTTAGGATAGAAAGATCGAGCAGTTTTTTCTTATCTCCCCTTTGAGGAACGGTGAAAACGACATTATTCAACTCCAGATCAAGTTCGAAAGGAACAATAATCTCCCGTGAATGGCTCTTGTAGCGCTCCCGCATTTCAATAATGCCTAGCGTCAGTAACTCTTCTTTCGATTCATTTAGCTTCTTCTTGTACTCAAAGGTGAATGCCTGATTGATGGCGCCATTGGTGATGTGGAGATAGTTGACGAAAGCCGAATTTGAATCGTCTTCTTCGATGGAAAAGACGTCGATATTGTGCAGGACAGAACTTACTACCTCCGATTTAGACCGGTAATTCTCTATCAGCAGATACTTCTCCTTAATCTTCTGAGCCTCTTCAAACTTCATTTCATTGGCCAGTTCCTGCATCTTTTCTACCAGCATACGGCTAATATCCTGCGTATTTCCTTTCAAAATCTCTTTGATTTCATCGATGTTCTTCAGATAATCCTCGTGCGATTGCAGTCCAACGCATGGTCCGGCGCACTTCTTGATGTGATACTCCAGGCAAACCTTGAACTTTCCCGCCCGTATGTTCTCCGGAGAAAGGTTCAGATTGCAGGTACGCAGCGGATATAGATGCTTGATCAGATCGAGCACCGCATACATCGAAGGAAGGTGGCTGTAGGGGCCATAATAAGAAGAACCGTTTTTGATAATCTTTCGAGTCCTGAAAATGCGTGGAAAGTATTCATTCTGCACGCAGATGGAAGGGTAGGTCTTGTCGTCCTTCAGTAATACATTGTAGCGGGGCTTATATTTCTTGATCAGATTGTTTTCCAGCAATAATGCATCTTCTTCGGTGTTAACAACGATGTAACGGATATCGGCAATCTTGCTGACCAATACTCGTGTCTTGCCGGGTTCATGCTCTTTGCTGAAGTAAGAATATACCCTTTTTTTTAGGTTTTTAGCCTTTCCAACGTATATAATAGTCCCTTCTGTGTTCAGATACTGATAGACTCCCGGCTTTTCGGGCAGGTTGGCTACAATACCTCTCAGATATTCATTCGTTTTGGCTTCCGGTTCTGTATTCATAATCGTTATAGATGAAATAGCGGGAAATAAAAAAGGGCGTAGATTCTCTACGCCCTGCAAATATAAGCAATTTGTTTATAAAGTCAATACGGATTCTACTTCTACGTCATCTCCGAATACGGATTTGCCATTCAGGTCTTTCAATTCGATAATGAAGTTTACATATACCTTTTTAGGCTTCAGTTTCTTCACCAGTTCGCAGGCTGCTTTCATAGTTCCTCCCGTTGCCAGCAGGTCGTCGTGTAGTAAAACTACGTCGTTTTCATCGAGTGCGTCCTTATGAATCTGCACAGTGTCCGTGCCATATTCTTTGTCGTAGCTTTCTTCGATCACCTCTGCGGGAAGTTTGCCCGGCTTGCGGATAGGAATAAAACCTGCGTTCAGTCGGGTAGCCAGGATAGGCCCCATGATGAATCCTCTGGATTCTATACCTACTACTTTGGTGATACCTTTATCCTTGTACATTTCGAACATGATGTTCGATAATTCTTGCAAGCACCAAGGGTCTTTAAACAGGGTGGTGACATCGTAGAAAAGGATTCCGGGGATCGGAAAATCGGGAATTTCCCGGATGCTTTTAATTAGCGTTTCTTTGCTCATAATCATTGGTTTATCTCGTTTCTTTAAATGATTTGTTTCACGTGAAACGTTGCCGCTTATCGGCCGGAAAGTACCAGCAATACGTTGATGTCGCTTGGTGATACTCCCGGAATCCGGCTCGCTTGAGCAATCGTTTCCGGATCAATCTTCACTAGCTTCTGACGAGCTTCCGTAGATAGCGACTGGATGGAAGCATAATCAAATTTGCCTTTGATCTTGATGCTTTCCAGGCGTGCCAGCTTTTCTGCTATCATTCGCTCTCTGTCAATATAGCCTTGATACTTGATCAGTATTTCTGCCGCTTCCAGAATCTCTTCTTTACGGTCGGAGTCTGCAGCGGTTGCTTTTTCTAATTCTCTTTGGAAGGCGGGGACATGTTCCGCGATATTCTCAATCGTGATTTGCGGACGATTGAGAATTTCGATCAGCTTACAGCCTTGACGAAGGGGAGTTGTTCCCAACTTTTCGAGGGCATCATTAATTAATGCCGGTTTCATCGAATAGTTCTTTGCGAAATTTACTATCTGCTCTAATGCCTCCTTCTTGGTCTTCATTAATTGGTAGCGATCCTCCCTTGCCAGTCCGAGGTGATATGCTCTTTCGGTCAGTCTCATGTCGGCGTCGTCCATGCGGAGAAGAATACGGTATTCGGCACGTGAAGTGAACATACGGTATGGTTCGTCTACTCCTTTGGTCACCAGGTCGTCTATCAATACACCGATATATGCTTCGTCGCGAGCCAGTGTGAAGGCTTCACCACCGTGACAGTTGATGTGTGCGTTGATTCCGGCGATCAGTCCTTGTCCTCCCGCTTCTTCGTAACCGGTTGTTCCGTTCACTTGCCCGGCAAAGAACAGGTTTTTGATAATCTTAGATTCCAGCGAATGTTTTAATTGGGTGGGGTCGAAGTAATCGTACTCAATCGCATATCCGGGACGATAGATGACGATATCCTTGAATGCCGGTACTTTTTTCAGCGCGGCTATCTGAATATCCATCGGAAGAGAAGAAGAAAATCCGTTCAGGTATAATTCCTGTGTTGTTTCACCTTCGGGTTCGAGGAACAGTTGGTGCTGTTCTTTGTCGGGGAAGGTGACAATCTTGGTTTCGATGCTGGGGCAATAGCGCGGACCGATACTTTGAATCTGTCCGTTGAACAGGGGAGAATCCGGCAGCCCTTCGCGCAGAATCTGGTGCACTTCTTCGTTGGTATAGCAGGTCCAGCATTGCAGTTGCTTCAAATGGCGCGTACTGGTATTCATGAATGAGAACTTGTGGAAGTCGCATTCTCCGTCTTGTGTATCCATCAGATCGAAGTGGATGCTGCGTGCGTCGATTCGTACCGGTGTGCCGGTCTTCATCCTTCCGTAGGCAATGCCATGTCGGGCGATGGATTCTGTCAGCTGGTAAGATGCGGGTTCTGCCATTCTTCCGCCGGGCAATTGGTGGCGGCCTACGTGCATGAGTCCGTTCAAGAATGTTCCTGCGGTCAGTACGATACATTTCGCTTTGAATGTGACACCCCAAAGAGTGACGAGTCCGACTACTTCACCGTTTTCAACGAGCAATTCACAGACGGTATCCTGCCAGATATGAAGGTTGGGAGTATTTTCCAGTTTCTCACGCCATGACCAGATAAACTTGGCACGGTCGCATTGAGCGCGGGGACTCCACATAGCGGGACCTTTCGAGCGGTTCAGGATTCGGAACTGGATAGCAGTTTCATCCGTCACCAATCCCATCTGTCCGCCCAGTGCGTCTATTTCGCGTACTATTTGTCCTTTGGCGATTCCTCCTACTGCCGGATTGCAACTCATCTGTCCGATCTTGTTCATGTCCATTGTGATCAGACAAGTTTTGGAACCTAAATTCGCAGCGGCGGCTGCCGCTTCACAACCAGCATGTCCGGCACCAATTACAATTACATCGTACTTAAAATCCATTCTACCTTATTTATTATCAAACGCTGCAAAGTTACGGAAAAGTTGCGAGAGTTGTATCTTCTGCCGGTTTTTGCTTCCGAAATTTCGAGGAGGAGGCGGGGCGGGCGCAAAAAAACGCCGTAATTTTGGATTGGAAATATGCAAGATGTAACGTTTCTGACTTCTTTTCTTTTGTGTCAAGGCTTCGATTCCTTTCAAAAAGAGATGTAAATGCTCTTTTTTGACATTCTAGGCTTACTTTTTGTCACTTGAAAAAGTGCGCGGCCGTGTGATGAAATAGAAGACGAACGGAGCGTTTGGACAGAATTTGTATCAAATCAACATTCGGATGTATGTTTTATACCCAACCTCCACTCTTTCTCTTGACATAAATCAAAAAAATAAGGTAAAACATGTTTTTTAGCATAAGAATTCTTGTTGTTTTCCAAAACACCTCTACCTTTGCAGTGTAGTTGTGAAACTACTAAGATTTTTAGGTATTAGAAAAAGGTAATAACAAAAGAGTAGTATTAGTTTATAAAATTAAGGTATTAGATTTTAAGATTAGTTTTTAGGAAAAAGATTGTTTTGATTAGGTATTAGGAAAAAAGTAGTTTTCAGGTAACAGGTAAATTGAGATGCAGAAAAAAGAATCCCATTTATGGGGGATTCTTTAGGTGGGGCGGAGTTATTCGCTCTTTTTTTATTTTATGCCCCTTTATTCTATTTTTTTATATGAGGGGTGAACTTACATACTGAAAAAACAGATATATTTGTAAGTCATATCTATTATAACCAGTTTTTGCAGTAATTTGAAGAGAGTCTTTTATTGTTTGATTAATCTTGTTGCCGTATGAGCGATAAAGATGATTTGATAGTAGCAGGTGTCAACCAGAAAGATAAGGGAATCTGGAGGGACTTTTATAATCGCTATTATGCGGCCTTGTGCTCATATGTCGAGAAAATCCTGTTCCTCACCGATGCCGTAGAAGATCTGGTTCAGGAGGTGTTTATATCCGTGTGGGAAGGTAAGCGTACTTTTTCCGACTCCCGTGAGCTGACTAATTATCTTTATCGTGCCTGCTATAATAATGCACTGTTGTATATCCGCAACCATCAGATTCATGATTCTATATTGAATGGCTTGCCTCAGGAAGAAGATTTTGAAGACGAGGAAATGCTGTATGCTTTGACTGTGAAAGAAGAAGCTATCCGACAACTTTATTTCTATATCGAGGAGCTTCCTGCCGAACAACGCCGTATCATCCTGCTGAGAATTGAAGGACATTCGTGGGACGAAATCGCATCCCGGCTGGGAGTTAGCATCAATACGGTTAAAACTCAGAAAAGCCGTAGCTATAAATTCTTACGCGAGAAGCTGGCAAATTCCAGTTATTCTGTACTTCTTACTCTTATCTTTTATTAAAAACCGGGCTGTGCATCCTTGCTTTTGTCGGGGTGAAGTGACTGTGATGTGGCTTATTTAAGTGGATGAGCCGGTATGTTTAACAGGTAAACAAAGCTTGGTTAGCATTTTTAGTAAGCTATATGTGTTCGTTCCATGTCTGTAAACCATTCGGATTACGTACGTGAGTCCATGGGATCATGTCCGCAGAGCGATGGGACCATGTATGTGAAATGAAGTCTTGTCGGTGTCTTATTACATTGGTCCGGCATTGGGAATAGATTAATAAAGCAGGCATTTTTGGTTAAATCAAGGACCTTTTTATGAAGTACAGCGCGTCATTCTTTTAGTAGAAAGTGACGATAAAATTTGAAATATTTTTGTTATCACTCTGTCGTCACTGCTTCTCGTCACTTTTATCGCATTGTATATCAATGAGCTAAGTCCGAAAGTGACGGATGATGATGAAATATGAGTTTCAAACTCCTTGATAAAAGCTAAAAAATACATCATTTTAATAGCGGTAACGGAAAAAAACAAATATTTTTTAAGATGCCTAATTGTCATTTATTGATGGCTGAATTTTGATTCCGAAAAGGGAATGATTTGTTAAATACGTCATTTTTGTTGCTGAATAATGTCATAATGATAGTTTTTCGTTCTTTTCTGTTTTCGTACGGAGAGTATCTCATAAAAAATAATCATCTTTTTGTCACCCATTTATGGACGTTATGTATAATTATAGTAAAGCAAAGATAAAATCCTCATTAGAAATAGATAAAATTATGAAAAAGTTAGAAAACACATATCAAGATGCCTCTTTGATAAAAAAGGCTCTTTTGGGAGATGCAAGCGACAAAGAGCAGCAGGTGTTGGAACAACGTTTATCTATGCATCCGGAACTGAAAGCCGTGTATGAGAAATTGCAGGATAGTGAGGAATTAAAAGATGCTTTTAATAAGTATAAAGAATATTCATCGGAAAAGGCTTACGAGCATTTCCTTCAACAAATTCAACAAAAAGAGAATTCGTCCGGTGGAAAGATCCACCGTATCCGGACATGGTGGTATGCTGCCGCAGCGATGGTAGTACTGGGAGTAGGAATTTCTTTTTATGCAGTGAATCATTATCAGGCAGTGGAGGAGTCCCAGGCACGTATCGGGCAAATCAAGCCGGGTAGCAAACAGGCAGTGCTGACTTTGCCCGATGGAAGCACTATTGATGTACAAAAGAAAGATATAAATGTAATAGTAGACGGTGTCCAGGTGAAATACAATAAAGGGGTGCTGTCATATCGACCGACCGTCACAACACAACAACACGAAGAAGAAAACGTCGATGAAAGTCCGGTGAAGTCAAATGAACTGGTTATACCACGGGGAGGAGAGAATACTGTCCTTCTTGCTGATGGAACCACTGTTCATTTGAATGCCGGTTCTAAATTGCTGTATCCGGTCCGTTTTGTCGGAAAGCGCCGAATTGTGACACTGGAAGGTGAAGCCTATTTTGATGTGAGAAAGGATGAGGAACATCCGTTTGTGGTCCGAACTCGTTTCGGAGAAGTAACGGTACTTGGTACGGCATTTAATATCAATGCTTATAATGATGCGGATGCATGCTATACCACTCTTGTATATGGGAAAGTAAATTTCTCGACACCCGATCAGAATACTATTACGCTGGCGCCGGGTGAACAGGCAGTCGCCTCTTCCCGTGGCATTGAAAAGCGGGCGGTGGATGTCAATGAATATATCGGCTGGGCACAAGGTGTATATGTTTTCAACAACAAACGGCTGGGCGATATCATGAAAACCTTCGAGCGCTGGTATGATGTTCATGTCTATTATGAGAAGGAGTCTCTGCGCGACCTGACTTATAGTGGTGACTTGCAACGATATGGCACGATCAATACTTTCCTGAATGCTTTAGAATTAACCGGCGATATCTACTATAAAATAAACGGAAGAAATATATTGATATATGAGAATGAGTAATATTGAGTTTTGATTTAAAAATTATGAAGAAAAGAAGAGTCTTTATGCTATGTCTTTTTGCATTGAGCATGGTTCTCAGTGCATGGGCACTTCCACCTGATGAGAAGAAAGTAACACTTGATTTGAAGGATGTGCCGATGGAAACATTTTTAAACACGGTAAAACAGAAAGCTGGAATCAACATGCTTTATAACTCGCAGATGTTTAAAGGAGTTGAACCGGTGACTGTAAAAGCTACCAACGAGTCTTGGAAGGAATTGCTGGATCGTGTTCTTTCACCTAAAGGTTTCACTTATGCTACCAAAGATGGCATTGTGGTCATCAAGAAGAAAGATCAAAAGACACGTATTCTGGAAGGTAAAGTCGTTGATGATTTGGGCGGCGAACTACCGGGCGTGACGGTGCTGATACTGGGGAAAGAAAGAAATATCGGAACAATGACTGATGCAGACGGTGCTTTTTCTCTGGGGCTTCCTGATGGAGATGCAATCATCCGTCTTTCTTTTGTGGGTATGCAGTCTTTGGAAATACATACTGGCAAGCTCAATCTTGATAAAGTGCATACCTTTAAGTTGAAACCCGATTCAAAGCAATTGGAAGAGGTGGTGGTAACCGGTTATGCAAAGATCAGCAAAAATAGCTTTACGGGTACTTCTGTGACGGTTTCGGCAGACCAGTTGATGTCGGTTTCCAAAACAAATGTTTTGGGAGCTTTGCAGGTATTCGACCCCTCGTTTCGTATTGCAGAAAACAATTTAGCTGGTTCAAATCCTAATAATGTTCCAGAGTTGTATATCCGTGGTCGTTCGGGTATCGGAACTACACAGCTGGATGCAGAAAGCCTTTCCAAAACATCATTGAAAAACAATCCAAACCTTCCAACTTTTATCATGGATGGTTTTGAGATTAAAGTGGAGAAGCTATATGATATGGACCCTAGCCGTATCGAAAGCATTACGATCTTGAAAGATGCTGCTGCTACAGCTATGTACGGTTCCCGTGCTGCAAACGGTGTGGTGATTATTACAACAGTTACTCCGAAAGCAGGCAAAATCAATGTAGACTATAATTTTACCGGTACTTTGGAGTTCCCCGACTTGACAGATTATAATCTGATGAATGCTCGCGAGAAATTGGAAACGGAAGTTGCAGCAGGATTATTTCAGGCGGATCCTGAAAGTGATGATTTTGCTTCAGCACAAAATACACTGGATAAAATTTACAATGCTAAATTGAATAATGTGGCTCGCGGAGTAGATACTTACTGGCTTTCCAAGCCGCTTCGGACAGTATTCAATCAGAAGCACAGTTTGTATTTGGATGGTGGTACGGAGAATTTACGTTGGGGAGCAGACCTTTCTTATAACTCGGGTGAAGGCGTGATGAAAGGTTCCTTTCGCGACCGTATGGCTGGTGGATTATCTTTGTCTTATCGGCTTGGTTCTTTCCAGGTGCGAAATTATTTTTCTTATACCTACATTAACTCTGAAGAGTCTCCCTACGGAAGTTTCTCTAGCTATACTAAAAAGCAACCGTATGATGAATATTTGGATGAAAACGGACAATATCTGAAAGACACATATCCTTGGACTGGTAGTTCGTCAGGATATGAAAATCCCTTGTATGAAGCTACATTGAAAAGTTACGATCGCAGCAAGTCTTGGGAATTGATTAATAATACGGAACTTTTGTGGAATATCAATCCTTACCTGCTTCTGAAAGGACAGTTTAGTGTGACGAAGTCTAATTCTGATTCGCGTACGTTTATCGATCCCCGCTCCCGTTCGGAGAGAAATGCAGACAATAGACTGAGTAATTCCAATGTAATATCCGGGTGGTTAGACATTGCGACTGCGAACAGTTTGACCTGGGACGCTACGGCTACTTTGTCTTACAACCGTAACATAAAAAAGAACAGCTTAAACTTCTTGGTGGGTATCAATGCCACTTCAAGCGCCGGAGACGGTATGGGACTTACTTATAAAGGTTTCCCTTCCGGAGAACTCTCCTCACCGGGCTTTGCGAATGAACTTTCCGGCTTGCCCTCTAATTCGGATAGCAAAAGCCGTCTGTTCGGTGCATTGGGTACGTTCAACTATTCATATGACAATATTTATCTTGCCGATGCTTCCGTTCGTTTCGACGGTAGTTCTGAGTTTGGTTCCGACCAGCGTTTCGCTCCTTTCTTCTCCGGCGGTTTAGGTTTGAACTTGCACAACTATGAGTACATGAAGCAATTTGAATGGATGAATCGCTTTAAAATCCGTGGAACGTATGGTATGACAGGTAAGGTAAACTTCTCTCCATACGATTCGCAGACAATATACAGTATTGTTACCGACAACTGGTTTAAGACCGGTTTGGGGGCTAATCTGATGGCTTTAGGTAACAAAGGGCTGGGATGGGAAAAGACCCACAATGTGGACTTGGGTATAGACTTGGATCTCTTCAATGGTCTGTTTCAGATGGAGTTCTCTTACTATCATAAAAGAACAGTTGATTTGGTAAATAGCGTAACATTGCCCAGTTCTACCGGTTTTACTTCCTATAAGGACAACATCGGTGAAGTAGTAAATAAAGGTTTTGAAGTCCAGTTGAGAAGCACTCTGCTGAATACAAAAGACTGGGTTGTGGCTGTCTTCGCTAATCTTGGCCATAACGAGAATGAGATTACGAAGATTTCCGATAGCATGAAAGAGTATAACAGACGTGTGATGGATAAATACGCCAATTATGATACTGGTTATAACAAGGGTGATGCGGCATACGCTGACACCTATCTTCAATACGTAGAGGGCGGTTCGTTGACTTCTATTTTTGCCGTGAAGTCTTTAGGAATCAATCCTGCCAATGGTAGAGAAGTTTTTGTGCGCCCCGACGGTACTATTACGTACGACTGGAATGCCGCTGATCAGGTAGTAGTTGGAAACCAAGAGTCTAAAATACGAGGTACGTTCGGTTTTAACCTCCGTTGGAAGCAGTTCTCTCTCTTTTCTACTTTCTTGTATGAGTGTGGCGGACAGCGTTATAATTCTACCTTGGTAGATAAAGTAGAAAATGCGCGTATCGCAGATGGGAACGTAGACCGTCGTGTATTTACCGGCCGTTGGCAGAAACCGGGCGATCTTGCTCCTTACGGACGTTTTACAAAGGGAATAGTGTCCGTAACCCGTCCTACCAGCCGTTTTGTACAGGACTATAATATGCTGAGTTTTAATTCTCTGACATTAAGTTACGATTTTGATATGGCATGGATGAAAAAAGCGCATATCGGTATGCTGCGTGCAGAATTGTCCGGTAATGACCTGTTCCATCTTTCTACCGTACGTATCGAACGTGGTCTGGACTACCCGTATGCACGCTCTTTCTCAGCTTCGTTAAAGGTAAGTTTCTAATCAATAATGCTTAAAAGAAAAAATGAAGAAATTATATACAATATCACTGTTGGTACTTTGCATAGTGACTACGGGGTGTAGTGACTGGCTGAATGTGGCGCCGAGTAATCAGGTGAATGAGGAGAATCTGTTTAGCACAGGCAATGGTTATCGGAATGCACTGAACGGAGTATACTTGGATTTGGGTACTTCAACCCTCTATGGACAGAATTTGTCTTGGGGATTTATGGATTTAATCGCACAGTATTATTCACCAGTAGAATTGAACAAGGAAAGGGTCTATTACCAGGCTCTCAATTATAAGTTTGAACATACGGATGTGAAGTCTATTATTTCATCTATTTGGTCTAGATCGTATAATAATATTGCCAATTGCAACAATCTGATTAATCAGGTATCGAATGCAAGTCCGTCGCTTTTTGAACAGGGAGAGTTGGAGAAGAATATGATTCACGGTGAGGCGCTTGCCCTGCGTGCTTTCATCCATTTCGAAATCCTTCGAATGTTCGCCCCTGCTATGATGAAAGACGACCATAAGGCATATATGCCTTATGTAGATGTCTATCCTACTTTTGTGCCTGCATATGAAACGAATGAGGAGATTTTGAAAAAAGTGGTTGCAGACTTGAAAGAGGCGAAACGTATGTTGGCGCAGTGTGACATAACAGAAGAGCATAGAGAATGGATGGCAATAAACCCTCGTATGTTGGGTATTGATCTTTCTGCCGGAGACATTGCCGAAGAAGATGTTTTCTTCGCCTTTCGAGGATACCGTATGAATTATTATGCGATTACAGCTATTTTAGCTCGCGTATACTTCTGGAATGGTGAGTATGAATTAGCGTACAATGAAGCAAAAGAGGTACTGGATGCTACTTATGACGATGATGGCCAAAAGTGTTTTTCTTTTATGGAATATTTGGAATTGGGAAATAACATGAAAGATTATAATAGCATCATCATGTGCTTCTTTAATAAAACGCTGCAAGAGGATTATGAACCGTTTATTACGAAGAGTAGTAAAGATGTATTCTATTTGGCTGATTTTGAAAAGGGAGAAAAAGAGTTAGACCAACGACTGTTGGAAGATATGATAGGTTCTGAAAGATCAAATAAATATTCGCGCAAATATGACATTTCGCTTGGTACGTATGGTTCAGATATGATTCCGGGAATACGTTTGAGCGAGATGTATTATATTATGGGAGAATATTTTGCCCGCACTAATAATTTTATCAAAGCGGGAGAAATGTTGGATGAGGTTCGTTTCAACAGAGGTATTATAACTACAAATTTGAAAAATACCATTACTACTTTGGACGGTTATCATACGGAGATGCTTAAAGATATGCGTAAGGAGTTTGTGGGCGAAGGACAGCTTTTCTTTCAGTACAAACGTTTGGATAAGAAACCGGCTAAAAATGCAATATTTGTATTTGAAAAGCCTAATAATGAAGATGTTTAATAAGTAAGCGACGTAAAATCATGATGAGAAAATATATACTGTTAGCATTGTTGCCTCTTTGTCTGTGGGCATGTTCGGAAGATGAGATAAAGCCGTATCATGGAGAGCAATATCTGTATTTCAATCATTTGAAAGATGGTGAAGAAGAGGAAATTAACGTCTCGTTCAACAACTATCCCACAAGTGACGAGGTTGTGGTGAAAGTAGGATTGGCACTTATCGGTAAGCCTTTTGAGAAAGATGCTCCCTATAAATTGGTGGTGGTGAACGAAGAAGTGAAAGAAGGCGAGACACCAAATGCTTTGCCCGAGAATTATCGGTTGCCTGAATCGCCTCTGTTTAAGGCAGGAATGCCTAAAGATACCTTAGAAGTGGTATTGGTAAAGACAGACAATCTGAAAGAGGATGTAAAACTGTGTCTGCGATTGGAAAGTAATGAGAACTTTGCGGGTTCGATGCCGGGTTTTGATCAGATAACGATTGTTTTTAATAATGTAATAAGCAAACCAGTGTGGTGGAATAGTGAAGTAACCAAATTATTCTTAGGTACATATTCCCGGAAAAAATACGTAGAATTTGTGACATTCTCCGGAATATCGAACTTTGATGCGCTTAGTACGGCGGAAAAACGCCAGGCATCGCTTGAGTTTAAATACTACGTAGCAGAAAACAATATAATGGATAAAGATGATAAAACAGGTCAGGAGTTCCCGATGGAAATTCCCGTTGATTAATTAGATATAGAATTATGAAGATACATACATTATTTGCAGCAATATTTCTTCTTTTCATAGTGACAGCTTGTTATGAAGATAAGGGAAACTATGAATATAGGGAGATGAATGATATTGAGATTACTGTAGAAATGGAAGATAAACACCCGTCTTACGCTTTAGGTGATGTCGTTACATGTACTCCGAAATTAACATTCGCTTTGGGGCAGGAAAGTACCAATCTTGATTATGAATGGTCTTTTGCAGGCAAGAAGATTTCGCATACGCGTAATTTGGAATGGGTGGCCGATACAGTCGCAAACAGTAAAACTTTGCAATTGGCGGTATTAGACAAAAATACGGGGGTGACCTACTTTGGTCATACTTATATTACTGTTTCTTCTAAATATGCAGCCGATGGTTGGGTAGTTCTTTCCGAGAAAGACGGTAACAGTACATTGGCTTTCATACGTCAGGTGAGTGGTTTAAATACTCCCTCGGCAGCAGTTCGGGATGTTTACCAAATGATCAATGGACATCCGATGGGAACTGGTCCGATGTCTGTATATCCCCATTGGACAAGTTCGTGGGGAGGTGAAGAAGAAGCTAGCTGGCTATGGGTTGCACAGAAAGGAGGACAAGGCGCATTGGACGTTTCGGGAAGTACTTACCAACAGAAAGTAACTTTGTCTCAGATTTTTTTGAAGCAAGCGTATCCGGAGGGATTTGTTCCGGCGGCCGTGATGGATTTACAGATACTTTCATTGGCTATTGGTGAAGACGGAACGATTTATACACGTGTTAAGGAAACGAATAAACTGTTTAATACCGGTCGTTTTATCGATCGTCCGCTGACATCGGATGCCAAAGGAGAAGTGAAAGTGGACGGTAGTATGATTGCTTATACTCGTTTTGATTATCAGGCAGGATTATTGTGTTATGATAAGAACTCTGCTCAATATTTGCATATTGGCGATTACGTTGATTATGATTCGGGAGAAACTCGTGTAGGAAAAGCACTTCCTTTAAAAGTGGATGAAGGGGATTATAAAGAAGGAGATGCCAAGCTGAATGATATGAGAAATCATAAGGTACATTTTGTAGGAGCGTCTTCCAAAGGAACAGACTTCACAATGTCTTATATGGCTGTTATTGAAAATCAAACAACGGGTAAGTTTTATCTTCAGAAGTTTACAGTAGAAGCCTATGATGGAAAAATGAGCGCAGTTCCAACCAAGTTTGAGTCTCAGGAAGAAATGGTAGGCCTTGGAAATGTGATTGATGGAAGTGCCAAGAATAGTTTTGCTCTTTGTAACTATCAGGAGCAGGCTCCGTATATGTTTATCAGTAAAGATAATATGTTGTATCTTTATTATATGTCTAACAGTACATTATACCCATGTGCGCAATTCGAGTCGAATATAACCTCTATGGATGTGAGTATTTATTATAACAGATGCCTCATGGTTGGACTGGAAAATGGAGATGTTGTTATTCTGAAGGGAATACGTAGTGCTGATGGGGAACCCAATTTAGATAGATATGTCATCAACGGAGGAAATACTATTCAAGTGACTGATGCGGAAAATGACTTTGTTCTTTTCCATGAGAAGGACTTTGGACGGGTGGTGCAGGTTTTCTATAAATGGAACACGAGTTGGAACGAATATTTCTATTAATTATTAAAATAATAAGACGTTGAAAAAACTGTATTTACTTCTCTTAGTCGCACTCTGTGGGGCTGTTATCAGCCCTGCTGTGGCTAAGAAGAAAAACAAGAAGAAAGCTTCTACTGAAGCAACTACAAAGAAAGAGAAGAAGGAAACCAAGTACGACAAACTGTTTAAAGACAAGAAAGTCACCACGGCTAAAGGTTTCATTACTCTTCACAAGTTGGACAATAAAATTTACTTTGAATTGCCGATTAAGGTGATGAATCGGGATATTCTACTTGGTTCTACCATCGTGGAAACGACCGATAACCAGTTCGGCTGTGTAGGAGAGAAGTCAGGTGATCCTTTTCTGATTCGTTTTGTGCAACGCGACTCAACTATTACATTGCGTCGTGTACAGGCAGGTCAGTTCTCTGAAGATCGTGAAATCAAGAAGCGCTTGGTAAGCAGTACCATGCCGGCAATCGCTGAAACATTCGAGATCAAAGCATATAATAACGATAGTACAGCAGTTGTATTTGATATGACAGACTATCTGCTGAGTGACAAGAAGAATCTTTCTCCATTCTCTCCATATTCAATGATGGAGATGATGGGAGCCGATATTAGTAAGGATTTTGAGAAGGAAAGCTCATTTATTCAGGGAGTCAAAGGCTTTGAGGATAATGTGAGTATACGTTCTTTACTGACCTACAAAATCAGCGTGGGTATGAAGGGAAATTATGCAGTGAAGAAAATGCCGTTTACTGCGGTTATGAATCGTAGCTTCATTCTGTTGCCTGAACAACCGATGCGTCCCCGTTATGCTGATCCACGTATTGGTATTTTTGAACACTCTGTAGTAGAATTTGCTTCCGAAGGTCGTGGGTTGCGTACTCGTCACATTGCTCACAGATGGAATCTGGAGCCATCGGATTCAGCAGCCTATCTCCGTGGCGAACTGGTAGAGCCGAAGAAACCTATTGTTTTCTACATTGATGATACTTTTCCGTTGAGTTGGAATAAATATATCCATAAAGGAGTTGAAGTATGGCAGAAAGCATTTGAGAAGATCGGTTTTAAGAATGCCATCATTGCAAAAGATTTCCCGAAAGATGATCCGAACTTCGACCCGGAGAATATCAAATATTCCTGTATACGTTATGCTCCGTCTACGGTGGCCAATGCGATGGGACCTTCTTGGATAGATCCGCGTTCCGGAGAAATCATTAATGCATCTGTTACGGTATTCCACAATATTGTGCAGTTGGTTCAGTACTGGCGCTTCTTGCAGACTGCCCCTGCTGATGAGGAAGTACGTGATGTTGTTTTGCGTGAAGACTTGCTGGGAGATTGTATCGCTTATGTGCTCTCGCATGAGGTAGGACATACATTGTCATTGATGCACAATATGGCAGGTTCTTCTTCTATCCCTGTGGAATCTTTGCGCGATCCGAAGTTTACTCAGGAGTTTGGTACGACCTACTCTATTATGGACTATGCCCGTAACAATTATATTGCTCAACCGGGTGATAAAGAGAGAGGCGTGCGTTTGACTCCTCCGGAACTGGGAGCGTATGATTACTATGCTATTGCCTGGCTGTACACCCCGATTTTTGAGGCTAAAACGGCAGAGGAAGAAATTCCTATTTTGGATAAATGGATCAGTGAGAAGTCTGGAGATGTTAAATATCGCTATGGTAAACAACAATTCAGACGTCGTTTTGACCCAAGTTCAGTAGAGGAAGACTTGGGAGATGACCCGGTGAAAGCTTCTGAATATGGACGTCGCAACTTGCAATATCTTCTAAAGCATATCAATGATTGGGTAGCGGATAAGGATAAGGATTTTGAGTTCCGCACGGCTGTTTATGACGAAATTGTATATGCTTACGTACGTTATTTGACTTTCGTTTTGGGAGATATCGGTGGTATTTATCTGAACGAACGCTATGACGGTGATCAGCGTCCAAGCTTTAAAACTGTATCGAAGCAACAACAAAAAAAGGCTCTGAATTTCTTATTGAATGAACTGAAGGACCTTTCGTGGCTGGATGCACGCGAAACACTGAAAGAATTCCCTATCCGTACTTCTGTGGCCATGCAGATGGAAGATGCAATTATTGATGGTATCTTGTCTCGTTGTGGTGCGGTGGCTATCTGTTCGGGTAAGGCGACATCAGCTCCTTATACTCAGAAAGAATATCTTGCCGATATAGAACGTTTTGTATGGGCTCCTACCCGTGCCGGAAGAACTTTGACAGAAACAGAAATGCGTTTGCAGATGAATTATCTGACGAAGCTGATTGAAGGTTCGGTTGCAGGGGTTGCAAAGAATGCTACCCGTAAAGGTATCGCAGATATGTATGCTCACATTGAAGTGCCCGAATGGCTGAAAGCTGCTTCACGCGAACGTTTCGGAATCATCTCGGAGGAATTTATGGGATGTTTTAATAACAAGCCTCGTGAGATGCAGGCTGCCCGTTTGGAGGAAATCAGTGGATTTGATGATGATGTAGATCTGAAAGCACCGATCGAACCGATGGAACATATATACTACGGTGAGTTGAAGAAGGTTCGTAGTCTGGTTGCAGCAAGTGCTTCTACCGGTTCGGCTGATACACAACGCCACTACCGCTTATTGTTGTACAAAATTGACCAGGCATTAAAATGATAGGAAGTATGAGAAATAGATATAGTAAGATACTTTGTTTATTGCTTCTTTTTGCATGTTGCCTGCCACAGGAAGGAAATGCTTTCTGGCCTTTTAAAAAGAAGAAAAAAGAAGATAAGAAGGAAAATCTGACACCATATCAGAAGCTGTTCAAGAATAAGAAAGTTCAGACAGCACACGGGCTGATGACTATTCATAAGGTGGAAGGGAAAGTGTATGTGGAGTTCCCGGTTGCCATGTTAGGCCGTGAGATGCTGTTTGCTTCTTCTATTGAAAATACGAGTGACGGTGGTGAAGGAGCTCCCGGACAGTTAGGGGGTACCGACGTACGTTTCCGTTTTGAGATGATCGATTCTACTCTTGTGGCACGTATGCCTTTATTGAGTAAGCCGGTAAATACCAGTGGTGATGCTTATATCGCACGTGCGTTGGACAATGCGCATAATCCGGGTATTTTCAAAAGCTTTAAGGTATTGGCTTGCACTCCGGATAGTTCTGCACTTGTGGTAGATATGAAGGGATTATTTTTGGAGGGATCTGCTTTTACCAAACCTTTCCCTTCGACATCGGCTAACGGATACTATGGATTCGTGTCGCGCGATCATTCTCTGCAATCGGATAAATCTGCTATTTTGGGTGTATCGGCTTCAGAAAATCATATAAGTGTACGTGAAGAGTTGTCATATACTGTCGACCATACGCTGATGGGCGCATACAATATGTACAAAGACGTACCGTTGACAGCGGTCGTCACTAAAATGCTTTGTATTCTGCCCGAGGAGCCGATGACTCCTCGCCTGGCTGACTCACGTTTGGGATTGACTACACAATTGAAAAGTGATTATTCAGGGGCAACTCAGGAAGTGAAGAGTATACGCTATGCAAAACGCTGGCGTATCGAGCCTTCCGACTCTGCTGCCTATCGCCGTGGCGAGCTGGTTCGGCCAGTCAAACAACTGGTGTTCTATATCGACAGTCTGATGCCTGTCAAATGGAATCCGTATATCAAGGCTGGTGCGGAATCGTGGAATAAGGCATTTGAGAAGATCGGCTTTAAAGATGTTATTTGTGTGAAAGAATTCCCGAAGAATGACACATTGTTCAATGCAAACAGCTTTGACTGTATGACAATACGTTATTCGGCTTCTTGGCTGAATTCGGCACAGACAACAATACACTCAGATACACGTACCGGTGAAATATTGAACGCGTCTATTCTGATTAATGCAAATATGATCAGTGTTCAGTATGCTGACCGTATAGGGGCCACTGTTGCTATTGATCCTCGTGTGCGTACTACTGTTTTCCCGCAGGAGATACAGGGTGAGTTGATTCAGGCTGCTATTGCTCAGGCTGTAGGAACCGGATTGGGACTTACAATGAACTGGGGAGCTTCCTGTGCTTATCCGGTGGATTCGTTGCGTTCGGCAAGCTTTACTCAAAAGTATGGTCTCGCTTCTTCTGTTATGGGAGGCGTAATCATTAATGACGTAGCTACGGAGGAGGATGTTCGTAATGGAGTGTGTCTGGTTAATACAAAGCCTGGTCCATATGACGAACTGGTGATTAAATATTTATATCAACCTATCTATGCTTCTTCATTGCAGGAAGAAAAAGAGACATTGGATAGCTGGATTCGTGAACATACGGGAGATCCATATTATGCTTATATACGTAATCAGTCACGTTTTGATTCTGATCCTCGTAATAGTCGCGGAAGTCTGGGAGATGACCATTTGAAATCATTCGACTATATGCTTCCTAATGTTCGCAAAGGATTTGAAAACTATTATAGTTGGTTTGCCAAGGAAGACCGCGATTTTTTAATGCGCAGACGTGTACACTCTGCCCTTAGTGAAAGACTGAGCGGGCGTATTTATGCAATACTGAGTTATATTGGCGGTATTTACTTGAATGATATTCGCGAGAAGGATGCGATACCAAGTTACTCAATGGTAGATCGTGAGAAACAGAAAGCAGCTTTGAGTAAAGCATTGGAACTGGCAAAGAATCTGGATTGGGTGGACGATACCGCTCATTTGAATGAATTTGAAATTTCAGATAAGAAGGCTGACCGTTTACGTTTGGATATCTTTAATGGTATTTTCGGACGTCTGCCTTATGTCGAGGTTTGTACAGAACGCTTCCCGGATGCAGCATATACTGCTTCGGAATATCTGGATGATATCTATGGAATTGTTTGGGAAGGTGTCTTGAAGCATCGTCCGTTGGAGAATTTCGAGAGAGCACTACAGACAGCGTTTCTGGAAAGTATTATTTCAACATCGACAGCAACTGCGCCTATTGGTAGTTTCAAAGCCTCAAAAACAGGATTTGCGGCTACCGGCAAACCGGAGATCAATCTGGCTGCTTTGAGAAATGGCGGAAAGGTGGATATGAAGATGTATTCATTGCAAAATGCAGAAGAAGTAGCAGGCTTTTCTTCAATTCCACCGATCTATACCAACCAGACAAAAATAGCTGCTTACTATTTTGACTTGTTGATGCGTACGAAAGACATGCTCAAGAAAGCAATTTCGACGGCTCCTGAGGCAGATCGTTCTCATTATGACCTGTTGATCTACCGCATTAATAAAGCTACGGAAATTGAATAAATCTCTATTACATAAACTCTCTCTTAATTAATTTGTCTCTATAAGACAAGATATGCCCTGCTGCAGTGATGCAACAGGGCATTTTATAGGTATATAGTTTTTTTATCTGTTTAATCACATATTTCGTCAGATTAGTCACGGAAAAGCGTTGTATGATCACAATTCATGTTTATTGAGCTTTTTTTCTTTTTCTTATTTTTGTATTTTTGTCTCATTAATAATTAATAAACACACATTCAAAACATGAAAAAAGATTATTATTATTTCCTTTTCTGTTTGTTTATTGTCTTTATGTCTGTAGAAGGCTGTAGTAAAAATGAAGATGATGATTTGGCAGCAGCACCTGACATTGCATTGAATAAGTCTTCTTTAATTTTAGAAAAAGGCAAGGGAGAAAGGCTGATCGCTTCTTTTACACCTGCCGATACTCCCAATCAAGGACATACTTGGAGTTCCAGTGCTCCTGATATCGCAACTGTAGATGAGACAGGAATGGTCTCTGGCGTTGGATTGGGAGAGAGTACAATTACAGTAACTGCGCTTGATGGAAGAAAGACTGCAAAATGTCAAGTAACGGTTACAGATAAGATTATTAATGTGACGGGAGTTTCGCTTAGCGAAACGGAAGAGATTTTGGTCGCCGGAGATAATTTGCAATTGGAAGCAATCATAGTCCCGAGTACTGCGACAGATAAAACTGTTACATGGGAATCTAGTGATAATAAGGTTGCATCTGTAGACGGGAAGGGAGTCGTAACAGCTATAACCGAAGGTAATACTACTATAACGGCAACGACCAATGATGGAGATAAGACAGCATCATGTAAAATCACAGTTCGTGGTAAAGGGGTGGATATTTCTAAACCGGAAGTCTCAGATGTCACTTCGATATCAGCATTTGTGACAGGAGACATTGAAGTCTTTGGTGTTAAGGTTACAGAACGTGGTATTTGTTATTCTACTTCTCAATCTCCGACAATAGAGAATCAGAAAGTCCCTTTATCTAGTGATGAAATTGCTCATACATTGACGGGCATGGAACCTAGTACAACTTATTATGTTCGTATTTATGCGATCGTTGATGGAACTGCGAAATATGGGGACCAAGAGACATTTACAACAAAAGTTTCGGTTGAAATATCCGAACCTAAGGTTTCCTCTATCACTACCAATACAGCTTATATTGAAGGAACGATTAAAACTTTCGGTCTTCAGACGGACGAAACAGGTATTTGCTATTCTACGTCTCAAATGCCAACGATCAATGATACAAAGGTTGTCTTATCCAATAATAATATAGAATATACCTTAAATGAGCTAACTACTGAAACCACTTATTATGTACGTATTTACGCTAAAGTGAAAGGAGAAGTGTATTATGGAGAACAGGGTGTGTTTGCTACGACTGGAGTTATCAAAACTCATTTTGAACCGACAGACATATATGTGGATAAAATAATTTTAGTTTCTCCTGGTATAAAAGGGATTACTTCTCTTAAAATTTGTTATGGGACTAGTCCTGATCCTCGAATAACAGATAACATTACAACTGCAACAACTAGTAGTGATGGTAAACTTCATTTAACGTTAACAAATTTGAAGCAAGGAACTTCCTATTATATAAGAGCTTATAATTTAAATGGTTCTAAAGTCAATTATTATGATGATGAAGTGTCTGCTCAGACTATTGGGAGAGATGTAAAATATAGTAGAAAGTATAAGAGATATGAGGCTTATGATTGGTATGATTCTCAAAATATTAAATATACACGTTATCGTTTTTTCTACACCTATACTTACACAATTCAGCCTGTAGGAACCTATCATGTGACGACAAATAATTATGTGACAATATCTAAGACAACGGATTATTCTACGTCGATTTATTTGTCGAATGGGACTGGCAGTTTTGAGATAAAGCAAGAATTTGGTATGTGGTGGGAGTATGAAGGTAGTTCAAAGTATATGAAATTCTTAACTGAAGGTGAAATAGTGTTTACGAATATGGAAAATTCTCTTCGTTATCATTTGGTTGTGCCTAGTAAATCTTATGTGAATTAATTGATGGATGTTGGTATATAATAAATTGTAATAATGAACATATCACGTCGGGATTTTCTCAAGGTGACTATAAAGAAAACAATCCCATTCTTGGGATTAGTAGCTTTGGCACCAAACTTATTAAGCTCTTGCAGCAAAGACGATGAAGAGGTGCTTGGTTGCAACAATAGTTGTACAGGTACCGCACAGAGTGGTTGCGGTTCAGATTGCAGCAGTAGCTGTGTGGGCACAGCTAAAAATGGCTGCGGAGCGAGTTGCAAAACCACCTGTAATGACGGGTGTAATGATGGCTGTAAAGATGCGGCAAGGTCTTCTTCTTGTTCTGATTGTAGCTCTAATTGCAGTAATGAATGTAAAGACTCAGCGAAGTCTTCTGACTGTTCTTGTTCTGGTGGCTGTTCAAATAGTTGTTCTGGCTCATGTGTTGCTGCCTGCGCTAATGATTGTGCTCAGAGCTGTACAACAACTTGTAGACAACTTTGTGTCTCAACCTGTTATGGTGGTTGTAAAGTAACCTGTACGGGATGTAAACATATCAGTTACTATTAAATATTTTGGAGTTAATAGTGAAGAAATGGAGGATATAAAGAATAACAGCGTTGACTGGGAATCAGGAAGAGCTAAATCCATCACCTTCATAGTGACCAAGGACTGTCAACTAGCCTGTAAATACTGCTATCTCGTAGGCAAGAATTCGAAAGAAAGAATGTCATGGGAGATAGCAAAGCAGGCGATCGATTATATTCTTAGTCGTGAAGATGAATTTAAGGAAGAGTCTGTAATATGGGATTTTATCGGTGGCGAGCCTTTTCTTGAAATAGATCTGATTGACAGAATCTGTGATTATATAAAGGTGGAAATGTTCAGCCGCAATCATCATTGGTTTAATTCCTATCGGCTCAGTTTCTCTACCAATGGCATTAACTATCATGAAGATAAGGTTCAACGATTTATCGCCAAGAACAAGCAACATTTAAGCGTTGGCATTACCATAGATGGAACAGCCATAAAGCACGATTTGAATCGTATCTATAAAATCTCAGGTAAGGGTTCATACCAAGATGTAGTTCGTAATATACCTCTTTGGCTAAGTCAATTTCCGCAGGCGGCAACCAAAGTAACCATTAGCAGTGCGGATATACCCTATATCAAAGAGAGTGTGCTTCATCTTTACTCTCTAGGTATTCATGAAGTTAACATCAACTGTGTTTTTGAGGATGTATGGAGGGATGGTGATGATCTTTTATTTGAAGATCAGCTAACACTGTTGGCAGATGCTATCATTGAAAAAGGTTACTATAAGGACTATGCTTGTTCTTTCTTTAGCGAATATCTTGGTAATCCTTTGGATTGTGTGCTCCAGAATCAGAATTGGTGTGGTGCAGGAAAGATGCTTGCCATTGATGCGGCAGGCAATTTCTATCCATGTACACGGTTTGCACAATACTCCCTTCGGAACAAAAAGGCTTGGATTATTGGTAATGTTTACGATGGGATCGACCCAAACAAACTTCGTCCATTCTTGACACTTGACCGTTGTACTCAAAGCACGCAAGAGTGCATTGACTGTGAAGTAGCAGGAGGTTGTGCCTGGTGCCAGGGAGAAAACTATGACGCTGCCGAAACGCCTACTATCTACCAACGTAGCACAGCCATATGTAAGATGCATAAAGCGAGAGTACGTGCAAATAATTATTATTGGAATAAGCTTCACTATAAACTACGATAAACATGCTCCAATACTTGATTGTATTATTAGACGATACAAGTGTTTCGTATTGTCATTATTCAAACGCAAAGACAGAAAGAAAACTGATTGCATTGAGTGACTTGAAAGAGGCTGTTCTTTTTTCAATGAAAAGGAATCTGACTATTCAGTTCATTTATCCCGATTATGCACTGCCACCTGAATATAAAGATTTAATAGAGTCTGTTCCACACACTAAAATAGCGTCATCTAGTGCTATTGAAAAAGGAATAGCTGACATTGTGGTGATAAATAATTGGCAAGATTTACAGGATTGTTCATTCGATGAAACGACAATCTACGTTTGGCGTACACTAAAAGGAGACTTTTTCAATCATTATAATCTTATTATAGGGATTCTAGAGAAAGTCGTTCGCTTGAATATTATTATAACGGATATTGAAACGTTTGATGAAGAAGATTTTAAGGCCTATCAAAGGGTTTTGAATGTGATTTCAGATAGTGTAGAAAAGATTTATAATAAAAAAGAAGTGCAACTTAATTTGCTAACAGATCGTATGATGCTGGAGAAAATGAATAATTGCAATGCAGGATGGGAAAGTATCACATTTGCTCCGGATGGAAGGTTTTATATCTGCCCGGCATTTTACCAGGAAGGTCTGTATTCAGTAGGAGATCTGAAGTCCGGGCTTACTATTAAGAATCCTCTGCTTTACAGGCTGGATCATGCTCCTTTATGTCGTAATTGTGATGCATACCAATGTCAGCGTTGTATTTGGCTCAATAATAAAACAACATTGGAGGTGAACACTCCGTCACACGAACAATGTGTTGTGTCACATTTAGAGCGAAATGCTTCAAGAACGTTACTCGAGAATATTCGTCAGCATCGATCATTCTTGCCGAATCAGGAGATTAAGGAGATTGATTATTTAGACCCTTTTGATGTTAGAAAAGAGTGGTAGTATTTATAATATAGTTATTTATGAAGAAATTAGTAGGTAAGGTAACAGAAGAAGAGAAAAATGAGATACTTTCTCTTTTTGAACGCCGTAATGGCTTGAATGAACTCGCTAAAATATTGACAGCAGACAATGATGCCTTGTATGAGAAGTTAGTGAGAGACATGGGGGATACAGGTCTGAAATTCCAGAAATGGTGGGATATGATGGCTGCAAAATACCAATGGGAAAGCCATGAGAATGGTAATTGGGAGATTGATTTTGATACTTGTGATATTTATTTGGTATATTTTTAAACTACAGGTCTTTATTTTTCTATGCAATATTGAGCATTTTTCACCCGGGTTTACATTGTCGAATGTAAATCCGGGTGAATCTTTTATAGGCGGATATCTTTTGGAAAGTACCATACAACTAGATTGCCCGAGAGAAAAATATCAGTCTTTCTGTATAGAACATTATTATTTAATTTGTATTTTTGGTGCAAAACTCCCGAAATGACTAACAATGAGATTTCCATAGAACAAATTAATAAGTTGGATGCGGCTGCTTTCCGACTGCTTTATAAGAATTATTATAAAGCATTGGTTTGCTATGCAATAACAATTGTCGGAGATTCAGAATCTGCAGAAGATATTGTCCAGGAGTTATTCTCCACTATTTGGGAGAAAAAGATGTTTTTCCGGTCTCTGGCTTCATTCAGGGTTTATCTGTATAACTCTGTCAGAAATGCTTCCTTGGATTATTTGAAACATAAGGATGTGGAAGGCAACTATCTTCAGAAGATGCTTGATAGTCATTCCACTACATTTAGGATGGAAGAGGAGGAAGAGGGCTTCTTTAGTGAAGAAGTCTATCGCCAGCTTCTTCAGACAATTGATGCGCTGCCGGATCGATGCAAGGAAGTTTTTTTGATGTATATGGAAGGCAAGAAGAACGAGGAGATTGCCACTGCACTCCATGTTTCTCTTGAAACTGTGAAGACTCAAAAGAAGAGAGCAATGTCCTTCCTTAGAAAAAAATTAGGCTCCTATCATTTTCTATTATTACAAATGTTACTTCCCTAAAAAGAAGCATAACACTCAATCCGTTTTACTTGTTAACACCTGTTTGCAATGAGCAAAATGTTCGTTGTTTTTCTTGATTATTGTACAAAAAGAACGGTCTTCTAAATAAATAAAGTATCTTTTGAATAAAAAAACTTCAGAATCCTGTCCCTCATTTTTTCTTCTTAGTCGTCTTTACTATAAATAACCTGAAATAATATGATAAAGCGTAAAAGAAGTATAAATTCTATTATCCATGATCAGTTGTTGGGATACGCTTCGGAAGAAGATAAAAAACTGTTGCAGTCATGGCTTGATAGTTCTCAAGAAAATAGAGAGAACTATGATCGTCTGATGCGTGAGGCTTGTTTGATTGACAGGTATAAACAGTTTGCCCAGGTAGATGAAGCACGTGCTTGGGAAAGGTTTCAGAAAAAGCATTTCTCTATTCGCTCTGCTCGTTGGATCAAAATAGGACGGTATGCGGCTATCTTCTTATTGCCGATAATTGGTTTTGCAATATGGTTTTGGACTTTGAGGCTGATGGATTCTCAGCCGGTGATTTCGGACGAGGTTCATATTGCTATGGTCCGGTCGGAGAAGATGGGTAAACAAAAGGCAACGCTGGTTTTGGCAAATGGACAGAAGATGGATTTAAAATCAGTGCCTGCTAAGCCATTACAGGATTCGGTGGAACAAGTTCCTGTTGCTCAGCCGTCTGTCCCTGAGACTGATGTGAACGAATCGGAAGAGGTCTCTGTTGTAGAAAATAATAAGTTGAGTACTTATGATGACAGTGAATTTTGGATGACGTTTGAAGACGGGACCAGAGTGCATCTGAATTATAATACGACATTAAAATATCCACCACATTTTGGTACTACCACTCGCACGGTCTATTTAGATGGGGAGGCCTATTTTCAGGTAGCCAAGGATAGCAAGCGTCCTTTCCGTGTCATTACGGCGAATGGAGTGGTCAAGCAGTACGGAACAACTTTCAATGTAAATACACATGTGCCCGGAATAACGAAAGTAGTGCTGGTGAAAGGTTCTGTAAGTGTGCTTCCTAATCAGGGAGGGGAATATAAAATAAAACCGGGGGAATTGGCGGTTCTTCAGGCTGATACGCAAGATGTACAAATTAGCGTAGTGGATATCGAGCCGTATATCGCATGGAACAGTGGACGTTTTGTTTTTGATAATTGTTCTTTGGAGAGTCTGATGAATGTAATATCACGTTGGTACAACAAAGATATCGTATTCGAATCGGAAGATACCAAGAAGATACGTTTTACAGGAGATATTGATCGCTACGGCTCAATAGAGCCCATATTGAAAGCGATACAGCGGGTGACTCATCTGGAAATGGAAATACAGGGGAAGACCATAATTATAAAGAAATAAACATATTAACTACTATTAAAAAAGGAGGACGACATGCAAAAAAAGAGAGCTCGAGAACGCATTATCATGTTTCTCTGTATTATTTCCTTGTTGTTTACACCGGTGTTGGCTGCATCGCAATCTAATGCAATGAGGGTATCCTTAGATCTTAAATCTGCAACAGTTAAAGAATTTTTTGATGCTGTAAAAGTACAGACTGGCCTGAACTTTATTTATAGTACGGAGCAAGTGAAGAATATGCCTCGTATCACTATTCAGAGCAATAGTCAGCCTATCAGTGAGGTGTTGAACAAAGTGCTGGCAAATACCGGATACAGTTATGAGATAGAAGGAAATATTGTAACCATTGTATATCAGCAACCTAAAGAGAATGTCCGCACGGCTACGGGCGTTGTGGTTGATGAGGGAGGGTTGCCCTTGCCGGGAGCTTATATAAAACTCTCTAAAACGGAACATTCGACGATAACTGATAATGAAGGTAAGTTTTCTATTAATTTATTCCATCAGAAAGAGCCTGTCCTGATTGTCTCGTATTTGGGAATGATTGTACAGGAAGTAAAAGTTGCCGGTACTAAACCTATGACAATCGTGATGAAATCGGATGTAAAGTCAATCGATGAAGTTGTAGTAACAGGTTATCAGGAGATTGACAGACGGAAGTTGGCAAGCTCCATATCCTCTATAAAGGGAGCTGATCTGATTGGTGGGGAGTATCTGTCTATCGACAAAATGTTGCAGGGACGCCTGCCGGGTGTTGCTGTGATGAATATGTCATCTACTCCGGGAGCTGCTCCTAAGATTAGAATCAGGGGATCTTCCTCTATTACAGGAAATAGAGAACCGGTATGGGTAGTCGATGGAATTATTCTGGAAGAACCTGTCAATATCTCTACAGAGGAACTGAACAGTCCGGATAAGATAAATCTGATCGGAAATGCCATCGGTTCGGTCAATCCGGAAGATATTGAACGTGTGGATATTCTGAAAGATGCCAGTGCTACTGCTATCTATGGTATCAAAGCGGCCAATGGAGTTATTGTGGTCACTACCAAGCAAGGAAAAAGCCAGAAACCGAGTATCTCGTATACCGCTACATTGGGGATAACAGCTCCTCCTACTTACGATAAAATGTTTCGGATGAATTCTGCCGACAGAATTGATATGTCTATCGAAATGCAGGAGAGGGGATTATCTTTCGGAAGTTACAAACCTTCGGATATTGGCTATGAAGGGGCATTGCAACATCTGTGGAATAAGGATATTACCTATCAGGAATTCTTAAACCAGGTGAAGACCCTGAAAGGATTAAATACCGACTGGTATGACTTGCTGTTCCGTACAGCATTTACACATCAGCATTCGGTATCCATTACAGGTGGAAATGACCGGAGTAATTATTATATGTCCATGGGATATGCGAATAATAACAGTGTGACGATAGGGGAAGGGTTAGAGCGCTATAACGTACTGGCTAAAATAAATACCAGAATTAACCGGAATATACATTTGGGATTAAAGGTTAGCGGTTCGCTTTCCAAAGCCGAACATCCTCATACTTCCATTGATGTGTATGAGTATGCTTATAATACTTCACGGGCTATTCCACTTCGGACAGCTTCTAATGAGTTGTATTTCTATGCGAATGAGGCTGGACGTAACGGAGTATTGTCTTACAATATCATGAACGAACTGAATCATACAGGAAACAAGAATGATAATTCCGCTATAGATGTAGCTGTCAATCTGGATTGGAAGGTTGCTTCATGGATGAGATTTTCATCTATATTAGGACTGTCCAGAAGCAACGTGACACAAGAAAACTGGGGTGATGAACAATCATATTATATTTCTTCTATGCGACAAAGTCCCTATGGGAAGATGTTGCCGAATCCCATTGAAGATTCTGAATTTGCCGAAAGATATTGTCTGCTTCCGTTTGGAGGAGAGTTGATGACGACCAATACACGTAATACTTCTTATACATGGAGAAATAGCCTGTCTTTGATGCAAAGTTTCGGAAAACATGAAGTTTCCGGAAGCATCGGACAAGAGGTCAGATCTTCAAAATATGACGGATTAAGCTCTACGCAATATGGTTATTTGCCCGAAAGAGGTAAAAAGTTTGTTGATATTGACCCGACAGTCTGGAAAAGATACGGTGCTTTGGTAAAGAGTCATCCGGATGTGGTGACCGATACAAAGAATAATGTGATTTCATTATATGCTACGGCTGCTTATGTTTATGACAGTCGCTATATTCTGAACTTCAATATACGTACTGACGGTTCTAATAAGTTCGGTCAGAGCAAGAGCGTTCGTTTTCTGCCAATATGGTCAGTGTCTACACGATGGAATGTTATCAATGAGAAGTTTATGAAGAACGTCGATTTCTTGAATGATCTGGCAATTCGTGCCTCATACGGTATACAAGGTAACGTGCATCCGGATCAGACCCCTAACTTGATTGCTAGTTTGGGGACATTGGAATCAATGCCACAGGAGTATATTTCAACATTGTATAAGCTGCCGAATAATAAACTGAAGTGGGAAAAAACCAATTCGTATAATATTGCAATCGACTGGGCATTCTGGAATAACAGAATCTATGGATCGCTTGATGTATATTACAAAAAGGGAGTAGATCAGGTGGTTACGAAAAACGTAGCTCCTTCTACAGGTGCGTCAAGTGTCTCCATTAATGATGGTGATGTTGAGAATAAAGGTTGGGATTTGGCTGTTTCTTTTGTTCCGATTCAGACCCGGGACTGGATGTGGAGTTTATCATTCAATACAGGTAAAAACTACAATAAAGTGTTGAATGCCGGGAACTCAGCGATCACTTGGCAAGACTATATTGCAGGAACATTAGTGAGCAATGGCAATGCGATAAATAGTTTCTATTCTTATAAATTTGATAAACTGGATGATCAGGGTTTTCCTACATTTAAGGATATTAATGAGAAAGATGAAGAAGGAAATGCTGTGGTTCATTCTTTGCAGGAGATGTATGACCGTGCTTTTGTTCTTTCCGGAAAACGTGAACCCGATCTGACCGGTGGATTCTCTACTTATTTGAAATATAAGAATATTACATTTAATGCGTTGTTCTCATTCAGCTTTGGCAATAAAATGCGCTTGAATGATTTGTATGAGTCCTCCGGACAGCGGCTTCCTTATCCGGATCAGAATATGTCCAGTGAATTTGTGAATCGTTGGAGAGAGCCGGGTGATGAAGACAGAACCATTATACCGGTTTTATCGGATAAGAGTTTGCAGATCAACGATAAGGATGTGACCTATCGTATTGCGGATAATGGATGGGATATGTATAATAAGAGTGATATCCGTGTAGTTTCAGGCAGTTTCCTCAGATGCCGTTCGATGTCTATTCGCTATGATTTTAAACGTGAATGGTTGAAACCTGTCTATCTGAAAGGAGCAAGTGTCAGCTTTGATATGGGTAATGTATTTGTCATTAAAGATAAAGCGCTGAAGGGCAGAGATCCTGAACAGATTGGATTTGGCTCAAGAAGTATACCACCGCAGCGTTCTTACTCACTTCGCTTTAATATTACTCTTTAATAATGAATGATGATGAAAAAGTACAATTTATATATCATATTGCTTATCTGCACATTATCGTCGTGCAGTGACTTTTTGGAAGAAAGTTCACAAGATTTGATGATACCCAGATCGGTGAAGGATTACAAGGAACTGTTCTTCGGTGAGGTAATGAAAACGAATGAAAAAGACATACCTCATCCTTATCTGGAATATATGACAGACGATGTGAAAGACCAATGTTACTATGGAACCAGACCACAAGTCATTTCTAATGATTTCAGAGAATATGTTTGGGCATATTATACGTGGCAGGGAAACCCGGAAGTGGGAATTTCAAATGAACTTACGCCGGATGTTGCATGGACAGTCTATTATCATAAGATATTGATGACTAATATCATACTGGACCAGCTTTATACCATGAACGGGACGGATATGGAACGTCAGGATTTAGCAGGTGAAGCTTATTTCATGCGGGCTTTCTCGTATTTTATGCTTGCTAATTTGTATGGAAAGCCTTATCATCCTGCAACGGCAAATGAAGACTTATGTGTACCGCTCAATAAAGAAATCGGCTTATCAGATAAGATGATGAAGCGGGCCACGAATGCAGCTGTTTATGCCCAAATGGAAGAAGACATTAATAAGGCTATCCAGTGTTTTAAGGCTATAGGAGGTGAGAAAACTATTTTCCGTCCTAACTTGCCGAGTGCTTATCTATTGGCATCACGTATTGCTCTTTTTCAGGAGAAATATGATGAGACCATTCTTTATTGTGACTCGGTCTTTAAGGTCGCGACTCAGCCACTTTACAAACTTCAGGAAAAAAAGGACCACTATTTCTTTTCTCTTGCTAACAAAGAAATCTTGTTATCCTACGGACTTACATCACTTGAGACGCATATGAAAGAAGATTTCAGGTATACGGGGAACTTGGTGGTTTCTGATGATTTACTAGCGCTATATTCGGAAGATGATTTGCGTCTTACGAATTATTTCAAGAATACAATCGGCAACCAGACCAGACCTACTAACAAACAGTATAGTGTCTATACACCTATTAAGTGGACTAAAAATTCTGCTACAGTCTATGCCAACGCCTTGCGTATTTCGGAAGCTTATCTGAATCGTGCTGAGGCTTTTGCTGAACTTGGCAATACGAACAAGGCTCTTGCTGACTTAAATGAGCTCCGTGAAAATCGTATGAAACCGGGAACTCCGCCGTTAGCTGTTGATGAAGACGGAATTGTAGCAACCGTACGTAAGGAACGCCGTAGAGAACTGGCGTTTGAAGGATTCCGCTGGTTTGATTTGCGCAGATATGGCTGCCCTCCTCTTACGCATACTTACAGTTCAAAGGAGAACGAGGGAGCAGGGGATGTCTTCGAACTGAAAGAGAAAGGCTCATACGTGTTGCCGATTCCTAAGAGCGAAAGAGAGAGAAATACGGAAATAGAAATATTCGACCGTCCGAATAGTGAACCTGTTAATAATTGATCGATTATGAAGAAACTTATATTATTAATTTGTATGTTGGCAGGTATGTCTTCTTGTTATCATGAAGATGCGTTAATCGTTCCTGAGCAACCGGATAAATATAACATTTTGACAGATGACCCGTCAGATCCGACACAGCATTTTATATACCAGTTTTATCAGAAATATCAGACTGTGATTATAACTAATCCGACTGAGGCTGATTATAAATTCAACTTTACAGCGAATAACGGAATTAAAATAACTGCTCCCGAACAAAAGCAGGAGATTATTGATGAAGGGATTGAGTTTTTGCAAAAGGTATTATTGAATTTGTACTCGGATAGTTTTTTAAAGAAGAATTTACCTTTTTCTATATTGTTATCTGAAGAGGTCCGGATGGCCTCTTATGGTGAGACAACCATCATGAATTGCTATGCTAGTAGCAGCTTTATAGCCTTAGGTAATGTATCATCTTCTCTGAAAACAATGACCGATGAGGAGTTTGTGAAAATCAGAGCAGATGTGAATGCCAGCTTTTGGGCAAAGTATATGTCGGAAGTCAGAGGATTGTTTACTATTTCAGATGCTTTTTATGAAGCTAGTGAAGAAGTTGAACCGAAATTGTACGACCCGAACTGGTATCGTTTTAAAGGAACGGACCCTAATGAAATCGATTTTTATAAGTATGGGGTGATTACTTATTCTGAGAACTCCTATATTGATGAAGATTGGCCGGATTTTAATTCCATTTATGCTCCTTTAAAGAGTGAAGACCTTGCGCAATGGATGAATTTCGTCTTTGAGAAAACTCCTGCCGAGATTCAGGAAATCTGCGATAAATATCCGGTAATGAAGAAGAAGTATGATGTGATTCGGGAAGCTATGCTTGAAAACGGATTCGATCTGTCCAAACTGGAACTATAGAACTTAAAAACAGCATGATATGAACAAAATTTTCACCTTATTACTTGTAGGAGCATTAACTGCCGGAGCGGTAACTGCTAATGCCGAAAGTCAGATTTTTAAAAAGAAAAAGAAGAAAGCAAAAGCGGAAACAGAGCAGCCGGCGGCAAAAGATTCCACAAAGAGTAGTATGACCGAATACAAAAAACTACTGAAAGGAGCCAAGACGATTGATGGCATGTTTAAGGTACACATCGTTAAGGATAAGTATTATTTCGAAATACCTAAAGACTTGATGGGACGCGATTTTATGATTGCGTCCAGAGTATCGAGTACCAGTAACAATAAAGATATAGCTGCCGGACAAATGCCACGCAATCCGGTACTGGTAACTTTCTCGGCAGATAAAAAGAAAATCTACATGCACAAAAAGATGGTGCGCAATTTGTGTGACACCACTTCCAATATGTATGCTGCTTTTCAGCGCAACTTCTCAGACCCTATTTGGGAAGCATATAAGATAGAAAGTCTTTCACCGGACTCTTCAGCATATGTCATCGATATGAGTTCGCTTTTCATAACGGATGTACCCGAATTCAGCCCGTTTCGTTCGGAAAATATAATGGATGTATTGATGAAGAGAAAAGCACTGAAGGGAAGTCTTGCTTCTTCCAAATCGACTATTCTGGGAATGAAGTGTTTTCCGCTGAATATAAACATCAAGACGCTGATGAGTTATACTGTTGACGGAGGACCGTTCACTGTAACCATGACGCGTAATATTATTTTGCTGCCGGAGGAAATTATGCGTCCTCGTTATGGAGACTCGCGTATCGGTTATTTTGATGAAAGCAAGCGGTTTTATACTGAAAAGAAAGATGGTTTGCAAGAACTTACTTACATCAACCGATGGGATTTGCAACCAAAACCAGAAGACTTGGAACGTTATAAGCAAGGTGAGTTGGTGGAACCTCAGAAGCCGATTGTATATTACGTTGATACTGCTATCCCCGACAAGTGGAGAGATTACATAAAGAAAGGAATAGAAGACTGGCAGGTTGCGTTTGAGGAAATTGGATTTAAGAATGCGATTGTAGCGAAAGACTATCCGAAGGATGATCCGAACTTTGATCCGGATGATATTCGTTATAGCTGCTACCGAATGATTACCACTCCGATACAAAATTCAATGGGACCTTCCTGTGCCGATCCTCGTTCGGGTGAAATCATTCAGGGTGACGTCTTGTTTTATTCAAATATCATTAAGTTGTTGCATAACTGGCGGTTTGTTCAGACTGCTACTGTTGACCCCAAAGTGCGCAAGGCTGTGTTTGATGACGAGACGATGGGAAGCTCGTTACGTTATGTAGCAGCGCATGAGATCGGACATACCCTGGGACTGATGCATAACTTTGGTGCATCTTATTCGTATCCGGTAGACTCGCTCCGTTCGGCCACTTTCACTCAGAAGTATGGTACAACTCCGTCCATCATGGACTATACGCGCTATAATTATGTAGCTCAGCCGGAAGACAAAGGAGTTGCTCTGACTCCTCCGCTTTTGGGTGTATATGATAAGTTTGCCATCAAATGGGGATATAAACCTATATTTGATGCGGCATCTCCTGAAGATGAGAAAGCTACTTTAAACAAGTGGATCAAAGAGAAAGAGAATGATCCGATGTACAAATACGGTCCGCAGCCTTTTATTAATGAGGTCGATCCTTCTTGTAAATCTGAGGATTTGGGTGATAATGCCGTGAAGGCAGGAAGATATGGCTTAAAGAATCTGAAACTTATCATGAAAAACCTGCCGGAATGGACCTATGAAGATGATCATCAATATGAACGCCTGACGGAATCATATCAGGAAGTGATTATGCAGATGCAACGCTACTTACTGCATGCCATGGTGTCCATCGGTGGAATTTATTTTGATGAGCCGAGACGGGACAGCGAAAAGCCTGTTATCCGTTTTGTGCCGAAAGCTGAACAGAAGGAGGCATTGAAGTTTATTATGGAAACTATGATGGAACTACCCGAATGGGTACTTGACAAGAAGGTGATTGAGTATACCGGTCCGACTTATTCGCCAAGTACTTTGCAGTCAATCATTATGAATCGTTTGTTCTTCACATACATTACATCCAGTCTTGTTTTGTATGAGGAGTTATATCCCAAACAGGCTTATACTTTTGCTGAGTATATGGATGATATTTATGATTTTGTGTGGAAGAAAACTATATCCGGTGCCCGGTTGAATATGTACGACCGTAACCTGCAAATTACTTATGTGGAAAAGTTGTTGAAAGAAGGAGGAATGCTGAAACAAAAATCTTCTCCATTCTCATTTAAAGACTTGAATGAAGTTGAGAAACAACTGCTTACGGATAATGTCGATTGGACGAAAGCCGGCTTTGAACTCAACCCGCTCGGAAGTGTGGATATGGTTAAGAATCCGGCTATTTATCAGAAGGTAATGGATAGCTATAGTTTGCTGCGAAGCAAAGTAAATACGGGTGATGCTACTACCCGGGCACATTATCAAAGTCTTGTCTTTAAAATAAAGCAAGCGTTAACGGAACAATAACTATCTCTCTTAGATACTTGGGGGCACCTCGTCGCAGTGATTGTGGCGGGGTGCTAATTTTATCCGGTCAATGGCTTTTTATTGCATCGCCAACTATCGCATTGCCAACGCCTTATTCTCCGCCTCTTCCATGATTTCCCTTTCCCCGGGACCTTTGTCATTGATACCGCAGAGATGAAGAATACCATGAATAATAACCCGGTGTAGTTCATCATCATAAGCTGCCCCGAATTGCTCGGCATTGGTGCGTATCGTATCCAGGCTGATAAACAGGTCGCCCGACAGACGATCACCTTCGCAATAATCGAAAGTAATGATATCCGTGTAATAATCGTGTTGCAGATATTGTCGGTTTACCTCCAGAATCTTTTTATCGGAGCAGAAGATATAAGCGATTTCACCGAGTCTTTTTCCATAAGAGGCAGCTACATTCTTTATCCATTCTGTTGTTTCCCGTTTTTTGATATCAGGCATCTTGATGCCTTCGGTTTGATAAGTTACAGCCATAATTGAGTCTATGATTTAAAAGAAAAATAAATAACTGATTAAGATGGCGGCTATAATACCGGAGAAGTCTGCAATCAAGCCGCAGGTGACTGCATTCCGGGTTTTACTGATTCCGACGCTGCCGAAGTAAACGGCAAGGATATAGAAAGTGGTGTCCGAAGCTCCGCGTACTACGCAACTCATTCGGCCTACAAACGAATCCGGTCCCATCTCTTTCATCGTGTCAATCATCAGCCCATTGGCACCGCTACCGCTGAGAGACTTCATCAGCGCTGTCGGCAATGCTCCCACAAAACTGGTATCCACTCCGCACAGACCGACTACATAACCAATGCCTCCCACAAGGAAATCCATCGCTCCCGAAGTACGGAATACGGCAATGCCTACAAGGAAGGCAACCAGATACGGAATGATTCGTACGGCTGTCGTGAAGCCTTCTTTGGCACCTTCTACAAAAGAATCATATACGTTAATCTTCTTCCGGACCCCTGTCAGAATAAACAGGATGATCACCCCGAACAGAAGAATATTTGCTATCAGCGTAGAGTAAGTACCCATTTCCTCACGCGAAATATTCAGAAACAGATAAATCAATCCGGAGAAGAAAAGGCAGATAACGCCCATCAATATCAGGATAGGCTTATTGATCAGATTGATCTTCTGGGCGATACTGACGGCTATGACGCCGACCAGAGTCGAGATAAAAGTACTCAGCAGGATAGGGATAAACACATCCGTAGGTTGGGCAGCCCCCATCTGCGCACGGTATACCATGATACTGATCGGGATAATGATGAGCCCGGAGGTGTTGATTACTAGAAACATGATCATCGGATTGGAAGCCGTATCTTTCTTCGGGTTCAGTTCCTGCAGTTCTTTCATTGCTTTGAGCCCCAATGGGGTGGCAGCATTGTCGAGTCCGAGCATGTTGGCGGACATATTCATAAAGATGGAACCCAATACCGGATGCCCTTTGGGAATGTCCGGAAACAGGCGGCAGAGTACCGGACTCAGAAAGCGGGCGAGTGCATTGATCAGTCCGCTGTTCTCTCCGATTTTCATGATACCGAGCCAGAGGGCCAGTACTCCGGTCAGTCCCAGAGATATCTCGAAAGCGGTTTTCGAAGAGTCGAAAGTTGAGTTCATGATAGCTGTAAATATCTCCGTATCACCCAGAAAAATTACTTTTATCAGGGCGATAATGAAGGCGATAACGAAGAATGCTATCCAGATATAATTTAGAACCATAGTTGATTGCGTGTATATAGATGATGCAAAAGTAGTTATTACGTTTTAAATAAACTAATTGTTTTCGGGCAAAAGAGTAGAAGACCGAAACCGGTCTTGTGTACTTTTTCACTCTATTCTTCAATAGAATGATGCGTTGCTTAAGAAAAGAATGTGTAAATACGGTATTTTTAGGAAGAAGAGGCTTTTATGGTCATTAAATAGCAGGGAAAAAGCGGAAAGCAATTACTTGTTATTGTGTTTATACACAGCCAGATGCAGGTTGCTATATTCTCAGAGTATTCTCACCGTGATGAGAAAAAATTCTCACCACAGTGAGAAAAAATACTCATGCCTATGAGAATTTTTTCTCATTGCATTGAGAAATTTTTCTCATGCCTTTGAGAATAATTGCGCTTTGGTAATATCGAAAATGATCCCCTTGTTATCAGGGAATGAAGTCACCGAAAGAAGACTGAATGGCATCTTATCATCGCATCGATTTTGAGATTTATTCTTCATTATTCCTCTTGGAAAAGAGAAATGGATAGTGGGCGGAGGTTTTTATTATTCTTTCTTATATCGAAAATGAATGGATTTCTCTATCTTTGTCTCCTACATTTCAAGAAGAAAATGGAACAAGAAGATTTTAACATACGCGAACATCAGCTGACTTCACGGGAGCGGGATTTTGAAAATGCGCTCCGTCCGTTAAGCTTTGAAGACTTTAGCGGGCAGGATAAGGTGGTGGAAAACCTTCGCATCTTTGTGAAGGCGGCACGTCTGCGTGGCGAAGCACTCGACCACGTTCTGCTGCACGGGCCTCCCGGATTGGGTAAAACAACGCTTTCCAATATTATAGCTAACGAATTGGGAGTAGGCTTTAAAGTAACTTCCGGTCCGGTGCTCGACAAACCGGGCGATCTGGCAGGAGTTTTGACCAGCCTCGAACCGAACGATGTGCTCTTTATCGATGAAATTCACCGTTTATCACCGGTGGTAGAGGAATATCTCTATTCGGCCATGGAAGATTACCGGATAGATATCATGATTGATAAGGGACCTTCGGCACGTAGCATTCAGATTGACCTGAATCCGTTTACGCTGGTCGGTGCAACCACCCGTAGCGGATTGCTGACGGCTCCACTTCGTGCCCGTTTTGGTATTAATCTGCATTTAGAGTACTATGACGATGATATTCTGAGTAATATCATCCGACGTTCAGCATCCATACTGGACGTGCCTTGTTCGGTGCGGGCGGCATCGGAGATTGCATCCCGAAGTCGTGGTACGCCCCGTATTGCCAATGCTTTGCTTCGTCGCGTACGTGATTTTGCACAGGTGAAAGGTTCCGGCTCTATCGATACGGAAATAGCTCAGTTTGCGCTGGAAGCGTTGAATATCGACAAGTATGGTTTGGATGAGATAGACAACAAGATACTTTGCACCATCATAGACAAGTTTAAAGGCGGTCCTGTCGGTCTGACAACCATTGCTACCGCTTTGGGCGAAGATGCGGGCACTATTGAGGAAGTGTATGAACCTTTCCTGATCAAGGAAGGTTTTATGAAACGGACTCCTCGTGGACGTGAAGTGACGGAGCTTGCCTATAAGCATTTGGGAAGGAGCCTCTATAGCAGTCAGAAAACCTTGTTTAATGACTGATAGTTTGATCTGACGGCTGTCGGTATGGAGAGTGTTGGCGACAATTAAAAGCAGGCTTTTTGAGGAATGTTTAAACAGATAACTGATTTTATTGAATGATTGGAGTATGAAGCAGTGGAGTATCTTACTTGTATTTCTCTCTTTGAGTCTGTCATTATCAGCTCAACAAGGTTATGAGAAGGATGTATTTGTCTCTTCCACAGGAGATTCTTTGCCTTACCGGATGATTCGTCCCGAGTCAATGAAGGCGGGGAAGAAATATCCGCTGGTCCTGTTCCTGCATGGAGCCGGTGAGCGTGGAAATGACAATGAAAGACAACTGACGCATGGCGGACAGATGTTTCTGAATCCTGTCAACAGAGAGAAATATCCGGCTTTCGTACTTGTTCCTCAATGTCCGGCAGGTAGCTACTGGGCTTATACGGAACGTCCGAAATCACTGTTTCCGGCAGATATGCCTGCAGGACAGGAGATGAGTTCTCTTACCCGGACTCTCAAACAATTGCTGGATACTTATCTGGCCATGCCCGAAGTCGATAAAAAACGGATATATATTGTCGGATTGTCGATGGGAGCGATGGGGACGTATGATTTGGTGGTCCGTTATCCGGAGATTTTTGCGGCTGCCGTTCCCATTTGCGGATCGGTGAATCCGGATCGTTTGCCGGTTGCCAAAGAAGTGAAGTTCCGTATATTTCATGGGGATGCCGATGATGTGGTAACAGTTGAAGGGTCGCGTGAAGCGTACAAAGCACTGAAAGCTGCTGGAGCAAAGGTGGAATATATCGAATTCCCCGGTTGCAATCATGGCAGCTGGAATCCTGCATTTAATTATCCGGGTTTCATGGAGTGGCTGTTCAAACAAAAGAAATAATATTATTCATTGATAATAAAGAGATCTAAATAAACATGGCAGAACTAAAGTCATTGGCAAAGGACACTGCGATTTATGGTGCCAGCAGTATTATTGGTAAGTTTCTGAACTATTTTCTGGTACCGATTTATACTTTTTCACTTCCTGCTGCTTCCGGAGGATATGGAGTGATCACCAAGATGTATGCTATTGTGGCGTTATTGCTCGTAGTGCTAACCTTCGGAATGGAAACCGGCTTTTTCCGTTTTGCCAATAAAGGAGATGACGACCCGAAGAAGGTATATTCTGTTTCGTTATTGATGGTAGGGAGCATATCGCTCCTGTTTTTGCTGTTGTGTCTGGTCTTCCTCAATCCTATTGCAGGGCTGATGGGGTATAGTGAACATCCATGGTATCTGGGCATGATGCTGATTGTACTGGCTATGGATGCCATTCAGGCTATTCCGTTTGCTTATCTTCGTTATAAGAAACGTCCTATTAAGTTTGCCGGACTGAAACTCTTATTTATATTAGTCAGTATCTTGCTGAATATCCTTTATTTTGTTGTCATGAAAGGCGATGACGTAGGGGTAGCCTTTCTTATTAATCTGATCTGTTCTTTTGTTGTAATGCTCGGGCTGATACCTGAATTCCGTGAATTCCGCTATTGTCCCGACCGTTTGCTGATGAAGCGGATGTTATATTATTCATTCCCTATTTTGATATTAGGAGTGGCAGGCATTGTGAATCAGGTTGGAGACAAGATTATTTTTCCTTTTGTCTACCCCGATAAGGTGGAAGCGGATGTACAGTTGGGTATTTACAGTGCAGCTACTAAAATAGCCATGATAATGGCAATGATCACGCAGGCTTTCCGCTTCGCATACGAGCCTTTTGTCTTTGGCAAAAGTAAGGATAAGGATAATAAACGAATCTATGCGCAGGCAATGAAGTTCTTTATCATCTTTACGTTGCTGGCATTCCTGGCAGTCATGTTTTATCTGGACATTTTACGTTATATCATAGCAGAAGACTATTGGGAGGGACTCAAGGTAGTTCCCATCGTGATGATTGCAGAGATGTTTATGGGGATTTATTTTAATCTCTCGTTTTGGTATAAACTGACGGATGATACCAGATGGGGGGCATATTTCTCCATTATAGCCTGTCTGACTGTTGTTCTGATGAATATCTTCCTGATTCCTGTATATGGGTATGTAGCTTGCGCATGGGCGGGTTTTACCGGATATGCCATAGCTATGTTGCTTTCTTATTTTGTCGGTCAGAAGAAATATCCTATTGCTTATGATTTGCGTGGAATAGGTTGTTATGTAGGCTTAGCTATTATTCTGTATCTGATTGGTGAATGGATGCCGATTCATAATACAGTCTTGCTTCTTGCATTCCGCACAGTACTTCTGCTACTATTTATTGCTTATATTATCAAACGGGACCTGCCTTTGAGTCAGATTCCTGTTATTAACCGGATTATAAAAAAGAAATGACTATGAAGGCAGATGAACGGAATAAGTTTGCGATCAAGTCGTTCCTGGGTGAATACCTGGACTTGAAAAAGGATAAAGACAATGAAATGGAAACCGTTGACTCTATCCGAAAAGGAGTAGAATTCAAAGGAGCCAATTTGTGGATTCTTATTTTTGCCATCTTTATGGCATCACTGGGATTGAATGTCAACTCTACGGCAGTGATTATCGGTGCCATGTTGATTTCACCGTTGATGGGTCCTATCATGGGTGTCGGACTTTCTGTCGGTTTGAATGATTTCGAGCTGATGAAACGTTCTTTGAAGAGCTTCCTCATCACGACTGCTTTCAGTGTGACGACGGCAACCATCTTTTTCCTTTTCACTCCTATTGCCGAAGCACAATCGGAGCTGTTGGCGCGTACTTCGCCTACGATTTATGACGTATTCATCGCACTTTTCGGTGGTTTGGCGGGAGTTGTCGCCCTATCTACCAAAGAGAAGGGAAATGTGATTCCGGGAGTTGCCATTGCTACGGCGTTGATGCCTCCGCTTTGTACGGCAGGTTACGGTCTGGCATCGGGCAATCTGGTCTATTTTCTGGGTGCTTTTTATCTTTACTTTATCAACTCTGTATTTATCAGTCTGGCTACCTTCATCGGTGTGCGGGTGATGCACTTCCAGCGTAAGGAATTTGTGGATAAGGCACGCGAGAAGATGGTGCGTAAATACATCATTCTGATTGTTGTGCTGACAATGTGTCCGGCTGTTTATCTGACGTTTGGCATTATTAAAAGTACTTTTTATGAGACGGCAGCCAATCGGTTTATCAATGAGCAGTTGAACTTTGAGAATACGCAGGTACTTGATAAGAAGATCAGTTATGAGCATAAAGACATCCGCGTGGTTCTGATCGGTCCCGAAGTTCCGGATGCTTCGATATCCATTGCCCGTAGCAAACTGAAAGAATACAAGCTGGAAGAAACAAAGCTGACTGTACTGCAAGGGATGAATAATGAAGCGGTAGATGTCTCTTCCATTCGTGCCATGGTAATGGAGGACTTTTATAAAAACAGCGAACAACGCCTGCAGGAACAGCAGAAAAAGATTACCCGACTGGAAGAAAACCTCGCTCAATATAAAGAGTACGATACGATGGGACGTACTTTAGTGCCCGAATTGAAGGTGCTTTATCCTTCTATCACTTCGCTTTCTATCGCTCACTCGCTGGAAACACGGGTAGACTCGATGAAAACGGATACAGTGACACTGGCTGTTTTGAAATTTGGCAAACATCCGTCAGTTGCCGAGAAGGAGAAAATCAGCGCATGGCTGAAAGCACGGGTGGGAGCGAAGAAGTTGAGGCTCATTACCGAATAATGACCCTCGGATTGATCATAGAATATATAAATCTAAAAATAATAGCATGAAACTCAGACTAACCGCAGTGATTCTCCTCTCCCTTTGCCTGTCACAGGCATTTGCTGACGAGGGAATGTGGCTATTGGGGAACCTTCGCAAGAACAAACAGGCGGAACGGGTGATGAAGGAACTCGGTTTGCAGATGCCTGTAAATAAACTGTATAATCCGAAGAAGCCGGCTTTGGCAAATGCCGTTGTCAGTTTCGGTGGATTCTGTTCGGGAGTGGTGGTTTCCGAAGATGGTCTGGTATTTACCAATCATCACTGTGGTTTCAGCAGTATCCAGCAGCATTCTTCCGTAGAACATGATTATCTGAAGGATGGTTTTGTAGCCCGCAACCTTGGTGAAGAACTGCCGAATCCCGAATTATATGTCCGTTTCCTTCTTCGTACGGAGGATGTGACCAAGCGTGTGCTCTCGGCTGCCAAACATGCTCATACGGAAAGTGAACGTCGCGTAGTTGTCGACTCTGTCATGAATGTAATCGGCATGGAGGTATCAGAGAAGGACTCTACGCTGACGGGAATTGTCGATGCGTATTACGCCGGAAACGAGTTCTGGCTTTCTGTCTACCGTGATTTTAATGATGTCCGGTTGGTTTTTGCTCCTCCTTCTTCAGTCGGCAAGTTCGGGTGGGACACGGACAACTGGATGTGGCCTCGCCATACAGGTGACTTCAGCGTTTTCCGTATTTATGCCAACAAACAGAACGGACCGGCGGATTATTCACCTGAGAACGTCCCTTATCATCCGGAATACGTAGCTCCTATTTCATTGGATGGATATAAAGAAGGCTCTTTCTGTATGACTCTCGGCTATCCGGGCAGTACGGAGCGCTATCTCTCTTCGTATGGGATCGAAGAAATGATGAACGGCATTAATCAGGCCATGATCGATGTGCGCGGGGTAAAACAGGCTATTTGGAAGCGGGAAATGGATCGCCATCCGGATATCCGTATCAAGTATGCTTCTAAATACGATGAAAGTTCCAACTACTGGAAAAACAGCATAGGAATGAATAAAGCCATCCGGCACCTGAAAGTGCTGGAAAAGAAGCGCGCAGCAGAAGCAGCCCTCCGGGACTGGATTCAGTCTCATCCGGAAGAAAGGGAGAAACTGATTCGTCTGTTCTCTTCTCTGGAACTGAATTATAATAATCGTAGGGAAACAAACCGTGCCCTTGCTTATTTCGGGGAGTCGTTCATTAATGGTCCCGAATTGGTTCAATTGGCACTCGAAATACTGAATTTCGATTTTGAGGCCGAAGAGAAGTTGGTCGTTACCCGCATGAAAAAGTTACTGGAGAAATACGATAACCTGAATCTGTCTATTGATAAGGAAGTATTTGCGGCCATGCTCAAAGAATACCGGTCCAAAGTGGATAAGAAATACCTTCCGGCGATGTATCTGCAAATAGACACCTTGTATAACGGAAATGTCCAGACTTATGTAGACTCTTTGTATACTACCTCTCAAATCACTTCTCCGAAGGGTCTGAAGCGCTTCCTTGAACGTGACACGACCTATAATCTCATCGAGGACCCTGCCATTTCTTTAAGCCTCGACCTGATAGTGAAATACTATGAGATGAATCAGAGCGTCTCGGAGGCTTCCGAACAAATAGAGCAGGATGAACGCCTGTTCAATGCCGCTATGCGTCGTATGTATGCCGACCGTAACTTCTATCCTGATGCTAATTCCACCATGCGCCTTAGTTTTGGTACAGTCTGCGGATATTCTCCTTTTGACGGGGCTACCTTCAGTTATTATACGACAGTAAAAGGCATTTTCGAGAAAGTAAAGGAACACGCAGGCGATATTGACTTTGCTGTTCAACCGGATCTTCTGGCTTTACTCTCTTCCGGTGATTTCGGCAGATATGCCGATGAAAAGGGAGATATGAACGTTTGTTTTATCTCGAATAATGATATTACGGGAGGAAACTCCGGCAGTGCCATGTTCAATGCGAAAGGAGAATTGCTTGGTCTTGCTTTTGACGGTAATTGGGAAGCGATGAGCAGTGATATCGTATTTGAACCGGACTTGCAGCGTTGTATCGGAGTAGACGTCCGCTATATGCTTTTCATTATGGAAAAGTATGGAAAGGCTGCCAATCTTATTGAAGAACTGAAATTAACCCGCTAAAATGAATATTCTCTAATCTTGATGAAGTTACTCATCAGGGCAGGACTGTTTGTATGCTTTTGGTCTGAAAAAGGGGATCGCCTTTGCTTAAAAATGAATTGGCCTTTCTATAAGGAAAGACTTTTTAAGCAAAAGCGATTATTATCTCTAGGCTGCTAATACGGTTTGTATACCTTTATTTCTTAATTGGTCTACTTGGTATTTTCTCAAAGATACTTTTTATTCGGTCTATATTAAGTTTGGTACGGCGGTCATAGGTGTAGATACCGTTCTTCTCTTGTTCAATATCGGTAAGTTGTGTATAACAGAATCCTGTGATTTCTCCTGAGGCTTGAATGGCATCAACCAGCTTTTCCATGTGTTCGTAGAGTTCGTCTTCGCTATTAAACATCCTTCCATGTCCCCATGTGTTATTGTTAGGTGTGGATGTCTCCCATACTAGACCTCCGAATTCGCTGATGAAGAAAGGTTGGTTGGCATAACTCATCTGACTTTTGTCCGGCATTAAAGATAAAGTAAAAGTTGCTGCATCTGCGGCATAGTTGCTGATACTCCAAATATCTGTCATAAAATGGATGCCAGCAGTAATATCATTGAATGGGCGACTGGAGTCAATCGCTTTTGTCAGTTTGTGAGTATCCAGTATCAGTCGCCGGAATACATCGGGCATTTCATAGTCGATATCCAGTGGAGCGTTGAAGGGGGCCCATGTGATGATGGAAGGATGATTGCGGTCACGTTCCATGACTTCCATCCATTCACTGAGGAAATTCCGTGATGCGAGTTCGGCGTAGGAACTCATTCCCCAGCTAGGAAATTCTTCCCAAGTGATAAATCCTAGTTTGTCTGCCCAATAATGGAAGCGTTCTTCGAAAACTTTTTGATGAAGGCGTGCGCCGTTGAATCCGGCAGCTTTACTCAGTGAAATGTCGTTTTTCAATGCTTCATCAGAGGGTGCGGTCCATATTCCTTCAGGGTAATATCCTTGGTGCATCACCAGGCGTTGGAAGTAGGGTTCGTTGTTTAGATAAAACATACCGTTGGCTATATGTACCTTGCGCATGCCTACGTATGATTTTACCTCATCAATGACCTGTCCTTCGGCATTTTTCACTTGGTAAGTGATATCATAAAGAAAAGGCGTCTCGGGACTCCAAAGCTTCATTTTCTTTATTGGCAGAATCAGCTTGTCGCCATTAGCGCATTTTGATGTTAATTGGGCTATTTTTTTCTGATCGTCATATATTGTAATTTCCAAAGTCTGATCATTGGCTATTTGATAGAATTGTGGAGTAATGACTAATTGATTCTGATCAATATTCGGATAAGTTTCTGCTGATTTCAATCCATAAGGAGAAATTGCTTCCATCCAAACTGTTTGCCAGATACCTGTGACACGGGTATAAAAACATGCGAAAGAATTAGGCTGATGAGATTGCTTACCAGATGCCTGAAGCCCTGAATGAATATCATCAGATACGGATACTACTAAATTATGTGTGCTTCCTGGTTTTGTGATATGGCTGATATCTATAGAAAAAGGGGAGCTACCACCATGATGGACACTAATGAGACGTCCGTCAATATAGATTTCTGCTGTATAATCGACAGCACCGAAATGAAGTAGGATTTTCTTACTATTCCAGTCTGACGGTATAGATAAAGAGCGCTGATACCACATTTTCTTTATAAAGTTTGTGTGGTTAACGCCAGATAGTTTACTTTCCGGGCAGAAAGGAACCATAATTTGTTTGCTGAGGCTTTTTGCAGCCTGTAAGTTACGTTTCTCTCCAGAATTGTTGAAGTCAAATTCGTAAGTCCATGCACCGTTTAAGTTAACCCAAGTAGTTCTTTCGAATTGGGGACGCGGATATTCTGGTCGGGGAATATCATTCGTTGCGTTTACTGCAAAAGAGAGTAATAAACCAACGAGAATCAGATGTGCTTTTCTCATGTTTAATGATTTTTGTTTTATGTATAATTTAAGTGACTTTTATCGGTTGTAAAAATAGGGATTGATGAAAGAAATAGACGAAACGAACTGTTCAAATAAGGACATAATCTGTTCATTGTGGAAATAATCTACTCATATTTGATGTGTTTGTATAATAATATCTCAAATTCATATTTTAGATTTTTGTCGGTTAGACTTAACCGATTGAGAAATAAACTTTTAGCGAACTATTTGAAAAGTAGCGGTAACGAGTTAGCAACCGTGTGAATTTCAGCGTTTTGCGTTGCTATGCTGTCAAATAACTTTTTCATTTGCAAATATATGGATTTTTTTCAAAAGTACGAACTATCGGCGGCAGTTTTATAAAATCGACTGGCGAAAAAACAAATAGAATTTTCCCAAATAGCTTTGGATAAGCCATTAACGAAATACATTCTTTTAAGAGCACAGTGGTTTACCCAATAAAATTATATACCTTTGTGACAAGTTAAAGAAGATGTCGCAATGAATCGGATAAAAGAAGCATTGATTGAGGCGGGGATTAGTCAAACTGAATTGGCTAAACGACTTGGCAAAGGTTTTAATATGGTCAATCTATACGCCACGAACAAAGTGCAACCGCCTATACCCGTACTATACAGGATAGCGGAAATACTGAATGTGGATGTGCGTACACTTCTTGTACCTAACGAAATAAAAAAATAGACATATGGCAAATACTAATCTAAAAGAAGCTAAGGCGGCTAAGAATGATGAGTTCTATACGCAATTTCATGACATAGAGATTGAAATGAATGCCTATCTTGAATATGACCCGGACGTGTTTAGGGGAAAGACTGTATTGCTTCCTTGTGATGACCCCGAATGGAGCAACTTTACCCGATACTTTGCCGCCAAGTTTGATGAGTTAGGCTTGAAAAAACTGATTTCTACGAGTTATGCGCCGGATGCCAAGAAAATGAAATTACTTGCAGAGCCTTCTTTGTTTGAAATGGAAGCACCGCAATTTGACCCTAAGAAAGCGCAGACAAAAGGTAAAATCTTTATCCTTGACAAAGACATAACGAATGATGGTAGAGTAAATATCGAAGATTTACAGTGGGAATATCTTGAAGGAGATGGAGATTTTCGTAGTAAGGAAGTTACAAAACTTCGAGATGAAGCTGACTTTATCGTAACTAATCCTCCATTTTCCTTGTTTCGTGAATTTTTGGCATGGATTATAGAAGCGGATAAGAAATTTATCATTATCGGAAATATGAATGCGATAACCTACAAAGAGGCATTTCCACTGATAAAAGATAATAAAATGTGGTTGGGATATTCCATTCATAGTGGAGACAGAGAATTTGAAGTTCCGAATGAATACCCATTAGCTGCAGCAGGATGGCGAATTGACGAGAATGGTCGAAAGTTCATAAGAGTTAAGGGTGTACGTTGGTTTACAAATATTGATCATGGTCGTCGCCACCAACCTCTTGCTTTAATGACTATGGCTGACAATCTCCGTTTCTCGAAACACAAAGAACTGAAAGGAAAAACAGCATATGATCATTACGACAATTATGATGCCATTGAAGTGCCTTTTACGGATGCTATTCCGTCAGATTATGACGGTGTGATGGGCGTTCCTATTTCCTTTTTGGATAAGTATTGTCCGGAGCAATTTGAAATCTTAGGGATAACCGATAGGGGCAATCAATGGGGATTAAAAACCAAGGAATACACCATTTCCGACACACCTAACTTTGCGGATTTGAACCGTAGGGGAGCTATTGGGAGCAATGGCTCTTTAGTTTCAACATATGCCCGATTACTCATACGCAAATTATGATCTGATATGTTTAATAAGAACTCTTGCATAAACTTGGGTATAATATTTCCCGTCAACCATATAATATGTTTCATTCTGAGGAACTTCGGAATGAAGCAAGACTGCCCCGTCATTGAGTTTCGTCACTTTCGTCTCTTTGCCATGACGGTCTACTTGAATCTGTTCTGGATAGACCTTGGAAGCACTACCATACCAAGTTTTAGTTATCCCTAAGATTTCAAAGTACTTCATCACTCGCAATTTTTCTAATTAGTACTCGTGCATATGGTTTTTGAGGTATTCCGTTCTCTAAATAGTAAAGCTGACCATCTCGTAAACTGGGATTTAGTTTCTTTAATTCACGGGGGTATGGACGCAAACCAAGTTCTTTTCCTGAATCACCTTGTGTCTGACCTAAGATTTCAACTTAAAAACAAAAACAATAAATTATGACACAACATAATACCATCAAGCTTTTTGAAGCTAAAAAAGTCCGTACTATTTGGGACGACAAAGATGAAAAATGGTACTTTTCCATAGTGGATGTGGTGGCTGTCCTAACCGATAGCCCTAATCCTCGTAAGTATTGGAGTGTCTTGAAAACACGTTTAAAAAAAGAAGGGAGTGAGTTGACTACAAATTGTAGTCAACTGAAAATGAAATCGGCTGATGGAAAGATGTATTTAACCGATGTGGCAGATACTCAGCAGCTTCTCCGTTTGATTCAGTCTATTCCATCGCCCAAAGCAGAACCGTTCAAGCAATGGATGGCACAAGTGGCGACTGAACGTCTTAACCAAATGCAAGACCCCGAACTCTCTATCAATCAAGCACTGGTGGACTATAAGCGGTTGGGGTATTCGGATAATTGGATTAATCAGCGTCTCAAATCCATAGAGATTCGTAAAGACCTCACGGATGAATGGAAGCGGCACGGATTGCAAGAGGGAGTGCAGTTTGCTACGCTGACCGATATTATTTATCAGACTTGGAGTGACATGACCGCCAAGGAATATAAGCAGTTCAAAGGTCTGAAAAAAGAGAACTTACGTGACAATATGACCAATAAGGAATTGGTGCTAAATATGTTGGCGGAACTTTCCACCAAAGAAATATCTGAAAGTAAAAATCCGGAAACATTTCGGGAACACATGGATGTGGCGGAAGCCGGTGGTGAGATTGCCCGCAATGCCCGTATGGAGTTGGAAGCCAAGACGGGTAAGGCAGTCATCAGTCCGCTGAACGCCAAGACAGGCATTGCGCTCAATTCATCTCCGGAAGAAGAAGACACAAAAGAATAATCCTAAAAAGTGAATCAATATCATGAAGACAACATTGCATACAGAATGGACTGTCGAAGACATCTGTAAAGGATTTACCTACAACGAATTGGAAGGTAAAGGTCTGTTTGGATTGGACGGGCGGCTCACTATCCAACCCGAGTATCAACGCCATTACATCTACAACGATGGGAAACGTGATGTAGCGGTGATAGAATCCCTGCTGAAAGGTTATCCCATCGGACTAATCTATTTCAACCGGACTGTGGACGGACGATTTGAAGTACTTGACGGGCAGCAACGCATCACTTCTATCGGTCGGTTCGTTACAGGAAAATTCGCCATCAAGGATGAAGCGGATAACGTACAGTATTTCTCGGGATTGCCCGAAGAGCAGCAACAAAAGATTATGCAATCCTCTCTGCTGGTATATGAATGCGAGGGTGAAGAAAAGGAAATAAAGGAGTGGTTCAAGACCATCAATATTGTAGGCATTCCGCTCAAGGAGCAGGAATTGCTCAATGCCATCTATTCGGGCGAGTTCGTAAATGCAGCCAAGCGGGTGTTCAGTAATTCCCAAAATGCGGAAATACAGAAATGGAGTCATTATATCAAGGGAGATGTGAAACGGCAGGATTATCTGGCGGAAGCCCTCCGGTGGATTTGCGACAGTAAGGGAATGAGCATTGATGCCTATATGAGCATACACCGTCACGAGCCTTCCACGGGAGAATTGGAAAGTTATTTCCGTTCTGTGATTGACTGGGTATCGGCTACCTTTACTATGGTAGAGCGTGACATGTGCGGCTTGGAATGGGGACGGCTGTATGAAACGTACCATGCCACCCCTTATAGCACCGTCCATGTCGCGGAACGGGTAAAAGCCTTGCAAGCGGATGAAAGTGTGCGGTGTCCCCGAAATATTTACGAATATGTACTGGGTGGAGAAGAGGATAAGAAACTGCTTGACATCCGTATCTTTGAAGAATCAACCAAGCGGGCTGCTTACAAGCGTCAGACCGAAGCGGCTGAGAAACAAGGAATTTCCAATTGTCCGCTCTGTGCGTTGGGGAATAATGCCAACAAGACCCGCATTTACAAACTTTCGGAAATGGATGCCGACCATGTGACTGCATGGAGCAAGGGAGGGGCAACCAGCATGGAAAATTGTGAGATGCTTTGTAAAACCCATAACCGTTCAAAGGGAAATCGGTGAAAGTGTGTTATTTTGAGAGAGTTAAATCAATTAATTCTCTCAAAATATGAACAATAAAAAAACATTTCACGAAGTTTCCGAGATTTGGTGTGATGCAAAACGTCCGATAGTGAAGCATTCCACCCTATGTGCTTATCAGCTTACGTTACAGACACACCTATTGCCACGATTTGGCGCTGCGGAAAATATAACAGAGAAGGATGTCCAGCAGTTTGTGATAGACAAATGTACTTCCGGATTAGCAAGAAAAACAGTCCGGGATATAGTGGCTGTGCTCAAATCTGTTATCAAATATGGGAATAAGCATGGGATTTTCCATTTTGAAGAATGGGAAATCGAATATCCTACCCAGACAGAAAACAAACTGCCGCCAACATTGTCATTAAATCATCAGCGTATATTGATGCGTCATTTGCTGGAACAGCCCACTCCACAAAATATAGGTGTACTGTTGGCTCTCTGTACCGGAATGAGAATCGGTGAGGTTTGTGCTTTGAAATGGGAAGATGTGGATTTTGCACAAAAGACAGTCATCGTGAAGCATACTGTAGGCAGAATATATAACTGTGAGTTGAAATCTACAGAAAGGGTTCACTCTTCCCCCAAAACCAAGAATTCTTGTCGTGAGATTCCTATATCCAAACAGCTTTTCCAAGCGTTGAAAATGGTAAGGAAACAATCTCAATCCCCATACGTGGTAGGCACTTCCACACAATCTAAAGAGCCTCGTTCTTATCGTGATTATTTTGGCAGGTTGCTAAAACGATTGGATATTCCCCACTTGGTCTTTCATGGACTGCGCCATACATTTGCGACCCGATGTATTGAAAGCCAGTGTGATTATAAAACTGTCAGTGTCATACTCGGTCACTCAAATGTGGCAACGACACTTAATCTGTACGTTCATCCTAATCTCAATCAAAAGAAACGGTGTATTGACCGTATGAGTAATTTCTTGGGAATAACATGAGTTAGTCTTGGACTCTATATACATGGGGACAAAAAATGTCCTCCATGTATGTGATGCGCATGATTGACTATAGCTTGAAGCCTTTATTCTTTTTCTGAATAGGCTTCCAACCGACATTCTGTTGTAATCGTTCAAATTGTTTCTTGAACCATTCCCCGATATGCAGTCCGTCAATGGCAAGTATCAGCTTTCCATTGTTTGTACCAACTTTGGCAGTAACATCATTCGTTCTGAACTTACGCCTATGCTCATCGGAATAGAGTTCGCCGTTATACGGCAATGGCTTGCCTGTCATTAAATGGGCGGTCTGTTCATGGGTAAAACCGACAGCAAGGCACAAATTCTCAATACGGAGCATAGCACGAAACCAAGGAAACCATTCTGTGGCTTTTATCAACAAGGCGTTGAGCCTTGACACTTCCGTTTGATGTTTTGTTACCATCTCGTTCTTTTCCAGCAAGTACCGTTGCTGCATTTCCAGTACTTGACGGCTGTGGTCTGCCCGTATGGTCTGTATCTCGGTTTGCAGTGCTTCAATGGTTTCCTCGTGTGTGGCTATCTCCCTATGCAGGACGGTGTTCTCCCTCTCCAGCGTCTTGACCTTGTTGCTCCCGAAAAGAGAACCGACACTTTCGGCGATGTTGGCGGCTGCGGTCGTGGCTGCCCCTTTCAGCCGTTCGGTCTGTATCTCTTTTTTCGCACGTTCAAGTTCTTCCCGTGCCGTTTCTTTCCGCTCCTGCAACTCCACCACTTCCGTTTTCAGTTCCTCTGTCTGTCGCTTTATGTCACGATAATATTGCTGTGTGGAAACGTGCCTCGCCTCCGAACCGTCCACGCCCCGTTGTAAACCGTATTTTTCCATCGCAACGGCGTAGCTGTCCTGATAGGCTTTCAGTTTCAAGCGGCTCATGATGTCATCGGCGCACAGCCTCACGGTGTCGGCGGGCTTCTTGCGGTAGCGTTTCTTCGCCTGCTCCTCCCTTTTCTTCCGCTTGCGTTCCCCCTTGACTATCGGCACAAGCGTGACGTGCATGTGCGGCGTTTTCTCGTCCAAGTGCAGGTGAGCCGCCACGATGTTCTCCTTCCCGAACGTGTCGGCGAAATATTTGAGGTTGTCGGCGCACCACTCGTCCATCCGTCCCTTCCGTTCGATACGCTCCATGTCCTCGGGCGTTGCCGACACGTTGATGCGGATTGCCCGCACTTGGTTGCTCCCGATTTTGCGTGTCAGCCCCGCTTCTTCCAGCCTCCTTTGGATAGCCGCCGAACGGTCTTTCACTCCTTCGGGGTATTCGATGAGTTTCCGGTTTAGGTGCGTGCGTGTGGGGTCGGCGTTCTTGGGTATGATGAAATGCTCTATGTGGGCGGTCGTCCCGCTGTCGGAACCGTGCGCCTTTTCCATGTGCAATACTACGAATCCCATATCATATTTCCTTTCTTTTTTGGCTTGTGAAACAATGATTTTTTGTATCATCGGGGGCGGCAAATGCCGTCCCCGATGGGGTGTGCAGAGGGGCTTGCCCCTTGCCTTATTGGGGAATTTTCAGCGATACGTAGTATTGCGGCTCGGAAAATTCCCTAATAAGCTACGGTATTTTCTTCATAAATACCCTGCGGCGTGCCGTATGCCTTTCTGCGGTGGCTGTCCCTGCCGCCTGCTTGCCCATAACCCCACCTTATTTTTCCCCTTTCGGTCGGTGGGTGGCGGGGCGGTCGTTTCCGTTTTCAAAGGCTTCTCTTGCATGGGGCGGTCGGATACAAGGTTTTCCCGATAAATACGCTCGCAGCGAAGCGAGAGGAAGATTTATCGGGAAACGGCGCAGCCGCCCGACCTTTTAGCCGACATGAAGCCCCGTGCTTGCTTTGCCTTTGTAAACGGGAATGATTGTTCCGCTTTACTGTGCTTGGAAAATCGAATCTGCGTATCTGCACATAGTCGGTTGTTAATGGATTGACTGACTTACAGATTCAATGATTCCAATACGACAGTACGACACGACTTCATGACGATATGACTGCTTGACTGCCGACATTCAGCGAAAGAAAAATCATGCTGTTGTCTTTTCGCCCGTGCATAATTCTTTCCAACAACACTTTGCGGACTTTCGCCGCCCCGAACGATTCGACACGGAAAGCGAGGGCGGTTATCGTTTCGATATTGTAAACCTCTATGCTGTATTTGTCCGATAGGCGGATAATGCGCTTTATGTCGTACTCTTTCAATATTCCGCTTTTGCAGAGTGCCTTTATCCCTGCCCGAACCGTCGGGGCGATAACCCCGAACAGTTCGCAGATTTCCCACTCGGTCATGGCGGTTGCGCCTATATCGCTCGGCAGGGAGATATTGCCCTGCCCGTCCATCGTGATAATATTCCTTTCTTCTTTCATCGGTATGCTGTTTTAAGGTGACTAAATGGCTCGGCAGATATTCTTCTCCATATCCTCCAGCTTGTGCGACAAGGTTTCCATGTCCTGACTTATCTTCTGGGCGGTGATTTTTGCGTAAATCTGGGTGGTCTTTATGTTGGTGTGACCGAGAAGCCTGCTGACGGTTTCAATGGGTACACCGTTGGATAAAAGTACGGTCGTGGCGTTCGTGTGGCGGGCAACATGATAGGTCAAGCGCACCTTGAAACCGCACTCTCTGCCTATCTCTTTGAGTATCTTGTTGCAGTTTCCGTTACTCGGAACGGGGAAAACATGACCGTCCCGAGCCAGCCCCTTGTATTTCTCTATGATACGTTTGGGAACGTCCAAAAGACGGATGTTCGATTCGGTGTTGGTCTTCTTTCTTCGGGTGATTATCCACAGGTTGCCGTCAAAGAATGTTTGCAGGCGGTCGG
>OLRD01000040.1_pt1 | contig 114232 bp, 91 predicted proteins | sample 1672051 | NCBI WGS metagenome assembly OLRD01 (sample SAMEA3136640, study PRJEB25190) | human gut metagenome | biome: human gut; feature: human-associated habitat; material: faeces | place: Austria | collected 2013 | reverse complement strand
TGAATCACGCAAAAATGGAGATATTTCTTACTGCCCCGCTTTTCTTTGCTGCGGTTCGCCCAAATGGCGCTGTCTGACGAACGAAGTGAGGAGTTTCAGCCATTTAACCGCAGCAAAGAAAAACGGGACAGTTAGAAATACCCCATTTTTACGTCTGAACATATCAACCACCTTCCCCCGGCGCCCGCCGTACAGGCCGAGAAATCCGCCGCGGGAAGGACCTCCGGGCGGGAACGGCCCCCATACAGGAACAGCTCTCAGGGCTCCGGCCACACCCCCCCATAAAAGAAAGCGAGGTTCACCCCCATGCAAATGACATTAAGATGGTACGGAAGCAGATTCGATACCGTAACCTTGAAACAAATCCGCCAGATCCCCGGCGTAACCGGCGTGATCTCCACCCTTTACGACTCCGTTCCCGGAGAAGCCTGGCCCCTTGAGGACATTCTCTCCCTCAAAAAAGAAATTGAGGACGCGGGTCTGCAGCTCGCCGGCATTGAAAGCGTAAACATCCACGACGCCATCAAAACAGGCTCCCCGGAAAGGGATGTCTACATAGACAATTACATCACCACTCTGGAGAACCTGGGAAAAGCGGATATCCATATGGTCTGCTACAACTTTATGCCCGTTTTCGACTGGACAAGGACCGAACTCGCCAGAGTCCGCCCGGACGGCTCCACCGTTCTTGCCTATACTCAGGAAGCGGTGGACAAACTGAATCCGGAAAATATGTTTGCATCCATTGCCGGCGATACCAACGGCACGATCATGCCCGGCTGGGAACCGGAGCGCATGGAGAAAATCAAAGACCTTTTCGCCATGTATGAGGATATCGATGAAGAAAAGCTGTTTGCCAACCTGAAATATTTCCTGGAACGCATCATGCCTGTCTGCGACAAATACGATATCAACATGGCCATCCATCCCGACGATCCTGCCTGGAGCGTTTTCGGCCTGCCCCGCATCATCATCAACAAGGAAAATATCCTGCGCATGATGAAAATGGTGGATAATCCGCACAACGGCGTTACCTTCTGTTCCGGCTCCTACGGCACGAACCTGCAGAACGACCTGCCCGACATGATCCGCTCCCTCAAAGGCCGGATTCATTTTGCCCATGTGCGGAACCTGAAATTCAACAGTCCCACGGATTTCGAAGAATCCGCCCATCTTTCCTCCGACGGCACTTTTGACATGTATGAAATTATGCTGGCCCTCTATGATATCGGTTTTGAAGGCCCCATCCGCCCCGACCACGGCCGGATGATTTGGGATGAGGTGGCGATGCCAGGCTACGGACTCTATGACAGGGCTTTGGGCGCCGCCTACCTGAACGGCCTCTGGGAAGCTATTGTAAAATCTCACAGCGGCAGATAGTCCGCCGACCTCTTAAGAACTTTTAAGAAAACAGAAAGGATATTCACTATGGAATTAACACAAAAAGGCATTTCCCAAAAGGATAACTGGCAGGCCGCAGGCTATGACCTGCCGCAGTTCGATATCCCCGCCGTTACGCAGAATACACTGGACGCACCGGAATGGATTCATTTCGGTGCCGGGAATATCTTCCGCGCGTTCCAGGCCAACGTGGCCCAATGCCTTCTTAATAAAGGGATTCTCCATACCGGCCTCATCGCCGCGGAAGGCTACGATTATGAGATCATAGAAAAAATGTACCGCCCACACGATAATCTGGGCATCCTCGTCACCTTAAAGTCTGACGGAAGCATGGAAAAAAACGTGGTGGGAAGTATTGTGGAGTCCCTGATCCTGGACAGCCAGGATGAAGCGGAATACGGACGCCTGAAGAAAATTTTCTGTGCCCCTTCCCTGAAAATGGCCAGCTTTACCATCACGGAAAAGGGCTACAGCCTGGTAAACGGCAAAGGTGAGCTGCTTCCTGACATCGCCTCTGATTACCAGGCGGGCCCCTCCGCTCCCAAAAGCTATCTCGGAAAGGTGGTTTCCCTTGTTTATGAACGCTTCCAAAAGGGCGCCCTTCCCATCGCACTGGTGAGCATGGACAATTGTTCCCACAACGGGGATAAGCTGTATGCCGCCGTCAATGCGTTTGCCAGGGCCTGGGAGGAAAACGGGCTTATTTCCCACGGTTTCCTCGCCTATATCAATGATAAAAGCAAAGTCTCCTTCCCCTGGACCATGATTGACAAAATCACTCCCCGTCCGGATCCTGCCGTGAAGGCGGCGCTGGAAAAGGACCATATTGACGGCCTGGATCCGGTTATCACCTCCAAAAACACCTATGTGGCCCCCTTTGTAAATGCGGAGGAATGCCAGTATCTCATCATAGAAGATGCCTTCCCCAACGGAAAGCTTCCTCTGGATCAGTGCGGCATTATCTATACCTCCCGCGAAACGGTAGACAAGGTGGAAAAAATGAAGGTGTGTACCTGCCTGAATCCCCTTCATACCGCTCTTGCCATCTATGGCTGCCTCCTGGGCTATACTCTCATTGCCGATGAGATGAAGAATCCTCTGCTTAAAAAAATGGTGGAGATGATAGGCTACAGGGAAGGCCTTCCTGTGGTGGTGGATCCCGGCATTCTGGACCCCGGACAGTTCATTGACGAAGTGGTCACCAAACGGATTCCCAATCCCTTCATGCCGGATACTCCCCAGCGGATCGCTACGGATACCTCACAGAAGCTGCCCATCCGTTTCGGCGAAACCATTAAGGCATACAAAGAATCCTCCCGGCTTTCCCTGGAGGACCTTCATATCATCCCTCTTGTTTTTGCCGGATGGCTGCGCTATCTGATGGCTGTGGATGATCAGGGCACGCCTTTTGAGCCCTCTTCCGATCCGCTGTTGGAAACAGCGCGCTCCTTCGTGTCTTCTTACCGTCTCGGCAGCATACCGGAGGATCTGTCAGGACTGGATCCCCTCCTTTCCGACAGCAAAATCTGGGGAGTTGATTTAATCGAAACCGGCCTTGCCGATTTGGTAAAGGATTATTTCCGTCAGCTTGGCGCCGGTACCGGAGCAGTTGAAAACACCCTGCAGAAATATATAGGAGAATAGCCCATGAAAGTTTTCATGAACCAGGACTTTCTGCTGTCCAACGAGACGGCCCGCACTCTTTATCACACCTATGCGGAACAAATGCCCATCTTCGATTACCATAATCACCTGTCCGCACAGGAGATTTACGAAGACAAAGGCTTCACCAATCTCACCCGGGCCTGGCTGTACGGCGACCATTACAAATGGCGCGCCATGCGCACCGCCGGTTTCCCGGAAGAACTGGTCACCGGCCCCCGCGGGGAGTTATCTCCCGGGGAACGGGAGGAATCCGACTGCCGGCGCTTCCGTGCCTGGGCGGAAACCATTGAAGGTTCCATCGGGAATCCCCTATACCACTGGACCCACCTGGAGCTGCAGCGGTACTTTGACGTCACCACCCCTCTTTCTGCGGAAACTCACGAAGAAATCTGGAATACCTGCAACGCCAAACTGTCCTCTCCTGACTTTTCGGTCAGGAACCTGCTGAAAAAGCAGAATGTCCAAATACTGTGCACCACCAATGATCCTTGTGAGGATCTGCATTACCATCGTCTGCTCAGAGAAGAAAATTTTTCCGTACAGGTACTGCCTACCTTCCGTCCCGACAAGGCCTATCTGATAGGGAAAGAGGATTATCCTCAATACCTGGACTCTCTGGGAAAGGCCTGGGGCAATCCCATCAGCTGTCTGTCTGATTTGAAAGAAGCACTCTGTTCCCGCCTGGATTTCTTTATCCGGGAAGGCGGCTGCCTGCTTTCGGATCACAGCCTGGAGGGCTGCATTTACGCCCCGGCCTCCGATGAAGAAGCACAGGATATCTTTGCCAGACGCATGGAAGGCAGTGCGCTTACACTCGACGAACGCCGCCGTTTCCAGGGGAACGTCCTCACGTTCCTGGGAAAAGAATACGCCGCAAGGGATATTGCGATGCAGCTCCATATCGGCGCCCTGCGGAATAATTCCAGCCGTATGCTGAAGGCCGTCGGCCCGGATACCGGCTTCGACAGCACCGACGATTTCATTTATGCGGGCGAGCTTTCCGCTCTTCTTAATTCCATGGACAGCACCGGAGAGCTTCCCAAAACAATTCTCTACTGCCTGAACCAGAGGGATTATGAAATGCTGGCGGCCATGTGCGGCAACTTCCAGTCCGCTCCCTTCCGCGGGAAAATACAATTCGGAACCGCCTGGTGGTTCTGCGACAACAAACGGGGAATGGAAGCCCAGCTAGAGGTGCTTGCCTCCTTAAGCCTGCTGCCGGTAAGCATCGGCATGCTCACGGATTCCAGAAGCTTTCTCTCCTTCCCGAGACACGAATATTACCGCAGGATTCTCTGTAATAAAATCGGTCAGTGGGTAGAGGAAGGCGAATATCCCTGCAATATGGATTATCTCGGCAAAGTAGTACAGAATATCTGCTATAATAACGCCCTTCAGTACCTGAAAGGGACGGATGCATAAACAACCGTCCCTCTCCGGGAAGCAGGCCGAACACGGCCTGCTTCCTCACTCAATTCACCAGCCTGCGGTATATCCCTTCTATCTGCCCTTCCTCCAAACCACAGTATGTAAGATACTGTCTTATCCCGCCATAACATTCCATGACATGGTCATAACAGAGCGCGATCGTCTCCGGATGGGAATACATCAGAGACATGGCTTCCGGCGGCATTTCCACCTCATAATCGTCAAAAAAATCCTGTCTTTTCCTGCTCAGATTCACATAAGACTGCCCGTAATTGGTCATACAATCCTGCTTATCCGCTCCCGCCAGCATCATCAGCAGCAGAGCAAGCACCCCCGTCCGATCCTTTCCTCCTGCACAGTGGAACAGAAGGCAGCCTTCCTGTACGTCTGCTATAAAGGTGAAAATTTCTTTGATTTTCTCCCTATCTTCCAGAAGCTGAAGGTACATTTCTCCTAAATCAACCACAGCGCCCTCTCCGGCATACCGGCTCATATCCCCGGTCTCTCCCCTTAAAAAGGGAACATTTTTCCACAAAACCCCGGAACCCCCCGCCAGTACATCCGGCTTTCTGCAGACCTCTCCGTCACTGCGCAGATCCAGTACGGAAGTAACCCCATACCGAAGCAGGAACTGTACATCGCTTTCACTCAATTCACTGATATCATCTGCCCGCAGAAATCTGTGATAAGCCGTCTGTCCGCCCTCTTCCACAGGATAACCTCCTAATTCCCTCACATTGCTTGCGAAGACAAGAGGCAGACGCACCCAGTTTTTTTCATAATCTTTTTCCATTTCCATTTTTTATTTCCTAACCTTTGCCGTAATATAGTTGCTCAGTATTTCAATGACGAACATGGACAGAAAAATCACAAGGATAATCGTCGTAATCGAACTGTATTTATATTGGTAAATCGCCCTGTTCAGCAGCATTCCTATACCGCTGACCCCCACCATGCCAAAGGAAATGCTTTCCGCGATATTGCTCTCAAACCGGATAGCAATCCAGGATATAAAACCGGGTATGCTCTCCGGCAGCAGCCCCTTCAGGACTATATCGATCCACCTTGTCCCGGAAGCCCGCATAGCTTCGATCGCGCCGCCACCCTGTTCCTCTATGGTGGCGATAAAGCTTTTGGTCAGATATCCGATCACGGGAAACATCAGCCCGATCATGCCGCCCGTGTTCCCGAAGCCAATGCTTGCCGCCACCATCAGCACCCAGACGAGGGCGGGTACGGCCCGTATGACCGCCACGATGCCTTTGATCGCCGCTGCCAGTATGGGAAGCGGCGTAATATTTGACGCGGCCAGGAAGGCCAGATTCACGGAAATCACCGCGCCCGCCAAAAGAGAGACCACGGCAAGCGCCATACTTATGCCGATGCCGGCTGCTATATCCGGCAGAATTGTCAGATTGATCGTAGCCATTCTGCGCAGAACAGGCCCCACGTTGGACAGCCGTTCCATAAATTTTCCCATATCAATTCCCAGCCCCATGAAGCTGCCGATAAAGCCTGCTGCCAGAACAATAACAACCAGTCCCTTTTTTATTCCGGTACCTGCCGGTTCTATTCTGTATTCTTCCATTTCTGCTTCCATCGTTGTCCTTTCTCCCTTATCCGTCATCGTATCATGCGGCGTATTTTATTCGTCATAAATTCAGTGAGCAGCACAATAACAATAACCACCAGAATGATGGCACAGGCTTCCTGATATTTAAACAGCTTCAAATTAGTCTGGATGAGAACGCCGATCCCGCCTGCCCCGACCATGCCAAGAATGGCGGAAGCCCGGATATTTATCTCAAAAGAAAACAAAGTCCAGTTTATCCATGAGGGAAGGAACTCCGGAATCAGCCCGTGGACAAGCACCTGTCCGTAACTCGCACCTGCCGTCTGCAAAGCTTCCAGATGGCTTCCGGCAATTTCACTGATACTTTCCGCATAGCTCCGTGAAAGAAAGCCCAGTGTGGCTATAATCAATGCCAGAAGCCCCACGATTTCACCCACTCCGAACATATAAACCAGAATAGAAGCCCAAACCAGAACCGGGACATTTCTCAAAAAAGAAATAATCCCTCTGCAAAGCAGGCGCAGCGGCGTTATGGGATTCGTTTTATCCGACATGAGCAGGCCAAAAAGAAAGGACAGGGCCGTAGACAGATAGGTTGCCGCCACGGCGAAAAGCACCGTATCTATCACAGCCGGCACATAAGCTCTGATATTTTTAAAGGAAGCCGGCAGGAATTTTATGACAAAAAACCGGACAAAGGCCGGAAACCCTTTCACCGCCTCCGAAGGTGATATTTCCAGATAAGCCATACAGCCGCAGAAAACCACCGCCGCTCCCAAAAGAACCAGCAGCCCCCGGTTCACCCGCTCCCTGAAAACCGGGAATGTATCCGCTCTTTTTCCCGCCAATTCAGCCATTCTGAACCACCACCTTTTTTACAGATACCTGCCTGGACGGCCCTGATTCCTTCAATTTCATTTCATGCTCTTTCCCCTGATATATGAAGGCCGTCATCTCTTCCGTCAGTTCGTCCGGCGCGCCGTCAAAAACCACCTGTCCGTCCCGTATCCCCACGATACGGCTGGCATAGCGGCGTGCAAAATCCACCTGATGCAGGTTTACTATACAGGTAAGCCCTCTTTCCGACGTGATATCATGCATCTGTTCCATAACAATTTCCGCAGATTTGGGATCCAGGGAAGCGATGGGTTCATCCGCCAACAGCAGCTTGGGCTCCTGAATCAATGCCCTGCATATCCCTACCCGCTGCATCTGTCCGCCGGAAAGGGCATCCGCCCTTTTATAAGCCTGATCCTTCAGGCCGACCTTTTCCAGCAGCGCAAAGGCGGCTTTCCTTTCCTCCCTGCTGTATTTTCCCAACAGGCTTTTCCACAGGGGCATATGCCCCAGACGGCCGTAAAGCACATTTTTAACTACATTGACACGCCCTATCAGATTATAATTCTGGAATACCATTCCGATTTCGGAGCGGAGCACCCGCAGTTTTTGCCCTCTGGCCCCGCTTATTTCCTGCCCGTCAAACAGTATTTTCCCATCCGTCGCATCGATCATCCGGTTAATACAGCGTATCAGGGTGGATTTCCCTGCCCCGGAAGGGCCGATTACCACCACGAAATCCCCTTCCTTAAAGTCGATGCTCACATTCCGGAGGGCAACCGTATCCTTGTCATAACGCTTGGTCAAATGTTCTATATGAAGCAGTACCTTATCCATTTTCTTATTCTCCTTCAATATGCAGCGCTTCCAGAGTATCATAAACAACCTTATAATCCTCTTCGCTGACATCTATAAAACGTATGGAAGGGTCCCCATGCACTTCTTCAAAATAACTCGCATCCGAATAATTGAGAAAAAATTCCTTCAGCTTTGCCTTCAGGCTTTCGGGAAGATCGCCACGGACAACATAAGCGGGATTGGGAATCGTATCCGTCCGGTCGATAACCTTCAGCTTTCCATCCTCCAGCGCGCCTGCCTGCACCATCTGATCAATCACGGAGGCCGCTACCGCGCCCGCATCATAATCTCCCATGGCAACGCCTGTTGCAACAGAAGGATGCTGTCCTGCAAACGCCACGGTATCAAAGAAATATCCGCTGTTCTCCAACAGATCCGGATCCAGAGAAAGCTCATTTACCAGCTTGGCCTTGGGATACATATAACCGGAAGAAGACGCTTGATCCACAAAGGCAAAGGTTTTCCCCTTCAGATCCTCCAGCGTATTGATTTCCTCATTGTCCGCCTGCGTGATGAAGGCTGTATAATATTCAGAAGCCATAGGCGTGCTCACCAGAAGCTGGGCATTGGCTCTTTCCTTTGCCTGGTAGTAGCTCATGGGGCTTACCAGCATGACGTCAATGTTGCCGCTCGCCATTCCTTCAATCCCCACGGAATATTCCGTGCCCTCCATCTCCTTTACCTTAATTCCGAGAGCCTCTTCCATAGCCCTGCTGAATTCTTCATGCTTCTGCCCCACATTCGGGTTATTTTCATTCGGCATCTGAACCACCGTGATTTCTTCCGGCCAATCTTCCGCCTGCAGGTCAGTCCCTTCCTGAGCTGTACTTCCATCCTGCGCTCCGTTTCCTTCCTGTGCTGTATTTACCTCCTGCGCCGCATCCGGGGCGGAACCGTTTTCCGCCCGTACTGTCGGCCCGCAGCCGGGCAATACCGCCATAATACCTATTATCATTGTCAGCGCCGCCGCACAAACCTTATTATTTTTTCTTCTCATTTCCTTTTGCTCCTTCCACTGCACCATCTCAAGCAGCCAGCTGTTTTCCATGTGATTCCTTCGGTAGAATAACACGGCTTTTTTCTGCAATCCACATAGACGGAGTTAAAAATTCGTAAAAAATAAGGCACTGTGTACAAATTCAGACAGCCTGTATTAAATTTTACAAAATCCTGATATTTTTTAAATACAGAATCCTTTATACTTCAAATGGAAACGACGCTTAATACAGGAGAAAAGAGAATGGTGGCAAAATACAAATATATGAAACACAGTACCAACCAGCTGACAAAAATACTCACTGCAGCGGAAGAGCTTTTTATAAAAAAAGGAATAGAAGCCGTAAGCTTCACGGAAATCGCTTCCTGCTGCGGTATTACCCGCTCCACGCTGTACCGCTATTTTGAGAATAAAGATGAAATTTTATGGGAAATCCATCACAGAAAAATCGGAGGCTACAGCAGCCGACTTATGGAATACTATGAGCAGACAAACAAAACTACCTATTCACGTTTCCAGTGCTTTTTCCATCTTTTAAAGCACATTCTCTGCACCGCGCCTCATGATTTACTCTTTCAGTCCGCCTTCAGCCATACCTATACCCGGGAAACCATGGATATGGAAAACGGGATTTATAACCACATATTCAGCCCTGACGAATTCCGTTCCGGAGACATGCTCCGTTTTTTGAAAGGCAGCCTGTTTCACGACGGCTCCGTAAGACCGGACCTGGATCCGGACGAAATCTGCGCCGCTGCGATTCATTCCGGCTTCGGGGCGGTTACCGCCCTGGCCCAAAGCCCGGACCGCATTATTGTCCGTTACCATACCGATGCCGTTACGCTGGCGGATGTCACTTTTTCCCTCTTTTTAAAGGCTATAAAAAAAGAAATGCCGGAAACGGATGCATAAAGCACCGTCTCTGACATTTCCCTTTTTTCTGTATATTACTGCAGTTTTCTTAATTCCTCCACCAGTAGCTTCATATCCAGCGGTTTCACCAGATACCCCGTCATACCCGCCGCCTTTGCCAGGACACGATCCTCATCGAAGGCATTGGCTGTCATGGCCAAAATGGGAACTGTCAGGGCATCCTTTTTCCCGGAAGCCCGTATCGCCCTGGAAGCATCCAGTCCGTTCATGACCGGCATCCGGATATCCATCAGCACGGCAAAGTAATGACCCTCCGGCTTCTTCAGATACTGTTCAACGGCTTCCTGCCCGTTCTCCGCACTGTCCACAGTCAGTCCGTACATTTCCAGCAGTGACTTCGCGATCTCCAGATTCAGCTCATTATCCTCCACTAACAGGACATGCCTTCCATCGAAATCCACCGCAGCATCCTGTTTGATTTTTTCACTGCAGATTTCCGTAAAGCCGCCCAGATGAGAAAAGGTATTATAAATCGTAGTTTTAAACAAAGGCTTGGATATAAAGTAATTGGCGCCTGCCCGGCATGCTTCCTCTTCAATACAGCTCCAATCGTAGGCGGAAATAATAATGATAGTTGTATCCGGGCCGGTTATTTTACGGATCTGGCGGGTGGTTTCCACACCGTCCATATCCGGCATAATCCAGTCAACCATCGCAATATCATAAGGCTGTCCGCTGTCCATGGCCGCCCTTACTTCCCGCACCGCTTTTCTTCCTGAATCCACCCACAGGGAATAGCCGCCGATTTCTCCCAGGATATCGGAAACCTGCTCTCCCACGATCTCATCATCATCTACGATCAGGACCTTCAGCCCCTTCAGAAGCTCTTTGGATTTTCTCCTCTGTTCTTCCTCTTCATTGTCATTGATTACGCCTACAGGCAGAAGGACGGTAAAGACACTCCCTTCCTCCTTCCGGCTCTGTACCTCAACGCTTCCTCCCATGAGCTGCACCAGATTATACACAATGGAAAGCCCCAGGCCGCTTCCCACATTGTTCCGGGCCATTTCCGAAGATTCCTGCTCAAAGGGCTGGAACAGCCGGTTCATAAAATTCTCGGACATACCGATTCCCGTATCCGACACCATCAGACGCAGATAGGCAAAACCATTCGTCCTTTTTTCTTCCCGTATCTGTACCTCCACTTGTCCTCCTGCCGGTGTAAACTTCACCGCATTGGAAAGAAGATTCATGATAATCTGCTTCAGACGCAGCTCATCACCGATATAATAATGCTCAATGGGCTCTTCATAGTGCAGTTCAAAATGCAGCCCCTGATTCACCGCCTGGGGATAAATAATAGATATAATCTCATCAATAAATTCCACAAAGTCGAATTTTTCCCTGGCAATGGACATTTTGCCCGTTTCTATTTTGGACATATCCAATATATCATTGATAAGGGAAAGCAGATAACGGGAGGAGGCGTCAATTTTGCTGAAGCAGTCCTGTATTCTGGCAGGATCCTCCTTTTTCAGCTGGCCGATAGTGGACATGCCGATAATGGCGTTCATCGGTGTACGGATATCATGGCTCATACGGGAAAGGAAATCCGATTTTGCCTCATTAGCCGCCCTTGCCGCCGTCAGAGCATCCCTCAGCAGCTGCTCCTGACGGGCTTTTTCAGCTCTCTGTGCATCCAGTAGCTTAACCAGTTCAATGGCTAGAAGATCCTCACCCACAGGATTATCCACATAAATCAACTGGACGGAAATCCAGTGATATTCCCTGTCAATACCCTTTGCCTGAACCTCCATATACAATTCCCGTTCCCCTTTCCGGAAACGTTCCTGCATATTTTCCCTGCTGAAAAAGGAAGCAAAGTCCTCCTGATAGGAGGGATAAACGTCAGGGAGGAAATCCGCCGCCATGTCATCAAAAACGCCTTTCCTGTTCCTCAGAAAGCATTCCTGCTCTTCAATAAAGCAGTTATAGGTATTCTGGGTCAGATTAATACTCATTATCATAGGATAGGCTGTACAAGTGGCCGCCCGGAGCGACTGGTTTTCAATCAGCCGCTGCCTTTCCTGAAGCATCTGCAGCCTTTTGGTTTCCGTAATGTCGGCGAATATGGCCTGAATTACATCAATCCCGTCCGCATTCACCAGCCTTTCCATAACTACATTAATCCAGACCTGCGTACCGTCTATCCGTCTGCTCTCCCTTACATAATCCACGGTTCCTGAGTAAGGCTCAAGCTGTTCAATCAGCTCCGTTATCTTCTGCCGATCCTCATCAAGAACAAGCTGCAGAGGAGAACTTATATGCCTGCGGTACTCTTCCTCGGATGAAAATCCGTAGAATTCCCATACCATACGGTTCAGGCTCACAATTTCATGGGACTTATCTGTTGTAAACTGTAAAATACCACAGGGTATCGTATCATAAAGCTGTGTCAGGAATTCCGCCTGCCTTCTCACCTCCTGATTCACCGCATCCATTTCCATCTGCTTCTGCTTCCGTTCGGTTATATCGGATATGAAGCAGTAGATCGCCTCCTGCCCATCCGGATACTCCGCCTTTTCACCGATGTCCGATACCCACAAAATACTGCCGTCCTTACACATTACCCGGTATTCCAGACTGTAAGACTCTCCCCGATCCAGCTTTTGTTTTATATTATCCCAGACACTCTCATAATCCTCCGCCAGAATATAGCCATGCCCGGACCCTCCTGTAAGCTGTTCAAACTCCTCAGGGCCGTCATAGCCCAGCAGAGAGCAGAGAGAATCACTGATCCATTTTGACGTAAAATTATTATCCGCACCGCATATCAGCATACCTCCCGGAAGCCTGGAAAGCATCAGCTCAATCTGACGATCCCTCTGCTCCAGGACCCTGCTCAGTTTCTCAAACGCCTCTTTCCCGGCCTGTGCGGGGAACAGCTCATCTTCCATAATATCCGAATAATCCACAGAATTATGGATATGCTTTGTTTTCAGCACTTTCTCTGTCCGTTCAAAGATAAATGTGATCCTCTGATGAGTCCTGAAATACAAACCGGTTTCCTTCTTCGGCTGAATCCAGCTGTCTCCCTCGCAAAAGAAAATATTCTCTCCCAGCCTTCGGGTCACATATCTTTCCTCTGTCATATCACAGGGAGCCAGATCGTCTTTCCCTTCCCGGAAACAGGCGGCAACCGCAGCCTTTCCCTCCGCCTTCTGCCTTTCTCCGGCGCCCATCCATACGATATCCTCGGCAAAGGTGGAAATCAGGAATTCCACATCCGATTCACAAAAATAACTCCGCAGAATTCTGTCTGCAAAAGATTCTACCTCCTGAAGTTCTTTATCCATGCCCATGCCGCTTTCATACCTCCGTTTACTCACTGTATCCAGTATAGCAAAATCCGACTCTTAAGTCATCAGATTTTTGCCCGGCAAAGCGAAATAGACATTCTCCTGCCTATCAGGTATAATTAATATGATTTTGTTAACAGGGATTTATATGCAGAAGAAAAAAATGGGGGATATGCTATGAGGAACATTCTGAAGGTCGTGTTCGGACGTGTTTTATTTACCGTTCTATGCCTGATTATACAGCTGGTCTGGATCATTGCGCTTGTCTGGAAGCTGAATCAGTATTATGTATGGTTTGCCACCGTTATAGAAATTATCGGTATCATCGTGGTTCTGCGGATCAATGCCAAGAGCGATAATTCCGCCGCCAGGCTTGTATGGACAATCGTTATCCTCTCCCTCCCCCTCTTCGGGATTACCCTGTATCTGATGTTCGGAAGAACCGGCCTAACGAAAAGGACAAAAGCACATTATGAAAAAGTAGCGGGGAAATTCAGCCCTGAGCTTAAGCAGAAAAAGGAAATCCTCCAAAGCCTCAGGGGAGAAAATATTTACATCCATAACCAGCAGTCCTATATTCAGCATTCCAGCGGATTTCCTGTATATCAAAATACGGACATAACCTATTATCCGCAGACAGAGCCTGCCCTGGAAGCCATGCTGAAGGATCTGGAAAACGCCCGGGAATTTATTTTTATGGAGTATTTTGCCGTGGAAGATACGGAAGTCTTCCACCGAATTGAAGAAGTCCTTATGAAAAAGGTTTCTGAAGGCGTGGAGGTGCGTTTTATCTATGATGATTTCGGAAGCATAGGCTTTGTAAAGCCGGAATTTATGCGGCGTCTGAACCGCCAGGGAATCCAGTGCCGAATTTTTAATCCTCTGATTCCTTTGCTCTATGTATTCATGAATCACCGGGACCATCGCAAAATAACAGTTATCGATAATCACATCAGCTTCTCCGGAGGCTTTAACCTGGCAGACGAATACTTTAATGTCACACACCCATACGGCCACTGGAAGGATACCGGAGTCCGTATGGAAGGAGACGCCGTAAAAAGCCATACCGTCATGTTTCTGGAAATGTGGAACTTCATCCGGGATACCGATGATTCTTTCGAAAGGTATCTGCGCGGGAATACGGCCTTCCAAAGCCTGCAGAAGGGCTTTATCCAGCCCTATTCCGATACTCCTCTGGATGATATAACCCTGGGCGAAAATGTATATATGAATATCCTTAAAAACGCCGCCGAATATGTTTACATTACCACGCCTTATCTCATCATTGATAATGAAATGCAGAAGGAACTGTGCATGGCTGCGGAAAGAGGGATTGACGTACGCATAATCACCCCCGGCATACCGGACAAAAAGCTTGTTTTCCTGCTCACACAATCCTATTATGCCGCCCTGATACAGTCCGGTGTCCGCATTTATGAATATACGCCTGGATTTATCCATGCCAAAGACTATCTGTCCGATGATAAGGTTGCCGTGGTTGGAACCATCAATATGGATTATCGTTCTCTTTATCTGCATTTTGAATGCGGAGTGTATTTCTATGACTGTGATGCCGTAATGGATGTGAAAAAGGATTTTATCGAGACCTTCCCGTTATGCCGTGAAATCGGTCTGGACTACTGCAGGAAACGCTCTGTGTTTATCCGCTGTTTCCAGTGTATCCTGCGTCTGCTCGCCCCCCTGCTGTAGGATGACGGTTTCAGCCCTTTTTCTGTGCATCTCTGTACGACTTCATATGCGCCTTCATTTTTTTCATGGCCCAGTCGTAATGGCTGGAGGTTGCTGAAACACAGTATGAGCCAAGGTTGGAAGTCCCTGTCCAGGAAAAATGCTTCTTCTCAAACAGCTCCTCATTGGAATATTTTTTAATTAATTCCATCACTTTTCTGTGGCTGTCAAGAAGCATTTCCCTGGCTTCCTCATACGAGGTGTCCTGATGCTTTTTCCAGAATTCCACATTCATCTGCCCATAGGTTTTCCAGTTATACGGAGCCGGGATAAACGGCATTGCCAGGCCCTTCTTATTATTCTCTTCCCAGTTCAGCAGCAGCTGGTGCCATTCATACAGGTGTACCAGTATATCACGTATATTCCTGTCTCTCTGCCAGTGCGCCTCTTTCATTTTCACATTTTCCCCAAAATGAAATTCTGCATTCCGTTCCTCCGGTGTCATGGAATCCACCAGTTTCCACATTTTATCAAACTGTTCCTCTGCCGCCTGGATCAAATCTGTCTTTGTCGCCGGTCTGCTCATTTTATTTTCCTCCTGATAAATGATTTGCTTTTCTATGAACCTATCATACAACACATAAGGTGACAGCTGTATGTCACCTTATGTCATCTTTATAAAAGTTTTTTATCCTGTCTGCCATGGAAAGAAGATAATCTCTTACATGCTGCGGCTCTATTACCTTTACCGCAGTTCCGAAGGACAGAAGGAAGCCGTACAGCCAGGCATCATTGGGCAGTTCAATCGTCACGGTAAAGGTTCCGTCCTCATTCGGATGAACGGTTCTTTCGTCAAACTCATCATAAACCCGATAGGCCGCTTCCGCCGCAAAAAGCAGCCGAAGAGATACAAGGGAATCCGGCCTGATATCATCTGAAACAATGGGAGGCGGCGTGAATTCCATCCCCGCAAAGCTTTCCGGCAGCACCTCCGGATAAAGCATCCTGTTTATTTTAAAGGTTCTGTAATCCTGTCTGGACAGGCAATACGCCTGAACGTACCATGCGCTGGATTTGAAGACCAGCTTCAGAGGATATACGGTTCTGGCCGTAAGTTCCCCATTGGAACCAGGATAGGAAAAGGAAAGCGGCAGTTTGTTTATAACAGCTCTCTTTATCATCTCAAACTTTTCCTTATCCGGATTGGTGCTTCCCCATCGGGAAAAATCCACTTCAATCCATGAGGTATCCGTTTTCTGAAACAGCGCACCAAGCCGGGATATGATGCCGTCCGTATCCATATGCTGTGTGGAGGCAAGGCTCTGCAGCGCAATCAGGATCTGGTTCTGTTCCTCCTCGGATACCGCGGTTTTATTGAGGACAAAGTTATCCATTATGGAGATTCCCCCGCCCTTCCCCTTTGTGGTGTAAATGGGAATTCCCGCTATGGTTAATGTTTCTATGTCCCGCAGAATGGTTCTTTTGGATACCTCAAAATGCTCCGCGAGTTCGTTGGCGGTGATGCTCTTTTTATCCAGCAGGATATATACGATTTCAAATAGTCTGTTTATCTGCATGTCTGCTCCTGTACATATGTTTTGGGGATGTGCCTGCATCAAGGCGGGGAAAGAATGTGTCTTTAGTTTGCCGCCTTATGGCTTTACTATAACATAGTAAGGTGACATATGTACGTCATGTTATAAGAAGGAATAAAAAAAAGAACCAGATTTCTCTGATTCTTTTTTTCTGAGTTCAGTATATTCTTATTCTCTCATCTGTCCAGCACAACTATACCTTTTTCTTTTGCCAATAAAATATTTCCCCTGTATACCTCCGTCATACCCCCGTTTATTACCAAATCATAAAGTTGGCCATCAACCGGAATATTTTTCAGTTCTGTCCCATCCGGAGCCATAGCATTGCCGAAAATCACTTTATCCTCTCTGAATTCTATCAATTCTTCCAGAAGAGGCAGTCCCATAAGCATCCCCCAGTTATAATGATATGCTCCGGAGCATTCACCCTTAATTCCGCTGTAATTTTCCGGACAGTAACCATTTCTGTTCCATTCTTTTGACAGCATACCGGCTGCTTTGCAAGCCAGCTCCCAGGCCAGTTCCTCTTCTCCGGCTCTCTTCAGTGCAAGATAAGTCCACAAGGTCTGCGGAGGCCAGATCTGTCCTCTCCAATAATGCTGCTGGGGAAAGGCAGGATCATCTTTCGCGATAGAAGGAATCATATACTCTCCCCAGAATTTGTTTTCATCCTTCAGAAGCTGCAGGAGCCGCTCTTTCCTCTCCTTTGGCACACATCCTGTCATAAGCGGCATGAAACAGTCCGGAGACTGGCGTTTGGAGAATGTCCCGTCAAATTTAAGGTTATAATAACACCCATCCTCCTCACACCACATTCTGGTATTGATCTGCTCTGCCATATCCATTCTTTTCTTTTCATAATATACAGCTTCCTCTTCACGGCCCAATACCCTTGCCATATGGCTTAAGGATTCACAGTCCACTGCATACAGGCAGCATCTTTCCAATGTATAGATATCCGCCATATGATAACGGCAGACATACCGGGATTCGTCCACCAGTTTTTCTTCGGTCAGATTCTCCATTCCGGCCACACTGACAAAGTATTTTCCGCTGGTCCACTGGGGACTGTCATCATAGGTTTCAAAGTATGCATACTGGGCCTTTGACACATAGGGCTGTACGGACGCTCCTAAAACTCCCATTTCCGCCTCCGGATCATATCCGAATCCCAGCATTCCCCACTTCCTGGCATCCCGCCTGGGCTGCCCGTCTCCTCTGTCCGCGAACCACCACGCATTGGCCTTTTTAGCCCCCTCATAGCATTGAAAAGCCCATTCTTTATCACCGGTATGTAAATATGTTTTCCATAATGTAAGTCCCTGGACAATATGCTGCGATCTTCCCGCAGTAATCGGCGGTTCGGCCCTGCCTGCGGCGCCGGGGCTGCTATAGAGCGGTATTTTTCCGTCAGGAAGCTGCACATCATATCCGGACAGCATATTTTCCTTTGCCAGCTCCGGATAAGTCCATGAGCTGGCCCAGCTGCTCAGGAAGGTATCCCAGTTAAATTGTATTCCCCATCCGTCCTCTTTTCTTGCCCACGGTCGATCTACCATAATATACCTTCTTCCGGTATTTTCTTTATAGATCGCATTATAGGCCGGCATTGCGGAAAAGACCTGACTGATTTCCTTCACCGCTCCGTTTCCTGTCAATGCTGACTCTGAATGGGCTTGCAGTCTATGAAGAAGACTGGTTTTCCCCTGTTCCAGCATCATCTTTTGCTCCCCGGAATCCGGCAGCTGAAGAAATTCTTCTGCTCTGCCATTCTTTATGATAAATTCAAAAGATTCCTCAAACTGAATTCCCATCATCCGGCTCAGTCCCATATCATTCCATATATCATGCCGGTTCACATTCCTGAACGTCCAGCTGTCTCTGAAATCCTGTATCTGCTTTCCTCTGTCATTGTAACCGATACTACTCTGCGGAATCTGATTCGTTATAAAAAGCAATGCCGGATTACCGTTGTCATGATAAGGAGATATCAGTTCACCGGCGAAACAGGTTTCCGACTGCCTTGTAAAATTAACCCATTCTTTCTGCAGTCTCCATTCCCTGGGGACATATAGCTCCGCCAGTACCGTAATGCCTTCCTGTACTTCAACCTGTCCGAACAAACTATCATTTCCTAATCTGCACCAGGTCAGTTTTACCGTTGTTCCGAATGCCTTCCAGGAAAATTCATAGAGCTGCTCCGGTTCCATTCTTCCTATTCCAACCGTACGAAAATCAAAATCTTTATGATCCAGAATCAGCCTTTCTTCCTTTCCTGCGGCCAAAAATCTGACTCCGAACAGCTCTCCGTCTTTTCCTGCCGTCATAATCCCGTTAGGATAAAGGGGCTCATATGCTCCATATCCCGTTTTTATGCTTTTCTGTTCCATTTGTCCTCATTTTCTCCATACATGCCATTTACTGTGCATCCGAATAGTAATTCACAAGCTTATAATAGCCCTGCATTTCCGGTTTCACTTCTTCCTGGATTCCCTCCAGCGCATCATTCACATCCTGCCCATCCCAGATTTTATCCAGTCTGGGCTGTACAATCGCCATGATAGGATCATAATTTTTAACGTAATACGCTTCTCTGGAGGTTGTTTCTGTTTTAAAAAGAGAATCAAAGTAGCTCATCAGTTTCTCATTATGCCATGGGTTATCCGTCCATACCTTTAGTTTTTCCGGATCATTATACCAGCTCTTATAAATAGGCATTTGTGCCCCTGTTATAAATAAATCGCTTACTTCCGCCGGATTCCCAAGTGCAAGCACCAGCTTCACTGCAGCAGCGTTCACTTTTTCATCCTTACTGTCATATACCACCAGCGGTTCTCCCCAGATCATGCTTGCAGGTTTTTTAAATACAGGCAGCGGCGCCACTCCAAAATCTCCATAATCCGCCTCTGCAAATGTGGCGATTTCAAATTGTCCGCCAATATACATTCCCAGCTGTCCATCCATAAGCATTTGCTGAGAGGAAGGCATTGCGCTTGTAACGGAGGGCTTGGGAGCAACCTTATCCACATAAATCAAATCCTGCAGCGCCTTCAGTACTTCCTTGCTCTCTGCGCTGTCTACCAGAAGTTTGTCTCCCTCGGCAGCTATAAAAGCGCCTCCATTAGAATTAAGCAGAGTAAAGTTAAATACCGGGGCATCAAAAACTTTCGTTCCCCAAACCGCAATATTATTCATGTCAAAACCGGCTTCTTCCGGATGCTTTCCATTGATATCCGTTGTCAGTTTCCGTGCTGCTGCCACATATTCCTCCCAGGTCCACGGGTTACTCGCATCGGTTGATGGTTCCTCCACCCCTGCCTGGCGAAACAGTTCCCTGTTATAAAACACCAGCTGGCATTCCACGCCAAAGGTCATTCCCCAAATCTTGTCGTCATATTCAAAAAGTGCTTCCGGGAGAATATCATCAAAGTCAACCTGCTCCTCCAGATACGGCTTTAAGTCCAGAAGCTGTCCCTTTGCCCCATATTCCGGAGCCAGATAGCCGTTCAGCTGGGCCACATTAGGTGCGTCTCCAGCCGCCATTAATGTGTTCAGTTTTGCCGTATAATTTGCATTGTCAATAAATTCTGCTTCTACCTTGATGCTGGGATTTTGTGCCTCGAAACTTGCAATAGCCTGTTTGACGGCAGTCTGTTCCCCTCCGGCGCTCCACGTAGTATACTTTAAATGAATAATATCATTTTCCCCTTCAGCTGCCTCTTCCTTCGCCGTCCCGTTTTCCGTACTGGATTCTGCCTGGCTTCCGCAGCCCCCTAAAGTACCTGTACATAACACACATGCCAATAGAATTCCTAACCATTTCTTTCTCATACCCGTCTCCTTTTCCTTTTTTTATTTTCAGCACAACCCTGAGCCACGCCGCGGACATATTTCATGGTTTATGCATGATTTCCCTTTCTCAGCCCTTTAGTCCTCCGGAAAGATTAATCCCTCCTATAAATACCTTCTGACAGCATGCAAATAAGATAATCACCGGTATGACAAGGACTGTTGACGCCGCCATCAGATAGTGCCATTGTCCGGTGTACATTCCTATAAAAGAACGCAGGCCTAAAGCAGCTGTATATTTCCTTTCACTGGATAAATAAATCAATGGCCCCATGAAGTCATTCCAGCAATTGGTAAAAGTGAATATCGCCACAGTTACCAATGGAGCTTTCGATAATGGTATAATAATATCCAGATAAATCCTCAGCGGACTTGCTCCATCAATTTTAGCCGCTTCATCAATATCCATGGGTATCCCCTTGTAAAACTGCCTCAGCATAAATGTATAAAAGCCCGGAGCACCGAAAGCCCCCAGAATTAACGGGGCATAAGTATCAATTCCATGAAGGATCTTCCATATCATGAACTGCGGTATAAGCAGTGTCGCAGAAGGAATCATCATCGCCGCCAGCACCAAGGAAAATACCACATTCCGCCCCCTGAACTTCAGTCTGGCAAAAGCAAATGCCGCCATGGAACAGGTAAGCATCGTTCCCAATACATTAAATACCACAATGAATGCCGAGTTACATATCCACCTGGCAAAGGGCCGCAGTGTCATGATATCCACATAATTTTTCCACTGTATGCTTTCCGGCAGCCACTGCATGGGTTTTCTGAATATTTCCGACTGAGTCATTACGGAAGAACGGACCATCCAAAAAAGCGGAAAAATCATCATCAGCCCTATAAGAATCATCAATACAAAAGCAAATATATGAGAAATCCTTTTTCTTTTCATTCCGTATCACCTCCGTAATAAACCCATCCTGAAGTCCGGAACAATAATACCGTTATCAGCGCAATTACCAAAAACAGAATCCAGCTTTGGGCACATGCCAGCCCCATCCTGTTAAAATTAAAAGCATTATCGTATAAATACAACATGTAAAAATTGGATGCGCTTTCCGGACCGCCGTTCGTCATAACATAGCCCTGTGTGAAAGTCTGAAGGGATGCAATGAGCGCCATTACCAGATTGTAAAAAATCAGGGGGCTCATCATAGGAAGCGTTACAAAAATAAGCTTTGCGAAACTGCTGCCTCCATCTATTTCCACCGATTCATATAATTCCTCAGGAATATTTCCGAAACCGGAAAGATTAATCATCACTGTATTTCCGGCACTCCAGATCCCCATCACTGCAATACACTGCAGAACCATATTTTTGTCAAAAATCCATTCCTTATGTATCCCAAGCGGCGCCAGCAGATTATTCAGCAGGCCGTTTGTAGGGTCATATATGAATGTCCATAAGGCTGCCGAAGCCATAATAGGCACGATGGAAGGAATATAGATACATACCCTCCACAGGCTTTTCCATTTCAAAGGCCGGAAGTTCAGCAACAGGGCAAGAAGGAATGTAAGTATAAGCATTGCCGGTACAAACAATAACGTATATTTCAAAGTAACAAAACAGGAATTAAGGTAATGAGGATCCGTTGTAAACAATCGTATATAATTGTCAAGACCAATAAACTGCGGCGCTGATATGATATCCCAGCTGCAAAAGCTCATAGCCAGACTGTAAACCATCGGCAGTATAATATAAATAGTCAGTCCCATGCAGGCCGGAGCTATAAAAAACCACCCCCATAAATTATTCTTCCAGCTGATATGTTTTTTTCTCATATAATCTCCTCCCTGCTTGTTCTTCTTTTTTGCTGCTGAGGTCATTATACAAATAGAAAAGGGTTAAAAACAGGAATCTTTTTAGGGGAACAGCAGTAATTTCTTTATATCATTTCAAAAGGAATTTACCCTGATTAGCCGCTGCTATATAATAAAACCATAACTTAAAAATGCCATTATTTTCAGGGAGGAAGCATGTACAGTATATTAATTGCAGATGACGAAAAATATGTACGGCAGGATATTATCCGCTCTGTCAGCTGGACCGATTACGGCTACTTCATTGTGGGGGAAGCATCTAATGGCGCTCAGGCACTGGAAAAGATAAAAGAGCTGCAGCCGGATGTTCTCATTACAGATATCCGCATGCCCTTAACTGACGGCCTGTCGCTGATTGAACGTGCATTAAAGCTTCAGCCAAACCTGCATAGTGTCATTGTTTCCGGTTATGAAGATTTTCATTATGCCAGAGAGGCAATTCGTCTGAATGTATTAGATTATCTGACTAAACCTATTGATGAAACATCTATTCTGTCAATGCTCAAAAAGCTTACGGCAGCTCTGGAGGGGGATAGCCATAACAGAACATCCGCCCCGGCTTTCAGTATGCCCAATAAAGAAAATTCCTTTTCCGCCGGCAGTCCGGCAGCTGCAGGGGGGAATCTGCATTATGCTGTCATATCTCTTTACTTTGCTTCCTGTTTTTTACAGAAAACCCGAAAGTATACAGAGAATCTTTTTGCTTCCTGGCTCTCACATGCGCTTCATTCTCATTCCGATTTTACTGACGATCCCTGTTTCGGCACACAGTTTTGCTATATGAGCCCCACACTGATGCAGATTACCGTTTATGCCGGACATCTTACCAAAGACAATCTTCAGCACTTGCTGAAATATCTGCAGGAACAGCTGTCTTACTGTGGTTTTCCTGCTCCTTCCGCCGCCCTGACCCCTCCCTTTCCGGACAAAGCCCGTTTATCCACCCTGCAGACAAGCTGCCTTCAGCTTCTAAATTCCCGGCTATTATTTGAAGGCGATATGATATGGTATAAGCTTATACCACCTCAGAAGGAAGCCTTTGTGTCAGAAATCACAGAACTCATGGAACAGTTCCGTAAAAATATCAGTATACGGCATTTTGAAAATACGGAATATTATTTGAATCAAATGCTGAAATCAGATAATAAAGAAGCTTTTACACCTGAGCTTCTCGAATACGTTATTTGTGAAATTTCAAATACTCTCAGAAAAATATGTCTATGCTATCAGCTGTCCATAAACCAGAATATTTTTAAGGAACCGCTCAATCCCTTTTATCTGATGGCCTTTTCTGAGCTTGAAGCCCTGCGCAAAGATTTACTCAAACGCTGTAAGGCAGTCTTTTCTTTTGTGAATGCTGCGGACAGTATCGATGTAATTACTTTGATCAAACAATATATACAGAAAAATTATGAGCAGGACATTACCCTGGTATCCATTGCGTCAGAATTTTTTTTCAATCCCAGTTATCTGTCCCATATGTTCAAGCAGCAGACCGGCGGTAACCTTTCCGCATATATTGAAGAAATCCGTATTAAAGAGGCCTTGAAGCTTTTCCGTACCCAAAAGCTTTCTATCGGTAAAGTAGCCCGGATGGTAGGATACAATGATCCTAATTATTTCTCCAAAATATTCCGCAAGCGCACCGGCTTTTCTCCGGCAGCTTATGCAAAACAGGACGGAGGCAACGATGATGTTCAGTAAACAGCGTCCCCATACCATCGAAAATGATTTGATTCGTCTGACGGCAGCGGTTCTTTTGTCCGCGATTCTGTTATGCACAATAATTTCCAATGTCATTTTATATAAAATCAATTATGAAAACATTGAACGTTATAACAATGATATGCTCTCGCAGATTTCACAAAGCAGCAATTCTTATTTTCAGAATATGAACCATACCATATATAACTTTGTCTGCAGCAACCAGGTTCAGGCTCAGCTAATGCAGGCCTTTAAGGGTAATTCCTTTTCCAGTACCACCGCTACTAATCTGCGTAATTTTTTGATTTTACTTTCTTATTCGCTTCCTGACTGCCGCCTTCACCTGTTTATGGAAAATCCTACTGTCCTGCCCGTACATCTGGAAGATATGAGCTTTACTCCCACTCCCGGATACCATTATCATGAAGATTTATGGTATGACAGTTTTTCAGCCCTTCCTTTCGAGCAAATGTATTACATTACCACCCCGGAAGAATGTCATTATTATTTAAATTCCAAACAGGATGGAATAATTATTGTCTACCGTATCCGCAATAATTCCAATCTGAATACTATCGGCTATCTCCTGGTTGATGTTCCTGAAAGGGTTCTGGAACAGGCCCTGAATCTGAGAAACCAGGAGCAGTTTTACCTGAAAATCGAAATGCCGGAACAAAAAACAATCCTGAATACCTTTCCGGAAAATAAGCATGGAAAATTCTTTGAAATGACCTCCTATGATCCCCTGATGGATTGGACACTTACCGCCTATACCCAAAATAATTATTTTGAAAGCAATTCACTGATGGTAATGTTCGCTAATATTTTCTGCGCTATGCTGGTTGGTGTGGCTGCCTTCCTTTTCAGCACCCATTTTGCAAAGTCACTGACAGAGCCTTTAAAGGTTCTGACCTCTTCAATGCATGAAATGGAAGCAGGTTCCTTCGGAAAGCCGATTTATTGTAATGCGGATAACGAAATAGGCTATTTAATTACTCAGTATAATACTATGAATCAAAAAATAGATGAATTAACAAAGAAAAAAGAGACAGCAGAGCTGGCTCAAAAAGACGCTCATATCGCTGTTTTGCAGAATCAGATAAATCCTCATTTTTTATATAATACGCTTGAAATTATCCGCGGAATTGCTGACGGTCCCTCTGCGGATATCATAAGAAATTGCTGCAATGCCCTATCCCGAATGTTCCGTTATAACCTGAAGGGTTCGAATACGGTAACACTGGAGCAGGAACTGGAACAAAGCAAATATTATATTTATATCATGCAGCTTCGGTTTGATTATCTCTTCCAGGTGGAATACCGGATTGATGAAACACTGCTCCAATATAAAATCATTAAATTCTCCCTGCAGCCCTTTATCGAAAATGCAATTATCCACGGCTTTACGGATTTTCAGCAGGAAGGCACCCTGTCCATTTCAATCCTCCGGAATAATGACAGCCGAATACAAATTCAGATTAGTGATGATGGGCATGGTATGTCTTTTGACACACTGGATGGCTTGAAAGAAGCCTTTAGCTCTATACAGAATAGTCCCAGCCGAAGGCTGGAAAATGACGGCATCGGTATTGCCAATACTCACCAGCGCCTTCTCCAGTATTTCGGCCGGGACTATGAGATTCGGATGGAATCTTCCCTGGAAACGGGTACTGTGGTTACGCTTCTTCTTCCAAGGGTTTTAGTTTAGAGTGAAGCTTCCTCTCAAAAGATCCCTTTCCGAACTGCTGGTGCCAATATACCCTTCATAAACCATCTTCTCCACTTCCCAATCTCCGGTCTGAGGGTTATACCATGCCAGTTCCTTCACCGGACATACAATACTCACTTTTTTGCTCTCTCCGGGCTCCAATGTCACACGCCGGAATCCGCACAGCGCCTTTACCGGGCGCTCCTGCATGGAGGCGCCGAATCCTGCATAAAACTGAATGACTTCCGTTCCTTCCCTGTCTCCGGTATTCTGTATCATACATTCTGCTGTCACAGAATCCTTCTCTGCCATAAAAAAGGGTTCAGAAAGACTGAACTGCGTATAGGACAGCCCAAAACCATAGGGTGCCAGCGGTTCTTTTTTCTCTTTATCCAGCTTCGTATAACCATGGTAATAGTCATACCACTGTTCTGTAGTATCCCATGCAACCTCAGGAAGATCACTTTCCTTATATGGAAGTACAAAGGGCAGCTTTCCGCTGGGATTCTTATCGCCGAACAATATTTCCGCCAGAGCCGTCCCGCCTTCCATTCCCGGATAATATGCCATCAGAACAGCGCCCACAGCTTCTCTCCACTCGTCCATGAGAATCGTGTTTCCGCCTATCAATATCACAGCGCTGTTGGAATTACAGGGGCCCACCTGTTTCAGCATCTCGGCTTCATCCCGGTGCAGCCCCAGCGAATCCAGACGATCGCCACCATATCCGCCCAGCTCCGTATCGCTTTCATCCTTCAGTACATACTCACCCTCATCATTGTAATCATAACCAGCCACAAAAACTACTGCGTCCGCCTTTTCAGCCGCTGTTTTCGCCTTCTCAAGATCGGAGCCATCCTCATAAATCACTTCGGCATGCGGCAGCCTTTTCCGGATCCCCTGCAGCGGAGTCACAACATAGGCAGGAAATACCCGGCTGGAACCATGATCGCCAGTCACTTCCTCATCAACCAGTCTTCCTATAACCGCAATTGTCTTTATCTCTTCCTCGTGAAAGGGAAGCACCTTTCCTTCATTTTGAATCAGTGTAATTCCCTCCCGGGCGCACTTCAGCGCCAGATCAATATGTTTTCTGCATCCTGCTTCCCCTTTGGGAACCTCCTTTTGATCCGCTTCCGTAAATGCCAGAAGGGTACGCACAATTCGAACCGCAGCATCATCGATCCGTTCCATCGGCACCTTCCCTTCTTCCACGGCCTTAACCAGCCGCTCCCCGAAGTATTTCGTCTCACACATCTCCATCATCTGCCCGCCATTGGCAGCCTCGACAGTATCACGCACTCCCCAGTTGAAATCACTCATGACAAACCCGTCAAAGTCCCATTCCTCTTTTAATACCTGATTCAGAAGATAGTCATTATGTCCGCAGAAAACATGATGGTATTTATTATAAGAACTCATAACTGCTCCGGCCCCTGCTTCCACACATTTTTGGAAATGTCTCAGGTAAACCTCCCTTTCCGTACGGATATCACAGGAAACATTAACTTTGAACCGGGAGTTCTCCATGGAATTAAACGCAAAATGCTTGATACAGGCTATAACATTCTCTTCCTGCACCCCGCGTACCAGAGCGCTTCCCATCTCACCCAGATGAAAGCTGTCCTCCCCATAAGTTTCCTGACTTCTGCCCCAACCGGGGTTATAAGGAAGGTTTATACAGACACCGGCAAAAAGATTTCCATTACAGGCCTTTACCTCCCGGCCGATCGCATGACCTATTTCTTCTTCCAGTTCCGTATCAAAGGTCGCTCCCCGCAGCATACTGACTGGAAAACAGGTGGTTTTTCCTGTTCCGCAGACGACTCCCCTTGGGCCGTCACAGAACATCATTGCCGGTATTCCTTCCCTTTCGATTCCGCCGGAGGGATATGGGGTATAATTATAATGGTCATCCTGGGGATTGGCCGGGCTTTCCATCTGTCCGCTTCTCCCTCCCATCAGACTCACCTTTTCCTCCAGACTCAGCTTTGATACTATTTTTTCCGCTCTTTCTGTATAAGAAAGGCGGTATTTCTTTGTGCATTTCATTATTCTTCTCATTCCTTTCCGGATTTTGGGATAAAAAATCCCCGATGTCCTTGTCTGCACCAAGACATCTGACATCGGGGTCTTTCCCATTTATCCTTTAATTCCCGCACCAAGCGACAGGGAACTTAAAAAATATTTTTGTGAAAACAGGTATATGATAAAGGTCGGGACGATAGCTATAATGGCTGCCGCCAGGATTACACCCATATCAAATGTTTTATATGGTCCTCTCATCAGCTGAAGACCGGCTGTAATAGGCATCTTGTTAATATCATTAAATACAATGGTCGGCCATAAGAAATCATTCCATACACCGGTAAAATTAAACAGGGCAACAACAGTAAGAACCGGCTTGAGCATCGGTACCAGAATCAGGGCGAACGTCCGTATTTCATCCGCACCGTCTGTCCGGGCCGCTTCATCATATTCCTTTGGAATTCCCTGCAGGAACTGCCGAACCAGAAAAATATTCGTCACACTGGCAAAACCCGGCACGATTGCGGCAAATATCGTATTTACCCAGCCTAAGGAAGAAACAATTTTATACAGGGGTATCAGATTTACAATGGACGGGAACAAGGATACCGCCATTACGACATAAAACATCCTGTCCAGGAATTTAGACTGGAACCTGGTATATCCATAGGCCGTAACAGAAACAAGAACAACGGATATTATTGTCGACAGCCCCGCCATCAGTGTTGAATTCAAAAACCATCGTATAACCGGAAAGTTGTTCTTATTCCAGATTACCTTAATGTAATTATCCAATACCCATTTTACCGGTATCATATGAAAACCCATTGTCTTAATTTCCGTTTCCGATTTAAAGGAAGTAAAAACACCCCATATCAGGGGAAACAGCCAGGCAAGAGCCAATACCAGCAGGAAAAGAAAGGCAATGATTTTGACCGTTTTCGTATTTTTGCTCATAGTTCACGCTCCTATCTCTCTTTCATACAGAAATTAATTCTCTTTTCGATTCATGGCAAAAAACTGAAACGCTGAAATGATCAGAATCACAACTCCCAGACAGATTGCCATTGCAGACGCCATGCCTGCAATGGGCTGTCCGGTCCCAAAGGCCAGTTTCCGGATTTCCATAATCAATACGGTAGTGGAACCGTTAGGGCCGCCTTCGGTCAGCATCAAAGGCTGTCCATAAATATTAAAGCCGGCAATTGTAGTCATAACAATTGTATAGAGGATCTGGAAACGGATGGAGGGAACCGTAATGTAGAAGAAACGCTTTATGCTCCCGGCTCCGTCTATCGATGCCGATTCATACAATTCTTTCGGCACGCCTCCCAATGCGGCCTGATAAATAACCATATTAGTCCCTATCGCCCACCATGTGGACATCAGTACAATCATCAGCCATGCCCAGGGCTGCTCTACTGTCAGAGCGGAGTTAATTCCAAATACGCTGGGGACACCGAAACGTTTATTCAAAATCTGAATCCATATGATGGAAACAGCTGATAAGGACAAAAGGCACGGCAGATAAAAAACGGACTGAAAAAATTTCGATCCCCTGACCTTTACATTCAGAGCCAGTGCCAGTACCAAAGGCACGATGATGCTGGGCGGCACATTCAGCACCACCGCCAGAAATGTGTTTTTTAGCCCATTCATAAACTGCCTGTAATATGTGGATTCCGTACTGAACAGAATTTCCTTATAATTTGCAAGCCCCACCCATTCAGGAGTCCCCAGAAAATTCCATTTTGTAAAGGATATGTACAATCCATAAATAATAGGAATCAATGAAAAAACAAGGAATATAATCAGATGAGGCGTAACAAATAAAAATGGAAGTATTTTACGCCTTGTCTTCATAGAAAGCTGCTTGTTTTGCTTATCTGTTTTCTGTTTCAAAGCCGTTCCTCCTGCCCCGCAGTTCTCCTACTGGGCCTGCGCGATTTTATCTTCCACTTCTTTCTGAACCTGTGCCAATGCATCATCAATACTTATATTGCCATATAATACGTCATTGAGCACAACTCCAAAAGCATCCGAAGCATATCCGCCGTAACGGAAGGTATTGATGACAATTGCATTTTCTTCTTCCGGGGATTCAATGAACAAATACTGCTTCATATTCTTGAACTCGTCCATATCATCTACCGCGTTGCTGGCGGGAACCTGTCCGGATTTTGCCCATACATCAGAGTGCACCCTTACATAATTCAAAAAGTCAGCGATCACTTTTTCCTTTTCTTTGCTTCTCTTATCATCCTTCAGCATGATGAACTGATTGGTAAAGGATACATTATAATATACAGAAGGGTCATAAGCCAATGTATTGCACATTCCCCAGTTCAAATCCTCGGCCTTATCCAATGAATTCTTGTCCCATACTCCTGTGTGGGTGAATACAGATCCCTTCATCATAAACAGCTGGAGATTATCTTCTCCGTTATCGCTTCCGCCGCCCTGATCGATGATGTCTTTCATCGTCTGAAGCGCCTGTTTGAATTCCGGCGTATTTATTGTAGGATTATCATTTTCATCAAAAAGTTCCCCGCCCTGCTGTTTTGCAAGAGACACCATCTGTTCATAGGCGAAAAATGCAGGGGTATGCGTGGCAATTCCATCCGCTTTAGCCTTAGGAAGGATTTCCATCATTTCCTCTACCGTAATCACATTGTCATCCAGTGCGCCCGGTGCATATTTATCAACCAGATCCTTGTTATAAACAATACCTGTTACCCCAACATCCATGGGGATAGAATACTGTTTTCCGTCCCAGGTTCCCACATTCCATGCAGCCGCACGATAGCTGTCTTTGGAAAGCTCCGGCACATAAACCGTCAGGGTTTCATCAACGGGTTCCAATAATCCCTGCTCGTAAAACATACGGAGTCTTGAAATATCATTGATTAAGGCCAAGTCAGGAATCCCCGTCCCGGAATTGACTACGGTAGGTATCTTCGTATATAAATCCCCGCCTTCCATCGTCACATTTTTAATTTTGTATTCCGGATTTGTTGCATTAAAACCATCGATTAATGCAACCATATTTTCTCCATCCGGGCCTGTGCAGAGGTTCCAGAACTCAATTTCCTTTTTCTCTCCGCATCCTGTGGCTCCTACTACCGTCAATGCTGTGACGGCTGCTGCCATAAACAATTTTGCTGCCTTTTTCTTAAACATAATTCTCCTCCCATGTCTGAATCATTATTCTTATTCCCAACCCCCATAAGGGTTAATCCGGTAAAATAAATACATAATATGTCCCATATCCTGCAAACGAAAAAATTCCATAGTTTTTTCTGTCTTACTTTTCAAGTCTGATTTCACAGTTTTTCCATGCATTATTGTGATTTTTTCAGGTATTTTATGCATTTATTTCAGCAACGTATTTACTATACCCCACCTCTATAGTAAAATGCTTCTTAAATCAGTACATAATATTCCCAAATATTGCAGGGGAGGGATTTCTTATGTCTTTCTTTTATGAAAAACGAGATTATAATTATGAAGCTTTTTTTGTAGACATGGATTTCGTTCCTCATATGCATGAGAAAATTGAAATCATGTATGTATGTGAAGGTATCGTCGATACAAAAATTGGAAACTGTCAGAAAATAATGGCCCCCGGCGAGCTTTCCATTGCCTTCCCTGACGTCATACACAGCTATCGCCGCGCAGGAGTTCCCAACTATCTGCTCACAGTGATTTTCGATTCCGCACTGGTGGAAAATTATAAGCTTCTGCTTTCTTCCAAACAGCCCGAATATCCTTTTCTTGCGGCGGATCAGGTACATCCGGACATCATACATGCCTTCAACACCATCGTTCTTGACCGCTACTGGACATATGATCAGCGTCTGCTTCAGGGTTATCTTTATGTCATAATGGGGCAGATCTTAAATTGTTTTAACCTGATTCCACGGGAAAAGCCGGATTTTTTTCTCCCGGATCTTCTCACCTATCTTTCCTGCCACTACATGGAAAACCTTTCCCTGGATGACCTCGCTCATGAATTCGGAATCAGCAAATACCATATTTCTCGCTGTTTCTCACAGAAAATCGGCTGCAGCTTCAATAATTATCTGAATGCCCTGCGAATTCAAAATGCCAACAAAATGCTCTTAACAACAGAGCTTCCTGTAACAGATATCAGCTATCAGTCCGGTTTTGAAAGTCTCAGCACTTTCTACAGAGTCTTTCAGCAGTTTCATGGAATTACCCCTTCCGAATATAAACGGAATATGAAAAAAAGCTATTCTCTGCTTTAATATTTCCATCTGCCGCCACAGGCGTACAGAATTATCAAATGGAAAAGGCGGCGCAATGTACTTCTGTACATGACACCGCCTTTCCCATATTTATAAGTACGCTGCATCTTTCACAGCTTTACCAATTCGCCAATTACTTCATATATTTACTCAGGTTTTCCGCACTCACACGTGCATTGCGCAAAGAATCCTTCTCATTCCACAGCTCCGTGATCAGCCACTTCGTTCCATATGTCCCGGCTGCCTTCACGATGCTTTCCAGATCCTGCACCCCGTTTTCCCCTACTGCACAGCCGTCATGCTGCTGTTCGCAGATCGTGTTATGACGCACCATCAGATAGGAATATTCCTCCTGCAGGGGATGAAAATCTTTGAAATGAAGGATATCCACATGCCCTTCATATTTTTTCAGCATTTCCACAGGATCCACGCCCCCGCAGATCATCCATGCGGTATCGAATTCCGGCTGCAGGTTTTCAAGTCCCGCTTCCTCCAGCATGCCTTCCACCACATATCTGCCCTTATAATCTTTCAGATAACCGAAGGCCGAGCAGTGCACCTGAAGCTGAATTCCGTTTTTATGAAACAGGATCGCGATTTCCTTCAGTCTGTCATAGGTTTCCTTCTGTTCCGCATAGGTGGCGCGGTCGCCCCAGAATACAGGGCCCACGGCGGCATAAGGGATTTCCAGCTTCAGACACTCCTCCAGCACCGGTTTCGGATCAAGCAGCATCGGTTCAAAGGGAATATGGGCGCCCAGCGCTTTTACATCATACTCCCGGAGAATTTTCACAGCCTCCTCTGCATCGGTATTGCATCTCTCCTTCAGGGTGATGCTGTCGCCCAATGCATATTCGAAGCCGTTATATCCCATCTCTTTTACTTTTTTTATAGCGGAGGCCATTCCTTCCTGTACGCAGATATCATGGATACTCCACATTTGGATGCCTAATTTTAAATCACTCATTTTTCCTTCCTTTCCCTTGCGCCTTTATGGCACAAATGCACCTCTGTGGCACAAATGCACCTTTACGGCACAAAAACTGAATCTATAAAACCCTCTTTTACGGTATGATATTTCCGGCCGCCCGGTAAAGGTCATACCATTCTTTCCGTTCCAACACAACATCCAGGCCCTCGCAGCCTTCCTGTCTGTGTTTTTCATTCATGGTTCCCAGAATCACCTGCATGTTCACCGGATGGCGGAACAGCCATGCCGCGGCAATCCCTGTTTTCGACACACCGTATTTGGATGCCAGAGAATCGATCAGGCTGTTCAGCTCCCCATACTCTTCCAGATCCCCGATAAAGGAGCCTCCGAAAAAGCCTTTCTGATAGGGCGACCATGCCTGTACATTGATTTCCTTCCACTGGCAATAAGGAAGCAGTCCGCCTGTCCGTAAAACACTCTGGTCAATATCCATATTGACCGCCATCCCTTCATCGATTAACGGTGTATGGGCAAGGCTGATCTGAAGCTGATTGACAACAAGAGGCTGTTTCATATATTTCTGCAGCAGCTCTGTCTGCATGACATTATAATTGGAAACGCCGAAATAACGGACCTTCCCCTGCTCGTGCAGGCGTTCCAGCGCTTCTGCCGTCTCGCCCGGATCCATGAGGGCATCCGGACGGTGCAGCAGGAGAATATCCAGATAATCCGTATGCAGCCTGGCGAGTATATCGTCCACAGCCTTCCGGATATACGCCGCGGAAGCGTCATAATAACCATCCCGGATGCTGCATTTGCTCTGCAGGATCATCTTCTCCCGCACAGAAGGCTTCATATCCACCGCTTTGGCGAAGATCTCCTCACAGCTTCCGCCGCCATATATATCCGCATGGTCAAAAAAGTTGATTCCCAGTTCCATCGCATGTTCGATCTGACGCTTTGCCTGCTCCACAGAAAGCTCTGCCAGTCTCATGCAGCCGAAAGCCGCTCTGGACGCGGTCAGCGAAGTGCCTTTTAGTTGTATGTATTCCATATCTTCCTCTCCCGCTTTATCAGGCCGACAGCCCGGATAAGCTCTTATAAATACTTTTTGATGAGGTCGGCGCTTGACCTGGCATTTTCCAGGGAATTCTTTTCATTCCACAGCTCCGTCACAATCCATTTCGTACCTGCTTTTTCCGCCGTTTTAATGATGTCCCCCACATCCTGCACTCCGTCGTCACCCACACCGCAGCCGTAATTTTCTTCGCAGATGGTATTGTGTCGCACCAGGACATAAGGAGAATATTCGGGAATTTTGTGATAATCCTTCAAATGGAGAATGTCCACATATCCCTTATATTTCGCCAGATATTCATGGGGATCGATCTCGGAACAGATCATCCATGCCGTATCAAACTCCGGCTGGAGGTATTCCAGAGAGCATTCCTCGAACATCCCTTCCACCGTATTCCGTCCCTTGTAATCCTTCAGGAAACCAAATGCGGCGCAATGTACCTGAAGCTGTATCCCGTTTTCCTTAAACAGACGGGAAAGGCGCACTGTTTCCTTATAAAGACGGCGCTGTTCTTCAAAGGGCGTCCTGTCTCCGTAAAAAATAGGCGCTATCGCCGCATAGGGTACCTCATATTCCACACAGTCCTTCAATACCGGATCCGGATCCTCCAAAAGCCTTTCAAAGGAAATGTGGGAGCCGATCGCCTTCACCCCATATTCCTGCAGCGCCTTTTTCACCTCTGCCGGTTTGGCGCCGCACCGCTCTTCCAGAGTGGCACAGTCGCCGAGGGCGAATTCAAAGCCTTCATAGCCCATTTCCCGGATCAGGCGCAGGGCCTCCGGCATACCTTTTTCTATACATACATCATGGATACTCCACATCTGCAGACCTAATTTCATATCACTCATCTCTGATTTCTCCTTTTCTTTGCTGTCCGTCAGGCAAACTGTTCCAGTTCGTCCGCTCTCACTTCTCTGTTTTCCGCTGCGGAAAGATAGAACGCTTCTATAATCGCAGCCACGTTGAGCATCTCTTCTTCCGTGATCAGGCGGGGCGTGCCTTTTTGAATCGCATCCGCCATATTTTCGATGATTCCCTTATGCCCGAAGTCCTCCATGGCTCCCGGCTTCGCGATTTCCACTTCCAGCTGGGCATCCACAAGATTATCTCCCTGCTGCCCGTAAAGGCTGATGGGATTCTCCAGGTTTTCTCCCTTGCGGTATACCATTCCGTTTTTTGTTCCCGCGAACCGGTAAGCATCCGCCTTGGGAAGGTTGACCGCCCAGGCAAATTTCATCTGCATCTGCATCCCGTTCTGAAACCGTACCAGGCCTGCTGCATAATCCTCCACGGTAAATTCTTTTCTGTCATAATCATTTCTCGGAAGGAACGGCTGATTTCCCGTCATGGCCGGCAGGGTTTCCTGGTTCGCATCATATCTGTCCGCCACCTTGCGCCATGTATTTGCAGATACGCTTGTAAAAGCAGGATTTCCCAGCACATACAGCGCGCTGTCCAGATAGTGCACGCCCAGATCGCAGAACGGGCCGCCGCCATTATCTTCCGCGGAGTGGAATCTTCCCCAGGTGGGAACTCCCCTTCTCCTGATATTCTCAATTTCCGTATAATAAATCTCTCCCAGCTCCTGGCTGTCCACTATCTTTTTCATTTCCTGGACAGCGCCGATCCTGGAATTCTGGCAGGTCATCAGCAGCTTTCCGGCCTTCTTTGCTTCAGCCAGCATTTCCTGTGCATCGCGCAGCGTGAGCGCAAGCGGCTTCTCACACAGTACATTGGCTCCTCTGCGAAGCGCTTCTATCGTAAAATATTTGTGTGTGTTGTTAGCCGTACACACATGCACCAAATCAGGCTTTTCCTTATCCAGCATTTCCATGGGATCCGTATAGATGTTTTTGATCCCATAGGTTTTTGCGAGATGGATCAGCGCGTCTTCACGGCAGTCCGCCACACCTGCCAGCTCCAGGCGTTCCTTTAATTTATTGATGGCCGGAATGTGCTGTGTTCCCGTGATAAATCCGGCTCCTATAATACAAACTCTCAGTTTTTTATTTTCCATTTTCCTGCTCCTCTTTTATCTGTCTCCGATACTGGACAGGCGTACAGCCGTACTTTTTCTTGAAAACAATATAAAAATAATTCGTGCTGTTGATTCCCACAGCCTGGCTGATCGTACTGACCGTATCCTGTGTTTCCGCAAGAAGCTCCGCCGCTTTGCGCAGCCTCAGCTCCATAAGATAATCATTACAGCTCACATGGACGGTGGTGAAAAAAAGCTTTCCGAAATAGGCCGGTGAAAGCCCGGCTATATCCGCCAGCATTTCCACGCTCAGGCTGCTGTCCATATAATGCTCTTCCATATAACTTCTGGCGGCACTCACTGCATCGTTGGACGCACCGTCCTCCTGTTTCCTTTTCCGTTCTTCCATAATCCGGTCCGCCAGCTTCTCCAGAAGCTGTGAAAGCTCCTCCATCGAACCGACGCCGTCCATGGCCCTGCGGATCTGATCCGCCGGCTGGCTGCGCAGGCTGCTGTCTTCCGGGCTATAGTTCTGGACCATTTCATGATATAATCTCGCTGCAAAACCGATGATATTGTCCACATCCATTTTTTCCAGCCGTTCCACAAAATGATGAATTTCACGCCGGATACCCTGGCTGTCCCCGGCAAACAGGGATTCTCCCAGATTTTTCGCCGCTTTATAGGGATATTCCGGATTCCGGATCCTTCCATAGTCATACTCCGCGTCTATGATCACTCCGCTTCCCAAAAACAGCCTCTTGCGCTGTCCTTCCATGGCCGAAAGCCAGGAACTTCTCAGTTCCCCCCAATGGCTTACGCATTTTCCATAGCAGGCTTCGATGACAAGGCTCATATGACACATAAATTCATTCTGTAATTCTCCGATGCCAAGCAGCACCTCGGAAGGCACGGCCGGCGTCTTCAGCTTCAGCACCACCATCCTGCAGTTGGTCTCCGTCATAACCGGCAGATTGACACAATAGCTCCCTATCAGCTCCTGCAGTATATTCCCCAGCGCAAATTCGATGATCTGTTGATCCTTTTCCGAAAACCGTTCCAGAAAATCATCGTTATCGGCAAAGCTGATAAGCAATACTCTGTAATATGCGGCATCAAAACTGAATTCACAATATTCCGGAGGGTTTTCCTGCTCCTGGGGTATGATCTCCCCCCGCGCCACAGCCTTCAGCCAGCTGTCACTGAGAAACCGGGCGGAACGGCTGCGGTATTCCTCCAGCGCCGAGGTTCTTTTTTCATAGGTTTCAAAAGCCTGGTCAAAAGCTTCTATTTCGTTGATATGCTCTTCCGCATCCTTGTGCTCCAGCTTCCGGTAAAGGCTCCCCAGGGGGCTGTATATACGCTGGGCCAGAAGAAAGGTCACCAGCAGGTTCACTCCGATCATGAGGGCTTCAATTCCTGCCACAAAAAACAGCAGCTCCTTTGCTGCCGGCAGGATTTCCTGTCCTGCGCGGACACTGACAAAATACCAGCCAGGCACGGAGGATTTCAGGCAGGCCACCATATATTTTTCCCCACCGACGCTTTCCCGCGCCGTAAAGGAAGTCTCCGTCATCCGCAGCTTTTTCGCATCCGGAAGAAGCTCCCGGCAGGATGTGCTGCCGTTTCCCGCATCAATCAGGATCTCCCCGTCTTCTCCAAGGACAAATACCTGGGCGTCATGCCCGATCCTCTCCTGCGGCTGAAACAGTTCCCGGAAGTAGCTTTCTTCCACATCGATCACAATCAGCCCGCTGGCATATCTCCCTTTTGGTACATAAACAAAAGTCAGTACCGGTATCGTCTTCGAATCTTCAATATTTTCATTTTTTTTCACGTTTCTTTTAAAGAAGAAAAGTCCGTTTTCTTCCTCTTTATTCCTGACCTGCCGGATCGGATCCTCCAGCCCGGTATACACACCCCTGGTTCCCAGGTAACGGTCCGTATTCAGATTAGCGACTCCGATAAAGCCGAACTGTGCGTTCGCGGTCTGAAGCACCTTCAGGTTTTCCAGCAGCCTGAACTCCTCCAGCCTTCCCAGATCTTTTCTTTCCATAAAGGAGGAGGCATAACCGGACGCCAGGATATAGTTGATGGCGGGCGAAAGGCTTTCATAAATCCTTTCCGCCGATGAATCCAGCTGCGACAGATTTTCCAGAGAATAGGCCGCCTGCTCCTTCTGGGAGGTATCCCTGAAAATGAGATACAGCGCTCCGCTGACGAACAGAGTGGAAATCATGTTCAGCAGCAGAAAGGACAGTACGATCTTCCTGTAGAGATAGAATTTCTTTATTTTCCGCAACACGGCCATCCTCCTTCAGTTCCCGCATCTCAGCCTCCGCCGGCAGGAAAGGTTTATCACTTTATTTCATCTTATCAAAGTGCTGGCTGTCTGTCCATGTACCGCATCCGGCAGCCCGATTTATCCGATAATTTCCGCTCTTGTCACCTGACCGCCGCGTTTGGCCGACAGATAAAAAGCTTCCAGTATCGCCGTCAGATTCCGGATTTCCGCTTCTGTTATCATCATCTCCTCCACGCCGTCACAGACATTCAGGAAGTGCCGGATCAGCAGGTAATGACCGGGATTCTCCATTCCCTTCACCCCATATCTCGTATGAAGATCCAGTATGGTATCGGCCATATCCTTCCCCATCATTCCATAGAGACGATATTGGTCGCGCGCAAGCTTATCATAGACAAAGCCGGCTTTGCTTCCCGCCAGACGGATTCCGTCGCATTCCGGCGCATTCAGTGCCCAGGAAAATTTGAAGTTAACAAACAGGCCGTTTTGAAAACGAATGCTGCCCGCCGCATGATCCTCCACGCTGAATTCACTTCCGTGGTAAGGCCTGCGCAGAAAGGCATCCTGCGCGCCGGCTGCGGGCTTCTCTTCCTCTTCCGTCTGTTTCGCCAGCATGGCCGCCGTCATTCCGTAAATACTTTCAAACTCCGGATTCCCAAGTATAAAAAGCAGGGAATCCACAAAATGTACGCCCACATCACAGAACGGGCCGCCGATACTTTCGCTTGCGAGATGAAAGGCTCCCCAGTCTGGAATTCCCCTCCTTCTCACACATTCCAGCTCTCCGAAGTAAACATCCCCCAGCAGGCCTTCCTTCACCAGATCCCTGATGGTTTCCCGCTGCCCGAAACGGTTATTATGGCAGGGAATAAATAATCTCCCGCACTGCCGGGCCGTCTCGTATACTTCACAGATATCCGCATAAGTCATACATACGGGCTTTTCACAGATGACATGGGCCCCTGCCTTCAGGGCCGCTATGGTACAATCCTTATGATACCGGTTCGGCGTACACACGGACACAATATCCGGCCTGCACTCTTCCAGCATCTGTGCGGAATCCGTATACACCTTTTCGATCCCGTTCCTCTTCGCCACGAATTCCGCCGCTTCTTTTCTGTTGTCACATACCGCTATAATTTCACACCGATCCGACAGAGCCTGATAAGCCGGGATATGGCTGGTCGCTCCGATCAGCCCTGTCCCAATCACAGCCACTCTATATTTTCTGTTCATTTTATGCTGCCTTTCCGACCGCAGCCGCGGCCTGATTATCTAGGGAAGAATCTGTAAAAACTGTTCTGTTCCCGGTGAGAAATAAATCTCAAACACACTTTCCTTCGCTCCCTTGGGAACATAAGCCACATCAAACCGCTGATCCGGCTGATCCTTCACCGATACAGGCTCATATGTTTTCCCGGAACGAAGATCAGCAAGACGGCTGCATTCCCCTTTTACAACGATCTTTATATATTCCCTGTATTCCCTGTAGGAACGTACAAGAAAGGTATCATTGTCAAACAGGAACAGATTATAATGATCCTCAGCCTCCAGATATACTCTCTGATTCTTTGCAAAGTTTTTCCGGAACAGATCCGCCACTTCCACAGGAAACCGGTACAGATCCGAATAATTATCGGGAATATTCCATATGTAAAGCTCTCCCTGACCGAAATCATCCCTGAGCCAGACAGGATAATTGCAGTATTCCGTAATCATTTCCGCATCGGACCAGGTCGCATTGGTTTTATAATCCATACCGTGCATAGTTATGGCTGCCGGGCCGTGGAAGAATTCCCTTCTGTCCCCGATATAGGGATCCGTACAGAAATAATCTCCCGAGACTACCTTCTCCGTCACTCTGGCGGAGGTCATATCCTCTATTCCCCTGCCCTGCATGTTTTTCACAAAACCGCTGGTTACGATGGCATGCCCTCCATCGGCCACATAGTTTTTCAGTTTATCCATCACCTGGGGATCCTTACAGGCCGACGCCGTCAGGAATATACTATCCGCCTTTTCATCAAAAAATGGCGTGGGCTCCAGCGGAATGCCCAGCATTCCCACATAATTATAGAGCTGATCCTCTCCGCAGTCCGCGTTGAACGGATGATACACACTCACACCCACCGGTTTTCCCATCCGGTTCCTGTCTTCATCCGCCAGTCTCAGCTGGCAGCCCAGCATGGGAAGATACGGGGAATCGGTCAGGCCTCCGAAACCGAAGAGACAGATTTCCTTCGCCCCGGCATAGACGGCGAGCAATACCTGCTCCGCATACCAGTTGATATTATTGGAGCTGTCCCCATTGTCCACCCAGGCGCCGTTGTTTTTTCCGGGCGCCGCATTTTCCAGATACCGGAAAAGCGAATAGCTCAGGTAACGGGGAAGATGCTGCTGGCTCATTTTCGGATTCCTGGATTCCGCAGCCGTATAGATGGCATCGAATATATCCTTCTGCTTTTCCGGGTTATAACCGGTTTCCTGCCATGACTCAAACCAGTTCGGATATTTAATGACACATTTACAGTCCGGATTCACCTCTTTGGCCGTATCACATACAAGATGCGCGATTTCCTCCATCAGCTCCAGGCGGTATTCCGACCAGCTTCTGTTCCCTTTTTTGCGGATACATTCCTTACATCTGCAGCTGGTGAAAAAGAAATCGTCCAGAATGAATTCATCAAACAGCTTCGCCGTCTGCCTGATTTCTTTTTTCAGTTCTTCCCTGAAATTATCCCGGGAATAGCAGTACACATCAAATATCCGGTGGACAGTCTCATCATCCAGATCCGTGGTTGCGGTAAAGCCGCCCGCAACCTCGATTCCTCTCTCCTTAAAGATTTCAATAAATCTTTTAGCCTTCTCTTCGGAAAGCCTGTGTTCTCCCCGGAACGGCTCCAGATAAATTTTATCCAGGCCGCCCAGATAGGCATCAAAATAATCAATCTGCCTTACAATATCCTCTTCGGCCGCTGATACCAGATATTGTGCATGTGCATAAGATGCAATCTTAAAATTTTTATACAGTCCCATTTTTTTACCTTAATCCTGTCTCAGATATGCCGTTCAAGCGGCATAAACACTATGCTCGTCACTGTCCTCTGAACTCCTCAAACTGTCTTCTGTATTCGTCAATAACCTTATCCATTCCGGCCGCCTTCAGGTTGGCTATCGCATCATCAATGTGGCTGTCATAATCCACAAGACCGAATTTAATGGGATAAATGGACGCGATCACTTCCGTCTGAAGGTTTGCGATTTCATTTGCTACCGGTGTCTGGTCGAAGGTAAAGCCGATAATAGGGCTGACCGTAATCTTGCCGCTCATAGGCTGTGTTTCCACTTCCAGACATTTTTCAGAAATTCCTTCCTCAAAAAGCTTGTAGTCGATCAGGCCCATCTGCCATTCATCATAATGCCAGGTATTATTTCCATCCGGCCCTTTGACAAATTCCGCGATACGATCGCCTACTATATTGTAATTACGTCCTTCAATTCCATAGGTGAACAGACGGTAATTCTCTTCATTGCTGTAAAGCCAGTCCAGAAACTTGATTCCCGCTTCCGGATTCTTGCAGGAGCTGGGTACCGCATTGCCATTGAAAATGGAGAAGAAACGATAATTTCCAAGCTCTTCATTCAATACAAAATCAGATAACGTATTTCCTGTATTTTTCTTCAGGCTCATTTCCATGGCCGGATAGGTATAGGTATCAAAACCGAACAGGAACCTTCCGTTTTCCCCTTCACTCGCCTGGAATTCATGATCCAGTGTGAGGATATCGGGATGAAGCAGACCCATGTCATACATTTTCTTATAGGTCTCGCAGTCCTTCTTAAAATCTTCGCTTTCATACCAGGAGGATACGGTTCCATCCTGATCGATCCTTACCAGCCCCAGTGTATTTTCCACCGTGAAGGGAGCGTCATCATAGGTTCTGTGCATCCAGTCGGGAACAGAATTGAGCTGATGAGGCCAGCAGTATACATTTTTGCCTGTCTCTTCCTTAATCATCTTCTGCATTTTAACCGCATCATCCAGCAGCTCGTCTATCGTCTGAGGAATGGTGCAGCCCGCTCTGTCAAATACCTCCTGCTGATAGTAAACCCGGCCGTAATCCTTGCTGATATTGTTCGTGGAGGCCGCCGGTACGGCAAGGATTTCCCCTTCCACGGTAAAATCACTCCAGAAATCTCCCATCACTTCTTTCAGATGAGGATATTTGTCCACATATTCGTTGATGGGAATAATGGCATTCTGGCTGCGCAGTACAGATGCCGACTTCAGATCCTGCATTACATGAATCAATTCAAACTCTTCTCCTGTGGACAGCATCAGGTTTGTTTTCTGATCCCAGGCATCCCAGGGTATCCGGATCAGCTCCACTTCCAGGTTCATCCCGTCTTCCAGCAGCTTCTTATTCACCTGCTCAAGGACATAAGCCTGATCCGACCACTCATTACCGGGCGTCACATATCTGACCTTCTGGATTTCTCCGCTTTCCGCCTCCGCAGCCGCGGTTTCCTTGTCCTGCACTGCTGTATTATCCACAGCACTTGTTTTCGCACTGCTTCCGCAGCCTCCCAGCAGCCCTGCCGTCATCGCCGCAGCGAGTATGATCGCCATGCCCTTGCCTGCTTTTTTCCGTTTCATAAAATGTTACCTCCCTTATTTTTCTACTGAATTGTTTTTTCTTATTATTTGTCAGCTTTTCTCCTGCATCCGCATTCTAGCCCTTAACAGATCCCATAATGATACCCTTTACAAAGTATTTCTGCAAAAAAGGGTAGAGGAAAATGATCGGTCCCACAGTCATCACCACAGTCGCCATCTTCACACTTTCCGTGGGCAGCACCATTCCTGTAGATGCCCCGTTTACCATCGTCAGCATTTTAATATCCGATTGTATTTTCATCAGCAGCATCTGCAGCGGATAGAGGCTGGAATTGTCCACCAGCATAATCGCATTAAACCAGCTGTTCCAGTACCCGATGCCGTAAAACAACGTGACGGTCGCCAGGACAGGCTTACACAGCGGCATACAAATCTGCGTTGCGATTCTCAGTTCCCCGGCTCCGTCAATCCTTGCCGATTCCATGAGCGCCACCGGCACATCCTTAATAAAGTTCCTCACCAGAAACATGTTAAACGGTGTGAAAACCATGGACGGAATGATCAGCGCCAGCATGTTGTTATACATGTGCAGCTGCCGGCATATCAGGTACCAGGGTACCAGACCCGCATTGAAAACGGAAGTGATAAAAAAGTAAAGTGCAAAACCATTTCTGTATTTCACCTTCTGATTAGCCAGCGGATAAGCCGCAAAGTAAGTCATTATCACCGCAAGGAACGTCCCTGCCACCACCATGACAATCGTCACCCCATAGCTTCTGAACAGAGGGGATCCCGGATAAATCATTCTTCGATACGCTTCCAGGGAAAAGGCTTCAGGGAAAAACGAATAGCCGTTCATTCCGATTGCCCTTTCATCCGTGATGGATACCATGAAAACAAGCACCATCGGCAGAATGCAGCACAGGGAAAAGAGAGTCACCAGCGTATATATGATAATTCCCGACAATCTTATTTTTTTCATTTCTTTCTCTCCTCCTGGCTCTTAAAACAGCGCGCCGTCCGGATAACTCTTTTTTACAATATAATTGGTAGTGAAAACCAGTACAAATCCCACCAGGGACTGATACATTCCAACTGCCATGGAAAGAGACGGATCCCCCGTCACACGCAGCATACGGAACACGTAGGTATCGATGATATCCACCTTCGGCAGCAGCTGCCCGGAATCCTTTACAAGGGCATAAACCATACCGAAATCTCCGTAGAACATCTTTCCCACATCCATCAGAAGCAGGATACATACGGTGGGCATCAGCAGCGGAAGCATTATTCTTCTTATGATCTGGAATCTGCTCGCCCCGTCAATTGCCGCCGCTTCATAAATACTGCTGTCAATTCCGGCGATGACCGCCAGGTAAATAATGGAGCTGTATCCGGCCGTCTTCCATATCCTTGCGATAACAATGATAGCCCTCCAGTATTTTGCCTCCGAATACCAGGATATCGGTTCCAGATGCAGCGCCGTCAATATGGAATTAAATATTCCGTAATCTGTGGAAAGCAGTGCATATAATATGTAGCTTACAATAACCCAGGATATAAAATAGGGAAACAGCAGTGTCGACTGCGCAACCTTCAGAAAATATTTGTGTTTCACTTCATTAACCAAAAGAGCCAGCAGGATTGCGAACGCCGTTCCGAATATAATATAGTACACATTCATCAGCACCGTATTCCTGGTAACCTCCCATGCCCGGGAGCTCTTAAAGAAAAACTCAAAATTGCTCAGGCCCACCCACGGGCTTCGTATCCCCTTCCTGAAATCAAACTTTTCAAAAGCGATTATCATATATGGTAAGGTAGCATAGCCGAATATAAATGTATAAAGGGCTGCAGGCGTCAGGAAAAGATAATTCCATTTGTTTTTTCTCAATTCCCGGAACACTTCTTTCACTTTCTTCATTTTTTCACCTCCTTCCCGCTTGATTTGGTTCAATGCCGATTATATCTGCCAATTCCTTCCACGGTAAACAGAACAATTTCAGAAAAGCTATAAAAATCAGGCATATTCAATACAAATCTCAAATTTTTATAGTTAATAAAATTTTTTACTGGATATATTGCACAGTAATGTCAATTATTTATAGTGCACTTTTGCTTCATGTTTATTATTAATACCAACCAACCGATACCACACCCTGTGAGCCGTCCTTATACCCAATAAAAAAAGGAACCGGATTTCTCCAGTTCCTAATTTCCCATTCCCTTATCCCTTCCGTCCGCCAGCTTCCTTTTATATGCCACCGGAGTCATTTTCATCTGCTTGGCAAATGCCCGGTCAAATGAACGGAGCGAATTGAAGCCCGCTTCATATGCCGCTTCCGTAACCGTCCTGCGGCCATCCTGCAGAAGCCTGCAAGCCCGCGACACTCGCAGCGTCCGGACATATTCCCCGAAAGTCATATGAAGCTTTTCCACAAACAGATGGGATATGTAAGAGCCTGAAATATGAAGCCCCGCCGACACCGCCTCCAGCCGCAGATCATCCTCCACATGTTCCACACAATAATTCAGTATCTGCCTGAGCGTCTGCGTATCCGCCGCCGATGTGCCCTGCAGTCTCATCCGGGCCAGCAGCCGCCCCAGTAATATAAGGAAATTCCCCTTCATTTCCGCCCCGGAAAACATATCCGTCTCTTTCTGCGCAAGCTCCATAATGTTCTCCATAGCCTGTTTCAATTTCCTGTCCCCCATACCTCCTTTGATCAGCGCATCCTCCGGCACCATTCTCTGAAATACCTGGGAAAATTCCTCCGTCAAATCCGGCTGGAAAATAAAGATCATATAATACGCTTCCTCCACCTTCTCATAACGATGGATCTGATTGGGGAACACAATGAATACATCCCCCTCCTGTAGCCTGTATTCCTTGGAATCCACAAAGGCGGCCGCCTCTCCCTTCAGCATTCCCACCAGTTCAATATGATCATGCATATGCGCATCATAGGAGAGATCTCTTCCATAATGAATCTGCAGCGGCACCGGCCGCTTTTCATAAAAAAATTTCACAAAGTCCCCTTTCCGCCCACCTTTTTGCCATTAAGCTTCCTTATTTATGATCTGAATGACATCCGTCAGTCAAATAAGCATATTTTGACTTGCTTAATTCCTGTTTTGGCTTGTATTATAACATATTTTGTCTTATTTTAACACTATAAGCTGTGCTGCAGGCCAAACAGCAAACCGGCAGTGAAAAATATCGGCTGCCGTCCGAAGCATCCAATACGCCTGCCCCGCAGCATCGGAACTGCTACTGCAAAGAATAGGAGGATTTATTATGTTTTGTCCAATTGCCTTACAGCTTTATTCCGTGCGGAATGAGCTGCAGAATGATTTTCCCGGTACCCTGGCACAGGTGAAGGAAATGGGTTACGACGGCGTTGAGCTCGCGGGCCTATGCGGTTATTCCCCCGAACAGGTGAAAAAAATGTGCGAAGAAGCCGGACTGGTTCCCATCTCCGCCCATGTCCCGCTGGCGGAAATGTCCGCGGATCCCGAAAAGACCATGAAAGACTACGCCGATATGGGATGCCGTTATATTGCCATCCCCTACCTCACCGAGGAATTCCGTCCGGGTGCAGAAAATTATGAAAGCTTCAAAAAAGAAGCCTCCCATCTCGGAGAACTCGCCAACGCTGACGGCATGACCCTCCTGTACCACAATCATGACTTCGAATTCGCCAAAAAAGACGGAGAATACCTTCTCGATATCATGTACCGCGATATTCCCGCCAGTCTGCTGCAGACCGAACAGGATACCTGCTGGGTAAAGGCCTCCGGAGTAGATCCCGCCGCCTATATCCGCAAATATTCCGGCCGGGCGCCTGTCGTGCATCTCAAAGATTTCTACAAATCCGGAAATGCCGGTGTTTCCTACGAGCTGATCGGCCTGGAAGGAGAACAGCAGGAAAAGAAAGAGGAAGGAACCTTTGAACTCCGTCCTTTAGGACAGGGAATGCAGGATATCCCTTCTATCCTGAAGGCTTCCGAAGAAGCCGGCGCCGAATGGCTTGTGGTGGAACAGGATGATCCCACTAAAGGGCTCACCCCCATAGAATGTTCCCGCATCAGTTTACAATACTTAAAATCTCTGGATTAAATCCAAAATATAAGCAGGAGGAAAAAAATGTCTGACAAAGTATTATCCCAGTTCAAACCGGAAACTCACGAAGAAAACACCATTGACTGCTCCCGCAGGCTGAAATTCGGCATCATAGGTACCGGATGGATAGCCGAATCCCATGTGGAAGCGCTGAAGCAGATGCCCGATGTGGACATCGTGGCAGGCGCCGATTTAATTCCCGGAAAGGCAGAAGCCTTCTTTAAACGCTATGGCGTGGAAAATGTACGTCTCTATCCTTCCCACAAAGAAATGCTGGAGGCTGAAACCGATCTGGATGCGGTATGTGTCTGCACTTATAACAAAACACACGCGGAATGTACCATCGATGCCCTGAACAAGGGCCTTCATGTCCTTCTGGAAAAGCCCATGTGCGTAACCACCCAGGAAGCCCTGGATATCGTCCGTGCAGAAAAAAAGAGCGGAAAAATCCTCTCTCTCGGCTTCCAGCCCCGTATGGACGAGAACATGAAGATGATTAAAAAAGTCGTGGATTCCGGTGAACTCGGACGCATCTACTACATACAGACCGGCGGCGGCCGCAGACACGGCATTCCCGGAAGCACCTTCATTGAAGAAAAAACAGCAGGCATCGGCGCGCTGGGTGATATCGGCTGCTACTCCCTGGACATGGTCCTGAACGCCATAGGCTATCCCAAGCCCCTGACCGTATCCGGCTACCGCTCCAACTATCTGGGCACTGATCCCGAATTTAATACCCCGGAGGATGCCGCCAGATTCGACGTAGATGATTTCGCAGCAGCCTTCATCCGTCTGGAAGGCGGTATCATCCTCGATTTCCGCATTGCCTGGGCCATGCACCTGGATACTCCCGGAGATACCATCATCATGGGAACAAAAGCATCCCTGCGCATCCCCTCCACAGAATGCTGGAACGGCTCCATCGGCGGCCCCATGAAAATGTACAAGGATGTGGCAGGCTTGCCCGTGGAATTTGAATTCCCCATGTATCCTCAAACGGACAACGGACAGGGTATTTTTTATAAGAAGCTTCGTTCCTTTATCGATGCAATTAAAGAAAACGGAACCGCTCCCGTGCCCTCCAGCCAGATCCTTTACAATCAGGCTATCATCGACGGCATTGTGCAGTCTGCGAAAGCCGGCAAAGAAGTGGAAATCCATCTGGAAGAAATCTGACAGGGTGTATTCACAATTGAATTTTTTTGATAAAACAAGGGGACTGCTGCGGCAGTCCCCTTGTCATATCGTAACCTTACTCCCTGACATCTATCTCTTTTATTCCCTTCAATCGGCCAATCAGCAGAAATGCCAGAATCGTAAACAGACCTGTCAGCAAATAAATCTGAACAATCGATAAAGCAACCGATAATCCTGCAAGCAGAAAAGAACCCACAGGCACCGAGGAACAGGCCAGTGCATTGAATATACTGCTGATTCTCCCCAACAGTTCCTCCGGTACTCTGGTCATAAGCAGAACCTGCATCGTCACCCCGAACAGAGAATTTACAAACCCGAATATAAAAGCAGCCGCAAAGTAAGTGATATACCGGCCAATATCCCATGAAACAAATCCCACCAAAACATAGGCAAAATAAAGAAGCCCGATTAATACACCTCCATTCAGCAGAATCCATTTATCCGATATTTTCTGACCGATCACAGGCAAAAGCAAAGCCCCCGTTATCATACCAATCGTAACAGCCGTACTCCCCACCGACATGGCAAACACATCCAGCTTTAAATACTCACTGATATAAGCCGCCTGCAGATTCTCTATCGGCAGAGTACAAAGATTTAAAACGATACAAAGAAAGCAGATCATTATCGCTAAATCATTGCTTTTGAAATAATGAAATCCCTCTTTCAGCGAAGCGAAATAACTATCCAGCTCCAAATGATAAACCGAAGCATTATCTGCCGTAACTTTTATGAACAGAAAAAATATTCCTGACAAAATAAAAGTAACGGCATCAATAAACAAAGCACCTCCGATGCCAAGGCTTCCTATTATCAGTCCGGCACATCCCATTCCCACCAATTCAGCTGTTCTGCTGGCTCCCTGATTCAGAGACATCGCCGCTTTATAATTATCTTTACTAAGTATTAACGGTAAAAGAGCCATACCATTCGGAATTCTCAGTGCCTCTATCGTAGAATTAATGAAAGTCAATACAATGAGATGCCACGGCCTTAAAACACCCAGAAGCATAAACAGCCCTGTTAAAAAGACAACAAAACCTCTTAAAAAATCGCAGATTACTATTACTTTTTTCTTATTGAAATATTCCGTCAGCGCCCCTCCCAACGGCTGAAAAAGAACTGTGGGAACCATATTAATACCCAATATTACTGCCAGCCATGCTTTCGATCCCGTCAGCGTATAAACCATCCAGCTGTAGGCAATGGCGTCTATTGAATCACCAAAGCGGCTGACGATATTGGCGGCAATAACATATCGAAACTTCTTTTCTGTCTTTATAATCCGGGTATAGAAATCTGCTTTCATCTTCATACTGTCCTTTTTTAAAGTTATATATATTATCGGTATATTGCGTACAATATTTAATAAATATATTTTACTTTTTTAGTTCGGAACAATATCATGAATTGGATTCCCTTGTCCTGTTAATCGTTTATCCGTCGGCAGGAAGCAGCAGCGCTACGGTCGTCCCCTTCCCTTCTTTACTGTCAATCACCATACCGTATCTCTCCCCGTAATAGAGCCGGATTCTGTCATTGATATTCTTAAGGCCCGTTCCTGATACTTCTTTGGAAAATTCTCCCGCCTTACTGTCCAGTTCCTTCCGCAGCAGGAAAAGCTTATCCGCAGACATGCCAATCCCCGTATCCTTTACCACGATACGGATCATATCCTCTGATTTCCTGATAAATACCAGAATTTTACCTGCTTCAGACTGCCTGGCCAGCCCATGATTAATTGCATTCTCCACAATCGGCTGCAGACATATCTTTAAAATATGATACGAGTAAAGCTCTTCCGGCACATCAATAATATAATCTATCTTCTCACCGAACCTGGCCCGGATTATCAGCATATATTGCTCCAGATTATGCAGTTCTTCCTTTAATTCCGCCATAGGCTCTTTATTCTGAACCGCATACCGGAACAGATCCGACAACGCGGTGATCATTTCACCGGCCTCATATACCCCCTTCATCTCAACCATACATTTAATCATGTCCAGAGTATTATACAAAAAATGCGGGTTTATCTGGGACTGCAGGGATGCAATTATAGCCTCCTTCTCCTTAAGCTGAGTCGTATACACCTGATTGATTAAAACATCAATCCGTTCCGCCATCTGATTAAATGCCCTGCACATATCCGCCGTTTCATCATTTCCCTTTACTTCCGTCCGGATATGGAAATCCCCTTTTTCCATCTTTTCAATATTTCTGTGCAGCTTTTTTATAGGCTCCAGAAGCACCCGGGTAAGCAGGAAAGCCCCTGCTATAATCAAAATAATACTCAGCAGAATAATTCTGGTAAGCACTTTCTGCAGAATATCCAATTCCTTTAAAATCTCAGTTTTATCGTTATAAAACCGGACCGTCAACGCGCTGTTTCCCATTTCATAATCACGGATAAAACAATTATTTTCTACCGCATCTTCCCCTGCAGAGAATGGCTCTGATAACTCCTTCCACTCCTTTTTCCCCATTTCAGGATAAATATATAAATCATTTCCGTCCCTGTCTGTGACCGCCGTTCTGACCTTCTGAAGTTCCCACAGATCCTTCATGATCTCATCCAGCTGACTCCTGTCAAATAACAGAAAAAACCAGGCCACCGTCGTTTTTTTCAGGCTTGTGCTCCTAATCTTCCGGACATACACATACTGATTTTCCCATTCCTTCATCCCATCAAGTGTATCTATACCGGGAAGACTGCCCACCGTCTGAATCTGATAATATTTATATCTTCTGTCCAGCTCCCCATCCAGCCGTTCGAAGTCAACATTTCTCGTAATAAAATCCGGAAAATCATTCACATAATAAGCTTCTGCGCCGGATTTGCATATCCCAATCCCTTCCACGCGGTCTGCAAGCTGCAGGAAATCCATCTCTACCCTTATGTTTCTCTCCAAAAGCTGCTGAAGGGCAAACCTGCCCGCCAGATCCTGCTCCTTTTCCAGCTGATCCTGAATTTCCTGGTTAAAGCAGATATTGGAAACCTGCTCCATTTTTCCCAGATAATCTTCCACCTGTCCTCCCAGGCTTTCTTCCACCAGCTGGTTTTGCCGAAGAACGGTAGCCGCTGTTTTATGATAGTATCTGGCCGAAACATATATGGAAAGCATCAACAGAGGAATCAACGCCGTCAGAAGCATGGAAAAAAACATCTTGTTATAGATTCCGAACCTGATTTTTCTTCGTCTCATTCGAATTAATCCCCTTTTCTTCCCGATAAGAAGACGGTGTCATACCTGTATATTTCATAAATATCCGGCTGAAATACTTCGGTTCCCTGTACCCCGTATGCTCACCTACCTGCGCGATAGTCAGCCCGGTGGAAGCCAAAAGCCTCTTTGCCTCTCTCAATCTTATTTCCGTCAGATATTCAATAAAATTCCTGCCCGTTTCTTCCTTGAACTTCTTACTGAAATAGCTGGTATTTATATGAAACATCTCACTGATATAGGTGAGGCTTAATTCTTTTTCGTAGTTATTCTCCATATATTCTTTCACATTTTCGACCACATTACTGCCTTCCATGCGTTTTTTCTCTTCCAGAAAATCAAGTAATTTCTCAGCATACGAAATCGTCTTTTCTTCCAGGGACGATACATGAAAATACCCCCTGGCCATTACGGAAAGCTGTGCCCCGTCCGTAATCAGACGGTCTGCCGGCACTCCCCCGTCTGCAATCACCAGCTTCATCATTTCTCCCGCCAGCATAAGATGATAGGCATACAAATATTTTGCTTCAACAGCTCCCTCCCTGAATCCGGCATAGAATTCCTTAATCTCTGTTCTGACCTTTTCCCTGTCCAGACTCCGCAAATAAAAAACAATCCTGCCGCAAAGCTGCTCCATATTCTTACCGATTACCATATTATTTCCGGCCGTTTCCGCCTTCACCCTGTCTGCTGCCTGTTCCATCAGTTTTTCCGTCAGGCAATCCATCGCCTTCCACACGTCGCCTGTACTTTCATATCTTCCGGTCATGGCAAAGAGCATTCTCTCCTCCTGCCAGTCGTTCGCAAGATGCATCGCCGCCGCCCTGGTACCCGCACCGCCTTTTTCCAATATAAAAGCATACCAGCTTGCCTCATTCCAGGAAACCAGATAGACAGCCTGCTCGGGGAAATGATATTTTTTAAAAATATCCATAACCGTTTCATAGCTTTCCCCTTCCTTCTGCAGAAGGGCAACATAATAAGGACTGTCTCCCAACCCGTTCCTTTCCAGCGTTTCCATCAGCTTCTGAAGCGCGCTGTCCTCCTGGAACATCAGGCAGTCCCTGTAACATCTTTCCACCACTATTTTGAAATGATCCCGGGCATAACGCTGTTTTTCTTCCTCATCCAAAAGCTCTATGATTTTGTTGAGAGCCCCCGTGAATTCATCTCTTTTTATCGGTTTTAAAATATAATCAACGGCATTCCAGTGCAGGGCCTCCTTCGCATATTCAAAATCACTGTATCCGCTGATGATCATGACTTTTGTAGTCCGCCCCTGTTCTCTCAGCCACCTTGCCAGCTCCAGGCCGGTCATCCCCGGCATACGGATATCGGATATCAATATATCCGCCTCTTCCTTTTCCAGAAACTCCTTTACCTTCAGGCCGTCATCCAGACTGGCCGCAACCCTTATTTCCTTATCATAATTCGACAACACCTGTTCCAGCCATTTTCTGATCCATACTTCGTCATCCGCTATTACCGCTGTATACAAATATCCTCCCCCCTTCCCGTTTATCTGATTATAAACAAATTAAAAACAAAGGACAACCCGCACCTGCGTCAGATTGCCCTTTCGTATAAATCAGGAAGATTACTTCAGCTTAATCTTATTGGTCAGATCCGTATCCATATCCTTCACGGTTGTATCTATATCCGCTCCCGCAGCAATATTAGATGCATAAGAACGGGCGATGGTCCACGGTTCTACCGGGCTCTTAAAGGAAGGATCCACCCAGGAAATCATCCTGCCGCTGGTAAGATATTCCGCAACCGGATCCACCACCGCATTAGAAGTACTGGAACCGTCCTTTAAAGGACTGAAGGAATTCTGGCTCTGCACATATTTATCCAGACTTTCCTTTCCCGTCATAAATTCAATGAATTTCTCGGCCTCCGCGCTGTGTTCCGTTTTACTGTTAATACACAGCTTGACACCGGCGTTAATCATAATCAGGGAATCATCGTCCATTACCGGTACCCCGGTCAGGATATAATTCATGTCGGGCGCCCCTTCATTGATGGATGAAACAAACCAGGAACCGCCGGGCATAAATGCCGTATCTTCTTTTACAAATTCAGCTATATCATCCTTTGCAGCCTCAGTTACCAGCGCTTTTTCCGGATTAATATATCCCTTGTCAATCAGATCCTTCAAAAGAATAAACCCGTCTTTCATATAGGAACCAAAGGAAAGCTCACCCGTATTGATCTGCTCTATTTTAGCCGCTTTCTCCGCATCCTGGTATAAAGGATACAATCCCCTGGCAGCTGCGAAAACCGCCAGTCCTGTTCCGTCTTTTCCGCTGCAGGCAATTGCCGTATGCCCCGCATCCGTAACCGCCTTACAGGCATCCAGAAACTCCTGATAATTGGCAGGCGCCTTTTCAATTCCGCACTCCTTTAACAGATCCATATTCACAAACATACCAAAAACCGCGATTTCCATGCCAAGTCCGCTGATCTGTCCGTCAATTGTCATCAGATCCTGCACCAGCTCCGTATAATCTGCAACCGTAGACACACCAGACAGATCCTTTACATATCCGGCCTCCTGCAGCTGTCCCAGATAGGCCTGCGCCATAAAAATATCATCTCCCTGTCCGCTTGCGAGCCTGGAAGTAAGCACGTCCTGATAACCGCCCGAATTGGAAATTCCTTCATAAGTAACATGGATACCCGGATTCTCATTATTAAACTGTTCAATCAGTTCCGGCAAAGCACCCTGCTCCGCCCCTGTTTTGAACCCGAACATGGTAAGCTCTACCACTTCCCCATCCGTCTCCTCCGCCTTTTCCTCCGCAGCGGATTCCTTCACCTCCTGCTGTACGGTTTCCTTCTTCGTCTCCTCTGCAGGCGTCTGAGCCCCAGCCGCGCTCCCGCAGCCGCCCAGCAGCATGGCAGCCGTCAGAAGCATTGATATTACTGTTCCCATCCCTTTCTTTTTCATCATACCATCTTACCCTCCTTACTTTTATTTTACATCTTCACAGAACCCGTCATCATACCTGAAATGATCTGTTTCTGGAAGATAAAGTACACGATCATCAGCGGCAGAATTGCCATAGTCGTTGCAGCAAACATGATATTCCATTCAATCTGCAGATCACCCTTGAACATAAAAATCGTCAGCGGCAGGGTTCTCGCCGCTTTTCCCTGCAGCAATACCAGCGGATACATAAAATCATTCCAGACGCGCAGAGTCATTACAATTATCATTGTCACCATCGGCGCCTTTAATAACGGAAATACAATTTTCCAGAATACCTTAAAAGGCGTCGCCCCATCCATTCTTGCCGCTTCCTCCAGCGCCACAGGGACGGTATTTATAAAGCCGCTGAACAGAAAAATAGCATACGATGCATTTGCCGCAATATATACAAAAACCACTCCCAACAGAGTATTTCCCAAATGAAGCTTCTGCAGCCAAAGAACCATAGGCACAATGGCCACCTGCTGCGGCAGGGACAGCCCAATCATAAACAAAATATTGATGAGCAGAAATAATTTTTTCATTTTCGTACATCTTACAATTGCATAAGCCGCTATACATCCCAGAAAAGATACCGCTAACACGGAGCACGCCGTCAGCGTCACGGAATTACGAAATGCCAGCGGATAGTTCATTTCACGGAAAGCCTCCGTATAATTGGAAAACTGGAAGCTCATTTTCACTCCAACCGGATTGCTGACAACCTCCGCTTTGCTTTTTAAAGAAACCAGCAGCATCATTACCATTGGATAAAAAATGACCAGCGTCACCAGATACATAAAAATCGTAAAAAATAATTTATCCCTCTGCTTCTTTTTCAATAGATTTCCGCCTCCCTCTTTTTCAGCCGTCCGATAAGCACCGTACCGGTCAAAATAATAACAAACATAAGAAGAACGGTCATCGCGGAAGCATATCCATGAAGATTTAATCCCATATTACGTATGACATAAGTCCCGACTGTTTCCGTTGCATTCAGAGGCCCGCCGTTTGTCATGGCATAAACAATGTCAAATACCTTCAAAGACTGAGTGAATGCCAGCGTTATGTTAATTGTCGTTGCCGGCGCCAGCATCGGAAACGTGATATAACGGAAAAGATTCATTCTGCTGCATCCGTCAATCCTGGCCGCCTCCGTAATATCCTCAGACATATTGCTCAGATTAGACAGATAAATCGTGGCGGAATAACCAATCCACATCCATACATGCGCACACACCACACAGACCAGCGCCGTATCCACACTTCCCAGCCATGCCTTATCCATCCTTCCTATCCCCACCGCACCGAGCATACGGTTCAGCAGCCCCTCAGGCATAAATATAAACTGCCATACAAATGCCGTTATGATCGGGGAAATCATACAGGGGGCAAAAACAAGCATTCTCATAAATCCCCGCCCCTTAATCTTTACATTCAGTCCCAGCGCCAAAAGAAGCGCCAGTCCGTTCTGCAGCAAGGTCGCAAGTCCCGCAAATAAAATCGTATTCCACATAGCCTTCCGAAACACCTTATCCGAAAAGGCTACGATATAATTATTCAGCCCTGTAAATTTCACATCCAGGCTCAGCCCATTATAATTGGTCATACTCAAAAACAGGCTGGAAACCACCGGTACTACGAAAAACACGATATATATAAGAAACAGCGGCGCTATCAACAGCAGATAATAATAAAAATTCGAATAACTCAGCCCTGATTTCTTTTTCACTGATGCCTCCTCATATCTCCGGCGCCCCCACATTCCAGGCAGCCTGCGAATTTTCTCCCAGCCGAACCATATGATTCATTAACCTGCACAAAAGCTCCTGCTTTGTTTTCTGCTGCGCAGGATGATCCCAAAGATTGTGCCGTTCCCACGGATCCTGATTCATATCATACAGTTCCCCGTATTCCCTTTCTGCATAAAAAACAAGTTTGAAATCCTTCGTCCTTATTCCTCTCAAATCACGGGCCTCCATGTAAATATCTTCCTGCCTTTCAGGCACGCCCTCATAAAAACCGGTCAGACTTCTTCCCTGCATATTATCCGGAACCGCAATTCCTCCTGCGGTTAAAAAGGTGGCCGCAATTTCCACCGAACTGACAAAGCTTTTTTCATGATATCCCCTAAAATCCCTTACAGGCGGCTTCATCAAAAATGGAATCCGCATGAGAACCTCTGAAAGATACTGCGCTTTAGCCGCCACTCCAAAATCCCCCATATAATCCCCATGATCCGATGTATAAATAATCAGCGTATTTTCATACTCCCCGCTCTTTTTTAATTCCTCAATTACTTCCCCTATTTTCCTGTCTATCAGGGATACATTGGCATAATAAGCCTTTCTCATTTTTCTGATTTGCTCTTCTGAAAGACCGCCTTCTATTGCTCTGCCGTCTTCCGAAACCTTTCCGTACTTGGAAAATATATCCCTGAAATGCGGCGGCTTCTCCAGAATATCCGCTGGTTCCGTCTGCGGCATATCCAGATCTTCTTCCTCATAAAGCTTATCATCCGGCAGTCCGATTCCGTCAAACGGCATATGAGGGCCGGGAAACGACAGCGTCAGGAACCAGGGTCTGTCTGCAGGCTTCTTATTTTTCAGCCATTCCACACCTTTATCTCCGATATACGCGTCCACATAATACTTTTCATCTTCCTTCCACCGGTAAATACCCCCATCATCAATTTCTTCGAACAGCTCTTCTCCTTTTTTGAATCCGTTTTCCCACAGAAACCGGATATAACTGGGAACCTGATCCGTTACCGTCAGATTGGCAGGCAGGCCAAAATCCGACTCCCTCACCTTATCATCAATCACAGCCGGAGGAAAATGATTATCCACAATGTCCATATAATCATAACCCTTTTCTATTTCCGACTTCCAGAAATGCTGTTTGCCAACAACCGCCGTATAATATCCGCCCTCCTGCAGAAGCTTCATAAACGTCGTCTCTTTTTTGGGCAATGGCGTTATATAACATGGAGCCCCGCACTGAGAAGGATACCTTCCGGTAAAAATCGCCGCTCTTGCCGGTATACAGGAAGGATTGGTGGTATACGCATAATCAAAAACAACCGACTCTTCTGCAAGAGTATCTAAATTGGGTGTCTTTACGCAGGGATTCTGATAGCCAACCGCATCAAAACGCTGTTCATCTGTCATAATAAATAGCAAATTGCACCTTTTCATTTTAATCCTCTCTGTATTTCATTTTTCTCTGTTTGTATTTTTATTGTAACCCGGTAACTGCATCCTCTCAATTCTCTTATTTTTGTTACATGGCGGAATTTTTTTGGATTTCAAGAAAGAAATGGACGACATGAGATTCGTGCTAGTCCGCCGCTTCAGCTCTAAATGCCATTTCCGGCCAAAATCTGCAAAAAACGGCCAACCCATTGCAATTCATCATTTGTTATCCTATTTTGATATTAATTAGTAAGGCAAAGAATAGAAGATTATAAAGGGTTATGTGGATTTTATACTCCGGGGCAGAGAGCGATATTGTCATTAACACGGGAGTTTGACAGTTGAATAAACCAAAATCACCCTGCAGGTCGCATAAAACCTGCACTTTTTTTGTCAAATTTTTGGTTTTATATTATAGCATTTTATGGCACTATGTGATATAATAAGGGATATGGAGGTTTTGCCATGAAACTTAATATATCAAAATCCAAGAATTCTGAGTCTTTTTATATCGCCAAATCTTATGTCAATAACAAAGGGGTCAGCACTTCCACTATTGTGCGAAAACTGGGTTCTTTAGAGGAACTGCTCCCAGAACACGGTCCTACCAGAGAGGATGTGATTGCCTGGGCTAAAAATGAGGTAAAACTTGAGACTGAAAAATATAAAAAAGAGCAGGAGACAAAAGCGGTACAGATCACCTTTCATGCCAATAGGAAGCTGGACTACGGACAGCAGAAGCTTTTCCAGGGCGGCTATCTTTTTGCCCAGTACATTTATTATGGGCTCCAGCTTGATAAAACCTGCCGCAAGATTAAATCCAGACACAGGTATCAGTTTGATCTCAACGCTATCCTTTCTGACCTTGTTTATAATCGAATACTGGATCCTCAAAGCAAAGCCTCTGCTTACTCTGCCGCCCAGAAATTTCTGGAGCCTCCAACCTATGGGCTGCACGATGTCTATCGGGCGCTAAGCATACTTGCCAGCGAAAGTGATTTTATTCAATCAGAAGTTTTTAAGAACAGTAACTTTCTGGGAGAACGAAACTCACGGATTTTATACTACGACTGTTCTAATTTCTACTTTGAAATCGAACAGGAAGATGGCATCAAAAAGTACGGGAAAAGCAAAGAACATCGGCCTAATCCCATCGTTCAGATGGGATTGTTCATTGACGGGGACGGAATTCCCCTGGCTTTCTCCCTTTTCCCCGGAAACCAGAATGAGCAGACCTCTTTGAAACCATTGGAGTCAAAAATTCTCCAGCAGTTCGGCTGTGATAAATTCATTTACTGCAGTGATGCCGGCCTGGCATCCCAGGCCAACCGCAGCTTTAACCATAAGAGAAAACGTGCTTTTATTGTTACTCAGTCCATCAAAAAGCTCCGCGCGGAAGATAAAGCTGCCGCACGGAACAAAGATGGGTTTAAAAGGCTTTCCGATAACAGGAAGGCTACCTTTGAAGATAGCAGCGATGATAATCCTAATGAACTTTACTATAAAGAAATCCCTTATATCAGCGGAAACCTGGAGCAGAAATTGATTGTCACCTACTCCCCTAAATATGCAGCCTACCAGCAGGCTGTCCGCCAGGCGCAGGTGGACAGGGCGAAAGCCATGCTCCAGAATGGTACCTTGAAGAAGAATCGCAAAAATCCAAATGACCCTGCCAGATTTATTAGGAAGGATGCTTCCACAAAAGATGGAGAGGCCGCGGACATTCATTATTACCTTGACGAAGAGAAAGTCGCTGAAGAAGCAAAATATGATGGCCTTTATGCGGTATGTACAGATCTGCTGGATGATGAAGTAAAAGACATTCTGAAAGTCAGTGAGGGCAGATGGCAGATAGAAGAATGTTTCCGGATCATGAAAACAGATTTTTCTGCAAGGCCCGTTTATGTACAGCGTGAAGACCGCATAAAAGCCCACTTCTTAATCTGTTTTCTGGCACTGTTGAGCTATCGTTTATTAGAGAAGCAGCTGGATAACAGGTATACCTGTGAAGAAATCCTTGAAACACTGAAAGCAATGAATTTCATGGATCTTGAAGGTCAGGGATATACGCCGACATATGTGAGGAATAAGATAACGGATGCGCTTCATGAATCCTGTGGGTTCGAAACAGATTTTCAATTTATCAGCAAAAGTAAAATGAAAGAAATAGAAAAGAAAAGTAAACAAAGGTGATATTACTATAGTCCATGAAAAGCAAAAAAATCGCTGCAAGCCTTATTAACAGGGCATTTGCAACGATTTTTTAAGTTCTCAACTGTCAAAGATGGGATTGTAACCCGGTAACTGCATCCTCTCAATTCTCTTATTTTTGTTACATGGCGGAATTTTTTTGGATTTCAAGAAAGAAATGGACGACATGAGATTCGTGCTAGTCCGCCGCTTCAGCTCTAAATGCCATTTCCGGCCAAAATCTGCAAAAAACGGCCAACCCATTGCAATTCATCATTTGTTATCCTATTTTGATATTAATTAGTAAGGCAAAGAATAGAAGATTATAAAGGGTTATGTGGATTTTATACTCCGGGGCAGAGAGCGATATTGTCATTAACAATTGAGGAAAGGGAGAATGGTATATGAAACTATGGAAGAAAGCGGTATCGGTACTGTTGGGTTTCTGCATGATGATTGGAGGGCTGGCACTGGCTCCCAGGATGGATGTCAGAGCAGCAGGCCCGGTACAGGTATATGTCAGTCCCGGGCAGACCGTAGCGATTAACAAAACATGGAATAATATTTATGTGAAAGACAGCAGCGGAGCGTGCGTTCCCTTTACCGCGTATTATTACGACAGTAATGGCAATAAACAGGGTGAGAGGGCAAGCTCCAAAGAGAATGACAGCGAATATGGAAAGATGAATGAAGCAGTCTATGCAGATTTTATTTATGAGTCTGTAAGGTGTGAACAAATTAACGGCGACTACTTTGTACATATCTATGAAGGAGAGGATACCCACCCCAAAAAAGATACCTCTCCCTCTGACAGTGGGGGTTCCGGCAGCGAAAGCTGTCACCACAATTTCGAGTGGGTGACGGTACAGGAAGCAACGGCAATTGCCGATGCGGTTCTCGCATATGAATGTACAAACTGCGGCCGTGTCACGGATTATATGAAGGAGCCGAACTCTGCTTTTGCTCAATTTAATAAGGAAAGTATCGCATCTATCGAAACTGCTCAGAAAGACGCAGCAGTGACATTGGATACTGATATCTGGAACAGCTTCCCGGGAAGTGTTTTAAGCGCCCTGTCTTCCAGGCCGGACATTACTTTAGTAATCAATTACAGATATGAAGGAAAACGATATACAGTCACTATTCCTGCCGGCAGTGATGTGCTTTCCCTTATCGATGAGAACGGATACTGCGGTTTCCGCACTCTGGATTCCCGGTTTGGAGGGAGCGAACTCACAGTCGGATAATTATAAGGCCGCAATCGGATAATAGGATCGCAGTCTGTAACTAAAAAAAGGAAAGCGCCTTCTTCCGTATCGGCTTCTCCTGTCAATCACAAGAGAAGCCTTTTTCGGCATATCCCGTTTGGCTGAATTCCTCAGACACATGGAACAATTCTTTCCATCTGACAAGATTCCCTGGCTCCATAGTTAGATCCTCCATCATCTTACCCTCATCAAAATGCAGCACCCGGGAGCAGGTGCGGCAGACAAACTCATAGTCATGGGTCACAATAAAAATAACCTTCCCGGCATCTGACAGCTTTTTTATCAAAGCGGCCACCTGCGTCATACTGTCAAAGTCAAGACCGCTGGTGGGCTCATCAAATACCAGGAGATCCTTTTTGCAAATCATACTGACCGCAACAGCCACGCGCTGCTTCTGCCCACCGGACAGCGTATTCGGATGCCGTTTTAGGATGCCGGTCAGGCCCAGTCCGTCGATTGTCCGTCCCACAAGCTCTCTGTCCGGCTTTTTGATACCAAAGGAACACTCTGCTTCCACACTCTCTGCAAACAATTCATAATTTACATCCTGCATGACCATATAAGAAAGTTTTTGCCGCTGCTTTTGGCTTTTCGGTACGCCATTCCACAGAAAATTGCCGCTGCCGTCCTTGTGCAGCCCACACACTGTCCGGGCAAAAGTCGTTTTCCCTGCCCCGTTTTGCCCCACAACAGCTATCACCTCCCCCGGCGATGCAGACAGCCGGATATGCTCCAGAATCGTTCGTTTTTTATAACGAAGCGAGAGATCCCGAATTTCCAAAAGCGGGGCGGCGGGTCTGGAAGATACTCCTTCAGGCTGTTCCTCCCACAGATCAATGGCCCGCAGCCCCATCGCGCTGCGTTCATCCCTGGATAACCTGCGCAGCTGGGCAGGGGTGTAGACGCCGGCAATCGTCCCCTGCTCCAGATAGACAATACGGTCGGCCACATCCATAAGATAATATAACCTGTGTTCAGCAATCAGTATCGTTTTCCCCTGTTTCTTGAGCAGGCTCAAATGCTCCTTCAATTCCCGGATCGCCGCCATGTCCAGGTTGGAAGACGGTTCATCCAGCAGATAAATATCCGGGTTCATCGCATAAACAGAGGCAAAGGCTATCTTCTGCTTTTCGCCTCCGGATAACTCAAAAATATTTCTGCCGCGCAGATCCCCAATCTGTAAATCCCAGCAGGTCTGTTCCACACGGGCGGCCAGCTCCTGGGGTGGCCGCGCTTCGTTTTCAATGCCAAAAGCAATTTCGCTGTCCGTATCCACATTAAAAAACTGCGTGCGCGGGTTTTGAAAGACTGATCCTATCTTTTCAGCAATCTGATACATAGGCAGGTCTATCATCTCCTGCCCATTCACCGCGATATATCCTTGCAGTTCTCCCGCATAGAAATGGGGAATCAGCCCGTTAATCAAGCGGGTAACTGTTGTCTTTCCGCAGCCGCTCCGGCCGCAAAGCAAAACGCATTCGCCGTCCGTAACCGTCAGGTCAACATCATGCAGGCCGCCCTGCTCCTGTCCCCGGTAACAAAAAGATACCTGTTTCAATTCAATCATCTATATAGCACCTCCCCTCAGACACAGTCCTGTGATAAAGTAACCCACAGCTGCGGCCGATACAAGCAGATCCGCCGTGCCGATCCGAATCTGAACAAGGCAGGTGCGCGGGTTTGGATTCTCAATTCCCCGCGTCACGGACGCAATCGTAAGTTCATCCGCCGCTTTCGAGGCGGCCATCATCAGCGGAACATAGACACATTCCACTGTCATTACCGGATTCGTCAGAATCCCCTTCAGAGACAGGGATACATCACGCATTTTCATGGCATCGCAGATGAAACGCCAGTCCTCTCTGATGGTCGGCAGATAGCGCAGCATCACCGCTAAAGGAACTACCGCTTTTTTGGGTGCATGCACGCGATTCATAGCCGAAAGGAATTCACTGACCTTTGTTGTGGACAAAGTCAGGCCGGCCAGCATGCCGCAGGCATATACTTTATGAAAAAGTCCGAGAAAGGCTATGAGCATGGTCCGCATATTTCCGGTGATATCCGCGATTGCCCATAGGGTAATCCAGTAAACTGCGGTATAAAACAGCACGCTTTTTACGGCGCTTTTCCATCTGCCGCAAATAGTCTCCAAAACCGCAATCAGGAAAACCAGTCCCAGCTGGTAGGTTAGGGAAGGGGCATACATGGAAGCTAATATGCAGACTAAGATCAGAAAAAGCTTGGTACGCGGATCCAACCCAAGCCCTTTCTTCCGCTCATTCCCCATCACGCGGTAATCCCGGCTTTTTCAAACTGTTTTTTCAGCAGCCTGCCCCCGATAAACGCGCTGAGTATGGCAGCGGCCAGTGTCCCCACAAGCATAATAATCAGGATCCTTAAATTGGCCGTGGAATTCATGGTGTCGATATAGCTCTGTTCCGTTCCGTTGCCCAGCATAGACCTCGCCCAGGCGTCGGGATCCGCAAAATAGACCAGATAGGATCCGGCAGGCGCCAGACTCAGCAGCATGTAGGAGAACATATTTAGTACTTTGCGCCGGTACCGGCCGACTCCGGCTACCATATCGGCTGCAATTCCCATGATGATATACCCCAGACACATACCCCAGTGCATGCCGGTCACAAACATTAAGGCCCCCATTAAAATGCCTAGGAGAGTCACGCTGAAACGCTTTCGCACCTTTGCCACCAGCAATAAATAGATGGGGCCGCAGACCAGCGCACAGGCGATTGGCATATAGAACGTAAGTACAGGGTTTGGCGCGAAGAATATTCCGCTGACCATAGTGAAAACAAGATACAAAGCCGTAAAGATGCCCGTCGTAACCATATCCTTTACGGTCAAACCCATTTCCGGGTTTTCTGATTGTTGATTCATCCTAAAATCCTCCTTGGCGTTAAGCACAATTGACCAATTTTCTTCCATGTGCTATTCTGTGGTTAGATATCGCTAACCATTTTTTATCATATCTATTTCATACGGGAACCGCAATGCTTAAAAAGCACTTGCGTCTTTTCGTTGCAAAAGTTCGTCCGTTCGTTGCAAAGGAGGTGGATTTTTGAGCGACAGCGCATTAAACGACTATTATGATTCTTTTCTGACGGAGAATAATTTTTCCGCTGCGGATTGTAAGCATAACTATAATCCTGCCGGCCGCTGCTGGAGGCTTTCTCCAAAAATCGGGGAGGGTTTTTATTGGGTGTATGCCCAAAAGGATCTATTTGATATTAAAATTCATGATTTTTATTTTCATAACGATGTTTTTCTGGAATTCAGCCTGCCCGAATGCCTGAGCATTAACAAATACGATTCGATCTCCGGTGAAGAACTAAATCCTTACCGTCGGCTTTGCGCCGGCTGCATTCAGACTATTGTCGGCGGCTATGAACCCTATAAGGCAATAATCCACAAAAAAATACCCATTTGCTCGATCGGCATTGAAATCAGGCCCGCATACTATGAAGATTATTTAAAAAAACAATATCCCGGAGAATATAGGAATCCGCTCCCCGCTTTTCAGCAACTCGATATGACGACCGACTTCCCGGCCATGTCGAAGCTTTTATATGATGTGAGGAATTATCAGGGAAACGGCATTGCCGCAAGCCTGTTCTATGAAGCCAAGGTTACGGAAGCAGTTTCTCTTGTGGTGGATGAGCAGAAAAAGCGATTACAAAGAGGCAAAAAGGAATTGTCACAGCAGGATCTTTCCCATCTTAAAGATGTAACCGCCTACTTGAACGACCATTATGCTTGTGATGTCCCATTAGAACATCTTGCCAAAATCGCATGTATGGGGACGACAAAGTTAAAGTCCTCTTTTAAGCAGATGCAGGGATGCACAATCACGGAATACATACAGCAGCGCCGGATGAGTCAGGCCGAACATCTGCTGATTGATACAGACTTTACCATGGGGCAGATTGCAAAGATGATCGGCTACTCTACTTCCAGCCGATTTGCGGAACTGTTTCGTAAAAGTACCGGAATTCTTCCGATCGATTACCGTAAGATGACCCGGTGAAAATAATCCATGTAAGAAAGCCGTGCGAATTTTTCCGGATACCCTTTCTTAACAAACCCCAGACATTTATTAAGGAGCATGGCGTTGGAAATGCCGTGGGGTACATGAAAGAGCGCACCTATGGGCCGACTCATACCGTGTACAAGAGTAACGGAAGAATTATTGATACAGCTTCCCGCCTCCAGGGCTGCTGCCGCCATCTCTTCCCTTGCCCTTTTATTGCCGCCGTCCTGAAACGCTTCCGTAAGCCATTTCAGAATCCGTTTTATAGCAGATATGGCATATGCATCGGTCAGGGGCATCGCTTTTATGGAAATATAAGACTCCACAGCGTGGGTAAGCGCATCCAGCCCTGTGGCTGCCGTCACCTGCGGAGGGGTTTCCATCCGGGGATACCGGGTTCCAGAGGATATCTTCTGGGTTCGCCGGTCAGATTCCCTGCGCCGAAGGAGGAACCGTGATAGCTGCGGTAACGGCTGAATACTTTATTGCGTCCAGTGATTCTCGGTGGGTACATAATCACCGTTCCAAATCAGTTCATAAAGCTGTTCCTGGGTATACACCCGGCCCGGATTGGAGGCCAGCAGATAGAACAGGTCAAACTCACGTCGGGGGAAATCCACCTCCTGGGTATTGATGAAAACCTTGTGGTAGTCCACGCTGATGAAAATGCCGCCCCGTGACAGGAAATTAAGCGGCCGGTTTTCTAACTGGTTTAACTCCGTATAGCGCCGGATCAGCGCCCGGCAGCTCGCCACTCCTTCCGGTACGGTATCGGGCCATTGGATATATTCGTCCGCGCCCGCCTCGATAGCGGCTATTTTTTCCATACCGTCATATTGGTGGCTCATTACCAGGATTGGCGCTGTCGTAAGGCTCCGCAGGATTTTTAAGGAGGCAAGGAAATCCGGGGTATCTGAAAAAACAGCCACCAGCAGATATTCATTCCATTTTGCCAGTTCCCCGATTGCTTCAGAAGGGGAAGCGGCAATACGGATAAAAATACCATAGTTCAGACATTCCTTTTGCGTCTCATTGAACTTCTCCCGGTCACAGCCCACAGCCAGTATCCATTTTTCCATGATGTGATGCCCTCCTTCCCTTGGCAGAGGCTGGGAAGCCGCCGTTACCTGACGGTAAAGCGGCGGCTTCCCAACATTCTGATACTATATGATTAAGAGTTCCTGGCTCCGTCCAGGCCAATCTGGTAGCCGTCAATCTCCGTATTGGCTGCCATACTGCCGTCCGCATAGAAGTAATACCATTTACTTTCAAGCTGTTTCCAGCCGGTGACGGGCTTGTTATTCTCGTAATACAGCCAGCCCCCGGCCTCGTTTTGCGTCCAGCCCCCGGCGGTGTCGCGGTCGATCACGACCTCCACAAAGCGGCGCAGGACGGCAGCGGCCTCGGCGCGGGTGGCGGTGTCTTTCGGGGCGAACAGGTGGCCGCCCTTGCCGTTCATCACGCCCGCCTGCTGCATGGCCTGTACCGCGTCTTTCATGCTGCTGGTGATCTTGGCATCGTCCGCGAAAATCTCCGCTTCACGAGCCACGGGGAGGGCGTACCCCAGCTTCCCAGCGTACCGCTGCATGATAACTGCCATTTCCTCACGGGTCACGGCCCGATCAGGGTCAAAGGTATTCGTACCGGTGCCGTTGACAATGCCCTTGGAGGCCGCCCACTCCACAAAGGGGGCGTAGTAGGCCGTGTCGGGAACGTCGGAAAACCGGCTGGAAGAAGGATAGGCCGCCGGGTCTATCCCCGCAAGCCGCCCTAACGCCGTGACGAACATGCCCCGCGAGATTGTCACGTCCGGGCTGAATGTGGCGTCGCCGGTGCCGTTGAGCAGGCCCCGGCTGGCCGCAAAGTCAATATCCGCTTTCGCCCAATGGCCCGCTGTGTCGGTGAAAGCCGGAGCGGGCTTGTAGCCCACGCCGTAGACGCTGAAATGCCCGGTGGAGGCAATCACGTTCCCGCTGCCCTTGTCGTAGCTGGAACGGTAATACCACGTCACGCCGCCGTTGTCGTCGCCGTAGACGAGGTACAAGCCCCCGGCCTGCTCGTTTTCGGCGGGGGTGTAGGCGAGACCCACGGACACGCTGCCTGCGCCGAAGTTCTGGACAGTGGCCGTTTTGCCGTCCTGTCCCGTGTAGACCACGGCCAGCCGGTAGGCCGGGCGGGTGCCGACAGCGGCCAGCAGGTCGCCGGTCACGGTTTTTTCCCGTGTGGCTGTCAGGGTTATGTCGCCGGTGGACTGTTTGGCGATCTCACGCAGCGCCGCGAGGTCAAAGGTCAAATCCACAACGGACGTGTTCAGGGTCAGGTACTTCACGCCGTTGTTGGGGTCAAGAAGATGGTCGAGGGTGGTCCGCTTGATGGTGATGGAAAAGCCGTCGTAGGCTGCCGTTGTGGTCGCGTCGTACTGTACCGCGATACCGTATTTCTCCCGGCCCTTTTGCCTGGCCGTGTTCAGGGCCCTGGTGATTGCCTCCGACGTGCTGCCGTCGTTTGTCATCCCGGCAGCCGTGCCGTTCCCCACGGTGACGGGTGTTTCTACCACGGCCAGCACGGGATTGTCCGGCTGAGGCGGTTTCGGGGTCGTGATCGTCACATAGGAACGGCTGTTATTGTCGTTATCGCTTCCCCCGCCTCCGCTGGAATAGGTTTCAACAGTCACGACGCAGCTTGCTTTCTTGCTGCCGTCCTTGGTGATGACGGTGATGGTGGCCGTCCCCTCTTTGATGGCGGTTACGTTGCCGCTTGCGTCCACGGTCGCTATGTTGGCATCGCTGGACTGCCAGCTTACCGCCTTGTTGGAGGCGTCAGCCGGTCCCACCGTGGCGGCCAGCTGAAAGGAACGCGGGTCTTTGTCGGTGTGCAGGGTATAGGCCGAATAATTCAGCTTCACATCTGTTACCGGGATTGTGGCCGGGGGAGCGTCTTTCACAGTAACGGCGCAGGCGGCCGTTTTTCTCCCTTGCCGGGAGGTGGCGGTGATGGTGGCCGTGCCATTGGAAACAGCGGTCACTTTGCCGTCTTGATTTACCGTAACAATGTTGGTGTCGCTGCTCTCCCAGATAATTTCTTTGAATGTAGCGCCACCCGGTATAAATGTGGGGGGTAGCGTACCGCTCCCATGTGGCCGCAGTTCCAGTATGGGCGGGAGGGAAATTGACGTGATGGGGGTGTACTCCACCGTGTTTAAATTCTCCCATCCGCCGCTGTTATATCCCGTTCCGCCCTTTGGGACGTAAAAGGTCAGGCCGGAGCTTGTGTTCTCAAAAGCGCCAGTCCTCAGCGTCGGCGCGGTCGTGGGTTCCATTATGATCTTGTCAAGGCTGGTGCAGCCGGAAAACGCCATATACCCAATTTGGGTCAGGTCAGGCGGCAGGGCTTGCAGGGCTAGGTTCTCGCAGCCATTAAACGCAAAATCCCCAATTTGTTTCAGGCCGTCCGGCAGCGCTTGCAGGGCTAGGCTCTCGCAGCCGTCAAACACAAAATCCCCAATTTGATTCACACCGTCGGGCAGCTTTTGCAGGACTAGGCTCGTGCAGCTATTAAACGCATAATCCCCAATTTGGTTCAGGTCGGGCGGTAGCGCTTGCAGGGCTAGGTTCTCGCAGCCAGCAAACGCATAATCCCCAATTTGTTTCACGCCGTCCGGCAGGGCTTGCAGGGCTAGACCGGTGCAGCCGGAAAACGCCTTATCCCCAATTTGGTTCAGGCCGTCCGGCAGTGCTTGCAGGGCCAGGTTCTCGCAGCCGACAAACGTACTATCCCCAATTTGTTTCAGGCCGTCCGGCAGCGCTTGCAGGGCTAGACTCTCGCAGCCGGAAAACGCAGAATACCCAATTTGGTTCAGGCCATCGGGCAGGGCTTGCAGGGCTAGATTCTTGCAGCCGCTAAACGCCCTATTCCCAATTTGGTTCAGGCCGCCGGGCAGCGATTGCAGGGCTAGGTTCTCGCAGCCGGCAAACGCGCTATTCCCAATTTGTGTCAGGCCACCCGGCAGAATCAGTGTTTGCAGTTTCGTCATTGAGAATCTAACTGAATTTGTATTTCGTATTGCTTCAAGGCTCGTCATGCCGGATAAGTCAAGGGTCGTCAGGCTGTCCCAGCCGCTATCCTTGTGATACCTCTCTAACAGGTATTTCCAGTTGTAGCCCGTGATTTCTGTCACGCCGCCGGTGAGCTTGATGGTGATAATGGACATTTGGTCGCCGGGCGGAAGAGTGGAAAGCGCGGCGTCAATGGCCGTTTTCATGTCGTTGTCGTTTTCACTCGTGCCGCCGCTGCCATTGCTGTCAAAGTTCACGGACAGAACGCCGGTTACTTGGGGCGAAAAGATCTCATAACCCGTGGCCCCCTCCGGCACAAACACGGTGGGTTGTGGGGTGATACCGCCAAATATCTCTCTCCCAAACGTAGGGGCCGTTGCCCCCTCAAAGGTAACTTTTGTCAGGTTCGTACAGCCATAAAAAGCTCTATTGTCAATGCTTTCCACGCTGGCCGGTATCGTCAGACTGGTAAGGCTCTTGCAGTTGTAAAACGCAGAATTCCCAATTTGTTTCAGGCCGTCCGGCAGCGATTGCAGGGCTAGGTTCCCGCAGCTGCTAAACGCAGAATCCCCAATTTGTTTCAGACCGTCGGGCAGCGTTTGCAGGGCTAGGTTCCCGCAGCTGCTAAACGCAGCATCCCCAATTTGTTTCAGGCCGACCGGCAGCTCTTGCAGGGCTAGGCTCTTGCAGTAGGAAAACGCAAAATCCCCAATTTGTTTCAGGCCGTCCGGCAGCTCTTGCAGGGCTAGGCTCCCGCAGCTGTAAAACGCATTATCCCCAATTTGGGTCAGGCTGTCCGGCAGCTCTTGCAGGGCTAGGCTCCCGCAGCCGTAAAACGCAAAATCCCCAATTTGGGCCAGGCCGTCCGGGAGAGCCAGCGTTTGCAGTTTGGTTATTTGGCTCAAAGTGCCCGTGGCACCATTCCCTACCGCTTCAAGGCCCGCCAGGCAGGACAGGTCCAGGGCCGTCAGGCTGTCCCAGTCGCTATGTTTGTGATATGTCTCTAACAGGTACGACCAGTTGTAGCCCGTGATCTCCGTTGCGCCGCCGGTGAGCTTAATGGTGGTGACGGACTTTTGGCTGTCGGGCGAAAGGGTGGAAAGCGCAGCGTCAATGGCCATTTTCATGTCGTTGTCGTTTTTACTCGTGCCACCGCTGCCGTTGTCGTCAAAGTTCACGGTCAGAACGTCGCCTTGTACGTCCAAAGTGACATTCGCCTCCCCAATCCGCACATAGATTTCCGGCAGCTCCACGCCCGTTGCGCGGGTGTAACCGTCTGGAAGAACAGGCGTAAAGATATAGCCGCCCTGTTCGGCGGTGTCGTCATACGCTTCGTCTGGCTCCCACGTCACCCCCTGAATGGTAATCGGCTCCGGCGTGGGTTCGGTGTTGTCTGTCACCGTGCCCCCCAGGGGACCTTCTCTGCCGCCTTCGGCATCATTCACCTTGTAGCCGGACGCCCTCAGCGTAGCGGGCAGGTTTAGCTCGTCCAGCTTGGTTCCGGGGGAAACGGTCTGATATTGTACCGCCTCGTCCAGCCCGTCAAAGTCTGTGATAGTGAATACCTCCTCTTCCTCCGGCTGCTTATGGTCCGGTTCCGGCAGATCCGGCGCAGACGGATTGTTCCCGCTGTCCGCCTCCGGCTCCTTCTTATCGCACTCGTCACAGACAAAGGCGCAGGGCTGGCCCTTCACAGCCTCCACGTACCCGCAATCCTCGTCATGCTCCCCGCGCTCATGGGGGCAGTCCCGTTCATAGCACTTTTGGGTGTGTTTATGGGTGGCGTCGCTGTCCGTCGCCAGCTCCATATCCTCATCGTCATAACCGCAAATCAGTTCGTCCGTGTAACAGTCGTCTGTGTGGTCGTGTTCACAGCGATGGCCCTCCACTGCTTCCACATAGCCGCATTCAGTTGTATGCTCCGGGTGGTGTTCACACAGTCCCTCCGTATCGGATGCCGTCCCTTCCGCATAAATGGTTGTCCCCGGCTGTCCTGCCAGCAGGGCCGCGCACAGAAGCAGCGAAAGGCCGCGCGCATGTTTCCTGATCCTCATATTGTTCCTCCCTTCCAATCCCTTTGATTCCTATCGTAAATTTATGACTTTCCCGTCTTGGGGCTTGTGTTTATAAGCTTGGAAATTGCCTGCTCCATCTTTTGGCGGGATACCGGCTTCCGGCAAAAGAACGGGACACACAGCCGGTATGCCTGCACACGGAAGTCCATATCGGAAAACCAGAGGATTCTTCTGGCCAGGTTCCTTGTGCTGGTGATAGTGTTCAAGCCTTCCACACCGTCTTGTGCCACAATGACAGCGTCCGGCAGTGCCTGCCTTACCATGCAGTCCAGCTCCGGCCAGTCTGCACAGCCTGTTACCTGCGCTTCCCTTCCCTGCAAACACTGCCAGGCCAGGTCAATCAGCTGTTCCCGTTCCGCAGCATTACCATCGCAGACAATCATCTTCCACATGTATGATTTCCTTCCTGTCGTGAATTTCCTTATATATTCAAAATAATAGTAATATAACAGAATGGCAAGGATCTGGCCGGAACTTGCAGTTTTTGGCCGGAACTTGCATTATTAAAACTCGTTTTTGAGATAAAATAGTCTTGACAGGGGATTTACATGTGATATAGAAAGAAAAGAGGTCTTTTTCGTCTCAGTCAGTGTTACTGATAAGTCCTCACAAAAAATCGCTGCCGGCTCATGCATCCAGCAGCGATTTTCATATTATAGAATATATAACAGTATACATTGTTCATTTATTTAAAACTTAGATTTACAAGTTACTCATAGATAATGGCAACTCTTATACAATAACTCTTTATTTATACGCACATATTTCTCCGTTTTTCTGTAGTACCATAGCGTTTGCCATATTTTTTTTCAAATAACCTTCAAAGTTATCCCGATATGGATTAAATCACATAGTTTCTCAAGTATTTTGCACTCAGCACAACTGCCTTCTTTGCTTCCTCGAGACTGCCTTCAAACGCCTTATCTTCTACTTCAATACAAGTATATCCATTGTATCCGATATCGGTAAGGGCGGATACATATCTGCCCCAGTCTACATCCCCGAGTCCCGGAAGTTTGGGTGACATGTATTCCAGCGGTGCCGCCATGATTCCTGTATCTGCGAGCCTGTCTTCATATACCTTGATATCTTTGTAGTGTACGTGGAAAATCTTGTCTTTGAACTCATACAATGGCTTAATATAATCAATTCTCTGCCATACAAAATGAGACGGGTCATAATTTATGCCTAAATTAGGACTGTCAAGAATCTCAAAAACCTTTCTCCAGTTTGCCGGTGAGGTCATCAGGTTTTGTCCCCCCGGCCATTCATCTTCAGTGAATAGCATCGGGCAGTTTTCAATAGCAATCTTAACACCCTTCTCCTCTGCGTATTTCACAATCGGGGGCCATACCTCTTTCACAATTTCCAGATTTTCTGTGACTGTCTTTTGTGGATCCCTCCCTATAAAAGTAGTAATCATATTCACATCCAGCATTGCAGACGCATCTATAAGCTTATAAAGGTGTGATATATAAGCCTCCCTTTTCTCCAGATTCGGTTCCAGTGTGTTCGGATAGTATGCAAGAGAAGAAATTTCAACGTCCCTTTTTTTACAATACTCATTGATGTATTTTGCCTTTTCCTGAGTCAGACCGGCCACATCGATATGGCTGACCCCTGCATAACGCCTCGACGCGCCCCCTTGCGGCCAGCATGCAACCTCCAGACATTCCAGATGGTTCTCTGCCGCAAAGTCAACAACCTCTTCAAAACGCATTCCCTCACATATCGCTGTGATAAATCCCAATTTCATGCTGTGGCCTCCTATTCTACATTAAATAATTCTGATATTGTTCTTTTAGTTCCTTCAGATTTGGTATTTGTCCGGGACCGACTGCTTTTGTCTTAATCTCCGTTGAATGTTCCAGCTTACCGTCCCATCTTAATCTTGAGCGTTCCTGTTCTTCCTCACTGAATATAGCACGGATTTTTCCGTTTTCTATTGACAGATCCCCATATATACCGCAGACCGGGCACTCTATAGAGGTATGGTCTTTCGATACTGTCAGCATGCTGCAGTGGCAGACCGGGCAGATTCCTTCCTCTTCTCCGCGCCATTTGATACGTTCCTCCTCGGTCTCTGCATCCAAAGCAGCGGCAATATTACGGCCTATGCTTCTGGCACGTTCCATCTCTGAATCATTTCCAAGTACGTGTTCACAGGCCATAGCCCCAAAATACTGATGCATGTCTATCACATCAATCCCCATCGACATAGTAAATTCGTACATGGTAGGCAGCATAAACGAAAGCCAGTTCTCTGTCATGGCGCCTCCTACGGAAAGCAATGCCCCGACACGCTTTTTAAAGCTTCTTTTATCCGGGAGCTGATCCACAGGCTTTCCTGCTTTTATGCCCTCATCAAATGTTGCTTTTCTGAAGGTGATGTCATGGGATGGTCCGATCCTGTCACAGACTGTTTTAAATCTTCCTGTGGGTGACAGTACATAGGTCGGGCTTCCTACAATCACTGCATCGCATTCCATAAGCGCCTCATCAATGATATGCATATCGTCTTTCAGAGGACAGCCGCCCTTCCCGCGTCCCGTTGTCATTCCCACGACGCAGGAAATACATCCTGTACAGGCTTTGATATCAAGGTCATCCGCGCGGATAAACTGCACCTCATGTCCCGCCTTTTCACACTCCATCAGTGCCGCTTTTATCATGACGTCTGTGTTTCCCATCTTTCTTCCGAAGGAAATTCCTAATACCTTTTTCTTCATCTTTTGTTCTCCTGCGCAATCTCTACTTCACGTTCCATCGTACCAACAATCGGCACCGGAATATATGCAGTTCTTGTAGATACTGTCAGTTCCACCCTGTGGGTACCCTCCGACAGACCGTTTTCCTTCAGTACCCTTATATAAAGCGGTTCCCCGTACTCCCATTTGTATGATGTCACTGTCTGCATTTCATCTAAAGTAAACCAGTCTTCCTGATCGACACTGCAGCGGATTTGTTCCCGCAGAATCTCTGTCCCGTCCAGCTTCACTTTTACATCGTTCACCATAGATAATGGAATGGCGCGATAATATGTAATATGGGTCTGCAGTTCGAACCCGATGATCTGATGGTCAGCCATGATATTTTTGCATGTTCCTTTTATAAATACATTATTATCAAACATCGTTTATCCCCCTATCCTTCCATTTCCTGAATGTATCTGCGAATCATTTCCTGGTGTGCGGCAACCTGTTCTTTTTCAACCATAGGATGCCCCGGAAGAATCCAGCGGTTTCCTTCATATTCTGTTGCTACATATCCGTCATAATCATGATCATGGAGATACTGAAGCAGCCCCTTATAATCAACAGAGTATTCCTCCCCATCAGCCATCTCCCACAGCTTAAAGTGAAAATGCCTGATATATTTCATGTATTTGTCCAGTGTTTCATACGGTGTATTCTCGTATCCGTCAGCCAGCATAATATATGGCATATCCTTTTCTGATGCAATCGCTGCAAGCTCTGGTTTCATATTATGATGTTCATCAAATGCATGGGTACCGTCCAGCCCCTTGTCAAACAAGCTGTTAAAATAATCCACTACCTTTGGATTCGTTCCCAGCACCTTCATATTATAGTCGTTGTAAACCCTTGGAATCCTGCGGCAGAAGATGCCGGCATCTACCACGAGGCCGCAATACGGGGAATCCACACGGATCATTTCCTCAATAAATCCCCTTGTCTCCGGAATCCCGAAGCTCATTCCTGCATGTATTTCGAGGGCAAATGCAACGTCATATTTCTCTGCATACGGAAGCAGCGGCTCAATTACAAATGCAGGTACCATAGATACGAAACGAATCAAATGAAATCCCATGCGGTGTGCAAGTTTTATCTCGTCAATGAGAAGGTCTATACACTCCCTTTTTGTTAACGTCCGGTTGTTGTACAAATTTGTATTTAAAAATACATCTGAACAGACTGGTTTTATTTTATAGGTCTCCATCAGGTAATCCCAGTGCTTCAGCGATTCCTCAGACGGATGCGGTGTATTGTGGATCATCTGGTCCGGAAGGAGTTCCAGACCCTCAACTTTATTCTCTGCCAGATACTTCATAATGTCTTCCAGAGTCATCCTCTTATTCATATATTCATCCTGAAGGCTATACAGGCTTACGCACGTTTTAATTGCCATATTATCTCCTCTTTTCTCTATTCAAAATCTACGGACTTCCCGGTTTCTGCAGATTTTCTGACTGCATCCATGACTGCCAGAACTCTCCGTGTCTCGGGAATTTTCACAAGGAAATCCTCTTCTCCGTAATAGGCTTTTTTATAATTTTCAAAATAATCTCTGTGGCAGGTATTCACCTTCGGCACGTCTTCTGTTATAATTTTTCCCGGTGCAGGCGGTCCGAAGGAACGTGTTGGTCCTGCAGCCGTCATTGTCCTGGAGCCTCTTACATTCATAAGAAGCTCTGTTGTCCTGACAATCTTCCCTTCCGGCTCGAAACCATCCACATATGCGGTTCCCTTGTTTCCGCTCATAATCCAGTGCCGTTCGAACCACTTATCCTGCGGTTTGTCAGCTAACAAATAGGTTCCCAGTTCAACTTCCGCCATCACGTGGTTATCAAACCTCAGCAGGATTTTAAAATAATCATCCACCTCAAAATTAATGACATTTCTCACATCCGCATAGATGGATGTAATTTTTGCTTCCGGCATCATGAAGAGAATCTGGTCGATCAAATGTACTCCCCAGTCATAAAGCATGCCTCCGCCTTCGCTTATGTAAACATGCCAGTCATGCATATTTCCATTAAATCCATAGAGACTGTTTTTCATCATATAAACGTCCCCGAGAGCCTTTTGGTCAAAGATTTCTTTCATGATCCTGAAATCCTGATCCAGACGCCTCTGATGGTGAACCGTAAATTTCACCCCGCACTCATTTGTTACGCGGACCATGTCATCCAGTTCCTCCAAAGACATGGCTGCCGGCTTCTCACATATGATATCTTTTCCCGCTTCTGCCGCCTGTATGACCAGATCGTGATGCTGGTTATTATTTGCCGCAATCAGTACAACGTCCACTTCCGGGTCTGCCAAAAGCGCCTCGTTGCTTTCGTATCTTTTTAACCCTTCCCTGACATCGTCCAATTGTTTCGGATCCCTGTCAGAAAATCCGACCAAACGAATGCCTTCCATCTGACTGAGCATTGTCTCATGCTCATGTCCCATAAAACCATGACCAATCACTGCGATTCTGATATCTTCCATTTTGCCCTCCAATTTAACCCCTGCTTTTTAATCCAGCTTGATTTCCTGACCCGTCTCCGCTGCTTTATAGATTGTGTCAAGAATCTGAGTCACCACAAATGCCTGCTCCGGTTTTACAAGCGGCTCTTTATCTTCGATAATTGCTTCCAGCCACTGTTTACATTCCAGCACTTCCGGAGAACCGCCGCCATTTCCTTCAAAAAACGCAATTGCCCCTGCATCTGAAATATGCTCTTCCGTTAAAATTCCGCCGGTTGTCTCATTGAATACAAGATCATATCCTTCCTGGCTCATTCCGCCAATCATCTCTGCACCTGCCTTTGTTCCGCAAAGGGTGGCAGCCGCCTCTCTTGAATCCTTGACATTCAGTGCCCATGCAGACTCAAGGAAGATCGCCGCGCCATTTTTCATTTTGATGTAACCGAATGCTGAATCTTCAACCTCATAAGTCTGCGGATCCCACGGTCCAAACATATTGCCTTCTGTAGCTTCCGGAAGATGCCCCAGTTTTTCAAAAACAGATCCTGTAATGGATTCGGGCTCATAGTTATCCATGCACCATAATGTGATATCCAAGGCATGTGTTCCGATATCAATCAGCGGACCGCCGCCCTGTTTTGACTTATCCGGGAACACGCCCCATGTAGGTACGGCTCTCCTTCTGACTGCATGTGCCTTTGCAAAATAGATTTCTCCAAGTTTCCCTTCTTCACAGGCTCTCTTAAGTGCCCGTGCGTCTGTACGGAAACGATTCTGATATCCAATTGTAAATTTCTTTCCGGATTTCTTCCATGCATCCATCATTTTCTGTGCATCTTCTGTTGTCGCAGCCATTGGTTTTTCGCAAAGTACATGTTTCCCTGCATGAAAAGCCGCTACCGTAACCGGGCAGTGTGAGTTATTCGGTGTGCATACATGCACGACATCAATATCTTCATCTTTCATCATTTCGTTATAGTCTGTATAAACTTTTGCATCAGGTGTACCGAATTTCTCAGCACCCGCTTTTGCACGTTCTTCAATAATGTCACAAAAAGCCACGATTTCACATTTATCACTCTGCGATGTAAGCGCCGGAAAATGTTTTTGATTTGCGATTCCTCCACACCCTACAACTGCTACCTGTAATTTTCCATTCTTCATCTTCATTTCCTCCTGATTTTTTTTGATTTAATTATTATTATTTTCTCTTAATTTTTGACGGATATCATCTGTATCCTTGTCACTCATATTCCATAATAAACACGCAAGTGCGGCCACGATGAAAAGAATTGCCGGAATTAAGTTAACTACCGTATTAATTCCCTTCAATGCTGATGCAGTCTGCTCTGCATTTGCCACATAACCAAAAGCCGCCAGAAGAAGCACTCCGATTGAACCGCCCAGTGCATTCCCAATCTTTGTAGCCAGACCATATGTTGCATATGCCGTCCCGTCTGTCCTCACTCCGGTCTTTAATTCCATATAATCTACGGAATCTGACACCATCGATAACGTCATTGGGAAACCGACATTAAACAGGCCAAATATCCAGCATCCTGCCAGAACCATTGTCATATTATCAAACGGTGCAAAATAAATGACTAAAAGCCCGACTGCCTGAATCAGCATGGAGCCCATCAGGACATTTCTTTTTCCGAATTTTTTTGCCGCCATCGGTACAAAGAAGGAACCGATTACTGCGCCGATAGAAGGAATCGTCATGATAAGGGCAATCAATGTAAAGGAACCGAGGCAATAGATAACATAAAATGCACACACTGCGATACGCCCCATGAATGCCGTCATCTGAAGTGTCATTATCAGCATGACAATCATCAGGTACTTATTCTTAACCAGATTATTGATCGTTGTTTTAAAAGAAAATTTCTGTATTTCCCCAATCGGCTGCACATTTTCTTTTGCAGTAAAAAATACGATTAAAAACAGCGGGATGGCTACGATTCCATAAATAGCAGCTACCATCATATAACCGTGTCCATTTGCAACTTCTGCCCCTGAACCTGAGAATTTCAGTGCAAGACCTGCGGAACAGGCATTCACGATAATCATTCCAAGATTCATGCCGATGTTTCTGGATGTATTAATCGTATTTCTCTGTGCGGCATCTTCTGTCATTACACCTGCCAGGGCCGCATAAGGAATATTGGTCAATGTATATAACATTCCCGCTATGATGTATGTTGCCGCTGCCCATATAATCCCTGCCACACTGGAACCGCCGAAGGGATTTGTAAATGTCAGAACTCCAAACAGTGCCAGAAACGGACATCCAAACGCTATGTACGGGCGGAACCTCCCGAATCTGGAGCGTGTCCGTTCTGCAATTGCCCCCATCATCGGGTCATTTACAGCATCCCATATACGGGCGCCCATCATAATTACCGACACAATGGCCGGGGCAAGGCCGACAACATCTGTGTAAAATAATGTCAAATACGAACCGACAAAAGTCCATACGAACTGTGATGCCAAATCCCCAAAACCATAGCATATGACTGCTGCTCTCGAAGCCCTCTTTTGATTTTCCATAATACTTTCTCCATTCATTATTAGTAGTCACATTTCACATTTGAATTGTAAGACGCCTTCTCAAATTCATTTTGTAAGATAAGTATATCCTGAGACAACTTTATTTGCTTTTATACAGTTTCAAAATACATGTCTATTTTTGCTATATGCAGCAAAAAAAAGAAACCATCGCAACAACCATACTATGATTGTTGCAATGGTTTCTCTCATTTAGTGTTTCTTAGTAATCCTTATAAATATGGAACAAGGCAATTTCATGAGGCTGCAGCTCAGAAACAAATTCAAGCTCTCCCTGGCCGGAATATACCCTTTCCATGCTCAGATGCGGTGCACATATATTTCTTAAATACTTCACATCACTCCCTGAAAGTTCTGCCTCGCAGTTAAAACGGATCCATTCCGTGAGTATGCACCCATACTGATTATTCAGCAAATGTTTTTTTACGATATATTTCTGGTCTGATACTACGTTTTTAAGCCTGAAAGAAACTTCCAGCATCTTGTTATCTTCAAAAATAGCGTCCAAATTCCTGATATCCAGATCATCCTCATCTTTCATATAATAATTGGCGCTGTACCACTTAAAGTTAAAGCACACAATATAATAATCTCCATGCTCATTTGCCGTCACAATATAATTGGGTCCCGAAGAGACAAATAAAGGCCCCAGCTGGTTGAGGAAGTCAATTGCATAATAAGCCGGTTTTCTTACCCCGTCTTTTGTAAGAAGCCCTACCCCTCCCTGTATAATATTTACAGAATCATAATAAGTACTGATCCAGTCTGATCCCATCCAGAAACAGGCCGTATCCACCCTCCCCCACATGGCAGCTGTCATTTTCATAATAAACGCAGCCCTGAAACAGCTGTCATTCAAATAATTCCTATTGGAAAGGGCATTGCTCCACTCTGTAATACACAGCTTCCTGTCTGCAACCTGGCATTCCCGCATGATATTTTTCACGATGTCGATCTGTTCCGAAAGAAAATCAAAATTAGTGATCCTCTGGGCATAATTGACATCCTGTTCATCGCTGAGTGATTGATACGGAAACAAAATCATTGTCACAAAATCCGGAACACAGTTCTCCTGCCGGCATTGATTCAAATAGGTTCTGAATATATCTTCCTTCTTATCTATAATGATACTTGGTCCCCCGATCCGGGCGCCCGGCACAGCTTCCTTAACCTGAAAATACCAGCTTTTATAATACTTGAAAAATTCTGCCGCGTCATAACCACTTTTCTGATGTTCCACATCAAACGTGTATTCATAAAGCCAGCTGCTGATTTCGTCAAGACCAAACCTTTTCGCAATATGCCACATAAAGCTTCTGACGATGTTTTCCCATTCTGCCTTTGTCTGATACTCCATCGCCTCTTCTTCATAGAATAGCATCTCTTTCCCGTTTTTCACCGCACATTCCGGCCTGCTGCCGAAATCAAGATATGGTTTAATACCGTGGGACACCAGAAATTCCAGTATTGTGTCAATGCTGTCAAAATTGTAATTTCCCCTTCTCGAATCCTGCCGTATCTTTAATCTGGCAGAAAACAGATTCCATATACGTACATATTCAAAATGAAGATTCTCCGCCAAATACAGCGTATGGTATTGCAGGTTGGCCAGTGTCAGGTTATAAGCAGAACCGATATTAATGACCTTATTCCAGAATGGCCGGCTGGTCTTTGCATTCTGTATGTCATTTTCTATAGTAATCCCGCTGATACCTTGACTTGACTGACCCGTATTCACCAGTTTTTCCAGCTTACGTTTTACTTTTTCTTCCAAAAACACGATATCCTCTGTTTCTGCGGCAACATATGGCTTATTCCTTTTTCTGTACTGTGAAGGCGGCATCCCGAAGTTTTCCTGAAACACTTTGCTGAATACAGATGGATTCGAAAACCCGTTGTCAACTGCAATCTTTGTCAATGGTTCATCTGAATACAGCAGATCATTCAGTGCATAATGCAGCCGGACACTTGTAACATATTCTGCAAAATATACCCCCGTCTCTTTCTTAAAAAACCGGGATAAGGAAGACGGGGATAAATATAACTTTTCTGCAAGAGTATTCAGGCTCAGCAGGTGCTGGTAATTCATATTAATATAGTTAATCACTATTTGCAGACGCTCACTCGGATCTTTTATAGATTCCTGTCTCTCAACCTGATACTGAACGAGGAATTTTTCTATCAGGCAGTCTAAAAGTTCATATTTCAGGCTATATATCATACAGTCCGTACGATGCTGGTTTTCAAGTACATGATATACAATCTTATTCAGTATTTCCCGCAGTTTCGGATACGGCCTCGCTGTATCGGCGGCAGTATTGCAGATAAAAGTGAAACATTCATTCTGCATAACATCCGCCAGGACAAGATAGGATATTTTTATTGTAAACGCAATTGTCTTATCACCGCAGTCAAACTGATGCACCGTCCCCGCATTCACAAGTACGATCCCGTCTTTTCCAAAGGTGTATGCTTTATCCGCAACAGATACCCTTGCTTCCCCTTCCAGGACATACAAAATTACAAGCTCCGGAACGGATGCCTTTTTTCCTCTTCTGTCCTGGAACAGTTCCACTTCTATCCCGTCAAACTTCCACTTTTTTATCATCTGCCATCGCCTTTCACCCATATCTTCTTTTATTTTAATTTACTAGTCATAATTTATTATACCATGAAAGGCGGATTCTTCGGAGTCCGCCTTTCTGTTTTTTGGCACAAAATAGGACTGCGCAGAATAGCTGAGTCATCAGCTATTCTGCAACAGCCTCGTTTTGGTTTTATAAGTTTTTCCATAATTATCCGATATTATTTTGTTTCCCTTTTTCTCTACTAAGAATAAAAAGTACAATCAATAATATAGCCGGAAACACAAGACCAACTCCCATGCCTGCACGAATATTATTTCCTGCATTTTGTGTAACCCGGCCAATAATACCAGGTCCTATACTTCCGCCTAAATCTCCTGCCATTGCCAGCAACGCGAACATAACTGTTCCACCTGCCGGAAATCTTTTAGATGAAATACTAATTGTTCCAGGCCACATAATTCCAACAGAGAAACCACAAAGGATACAACCAATCAGCCCTACCAGGGGATTAGCTGATGAGGAAGCAAGAAGATAACATATAACACATAAAATTCCTGATCCCATCATGAATTTCGTCAAATCCACCTTGTCTCCATATTTGCTGAAAAAAACACGGCTTATACCCATTGTAACCGCAAACATACAAGGTCCCGCCAAGTCTCCTATCGCTTTTGACAAGCCCAATGCAGCCTCTGCATAAGCAGATGCCCATTGGGCCATAGCAAGTTCCGATGCCCCCGAGCAAACCATTAAGCAAATAGCCAGCCAATTCCAACAATTCATCCCAAACATAGCAAAGAATATTGTGGACAGCAATATTGTCCCTACCGCTCCCCAGCAATAGAAGGAGTGGAGTAAACTCATAGTTGCTTCTTTATTTTCAAAAGGACATGCTTCCACAAAAAAAATCAGTTTTTGGCGGAGCAATTATTTCAATTCTTTCTCCATCAATTTTGATATCGCTTTCATTCAGCCATTTAAACTCCTTTCAATATTTGATAACCAAACGTCCTGGCAGGCAGAGGCTTTATCAATTATACAGCAGATAATAGCTGCTCAGGATTCGGTTTCATCCAGTGAACTTATAACTACCTGATAAATTATGGTTTAAAGGAAGCTGTTATATTACTCTTGAACACTGAGAAACAAATCCATGTTATTTCTAATGAAACAGGATTTAACAATGTGGAACAAAAACCATCACGGAACCTCAACAGATCCGGATGGTTTTTCGTTCTAAAGTCTTATGCAAATATATTGGTACAATCCAAAAATCATCTAATATTCTTGAAATGTTTTATATTTCAATTCGCCCATTAATCCAGATGACGTATGAACTTTTAGAGCGAATTAATATTCTCCTAAACTAAGCATATTCAAAAAATCAGAAGGTGCATAGACCGGCACTGAGGACTTTGTATAATCCTTCAAATTCCGTGTAACAATGCTGTCAATATCACATCGGAGTGCAGATTCTACCATAACCGCATCTTCAAAATCAGAAATATCCGAAGAAATGGCACGCCTGCAGTCCATACCAGCAGTATCAAGCAAATCAAACAGACCGAATAATGTATTTAAAATAGTTCTTGTGTCTTTGTCATTATGAGTATACCTATGTGTAATATAGTAAATATCTGTTGCTGATTTTGCAGTGATAAACCCGGAAAATCGTTTATTAGCCGCAGCGAGAAAAATTTCCTGGGCTTCAGCACAGAACGGCTGCCTGCTTTGGAGCGCATCTACAATAATACAAGTATCAATCAACGCTCTCATATTTTATTTAACCTTTCCTTTTTTGATTCTTCCAAAGTGATATCGGCTGGAAGGATACCAAACAGAGACTTTGCCATGTCCACCCGATCCTGATACGGATTGGTAAGTTTGGCTACAACCTTTCCATTCCGGGTAATATAAATATCTTCCTTTTCAGCAAGCATCAGATACTTACTCAGGTTCATTTTTAACTCAGTTGCAGTAATTGACATTACGAATGCCTCCTTTCTTTCATATAAATGTGTTCACTATTATTATACCCAATTCGTACGATTTTATCAATATATTCGTACGATTTTTATGATCTGTTTATATATTCGAAAATAAATGAATACGGATCTCTTCTGTCACTGTATTCATTATATACATCCGGAACTGTCGCCTTCGACTAACTGAAAAATCAGGTAATATCCATTATCTATTATATTACAAAGTAAAAAAGGACAATTCTCCATATTAATATCAAAGTAATCAACGTTTATCTCATATTGATATCCCGAATACAATTAATAATTCAGGATTGCTGTTAGGCTGTATTGTGCTCAGTACATTGATGATGCCTTTAATCCGTTTGGCGCATAATTATATCATCCCTATCTCATTCTACATTTCTCCCTATGCGGCAGGAACGTGTGTAATAGCCTCTCGTGTACCTTTATATCTGTAATTATTTATGAGGTACCATTGTCCATCCATGAAAAATAAAATATAATCGAAGAGAACTTTAGGACATTTCTGCAACATTTCAGCTTTAGAATAAAATTTATAACATTGTTTCCGGAGGAAGTGAACGCATGAGAAAGATACTGATTGTGGAGGATGACACCCTCCTGAATAAGACGCTGGCCTACAATCTGGCATCGGAGGGCTACGAAACGGTATCGGCCTTTACCTACGCCTCAGCCGTGGCACATCTGCAAAAGAATGAATTTGACTTGGTGCTGCTGGACATCAACCTGCCTGACGGCAGCGGCCTGGACTTGTGTGAGGAAATCCGGACCAGGGGCCAGAACAGCTACATCATGTTCCTGACCGCCAATGACAAGGAAAGCGATATGCTGGGAGGCTATGAAGCAGGCGGCGCGGACTATATCACAAAGCCCTTTTCCATCGCCGTGCTGTGCAGAAAGCTCTCCGCCGTCTTTACCAACATGGAGCGGCGGAACCCCCGGCACGACCTGTACGATGACGGCATCCTGAAAATCGACTTCTCCGAGCAGACGGCATTATTGTCCGGAGAATCACTGGACTTAACGCCAAAGGAATACCGCACCCTGTTCCTGTTCGTCAAAAACCCGCGCATGATCTTGACGAAGCGGCAGCTATTAGAAAGGCTATGGGACATCGACGGCGACTTTGTGGATGAGCATACCCTGACTACCATCATAAGCCGCATCCGAAAGAAAATTGAAACCGACGAGCATAAGTATATCAAAACAGCCTATGGCATGGGCTATCAGTGGACGGGGGGTGAGCTGAAATAAAAATGCAAAATATTTCAATCCGCAAGTTTTTAAGGATAATTTGCGCCGGTACCGTCCTGACCGCCGCTGCTGTACTGGCAGTGCTGTATTGGCTGACGCGGGATAGCCGGATTGTGCTCTGTGGGCTGATTCTAACAGCCGTCTTCTTTATGTGGGGCGCTGTCTTTTTGAAATACTTTCAGCTCAAGTTGTCCCGTTTCACCGACAGTCTGTGCCGGACATTGGATGGAATGATGGACGGCAACGAGAGGCCCCATGTCGATTATGAGGCGGAAACCCTGCTGGCCCGTATCAGCCACCGGCTGGAACGGCTTTATAACACCATGCAGGAGAATCGGCGCAAGGTGGATGAGGAAAAGGCCGAACTGCAGTCGCTGGTATCTGATATTTCTCACCAGACGAAAATTCCCATCGCCAACTTAAAAATGCTCAACGATACTCTGATGACCCGTCCCGTGTCCGTGGAAAAGCGCCGGGAATTCTTGCAGGCTACAGGGAGCCAGCTGGACAAGCTGGACTTTCTCATCCGGGCGATGGTAAAAACCTCACGTTTGGAAACCGGTGTGATTGTGCTGGAAAAGAAGCCCGCGGCCATTGCCGATACACTGGCTGCTGCCGTCAACGGTATTTTGGCCCCAATGGAGCAAAAGCAAATCACCCTATCCGTGGACTGCCCGGAGGATTTGACGGTTGCCCACGACAGTCGCTGGACTTCCGAAGCCCTGTTCAATCTGCTGGACAATGCAGTGAAATATACCCCTGCGGGCGGAAACATCCATGTCACGGTACAGGTTTGGGAGTTTTATGTAAAAATTGATGTGGCCGACACCGGCCGGGGTATCCCGGAGAGCGCCCAGGCCACCATCTTCAAGCGGTTTTACCGGGAGGCGTCCGTACATACCGTGGACGGCATCGGCATCGGCCTGTACCTCGCCCGTGAGATCATTACCATGCAGGGCGGCTACATCAAGGTGATTTCAGAGATCGACAACGGCTCCACATTCTCGGTGTTCCTGCCACGGAGGTAATAAAGCGGTGGTCTGCCCGGGCAGGCCATCGCTATCTTTTTCGAAAAATTTTTAAAAAAATTGATTTTAGGACATTTCTGCAACAATTCCGTTTTACGATATGCCTATCAAACAAAGAAAGACAGGTATTCCAATGAGTATTTTACAGACAACAGCACTAAAAAAATACTACGGCACCGAGCCGAATATCACTCGTGCCCTCGACGGCGTAACCTTTTCCGTGGAGCAAGGCGAGTTTGTTGCCGTGGTCGGAACCTCCGGTTCCGGCAAATCCACGCTTCTTCACATGATGGGAGGGCTGGACACCCCCACCTCCGGTTCCATCATGGTGCGGGAAAAGGAGTTAGCGAAGATGAACGACGAGCAGCTCACCATTTTCCGCCGCCGCAACATCGGTTTCATCTTTCAGAACTATAACCTCGTGCCGATCCTCAACGTCTACGAAAACATCGTCCTCCCGGTGGAACTGGACGGCGATACGGCAGACCAGAAATTCATGGATGAAGTCGTTCAGATGCTGGGGCTGAAGGACAAGCTGAAAAATATGCCCAACAACCTCTCCGGCGGTCAGCAGCAGCGTGTGGCCATCGCCCGGGCTCTGGTGACAAAGCCCGCCATCGTTCTGGCGGATGAGCCTACCGGCAATCTGGACAGTAAGACCAGTGCCGACGTGCTGGGCCTTTTAAAACGCACCAGTAACGAATTTAACCAGACTATCGTGATGATTACCCACAACAATGAGATCGCCCAGCTTGCCGACCGCATCGTACGGATTGAGGACGGCAAAATCATGGGGTAAGGAGGTGATATGATGACATTACCCTTTGACAATGATACAAGCCGCATTGTAAAAAAGCTTGCAAAAAGAAGTTTAGCGGCTGAAAAGCGCCGCAATTTGCTCATTTGCTGCACCATCGCCTTTGCGGTTGCCCTGATGACGGGGCTGAGTTTTTTTGCCGCTGCACAGAAAGCAAAAGTAGAGCGGGACATCCGCGGTCAGTATCAAGTCATGATACTGAGGTCAACTCAGGAGCGGGTCGACAGCCTGGCCGCACAGCCGGAAGTGGAGCGCTGGGGCCTGTCAAGTACTTTCCCGCTCTCCCGTTATCAGGACAGCGTACTCAGCGTACTCTATGCAGACACCAACTGGATGGCTTTGGGGAATAAGCCCGCAGTTGAGGGGCAAATGCCACAAGGTGAGCATGAGATTCTGGTGGAAAGTGCTTTTTTAGATTACTTCCATCTGCCGCATGAAACCGGGCAACAGATCAAACTCGACCTCGGATGCGGGGAACAGACCTATATGGTAACGGGTATTCTTCAAACCGATAATCTCTCCCGTATGTTTGAAATTATCGTTTCAAAAGCCTTTGTAACAGCGTATTCCGACGGAACACCTGAATTTGAGTTTCGTATGTGCTATCGGGGAGGGGAGCAGATGGACGCAGACCATCTGAAGGAGGATATCCTTACGTTTCTTGCAGCACAGGAAGTTCCGGAGCAAGATATTTTCTTCAGCTCCGATTATTTTAACATGGAGGGTTTCCGCAACAATGCGGGCGGGTATGCCCTGCCTGCTGCCCTCGTGATCCTATTGGCCTGTGGTATCGTGATTTATAACATTTTCTATATCTCGGTCAATGGTAAGGTGAAAGAATATGGCCGTTTAAAGGTCATTGGCGCCACACCCAGGCAGCTCAGGCGGATCGTCCGTTATGAAAGCATATACCTCTTTCTCCTTGGGATACCAGCCGGCCTTGTGATCGGCAGTGTAATCGCCTTTGCTTGTCTGCCCGCCTACTGGAGTTGGGCAGATAATTCTAAGGCTGCGGTTGTCATCCTCGCCATGACCGGGCTGATGATATTTCTGTCTACCGATACTCCGGTTCGGATGGCTGCAAAGGTATCTCCAATTGAAGCAGTGCGCACATCAAACTATGCCAGGGAAGGAAGGCACGTGAACTCACGTCGGCCTCACCGTAGGCTCACACCGTCTGTCCTCTCTAAGATGAATTTTGAACGCAGCGGAAGAAAAGCGGCAATTACGCTGGCCTCCCTCAGCTTGAACGGAATCCTGCTGCTCACGGCAGCGACGCTCTATCACTCCATCAACTTTAACAGTATGGCAGCGAAGTACATGGGGGACGGGGGGAATTATATGATTTCCTGGCAGGATGCCGTAGACATGGAGAAGATTCCGGAGCAGGCGTTGGACAATCCACTCTATGACGACCTGCGTGAACAGATTTTGGCATTGCCGGATGTGGATGCGATTACCTCTTATGACGCTGTTACAGTGGAGATCGATTTGCCGAGAAAGGCGGACACCTTCATCATAACCGCCATGAGTAGGGAACAATTCAGCCAGCAGCTTCCGGATAATCGGATTGCCGCAGGAACTGCGGACTACGATGCATTGGCAGAGGGTAATGGTATTCTAATCTCGGACAGCAGCGACCATATCCTGTCCGGCTATGAGTATACGCCCCAAATAGGCGATGTGCTCCATCTGAAAACTTATGGCGGACAGGATATGGATTTAAATGTCATGGGAATTGTAAAGGATGGAAGCCGGGATGCCACCGGCGTGTTGGCGTCACTCTTTATTCTTCCCGAGGAGACACTCCACAAACTATACCCGGAGGTCAAAAACTTCCAGATGGTTTGGAATGTCCATGCCGCTCAAGACAGCGACGTACTGCGTACGCAATTGTTCCAGATTGCGGAAAATCCGGCGCTGACCATCATTGCCCGCAGTGATCTGACGGCTACCCTTCAAACCTCTTTTCGGGAATTGGTAAGGCTGGTCTATCTCTTTACGGCATTCCTTTTTGTCTTCGCACTGGTCAATTTGACAAATACGCTGATAACCAACCTGTTGACCCGCAGACAGGAATTAGGGATTTTACAATCGGTGGGTATGACCCGCAAACAGCTTTCCAGAATGCTTTCATGGGAATACCTTCGGTATATTTCCGGAGCATTGGGGGCAACAGTCATACTTGGAAGCGCATGCGGCGCAGTACTTATTCTGATCCTGAATCGCCTAAACATATTAGGCGTTCCAAGTTATTGTTTTCCGATGTGGGAGCTGACGGCCTTCGTCTGCGCACTTTTAATCATTCATTGCCTATATATATTATTTGCAATACGTTATATGAAACAGCAATCCATTGCAGCATGCATCAGGGCGGCAGGCTAAACTGAATCCACAGTCCGGATGGCTTTGATGCCTCGAATTGTTGACGGTTCTGGAAGCTATATTCAAACAGTATGGGCGTAAGGAGTCGAAACTATGATTTTACCATTTGAAAATGACACCAGCCGTGTCATTCACAGAATTACTTCTGCACATCTGAAACATGACAGGCTAAAAACGGTTATTACTATTTTTGCCAGCACTTTGGCAGCATTTCTAATGTCATCAATATTACTTCTGATTTCAGGAATAATCACTGTTAACCAGAATGGCGGCAATAGCGTCACAGGTTCTTATCACGCCCTGGTTTCTGGCGTAACACAAGAACAGTACAATAAATTATCCACAGATTCACACATAGAACTATTAGGGCTTACTGCTCCATTGGGAAGTGTTAATGTTGGTAAAGATCGCCTGAACCTTTCCTACTCAAATATAGATTGCCTTACTTTGAACGGGCTTTCTGTTTCGGAAGGGAAAATGCCCCTGCAGGAAAATGAGATTCTGATTGAAGAAGAATACCTGTTCAGTCAGAAGATTGATGCCAAAATTGGGGATACCATTTCCTTGCCTTCTCCTGACGGGCAAGATAAAACGGATTTTAGAATATCCGGTTATTTGGAAACGGCAGCAAAAGGAACGGAACGAACCTTATATGCAGCTATTGTTTCTGAAGAATTTTTTAAGGCAATCGGTGGATGGGATACTTTTCCGCAAACAGTAATGTTTCGGATAAAGTCTGATGCACTGACAAATCAGGCGGACGTTACAAGTATGGCGGTACAAACATCCGCAGATGCCGGAATTGAACAAACACCATCTCTCAATAAATCCTATATCAACCTTATCCAGCCTTCTGTTCTGATGATTGCTGCGGCAGTTGCCGGGCTTGCAATTATTATTATGGCAGGTGTATTGGTTATCTATTGTATTTTCTATATTTCGATTATCAGCTCCATAAAGGAATATGGACAGCTGCGGACAATCGGCATGACGGCAAAGCAGATAAAGCAGCTTGTTTTTAGGGAAGGTTCTCTATTGGCACTGGCAGCAGTTCCGATTGGTTTGATAATGGGAATGATATTCTCTTATGTCTTGATTCCGCAGGGATTCAGACTGAAACATGTGCTGTGGGTATGCCCGGCAGTTATCATATTATCTTATATGACAGTACGCTTGTCGGTTAGGAAACCAGCGATGATTGCGTCTGCGGTATCTCCCATAGAGGCCTCCCGGTATGAAGCAGATGGCATTCATGTACACAAGCACAGACAGCATAGATTAACCCCTCTTTCTTTGGCAGGGAATCAAATCTTTCGCTATAAAAGAAAGAACCTGCTGACCATAGCTTCCCTTGTGATGACGGGTATTTTGCTGTTAGGTCTGTCGTCTGTCCTCTCCTCCATAGACGCAAAAGAAATGTCCTTATCCGGATTTCCAAGGGGACAGTTTCTTGTTGGATTTACAAATCAAGAGTTAAGAGAAAAATCTTTGGAGCTGGCACAAAAAGAAAGCCCCTTTACTGATGAAGTATATACTGCATTAAGCCATGTCTCCGGGATAGAACAAATTGCCATTGATCAGCAGCTTCCCGTAACCAACGACTTACAAGCATCAGAATCAAACGCAGCGATTGTAGGATTTGGGCAAGAGGATATGGATTTGATACAAAGCTGTGCCGCAAACGGAATCGTTCCTGATTATAAAACATTAAGATCAGAGAATCAACTCATTATCGGCAGGGCGGAAGACTTTGTCGAATATTTTGGCGTACAGCCAAAAGTGGGAAAAACGGTCGCACTAAAGGTCTTTGATGGTACGCATAGTGAGTATATGCAATTTGAAATAGCAGCGGTTCTAGACCAGAACAAAATAGGCAGCCATGGAGATAGAATTGATATGATGATGCTGCCTGACGATTCTATGGAAAAGATTGTACAGAGTAATTTGACCTATCAATATGTAATTTCCGTTGATAATGATTTTGAACAACAGGCAGAAGCAGAAATAGAACAAATTATATTAAACAATTCACGCTTAAATGTTGGCACTCTCTCGGCTGCTATTGCTCAAAACGAAAATTTCCTTCAAGGGATGAAACTCGCACTTGCGGTCATGATTACATTTATTGGCTGTTTTTCTGTATTAAATTTACTGAATACAATTTTAACAGGAATTATTGTGAGAGGCAAAGAATTTGCCCTGCTGCGTTCCGTGGGCATGTCACAAAAACAGCTTTCTGCAATGGTTCACAGTGAAGGGCTGATTGTAGTTTCTGCCGGACTTATTTTATCGCTGGTTGTTGGCGGCGGGACAGGATACTTTCTTTGCATTTTCCTGAAAAACAGTTTGATGAACTATTTGAACTACCAGTTCCCCTTTGGTATTACGATTCTTTATTGCGTAATTGTCCTTCTGTGCAGTGGAGCTATTACGGGGACAGCATTAAAATATCAGTATTTTAGAGGAATCATTTCTACAAATTATGTTTAATCATAGTATCCGCCTGTATCATTATATCAAAGGCTTCTTTTACTTCTTCCATGCTTGGAACCGGGGGAAGGTTATTTTCAATCATCTGTAACAGGTACTCAAATTGTTCACCTGTTGGTTTCCGACTGCACCGTATGTTTATCATCTCATACTCTTTTTCGGGATACCGGTAAAATTCAATTAAATCTCCTTCCTCCTGATGTTCCTGCCGTTCTTTGGCGAATATGATACGTATCCTTCCCTTGGGTCCTGCAAATTCCTTTACATTTTGGGCAGACAATGTATTGCTGTAGCCAGCTTCATAGTACCCCACGGATCCGTCCGACATACGCATGGTTACAAGCCCATAATTGTAATTACCGGCGGGGACATCTTTTTCACTGCGCACGCCTGTGGCATGTATATCCGTTACCTTTGCGCCGGTAAACCATTGTATAATATCTGCATAATGAACGCCACAGTCTAATAATGGAGATACCTCTTGGAGCATTGACAGATAGCGTTCCCAATTCATTGTGTGATGATTTTGCACCATTCGGAATATGACAGGCTTTCCGATCGCCCCCGCCTGAATCATCTCCGCTGCCCGCTGATATGTCTTGTTATGACGCAGGATATGCCCAACTAAAACCTTGATCTCCGGATGTTCTTTTACAAGCCTTAAAAAAGTGCTGCCTGCTTCTAAAGTGTCACAAATTGGTTTTTCACAAAGTACATGCTTATGATATTGAATACAGGCACGCAGTATGTCAAGATGGCTTTTAGGCCTGGTAGCAATAATGACAATATCCACCTTGTCATCTGATATACACTCCTTATAATCACTGGTGATATAATCAACACCATACTTTCTTTGAAACATAACTGCCCGCTCTAAATCACAGTCACATGCGTACGTAAATCGGATATTTTCTTTATAGTAATTTTCCTGAATATGCGCCTCCCCCATACCTCCGCAGCCAATTATTGCGACATTATATCTCTTTTTCAATACAAGTATCCTCCTTCCGGTTGAGCTTTTTACAGCACTATCTTATAATAGAAAATACGGGATGATAAGAGATTATTGTACGCCGGATTTATACTTTTGTTCATAGTTAAAATAAAAGAGAGAACAGAAATGCAAAATACAATCTATATCAAACATGAAATTGCCAATGTAATAAACATAGCGAAAATTATAACGATACATTATTTTGAATATGGAAAGGATTATAAATTTCATGGGGAAAGCCATGACTTCTGGGAAATTATATATTCAGACAAGGGGCATGTGTGCATAACCAGCGGCGAACACGAATTTATGCTGGAACAGGGAGAACTGGTATTCTTACGCCCAAATTTATATCATAATATCTGTTCGGATGGAAAACACGCGGCTAATGTATTTATCATTTCTTTTGATACAAATTCTTCCGCTATGCGTTATTTTGAAGATAAGGTAATAAAAATACCAGACGGTCTTAAAGGGCTGATTTCACAAATAATAGCAGAGGGTAAATCTGCATTTATCCTTCCCATGCCTGATCCTAAATTACGTGAACTGATACCCAAAGAGGATTCCATGATCGGAGCTCAGCAATTAGTCCGTTTAAATCTGGAACAATTCCTGATCCTGTTATTGAGACATGAGCAGCAAACTAAAATCAATAATCAGCTCTTTACTTCAAAATCAAAATTTGATAATCATATTGCTGCTCAAATTAAAAAATTACTGGAAGATCATTTATTTGACAAAATTACTGTTTCACAAATCAGCGAACAGCTTCATTATGGCAAAACACATTTATCTACAGCATTTAAAAAGGTTTATAACCGAAGTATTATAGACTACTATACATTTATAAAAATTGAGGAAGCAAAACGCCTGATTCGGGAAGAAAATTATTCCATAACAGAAATTTCAACAATCCTGAAGTTTGATACACCGCAATATTTTTCAAAGCGTTTCAAGCAATATGTTTCTATGTCTCCAAAAGAATATCTTTTCTCTGTAAAGGTTGATTGACTGTTTTAAAGATATATCAACTATATAGCAGAAAATTATTTTTAAATCTTGCACATGCTCAAAGGCCCGCCCTGTATCCGCCCTAAGAGCAGGCACATGTTATCAATGGCGGCAGAAATCGTAATTTGCAGAAATATGGAAGCTACATAGACTGCTCTTTTTCTCTGTTCCGCCCATTCCATTTTCTTCCCCCTGTTTTTCATTCCCCTTTTGCCGGATTACTCCATAATAAATTATACTTTTCGGGAATCCCGTTCACCTACTCTATCATTTCTCCACTGTCAGAAGGCTGCCCAATCAGCCCCAGTTCCTTTGCCTTCAACACAGCATCTATCGCACTGTTTACCCCCAGCTTTTTATAAGCCAGAGACGTATGCGATTTAATGGTGGGAATACTAAGCCCTGTCATTTCAGAAATTTCGGCATTCTTATACCCTTGGGAAAGCAGCTCCAGCATATAGGTCTGCTGCTTCGACAGCCTGACAGGCTTATCCGCATTCTTATCCGCCAGCGACAGATACCCCGCATGGCTGCTTCCAAAGCTGTACGCCGCCAGCATGACCTCATTGACATAGGCACGGGTAAGCGGGCCGGCGTATTCTTTCCCGCCCACCCTTGTCAGGATCCGTTTCAAAACCGGCACCACAGCCCTCCCCTCATCGGCAACCACCCGGATAAATCCATAGGGCTGCAGGATTTCCAGCGTTTCCATCAGCTCCTCTTCCGCCTCCTTTTTCCGGTTCATCGTCCAGTACAGGGACGCGAGAATCGCCCCCGCCTCACACCTGTCCAGTGGACGGTTGAGGTTGGTTCCAAACGCGCGGAGCAGACGCAGATAGCGCAGGGCATTTTCCCCATCCCCCAGCGCAGCGTAAGCCCGGGCGGTGGTGAAATGCTGGAAAGAGCGGAAAAATTCTACGTGGTCTATATCCGTCACATAGTAGCAGTCCAGCCATTCCCGGGCAGCGGTTATGCTGCCGTCAAGCAGTTCCCATTTCGTGCGGTAAGCGGTCAGGTTCGGCAGAAACCAGGGGGCGGATTCGCCTGCAAACGCCGCCAGGGCCTCCATCGCTTCCCCGGCTTCGCCATACCTCCCCATCTGCCAGAGGATACTGTGCTGCAGCACCATCACACAGATGCGGCCGTCCGGCTTATTGTCCGGCCCTATCAGCCCCAGTACCCGTGTATTCTCTTCCCGTGCGGCTTCCAGACGGTTCCTTTCATAAGTAAAGGACACCTGGATGCCAGGGCGCAGATACTCCCATTCCGGCCCCAGCAGCGGCGCGTAGGTATGGTCGATTTTATCCAGTATCTTCGGGTTCAGGGCGATTTCCGAGTAGTCCCGGTTGCTGCGGTGCATATAGGGAAGGTCGTGGGTAAAGGAGGCGATGCTCGTGGCGAGACCTGCCGGGGTGTAGCTTTTCAGCACCCCGCCAAACAAATGGAACAGCATGACCTGGGTTTTCAGCGACTTCCGGTAATCCACATGGAAGGCCAGCATGGCAAATTCCACAAACTCATTGCCTGCCCTGGCGATGCGCGGCAGGTTACGGAGGATGGCGTCCATGTGTTCCGCATATTCTTCATGCCGGCTGGTCAGGTAGTAATACCAAGCGTACAGGACATGCAGCACCGGCGCTTCACGGGCCGCCCGTTCCGGCAGCGGGTTAGCAAAAAAGCCATGCAGGAAATCCGCATAATCGGCCACGCCGTTTTTATGCCCCCGGAACAGAAAAAGGAATAAAAAATTGTCCGTCCCCCTGTAGTCGCCGCTCATCAGCCAGAAGCGCAGCGCGCGGGAATAGTCCTCATGGTCTTTGTAATACCCCGCGGCAGTTTTATACAAAAGGGGCATATCGGTGCCGGATGCCGCAAGCTGCTTCCGCAGGAATTCCTGAAACAGATGGTGGTAGCGGTAGACATCCCCGTGGAGGCGGCTCAAAAAGGAATTGGACCGGCTTAAGTCTTCCATGACCGCTCGGGCATCCCCCCTGCCGGACAGGGCTGCAGCTAACTTGGCATCAAACTCATCGGTGATGGAGGTACGCATGCAGAAATCCCGCAGTTCCCCGTCCCATGCGCTCCATGCCAGATCTTCAAAGAAGTGGGCGAAGTCCTCCCCGCTTCCCGCCGCAATCTTTCCGGACAGCGCAATGGCATTGACGCCGATGGCCCATCCGTCTGTCGCCATATACACAAACTTTGTTTCATCAGGGGTGAGGAAATGCCCCAGCTTGTTCAGATACTGCCGGATTTCCGTCTCTGTAAACCGCAGGTCCTCCCGGCGTATCACATTCCTCTTTTTGTCCCTGATAAACGGCTGAAGTTCCGGCGGGATCTCCCCTCGTGAAAGAAGGAAAACAGTAAATGTGTGGGGCAGACGACGCAGAATCATCGGCAGGGATTTGTTAATCTCGCTGTTGGTAATCAGGTGGAAGTCATCAAGCACCATGGCATAACGACCGGTTTCCGGGCGAAGTTCACTGAGCAGCTCCACCGTATGCTCCACCGGTGTGGCAGAAAAAGCGGCGTCCGTCAGGATGCGTCCCATGTTCTCATTATCCGGCTGGAGGGAATACAGACCGGTAGCCAGGAGCTTATAAAATACCGAGAGGGAATTATCGTAGTGGTCCAGCCCAATCCAAACGGGTACATGCCCGCTTTTGTCCAGCCACAGCAGGGTCGTCACCGTCTTGCCGCTGCCGCCCTGGGCGGACACAAAAACAAAGCCGTCCTCTGCCGCCTCATCAAAACGCGTCAGCAGGCTTTTCCGCGGCGCACAGATTTCCGGGAGCTGGGCCGGGGTAAATTTATCACTCAGAAAAATGGGGCCTGCTTTCATTTCATGCTCTCCTTTATTATTACGTAAAAACCTCATACTTTTTCCTTTTTAGTATAACATAATTGAAAAAATAAAGTTATAAAAACCTCATACCGTATGATTTTTTCTATTTCAAACTTGTGTTATGCTTGACTAAAAAGGAGGGATAGAGCATGGATATTGAAGACATCGTATACAATTTTTCGGTACGGCTCGTTGAAATCGTGCGTTATTTCAAAGAAGAAGGCGGAGGCTTCCCCTTGTGCGATATGCTGCTGGACTGCGGTGTCAGAGCGGGAATATCGGTACGTACGGGCAACTGTGAAGCTGCCATGGAATATGTGTGGCAGGCGGATTATATCTTGGAGATGGCGGTGAAATCCGGTTATCTGACAGAGCGCCAGGGCCTTCCTGTCCGGACAGAATGCAGAACTCTTCTGGAAACACTCGCCAACGAAGGAAAAAGGCAACGGGAATCAATATGTACCGGAGTTAACACGGTACGGTAAAATTCAACCAAACGGACGGGAAGGGAGGCTCTCTTTCAAGCTGCTGCATAAGAGTTTCTTGCCCCCTCTCTGCTCGTTTATGAAAGAAGGAGGAAACAATGATAAGGCATAAAGGAAAATTACTATGGGTATTTCTCCTATCCGCAGCATTGGTGGTGACGCAGCTCCCGGCAGTGGCAATGGCGGAAAATAAGACGCCGGAGGACAAGTCCATTGCGTCCTTTGAAGCGCTTCCGGACACCGTAAAAGCGCAGACCGTTCCAACAGGTACCGAAGAGTCGGAGCTTGACCTGCCGGCTGAGCTGACAGCGGAGGTATACAGGGTAACGGATAAGCCCCCTGTCACTGAAGATACCGGTACCCCGGATGCGGACAGCGACAGCGGTATAACAGTATCCACAGCAACGGAGCAAATCCCCGTGACCTGGAGCAGCGCCCCGGCCTATGACAGCGGTGCGGAAGGCTGCTATGTGTTCACAGCAGATACGGGCAGGTATCCCCTGTCCAACGAGGTAACGCCGCCGCAGATTACCGTGACGGTGGAGGAGGGAATCATGGAAGAGGAAACGGAAACTCTTCAGGAAGGACCGATCCCCTGTACGAAAACAGAAGGCTGTACTCTGAGCGAGGGTCATGAGGGCGGATGCGTACTTGCTCCGCCGGTAGAAAACAGCCTTGTAAAAACCATCACCGGCTGGACATTTGTGGACGACGATTATCTGAACATGGGTGAACTCCCCCTGCATGGTGTAAACAGGAAAAATCAGGCCAATTTTGATACCGTGGTTTCCATGCTGCCAACACAGCTCCTTGCGGAAATCGAGGATCAGGAAGAATCGGCCATGGTAGACATCACCGGCTGGACCTGCAGCGCTTTCCAGCAGGACGGCAACGGCAACTGGCCCATCACCCGGGAATACACCTTCACGGCTGTGCTCCCGACTGACTACGCATGCGATCCGTTCCCCACGGTCAAGGTGAGATTGGGCGAAACAGACAATCCCGGCGGCGAAACCGGTTATTTTACAGTGACCGGAGGCTCACTGAATACGGATTATAAATATGAAAACAACGTACTTACCATTCTTAAAAGCACGGTGCTGACTATCACCGGTTCCGGGCAAACCACCACGGATACCATTGTGGTGCCAAACGGTGTCACGGCCAACGTCACGCTTCAAGATGTGTCCATCGACGTAAGTAGTAGCACGGGCAAATCCCGCGCTTTCTCAGTGGAGGCGGGAGGCACGTCCAACATCACCCTCTCTGGCACTAATATACTGACAAGCGACTTTTACTACGCTGGGGTGGAGGTTCCTGAAAACGCCTCGGTAACCTTCGACGGTGACGGCAGTCTGACGGCTACAAGTGACTACGGCGCAGGCATCGGCAGCAGCGGCGGTAGCTGCGGCATGATTTCCATATACGGCGGCAATATCACAGCCATAAGCGACATCGGTGCAGGTATCGGCGGCGGCAGCAGCGGCGGTAGCGAGAATGGTGGCAGCGGCGGCACAATTTCCATATACGGTGGTAATGTCAGAGCCACGGGCGGTTACGGCGCGGGCATCGGCGGCGGCGGCATCATCAGCAACAATGGTGGCAGCGGCGGCACAATTTCCATATACGGCGGTAATGTCAGAGCCACGGGCGGTTACGGCGCGGGCATCGGCGGCGGCAACAAGTTCGGAAGCGGCGGCACGATCACCATAAGCGGTGGCACGGTCATTGCCATGGGGGGCAACGGCGCAGGCATCGGCGGCGGCGGCAACGGAAGCGGCGGCACGATCACCATAAGCAGTGGCACGGTCATTGCCATGGGGGCAACGGCGCAGGTATCGGCGGCGGCAGCAACGGAAGCGGCGGTAAGATTACTATTCGGGACAACGCACATGTGACGGCCACCGCCACAGACTACGGCGCGGGTATCGGCGGCGGTGGGTATAATGGTAATGGCGGGATTATCAAGCTGCTTGGCGGGATCGTCAATGCCACGGGCGGCAGCGGTATCTATTCAGGTGCGGGCGTTGGCGGCGGCGGCTCTCCACAAGGCACCGGGAATGGCGGTGAGATCACCATAGACGGCGATGTGGTTTTGTTCGCCGCGGGCGGCACAGGAGTGAACCCGGCAGAGGCCATTGGCTCTGGGGGAAACAGTTCTCAGGACGGCACGATTGTGAAAAACACAGGTATGGTATTCGAGGACAAGACGGGTATGGTGCACGGCTGCCCCAATCTTCCCGGCGAAGTAAAAATCCCGTCCGGCTCCACTCTGACCGTACCTGACGGTTCCACTCTGACTGTACTCGACGGCTCTACTCTGATCAACAATGGAACGCTCGAAAATTTTGGTACAGTGAATGGAGCAGGTAACATCCAAAACAACGGAACCATCAATGATAACAGCAATGGGATTAGCGTGAACATAAACGGTTCCCGGGCCAATAAACCCTCTGCGGTGGATATTATCTTCCAAAACAGCCAAAACGGGCTAATCACGAAGGCGATATACGGTGATACTATCAGGATTACCGCCACGGCCAGGAAAGCAGCGGACACACGGTTAAGAAGTGCGGCAGTCAATCAGGTAACGTTCTACATAGAAAGTATTGCACCGGAGCATAAGCTGGGGGAAACAACTGTCATCACCAGTGGCGAGACAGCCACCGCGACGTTGGAAATTACCCTCTCTGGTAATGAATGGAACAAAGGATTCGTATTCGGCGTAAATACCATCCTCGCCGACTTTGGCGGCGCTGCGGCACTAAACCTGCTTGCCGACACCGGCAGCAAGAATCTCACCATGGAAAAGGCGGCACAGACAACCCCCGCCGCCCCGACCCTTTCCAGCAGAACTGATACCAGTATCACACTAAACTCAGTGAGCGGACAGAAATATACCTTTACAACCAGTGATACACCCCCCGCCATAACGATAGCGGGGTGGAAAACCGCTTCCGGACCCACGCTAACCTTTGACGGCCTGACGGACGGAACTTCCTACTGGTTCTGGACTTATATCCCGGAGGACAGTACACATAAAAGCTCTTCCCTATCAAACAGCCTGCCATCCACCACTTATGTGTCCACAGCGGAAGTTACCATCACCGAACCCGCAGTGGGCATCGTGCCGGATACCACTGCGGCAGTCCACGGCAACACAGGCTACACGGTGGAAAAGACTACATGGACGGAAGGAACCACCCCGCAGACCGGCAGCTTTGCTTATAATACAGCTTACTCCGTCAGCATTGAGTTGAAAGCAAAAGCAGACTTTCAGTTTGCGGGCAATGTGAACGGCTCTATTAATGGAAATACCGCTATGGTGCATGTTCTGAATAACAGCAGTGTTATCCTGTCCTATACGTTTCCCAAAATCGGGACGCAGTCGGGAGGCAGTTCTTCCTCCAGTGGAGGAAACCATGACAGTTCCGGCAGCGACAGCAGCTCCGCCAGCATGATTATACCGAAGGACAGTTATTTAATTACAGGGGACCGCATCAATAAACCAATCCCCCGTTCCGACTTGCAATGGCTGGTTGATTCCGCAAAAAGCCTGACATTCTCCTGCGATAAAGCCAGCATGACCTTTGATCCGGCGGCTCTCAGAGCTATTTTAGCGGCAGTGCCTTCCACCGCTGGCACGATCACCTTTACAGCCGCCCCCGCCGATTTGAGCGCGTTCCTGTACGCGTCTGCACAGATCGGCTCCCATCCGGTCTATGATTTTACTATTACCTATAAGGACAGCAAGGGGAACACTGTCACGGTAAATGTGGCTTTCCCTGCAGGATCGGCCTCCGTCACTTTAACCTGTCCCCTGTCTGCAGCAGAAACCGAGGGAAGCCTGTTCATGGTCTGCGTGGATGATAAAGGGAATGTGACATGGCTGGATAAATCCAGCTACGACAGCGGCAGGATGCTGGCTGACGCCCCCCACTTCTCTGTCTATGGCACAGCATACAAAGCCCCCGCAGTTGTGTTTACTGACACAGAAGACCATTGGGCAAAGAATGATATAGAATTTGCGGCGGCACGGGGACTTCTCTCTGCCACAGGGAATGGTCTGTTTTCCCCTGACGCCGCCATGACGCGCGGCATGTTTGTAACTGCCCTGGGACGACTGGCGGGTATCAACCCGGTCAGCTACACCATACGCAGCTTCACGGATGTAAAAGCCGACGACTACTATGCGCCCTATGTTGAATGGGCAGCGCAGCAGAACATCGTCAAAGGTACCGGCGAAGGGCTGTTCAGTCCGGACGTGCCGGTAACACGGGAACAGATGGCGGTTATTCTGACGAAATACGCCGGACAGATGGGCTATTCCCTTCCGGCAACACTTACTGAAGCTGCATTTTCAGACAATGACGCCATCAGTGCATGGGCTGCGAAGGAAGTCACAGCCATGCAGCGGGCCGGTATCGTGAAGGACAAAGACGGGAACCGTTTCGACCCGCAGGGAAATACCACCCGCGCCGAGATTTCCGTTGTGCTGCACCGATTCGTGGAGATTGTCATTGATCCCGCCACAGCGAACGGCTGGGGGAAAAATGATTCCGGCCAATGGTTTTATTACAGGAACGGCAAGGCTCTCACCGGCTGGCAGACTATCGGTAAGCAGAACTACTATTTTAATACGAATGGCGTGAGGGAATAAAATTGTCCTCTTTCAGAAACCAGCCATCTGAGCCAATACGATACTGGTATTCATAGTAAAAAGAGAGAGTGGGATAGATTATAGCATACTCCTCTCATTCAAAATCCGAAAAAATGTATAAATAAGTTATAAAGGAACGGGCAGCGCTGCTGCCCGTTCCTAAATGGTTCATCTCTCCAACGCTCCTGTATCAATGACTTTATATGTTTCTTAATTTTTTTACATCACTACAGTGTCTGCAGATAGCTTGTTATGCTTATCAGTTTTGTGCAACTGTGGCAATGGCTAACGAAATTTCTGACCGGTTGCTGAAAACAATCCTGCAAAAGGCGTCCCTTCTTGGGGATGCTGGTGGAATCCGGCGTGTGATACTGGCATGCGGCTTTGTTGATCTGCGTAAAGGAATTAACGGATTCACACATATCATTGGATCCAATACGATCGGAATCCATTTGAAAAGAGAACCCTTTTCCTGTTCTGCAACAGACGCTCAGACGTCATGAATAGACTGTTCTGGATGGGCAGCGGTTTCCTGCTATCTAATTTCTATTTGTACCGAAACATTTTTAGCATTTTCATTTGTAATTGTAAACGAGATATAGCCTTCATCAAATTTACTTAAATCCAGTATGCTATCATAGTTACTGATATCTAAATTTTCTTCATAAGTTCCCTGTTTTATTTTAAGATATACTATCCCCTCCGAGCAGCTACTTATAACATAAACATTATTCTTTTGTTCAGTTGTCAAAAAGTAAGTCCTATAATAACTTCGATTAGCTTCTTTGTATTTAACCGTCATACCACTATCACCGATATTAATAAAAGAATGGTTTGACATACCTATAGGCAATCTACCATTACCTATAATCAACAAAACAGCAAACAATAGGATTATTAAACCCACCCTCAAAATCAATAATATTTTTTTTGTTTTCTTCCCATTTTTTTTGTAATTAATAAATCTTTTCAGAATTATTTCTATTATGCCAAATATTATAAGAAATATAATGAGCACATAACTGATCATAGCTTTCAATCTCACCTCTAATTTTATTATATTATCAGAAAAATCATCCCATTCGTTATCATGTGTTATTATTATCTGGATACAGACCAATAAATAAATCAATTCATATTACTTATTACTTGCTTTTTTTCATAATATTTAAAACCTAAATTTTTCACATAAAATTATAAGCTATCCTCTGTGAAAATAATCTCACTAAAAGACAATTTATAATGAATCCAATTCTGATAATACTTATTTTATTCGACGGTGACGTATTTAGCGGACTAAAAACTTAAATAAGAGCCTTCAGCTGGAAAAGTAAATACTATGCCATCACTAATAGTGTTTTTATTATATTTATAAAAATTTTTAGTAACACAACAATACTTGCACTGAAACTTCTACTCACCTATATACTAAAAATTGAGAAGAAATCTACTTAACACATAATCTATTTTTTATCTTTTAAATTTTCTATAAATCCCTTACAAAAATATCCATATTACTCATCTCCTTTTTACAAATATACATTTAATATTTACATTGAAATGATAATTCCAATTTATATATTTATCAATATGATTTACGTAATATATATCGAAACTTGTCTTTGATAATTTAACACTGAGATATGCTAAAAATAACTTATAACAATCCTTGGCGCGGAAAATGACAAAAAATAAAGCCGTTTTTCCTAATGACGGTGCACTAAAGAAAACGCTGTATCTGACCACGCGGGATATAACAGAAAAAGATCCATGCCTTACCGGGATTGGGGAGAGACTTACAGACAGTTCATCATCGAATTCGGTGACAGAGCATCCATCGCCTGAAAAGCCGCACATCGGATTATAGAGTAATGATAGAGAGCCGTTGACGGAGGAACAGTTTGAGGTGGTCCTTAAAATGTTATTTCTACGCAAATCAAAAAACCCCGAAAATTTAATGTTTCTCGGGGTTTTTAAAGAGGCGCAGACCGGATTTGAACCGGTGGATACTGGTGTTGCAGACCATTGCCTTACCACTTGGCTACTGCGCCTTGTTTATTATATTATATGCAGAACACAATCTAAAAATGACTCCGACGGGAATCGAACCCGTGTTACCGCCGTGAAAGGGCGATGTCTTAACCGCTTGACCACGGAGCCTCTTTTCTTTTCCAGGTTCCTTCCCCTGGCTCCACGCTTTCTCCAGCGCTCTCTCACTCCTCAGGACTCTGCCTTCACAGCTAACTCCCCGAGTAGGGCTCGAACCTACAACAACTCGGTTAACAGCCGAGTGCTCTACCATTGAGCTATCGAGGAATATATTATTGGTGGTTTTCTGCCACTAAATATGATTATAGTTTCCAGTATTCCCCTTGTCAATAGCAGATATTCACTTTTTCTGTCAGTTTGCCAAGTTAATTATACTGTTTCCCCTGCGAATGCCCTGAAGATGCCGCTTCAGCGGCTCCGATGCCGTACATCACGTGTACGGCACGGCCTTGACATTAATCCGTTTATTTCCCTTTCAATCCTTCTTCCAGCCTGTCCAGAGGAAAAGGCGGCATTGCCAGCGGCTTCACCGCAATAGACATGAGCATGGCCGGATTATCATCAGCCGCTATTCTGTTGGAGCTCAGAGTGCCGCATAACCGGCACCTGTGTATAATAGCCCATTCCCCGTTTTTACGTACCCATACGCTCACCGGATCCATTATCCCCTTACACAGGGATGCCCTGTCTCCCGGCTCATTATCCACATGAACACTGCAAAGACATTTGGGACAATGGTTTCTGTGCATACTCCCCGCTCCGTCCGGCGCTGCCGGACTGCCGCACACCTGGCAGACAAAGCTTTCCATACATGGATTATGTCTGTAATCAATCCGTGTCCGCCTCATTTTAGCCGGCATCCCATCTGTCTCTTCCTTCATCATCTGATAAACATCAAACCGTTCCCGCCTTATACGTTTTTCCCGCAGCGCTTCCAATACCCTGCAGCCATCCTCATGTGTATGGGAACAATCCGCAAACCTGCATTCTTCCGCCAATTCTGTGATTTCCGGAAAAACAGCCCCGAGCTCTTCTTCTGTCATATGAGACAGCGACCAGTCCCGGAAGCCCGGCGTATCCGTCAGCAATGTCCCGTCTGTCTCCGCATACAGATGCACGGCAGTCGTTCCGCCCGCAGGGCCTTCCATCCCTTCTATGTCATCTGACGCCTGCAGTATCCCCCTGATCAGCGTTGTCTTTCCGCAGCCTCTGTCACCTGCTATCACCACGCTTTTTCCCTTTACAGCATGAATCAGCTCCTCCTGTGGTTCCCGTGCGGATCCCACATATACAAAATTCCCCGTCTTCCTGTAAATATCCAGTTTCTCATATAAAAACCCCTGAGCGCTCTCCTTCACCAGATCCCATTTGCTGATAAAAAAGCCTGCCTCCATACCGGCCCGTCTCGCCGCCGCAGCCGCCATTTCCAGATATCCGGCCTGATGAAGAAGATAATCCGCACTCACTACGGCAACAAGGCAATCTGCATTGACTGCAATCCTGATATCATCTCTGCCTCCCTGCTGTTTTCCTTCCCTTCTGTTCCCCTGCCTTCGGTTTCCGCGGTATAATTCCGTACTGCGGGGCAGGATTTCAATCAGACGATACTGCTGTGCCGATACCTGTTCTACAATCACCCGGTCACCCACTGCCGTTTCCAGGCTGTTTTCACCGCCGGGCAGCATACACACAATTTCCTTTCCTTCCAGCAGCACCAGAGCCTGTTTATTCCCGATCCGGGCAACAAGCCCCTGCTGCCGCTCTTTTTGTCCCTCAAGGTTCCCCCATTCCGTTTCATTCTTTTTCCTTTTCATGAAAATACATCCTCTCTGCCGTCAAACCGTTACTATTATGAGTCTATTATAGGTACCGGCTTAACTCCTCCGCAACCGATTTGATATTTCTGAAAAGAAAAGGCGGCTCTCACAGGGAGTATCCGGCAAATTTATAGCCGCCTTGAAAAAAAACCATAGTCCATCAGACAGGGGACAGCCCACAGAGCTGTCCCCTTATCTTCCATCATGCAGAACCCTCCCGACACCGGGCGATAATTTTCTGAATACTCTTCGGAGAAAGATAATAATCCTCAGACAAATGGGAAACCGGCACTCCTTCCCTGTATCTGCGGTATATTTCCCTGTTTCTCACCTGGATCTCCTTTTTTCTGTCGGTGTTTTCCCCCCAGGCCTTCCGGTTCATTTCCTTCCGCGGAATATAAAGATATTCTCCGTCCACATAGTTCTGTATCAAATCTATTAATTCTTCCGGCAGTACATCTGCCGCTTTTTTATAGCTCATCATGCTCTCTCCTTTTTGTTTTGTCAGGAATGAGCAAAGGCTATACAAGTATCATTTTTATTCTTCTGAAAATGTTACACGATAGCCTTTGCTACGCATAACAAAACACACCGGAAAGACTTGATTTCTTCATGAAAATTTTCTCCTTTTTCTGTTTTTAACTTATAATATTCCGTTTTCTTAATTTTACCGGACAAAAAAGAAGCAGAAACCCCTGCCATTCGGAGTTTCTGCCTACTATAAGCGATAATCAAAAAGAAGCCCGCCGTTTTCCCAAACAGCGTCCTGAATTCATCCATCCGCAAAATAAGTACAACAAAAAGCCCTCATGACCTGAGAGTCTCTGATTTTATTGTCTCCCATTTTATCGAACAGACGACATCCACACACCTCCTTCTGAAACATGAATTCATTATAACAGATGATTTTCCGCCCATCAACCCTTTTTCCACCCCTGCCGGCTTTTTTCCCGCTTTTTCCTTCCCGGCGCCTTTATCTCTGATGACAATTCCTGACCGAAGGAAACCAGATGCATCAAAAGCTTTTTAGCACTATCTTAACCTCAAAAACCATCCTTTTTTTATAATAAGTGCTATAATTCAGGTATAAGAAAAAAGACGTAATAAAGAAAGAGGTGTTACTATGACAGCGGGGATTCTCATAGGAGCCATTATTGCAATTGTCTGCGGAAAATTTCTTCTAACCTTTATTACAATTTACAAAAATTCCTTTACAATCGGAAAGGACTCCTGAACAAGCAGCGGCGGCCAGGCTCTTCTGACCGTCACCGTCCAAGAAAAACAGGGCGGCCAGTATTGGCCGCCCTGTCACAGTTTCAAAATCAGTCTTCGTCATCCGCTTCACTTGCCGCAACGGCCGAAACAACGGAAGAAACCGCCGCAACAACTACTGCAACAATAATAATCAATAACATACCGCCCATCAAAAGCAATATTTCCATCTATCGACATCCTCCATATCCATTCAATTAGTACTGGCCTGCGGCATTTCGTGAATGCCTGTCCGCTTTTGTTATTATAGCACACAGCAGCCTATCCTACAAGCAAAAAGACTCCGGTTTACCCGGAGCCTTAATAACAAATCTGCAAAAATACGTTTTCTGTCTTATGCAATTTTGGATTTAGCCACTTCTGCAAGAGTTGTGAATCCTTCTGCATCATTAACAGCCATTTCTGCCAGCATCTTTCTGTTCATATCGATACCAGCCAGCTTCAGGCCATACATAAATTTGCTGTAAGATAAACCATTCATTCTTGCCGCTGCATTGATACGTGCGATCCACAGCTGTCTGAACTGACGCTTTCTCTCTTTACGTCCTGCGTAAGAAGAGGTAAGAGCTCTCATAACAGACTGCTTTGCTACTCTGTACTGTTTGGATCTAGCTCCTCTGTAACCTTTCGCAAGTTTTAATACCTTGTTATGTTTTCTTCTGGCATTCATGCCGCCTTTAATTCTTGCCATCTCTTAATTTTCCTCCTTACGACTTATAAATACGGTAATATCTTCTTCATATTCTTAACATTGGTTGCATCCGTAATAGCCGGCTTTCTGAGATTTCTTTTTCTCTTTGTGGATTTCTTCGTTAAGATATGGCTCTTGTAAGCTTTGGATCTTTTTAACTTACCGGTTCCGGTAACTTTAAAACGTTTTGCAGCTGATCTGCTTGTCTTCATTTTGGGCATAACAAAATCCTCCTATACTCATTATCCTGAAAATCTATTTTAACTGTACGTATTAACGCTTTTCAGTTAAAAACATGGTCATAGTACGTCCTTCCACCTTGGGAGCCTTTTCCACTACTGCCACATCTGCCAGCATCTGGGCAAAATCATCCAGAATATGTTTACTCTTGGACATATGAGCCATCTCACGTCCGCGGAAACGCAGGGTAACCTTTACCTTGTTTCCTTTGGTGATGAACTTCTTCGCCGCAGTAACCTTGGTGTTCATATCATTCGTATCAATATTGGGAGACATACGGATTTCTTTAATCTCGATTGTCCTCTGTTTTTTCTTTGCTTCCTTTTCCTTACGTGCAAGCTCATATCTGTATTTCCCGTAATCCACTATTCTACATACGGGCGGCTTTGCCGTAGGCGCGATCTTAACCAAATCAAGGCCTGCTTCTTCCGCTATCTTCATAGCATCCTTAGAAGACATGACGCCAAGCTGAGAGCCATCCTCTCCTATCAAACGTATCTCCCTGTCTCTGATCTGTTCGTTAATTAATAATTCGCTAATTGTTTTGCCCTCCTAAGAAACAAACGGATCCGCACTTTCCGTGCGTCCTCAATTAAAAGATAAATAAACTGCCTGCGGCCGGACTTCCCTGCCGCCTAATCTGCGGATGCCGCGCCATGCGGTACATCCTGACATCCAAAAAAAGTGGATAGTCAGACTATCCACCTAAATTCCCTAAATCCATGCAGTTTCCTGCCGGTTTACTGAACCTATGAACACCTATGAGCCCGATTGCTATAGGGTGAGAGTGGATACTCTGCTTGCATGTAATGTACTCATGTACTTGAATACTCTAACATATCCACCCGGTCATGTCAACACATTTTCTGAATTTCATGTTTTGAATTTCATGTCAAATAAGTAATTACACTGTAGATTCACCGGACTGCAGGCATTCTGCCGGGAGCAAACGTCTCAATTGCCGGAATTATTCAGAAAAGCCTCCGCATTATCCATTGTGACTTTATAATAGGGAAGATAAATATATTTTCCGTTCTCAAACTCGATTTCCTCCAGGCCTTCCCCTGAAACAAGCGAAACCGCCAGCTTTGCCATTGCCGCAGCCTGCCCTTCCTTATCATTATACACGGTTCCCGACAATTTAGACTCCAGGACGGCCTTCAGCCCCGCATCCGTGCCGTCTATCCCAAAAAACACAGGCAGGGCGGATTCCGTAATATTCAGCTTCGCATAAGCGTCAATGGCTCCCAGAGCCATATCGTCATTATTCGCCAGAACAAGCTCAATTTCATTGGAATGCTGGCCGATCATCTGCATCATCCGGTTCTGGGCCTGTGCACGGTTCCAGTTGGCTATTCCGTAGCTCAGTTTTTCAAGCTCAATTCCATTATTTTTCAGCGTATCCACCGCATTTTCCGTCCGGATAATGGAATCCTGATGCCCCGGCTCTCCTTCCAGCACTACATACTGAATCTTCCCGTCCCTGTTGCGGTCCACCCGGCTATCCGAATGTATCAGCTCCGCCGCCAGTTCACCCTGCATCACCCCCGACTGCTTCGCATCCGCCCCCACATAATAAAGCTTTTCCCACTGCATCATATCCTCTGCAACAGGTTCCCTGTTAAAAAATATGACAGGCACATCATTTTCCCTTGCCAGATCAATGATCTCCGAGGGGTCGGCCCTATCCACCAGATTGATGCACAATACATTGCTCCCCTCATCTATCAGCGCCTTCACCTGATCGTTCTGGGTGCGCTGGGAGCCTACCGCATCCCGGACCGTCACCGTTGTCTCCATTCCATCTCCCGAAAATCCATTCAGCTGTTCTTTGAGACAGTCAATCAATTCCCCGATAAACACGTCGCCGCCATCGTAACTTGCCACTCCCACATAGACCTTATCAGGCGCGGCCGGCTGCTTACCGCAGGCGGCAAGCAGAAGCGCTCCTGACAGGACGAGCATTCCTGCCGTATATTTTTTTGCCTTCATGATACCCCCTCGTTTTACCCTGCCATTCTACTGGCTCATTGTAAAAATAATTTCCTGATTTTCCCCGGAAAACAGGTTATCTCTTCGGATAACGTTATAGGAAACCGTCCGATCCTGCATTTTGTGCAGATAATGTGTGAGACTCTCCGCCGCCTCTTTCAGGCTCTGATAACCTACATTAAACTCATCGGGCACCACCAGGCAGCCCACAATGCCCGTATCAAGGTAATAAACCGCTTCCGTGGAATTCCCGATCCCATACACCAGCGCACCGTGCAGATTATTCGCAGCGGCATATTCACCCGCCATGGTAAGGCTGTTGTCATCCAGGGCAATCACTAAATCCACAGCAGGCTGGCTGTCCAAAAGAGCTTCCCCCTCTTCCGAAAAGGGCGCCGCCGCAGACCAGCTGATGCTGGCATCTGTATGTTCCATGGCATCCGTAAATCCTCTTCTCCGTTCGATGGACGCGCGTGAATCCCCTGTTTTGGAAAATATACCCAGAGTTCTTCCGCTCAGATTTCCGTTATAATCCTTCAGGAGCTCCTCCGCCAAAGCAGCTCCCAGAGCATAATTATCCGGTCCCACCACCGGAAGCAGGGATTCCTCCCCTTCTTCAGACGCCGCATTCCCTATCAGCATCACGGGAACCCGGTTTCCCATTTTCCACAGCATTTCTTCCGATCCCGGAACAGGCTGCACGATGACCGCATCCGCCCCGTTATCAATTTCCCTTTCTATCAGGCTCTTTTCCTCTTCCACAGTTAACGTGCTGCCGGTACTGACAATAAACATCCTGACATCCATATCCTCCGCCGCCATTTTCAGCCCGTATTGAAAGGCAGCCCATTGAGTGTCCTCCGAATCCTGGATTATCACGGAAATCTTATCCTGTTCCTTTCCATTCCTCTCCCGCACCATAATAAAAGCCACGGCAATCACCATGACTGCCAAAAGGGTTTCCGTAAGAAAAAACATTTTTTTGTTGTTCTTCATCTCCACCTGCCCCAGAACGTATTTTAAACTTACTCGTAACTGCCCTGTCCCCTCACAGCCGCAATTACTCTACGTATCTTTGTTACTCATTTCCTCCCGGTTGAATATATGTCCCATCTCCAGAATCTTCCTGTTTTCCTCCGTATACGGCACTGCGGGAAGAAAGACGGAGACAGTGGTCCCCTCATCCGGCTCACTTTCCACCCGGAGCCCAAATTCCTTTCCGAAAAGAATCTGAACCCGGTTGTTTACATTCACAAGGCCAACCCCGGAACCATGCTTACGTACCCTGCTGCTGTCCGTAAGCAGGAAGCGCACCTCTTCCTCCGACATCCCGATTCCGTTATCTTCCACCGAAAGAACAATACTGCCTTCCCTGAGTCTCCCTGTCACCTTTATTTCCCCGCAGTCATCCATACCGCTGACCCCATAATTGATAGCGTTTTCAAGGATTGGCTGCAAAACCAGCTTTACCGTACAATAGGAACAGATATCAGGCTCTACATCAAATACTACGGAAAATGAATTTTTATACCGTACCTTCTGTATATTCATATAGCTTTCCGCATGCTGCAGTTCATCCTTCACACTGATCACCGTTCGTCCCTGGGACAGGCTGATCCGGAAAAGCTTTGCCAGCTGGGAAATCATGAATACGGCCTCGTCATTGCGTCCGCCTTCCACCATCCACGTAATGGAATCCAGCGTATTGTATAAAAAGTGGGGATTGATCTGGCTCTGCAGCGCATCCAGTTCACTTCTTCTTCTTTCATTCTGCTCCTGGACAATCTCCTTCATAAGAACTTCAATCTTTTCATAAGAGCTTTGAATCGAATGTCCCAGATACCTGATTTCCGAGGAACCGCCGATATAAATCTCCGGCTTTCCCCCCGCCTCATATCCCATAACCGAATCATTCAGCCTGCAGATTGGGCTGGATATCCTTACCGAAACCACACGGTAAATAATGACCAGCGTAATTACCATCAGCAGCATGAGCATAACAATAAAATACCGGACATTAATCATTCCATGAGTGAATGTGGAATCAGGAATCACCCCCACAAGCTTCCAGCCAGTATAGCTTATGGTATTTACAATCACCGTCCTGTGCTCCCCTTCAAAGGTTTCCTCACAGACACCGTCTCTGTACTTTGCGGCGATCGCACTGTTTTCACTTGCGATCCCGTCGCTTATCTGAATCTGGCGCGGATGATAGATAATCTGCCCGTTGCTGTCACACAGATAGTAATACTGCCCGTTATTTAATGCATTGATCTGTTTCATCATACGGGAAATGCTGAAATAATCCATATCCACAAGCAGAACCCCTGTTTGCGGCTCCCCGTGATCGGAAAATTCCGCAAACCTGCTCAGTGAAATCACCCAGTAATAACGTAAGGTACCGTCATCGAACAAATTCTGGATATGAGGCGTGGAAAAATGCATATTCTCCATTTTGCCCATGGCCTGTATATACCAGTCCTGCCTGGTGACATCCGGATCCTCCTTCTGGCGCGCAACCGGCTCCGCCGCAATCAGGCTCCCGCTCCCGTTATATATGGCAATGCTGCGCAGATTGCTTTTATTGGCTTCATACAGAAGATCCATTCCTTTCTGAATGGCATCACTCTGATAAGAGAAATCATTCTCTTTTATGACATTATAATAAACCGCATCCGAAATCTGCCGCATGCTTACCAGATAATCCTCCAGATTTTCCCCGGCCTGCTCCATCAGCTTTTCCGTACTGTGTATTGTATTTTCCCGGGACAGGGCGGAAAACCTGCTGTACATCACAATGCCCAGGATCAGCATGATCGAAATGGATATGACGGAAAACACCAGCATGATCGTAGACTGTATCCCTCTGGGCCTGAAAATTTTAAAATTACGGAAATATTTATTTTTCACATGAGCCGTGCTCCATTCTATATTTGGAAGGGGATACACCGAACCGCCTCTTAAATACATAGCTGAAATAATTGGGATCGGTATAACCAACGTTCTTCGCTATTATATAGCTTTTTTCATTTGTTTCAATCAGCATCCGTGATGCCCGTTCCATACGGTATTCCGTCAGATAGCCGATAAAAGAATTCCCTGTCTCCTTTTTAAAAACGGTTGAAAAGTAAGAATTGGAAACACCCAGCATCTCACAGATATTATCCAGAGAAATTTCTTCGTCCGAATAATGGCTTGCCACATATTCTTTTGCCCGGAATACAAAGGACTGCGTTGATTTGCTTCTTGCGCTGATCAAGGTTTCCCGGAGCAAAAGGCAGATATCAATGAGCCATTTTTCCAGCGCCTCCGGCTCCAGATCCAGAATCCGAATATACAGATTTCTGATATTCCCCGTAAAATCCGGAACCTCAATATCATTATTGACAGCGAACCGGTACAGCCCGCTTATCAGATCCATAAGATCAATATGATACTGCTGCAAGGATTTGGCCGGATAGGATATATGGTTCAGATACCGTCTGGCCGCTTTGATAATATCCTCGTCGGAATTCAGCCGGATCATGCCGAACAGGTTAAGCAGCTCCGCATCGAGAGTCCCGTCGGATTTGCTCATTTCCTTCGGCGCAATCTCCTTCATGTTAATGGCCCTGGAAACGCCATAGATAACACGGTAAGAAACAGCCTCCCTCGCGCTGCTGTAGGACTGCGCCAGACCGGTAAGCCGCCCGCAGACCTGTCCGATTCCCACGGTGACAACAGCGCCGATGATACGCTGGGCATACCTGCAGAACCTGTCACATTCATCCGTCAGCTCCGGGACCTCATTTTCACTCTTCAGCTGTGCGATCAAAACCGTGTTCTCAAGATAGGAAAAGCATTTCGCCTGCCACTTCTCTCCCAGATGCTCCCTTGCCTGCCTCTGGACAGACGCCGCCAGAAGCAGAGGATTCATATTCTCCGGCACCCGGCTGGATGAAGTGTGAACCACAAGACAGCAGTAAAACGGCCCTTCAAAAGAAACCTGATAATCGGAAAGATACCTGGAAATCTCCTCCTCCCGCAGCCTTCCTTCGATCAGGATAGAATAAAAATTAGCCTGCAGAAACGGCAAAGACTCCATATAATATTTCTGCAGCACCGCCACATTCCGTTTTTCACTGATTTCCTGATCCAGCTTTATTTTCAGCTGCGTGAATACATTAATGAGCTCCGTTGAATTAACCGGCTTCAGAATATATTCCTCCACCTCCAGATGAACGGCCTCCTTCGCATATTCAAACTCATCAAAACCCGTAAGGAACAAAATCTTGGTCGTGGTAAATTCCGCCTTTATATTCTTCGCCAGCTCCATACCGTCCATATAAGGCATCTTAATATCCGTCAAAACCACATCCGGCTGAAATTCCTCCACCATTTCCAGCGCCTTAACGCCATTATTGGCAAATCCGATCACAGAGAAGCCCAGCCCTTCCCAATTAATTTTCCTCCTGATGGCCTGAAGCACCTCTTCCTCATCATCCACCAGAAGCACCGTATATGTATCCATACCTATTCTCCATTCATCAATCCGGGCTCCGCTTTCCATTATCCTAATTATAACAAATGCCCAAAGCTATGTAAATGTACACCCCATATATCGCATGCCCCATATATCATACCCCTACATCAGCAAGCCACCATCCCCTCCCTAACTCATTTCTCCCCCCTGCTCTTCCCGATCCGCTTCCCACGCCCTGCTCTCCCGCCCTACACAGCCTACCTGTTCCCGGCGCCCTGTGCGTCTGCCATCGTTTTCGTCCGGCTGCCCTCCCCCGTTCCCTCCTGCGGGCGGCGGCTCTGCAAGGTTCCTGTGCGGGTGCGCTTTCGCTCGGATAAACACGCAGCGGTACTAAGGCTGCAGAGGACGCAGCCTAAGGACCGGCGTGTTTATACGACCC
>OLRD01000031.1_pt1 | contig 121762 bp, 105 predicted proteins | sample 1672051 | NCBI WGS metagenome assembly OLRD01 (sample SAMEA3136640, study PRJEB25190) | human gut metagenome | biome: human gut; feature: human-associated habitat; material: faeces | place: Austria | collected 2013 | reverse complement strand
GCACCTGCCATATCTGTAATCTTTAAATTCCAATCCATTCTATATGCTCCCTTCGTATGAAATAAAATCATCCTGATGGATAGTACACCAGACCAATATAAGTCTAAGCTGTTCATTTTTGTAAATTTCAGTTTCTTATGCCTGTATTATAATATAGATTATGTCTATTCAGCAACCTGTTTTTTGATTCTGACAAAACGAACATAGATATCAGTATCAGCAGACTTTGAATCTACCTCTATATTGTTTCAGAAAACTTTTTTTACAAAAATGTAACTCATTTCGTCTTTTACATTTGGTCAAAAAATGGTATAGTTAATACATTGGTGACAGTGACTACTTAACCGAATTAAGTAATCCTCCTGCTTCAATTGCAAAGAGCAATAAACAGTGGATGGAGGTGTGTTTTCGCATATAATATTGAGCTGTCACCCGAAATGAAATATATTGAGGTGTGTTTAATTTATGTCTGAATTTTCCGATTATACAAGAGGGATTTTTTACAAGGATCCTGCGGTGGTTTCCATGCTTTGGAGTCTGTATGATTCTTATCAGGACAAATGCCAGCCGCTATTTCTGGCTACGGAATATCTGTCAATGGATAAAAATGATTTCAACAGTCCTGTGTATACAGAGACACCAAACTACGTATTACAGCCGGAAGTCTGTATGGTTCCGTTTATTGACAGGCAGCTTCTTAGTCAGCCAATCATACCGGAATTTCCCGACAGAGATAATGCTATTAAAAAGATGACAGCATTACTTCAACTGAATCAGTCAAAAATGGAAAATGGTCTGGCGAATGTCTATTTTACTAAGAGAGGTCTTGCTGATTTTGCCCAAAAAGGCCGGATAAAAGAAATACCGGATAATTTTTACAGGCCGCTTACTGTATCGGAAAGAATCCGCTTATTATGTCGTATTCTTCCATGCTGCAAAAATGGCAATTACCGTCTGCTTAAGAAGCCGTTGAATCAGCTTTCTGATAATCTGCATTTGTGCGTAAACAGTACCTTTGGATATATGTTATTTAACAATATTCATAACCGGACGACCTGTCTGATCATCAATGAGTCCAGTATCCTGACTACTTTTCTGGATTATCTCTCCAGCCTGGATGACAGCGGGCTCTACAGTGGGGAAGAGACTGCGGAATTTGTACAGACACTGATTGATGAATTGAAGAACCAGAAGAAAGAACGATAGGAACAGAGAAATTTAACCGAATCAAGCACGCAGCGAAAACGGATTACGAATATCCGATTGACCTAAATTAAATAGAGAAAATGGAGGAATTTATCTGCTTGACTGAAAAAGAACTCCTCAGAGTAACGTATTATTATAGTAATCGCTGTTCCGAGGAGTTCTTTATTTGAAATCAATTTTCGAGATTTTGACCCGTAACTGTGAAGATGCTGAGCAGTTACTTATTTTCTAACGTAAACATTTCCGTCCATGATACGTCTTGCAGTTCTCTGTACTGCCACGGATGGAACCTGGATTTCGCCCTGCTCTGCTTTAATTTCCGGGCACATAGTCATGATTCCGCTTGGATGGCCGATACGGACATTTTCTGTAGAAACGTCGGAAGCAATCAGTTTATTTACTACACTTCCCTCTAATGCAGCTGCTACTGCGATAGAGCTTGCAGAGGTAAGCGGGCAGGCTTTGTGGCATTTAAATACAGAGATTACTCTGGCACAGATATCCATATTTTCTGCATTTACCTGTGTTCCGCCAATTTCTGTATAAGATTTCGGTGTGGTAACAAATCCGACCTTCGGAACAGCGGGGCTGTTGTCCGTAGCATCTTTTAAGTCTTTTGCAAATCCCATCATGCATGCCGCTGTTCCACGGATTTTCTCTAATACTTCACAGAGCTTTTCGTTGGCATTGACTTCTTCAGGAAGCTCTATTCCTGTAGCTGAAATATCTTCAGCCTTTACCAAGACCATAGGATTGGATACGTCGAGAATAGACGCTTCGATCTTACCGAAATCCGGGATATCCAGAATATCTGTAACATTACCGGTTGGTAAAAGTTTTCCTGTTTTTGCACCAGCCGGATTTAAAAATTTTACTTTCAGCTCGGCAGCAGTTCCGTCAACACCGGCAATCTGGCAGTCTCCGTCTTCTGCGAAAGTTCCGTTTTCACAAGGAACAGTTACGTCAATATATTTATCTGTATTGCGGTTTAAAAGATGTACAGCCGTGATTGGTTCTACTGCTTTTACAAGACCTGCTTCTACGGCAAAAGGACCAACTGCCGCTGTCATATTTCCGCAGTTTGATTTGTAGTCTACCTGTTCTTTTCCTACGATAACCTGTCCTACCAGATATTCTACATCAATCCCCGGCTCTTCACTTTTCCATACAACAACGATCTTATTATTGGAAGAAACTGTTCCACCCATACCGTCAATCTGTTTCGGATCCGGGCTTCCCATAACCTGAAGAAAAATGGAATCCCACTCTGCTCTGTCTGCCGGAAGGTCTTCTTTCAGGAACATGCAGCCTTTACTTGTGCCGCCTCTCATAAATACTATTTTAAATTTTCTCATTATTCTACTCCTTGATTTGTTCTATAAAACTTGATTTTTAAATAAGCCTGGTTATTCATGTCAAGCGGATAAAATCATCACTTGCCTGACTCGGTTAAAATTTGTAATTATTCCAGTTATACGACTGAAAATACCACACTTGCGATCAGAAGTACGATTGCGCCTCCGATACGTGAGGAAATCTGTGCAAAGCAGATTAAATCCATTCTTTTGGCTGCACCAAGAACCGCCAGGTCTCCGGCACCACCCATGTTTGTCATGCAAAGTCCTGCTGTTACTGCACTTTCTACCGGATAGAATCCTACGAGCCATCCCATTAAGGCTGCTCCTACCAGAGAGCCAAGTACAACTAAAATTACGATAAACAGGTTTGTAGGGTTTAATACGGAAAGCATCTGGTCTACATCCATGAATACGATTCCACAGCCAACCATCTGTACCCAGACAAGTTTACTGCTGCAGAATTGCTGACATTTTTTTGCACCCTGTTTCAGATGATCCGGAATCAGGTTAAAGATGTTTGCGATGGCTGTAAAAACGATCAGATAAGCAAAGCTTGGAATTTTTACACCGAAAATACTTGGAAGAATTTTACTGGACATCAGACTTCCCAGTACGAAAAATCCTGCTGTAAGAAAGATTCCTGCTGCGATATCATCTACAGAAACATCGGTAATTCAATATTATAGATTTTGATGTGCTTTACCTTCTCCATATGTAACCCCTCATACTTCGATATCCAACATCTTTGCCGGATTGTACTTTGTCATAGTGTCAATTTCTTCTTTTGTAAATCCCTGGTCATAGAGATAATCTATGTATTCGACGATAGACTCATACCAGTATGGATTCTGCGTCTGTCCGCTGTCTGTAGATACGATAAAATGTTCACATCCGATCTGGCGCATGGTTTCTGCGTTCTCCGGAAGATTTTTCTTATATACACCACCGCCGATTGGCTGTGCGTATTCCATTTCCAGAAGTACATTATAATCTTTGACAATCTGAATTCTTTCTTCCAGTGTCATTCCTACGATATGAAATTCAGGATGTGTGATCACAATCTTTTCTACTCCTGCATCTCTGGCTGCTTCTGCGACCACACGACATTCATAAGAAGAAATATGTCCGGTTGCCAGTACTGCATTATGATCTTTTACCAGTTCAAAAACACTTTTGACTTCATCAGTTGCCTTTCCGTCTTTTAATACTTCTACACCGCCATTCTTGCCGCTTTTAGAGAAGTGATTAGAGGATGTGTTGGTTGGCAGCCAGACGATTTTGGCTCCAAGTTTCAGAGCTGCTTCTGCTGCATAAGGATTTATACCTCCTACTGAGCGATTCAATGCAATAGCGCCAAACATTTCCAGATCTGAATCAGGGTATTTCTCTTTTCTGATCTGGTTGACCAGAGTTGCTCTGTCCATAGTAGGCACCATGTGAGATTTGATTACAAGTGCTCTTGCTCCGAGTCTGACACCAGCTTCCATCAGTTCAATATCGTTCATTTTTCTCTGTCTTATATCCGGTGCAGAATGGATATGCAGATCAATGATTCCTTTTGTCCATTCACTGTTCATATGGTTCTCCTTATTTTTGATGGTTTCGTAATTATAATATGGTTTTATAATTACTTTTGTTTTTTAGTATGTGTATCACATTTGTTTTGTAAAGCAACTTTTGTTTTTTGATGAGTTTATTATATCATAAACACATATGTTATTCAATTCAACATATGTTAGAATGTCATTCTTTTTTTTATGGACTTTTCACAAAAAATTATGATTAGTTAAAATAAAAAAACACTTTCTGACAGTTTTTGTCTAAAAAGTGTTTTTCTAATTGATTCGGTTAAATATTTTCCATCAGATGAAGTGCTGTGTCACTGTCTATGATCAGTTCATTAAAAAGACTCTGTTCCAGCGCTCTGGAGATGCATTCTGCCTTATGTCTTCCATTTGCGATTACAATTCTGTGCGGAACATTCATAATGTCTTCGAATGATGCCCCCATGCGTTTCTGATTTAATTCAATATCAGCTAATGTTCCGGATCTGTTCAGGACATATCCATATAAACTGCCAATGCAGTCTTTTTCTGCTATTTTATCCGTACCTGTAAGATATTCCTTAAATATCGGATTTGCAAGAGGAAGGCTGGATCTGCTTCCGATTCCACTGAGTATCACATCCATCTGCTTCATCTGCTTCATTGTTTCTCTGATTGTTGGTTCCTCATATAATATGGAAAGAATTTTCTGATTTCGGATATATATAGGGGCATCCAGGTAATAGTAATTGCCATTATAAACAGACGCTACTGTTCTTACGAGTTCACGTGAGTCAACTGCCGGGTTACTGCTTTTCATATATCCTGTAAGCTGTACGGCAGTTACAGGATTATGGACGGCTGAGACAAGCTGGCTTACTGCACTGTATACAGTTTTTCCCCATGTAATGCCTATGACAGTTTCTGGTTTCAAAAGTTTTTGCAGATAAGTTGCGCCTGCTTTTCCAAGCTGAAGTACACCATCTATATAGGCAGAATATCGGGTATTTACTACGATTGCCTTCCTGAGTGTAGGGTAATGTTTTTTTAATTCGTTTTCAAGAATAGTGTCTCGTTCATTCGAATGATTGACCTTAATCTCTACTATTTGTTCTGTCCGGGCATCCTGAAGAAGCTTTGCCACCCGGAAACGATTTGTTTCAAAATGCTTTGCAATCTCAGACTGTGTTTTACCCTGATTATAGTAAAGTTCAGCCATTTCAGCCAGCATATCATAACGCTCTTTTTCTGTTAAATGATCTATGTCCATTGTCTGCGCACCTCATTTTGTTATTAATCGAATCAGGCAAGTCCCTCTGCTTCACCTACGAAAAATAATAAGCAGTGGGGAATTGAAAAAGTTTATTATATTCACCAATATTGTAACTGAATCTGAAATGCATAGCAATATAAAATTATATGAGAATCGCGCAATTCGGATATATCAAGTCAGGGGCAAAAGCTCAAAAAGTTAAAAAGAAGCTGCCGCTTTGCAAAATATTTTGCTAAAGAGGCAACTCCATTACGCAATATGAGTTTCTGTTTTATTTACTTATTTTCTATTTCTGTTATAGTTGATCAGGCAACCTGCTTTTACAATCTTCTTTTCATCATCTGTCATATCTGCGATATACAGAGAGAGCTCTTTTGTTTCTTTGCCGATCACGTATGCTTTGATATCTTTCATATCTCCGTCAAGTGCTGCTTTGATTCCCGGAATATAGATGTAATCTCCAACTTCAAATTCCGGTTCACCTTTCATCTGGAATGGAAGCATACCCCAGTTCATAACATTTGAACGATAACGTTTGGTTGCATATTCTTTTGTGATATTTGCCAGACCACCGATTACTCTCTGACAGCTTGCAGCCTGTTCTCTTGCAGAACCATCGCCTGGTTTTACTGCATAGATCATGCTTCCGATTTCTGTTTCTTCTGCTTTTACATCAGCCTGTCCCGGCAGTTTTGTAATCTGTTCGAATACTTCTTTTAATGCTGGTTCAGCTTCAAATACATTTTCATTTGCAACTCTTGCTTTTTCAAGTTTGTCAACTTCTTTGGAACGTCCTACATATTCCGGATCACGTCTGGAAAGTGTAAACTCAGCAAGTCCTAACGGGTTAGAACGGAAGGAAGAAGTTTCACCGGATGGGATCAGTTCATCTGTAGTTGTTACAGGGTCAAGAATCTTAGAGCATACTTTCAGAAGAATGTTATCTGTAAGTGGGCTCATTTCCGGCCAGTCTTTAATATTTGGTCCATAAACAAGGGATTTGTTCTCATCACCTTTTTCATAACCATAATATACTCTCTTATCATATACAGTCTTGTCAAAGCTGTATTCCGGTACATCTCCCCAGCAGTCGAGTGTTTCTGCTGATGTGAGGATACCACCGTTAGCTGCTGTTGCTGCGATAGAGCGTGCGTCCATAAGTGCAACTGCTGCCATCTGTCCGTTACCCGGCTTGCTTCCTTCTCTGTTCGGGAAGTTTCTGGTTGTATGACGGATACTTAATCCATCGTTGCATGGAGTATCTCCAGCACCGAAGCATGGTCCACAGAATGCTGTACGGATAACTGCACCAGCTTCCATAAGGTCTGCAATATAACCCTGTTTTGTAAGGTTGATAAATACCGGCTGAGAAGACGGATATACGGCAAGACTGAATTCGTTGTTTCCTGTATCTTTGCCTTTTAATGCATGTGCTGCCTCTACTACATTTGTATAGTTACCGCCGGCACATCCTGCGATGATTGCCTGCTGTACCTGTAATCCCTTGTCAGTAATCTTGTCTACCAGATGATACTGAACTTTGCCCTGAGAAACTTTCAGTGCTTCCTGCTCTACTTCGTGAAGAATGTCTTTCAGGTTTGCATTGAGTTCATCAATCTCATAAGCATTGCTTGGATGGAATGGAAGTGCGATCATTGGTTTTACAGTGCTTAAATCTACATAAACCACACCATCGTAATAAGCAACATCAGCAGGATTGAGCTCTTTGTATGCATCTCCTCTGCCATGGATGTTCAGGAATTCCTTTGTATCTTCATCTGTTCTCCAGATAGAGGAAAGACAGGTAGTTTCTGTTGTCATAACATCGATCCCGTTTCGGAAATCTGTTGTCATAGAAGATACGCCAGGTCCGACAAATTCCATTACTTTGTTCTTAACATAACCGTTTTTGAATACTGCACCAATGATTGCAAGTGCGATATCCTGCGGTCCAACCCATGGATTTGGTTTTCCGTCAAGATAAATTGCGATAACTTCCGGACAAGCAACATCGTATGTATCGCAAAGGAGCTGTTTTACAAGCTCACCGCCGCCTTCACCGATTGCCATAGTTCCAAGTGCTCCGTAACGGGTATGAGAGTCAGAACCAAGGATCATTTTTCCGCAGCCAGCGAACATTTCTCTCATGAACTGATGGATAACTGCGATGTGTGGTGGTACATAGATTCCGCCGTATTTCTTTGCTGCGGAAAGTCCAAACATATGGTCATCTTCATTGATTGTTCCGCCTACTGCACAGAGAGAGTTATGGCAGTTTGTAAGTACATATGGGATTGGGAACTTTTCCATTCCGGAAGCTTTGGCTGTCTGGACGATACCTACGAATGTGATATCGTGAGAAGCCATTGCATCGAATTTCAACTTCAGGTTTTCCATGTTTCCGGAAGTGTTATGAGCATTCATGATTCCGTATGCGATGGTTCCTTTTCTTGCTTCTTCCTTTGATACTTTTTTGCCAGTCATTGCTTCAGCTTTTGCTGCTTCTGCTTCAGGTACGATCGTTGTTCCATTTACAAGATAAGCACCTGTGTCATATAACTTTACCATAGTGTTTTCTCCTTTTCTTTTTTATATTTTCAGATATTTAGTTATCAAATCTCAGCTGCCTTTTATATGGCAGATGTATCGTTGCTTTACATTTTTTATTGTAATTGGTTAATGAGATTTTTTCCAATTGCCTAAGAGAATGGCATTATAACTAATTTGTATCATAATAAACAATGGTTATGTTACTCACGTTTCAGGCATATCGGCTTATATCGTTTCTTCATTTCCTGAACCATCAGGTTACGGTCGCAATCTTCTATAAATACATCATAACAGTCCTGTATACTTCCGAAAGTGACAGTTTTCTCCAGATTCAGGATGGCTTTTAAGTTTTCCAGCATATGCTCTCTCGTAGCATCTTTGTGATATATTTTAATATGTGCATATCCTTCATAATTTCTGGAATCAGCTTTTGTAATCCGGTATTCGGCAGCCCATGGCTGGATGCGGAGTAATTCATACAGACTATTAATTTTTTCTTTCGGCTCGATCAGGAAGAAATAAATTACATTATCGTAAACCGGCTTTTTGGTATGTACATAATTTCTGTACGGAGAGCGCCTCTTGGAGTCAAAAATTCCCCTTTGGGCATCATTGTCCAGAATATCATAATAAATGACTACGGTATCATCCACTACAGAGTTTATGAAAAAATGTATATTCTGCTGTGTCAGAAAATCTGCCATGCGTTCTGCCTGTGATTCAGACATCTGATATTTCATAAGATAAGAATTCTCTTTCATATCATAGAGAACAGCTCCATCCATGGCGATAACAGGATATTTCAGCTTTACTCCCTGCATGACTTCCATCATGGAAGCCGGAGTACGAATGGTTGAAACAGTGAAATGTGCACCCTGTTCAATCATCTGATTTAATTCGATCCTGGAATAGGGGGACAGCTGATACTGGCTGTCAATCAGAGTATCATCAATTCCGGATACAAATAAAATGTCATTGTTTTTCTTTCTCGGTAAGTGTGTGCTGTTGACAATAAATGCCAGTCCTACACCGATCAGAGTGTCCATTACCCTGTTAAAGACAAATAGAATCGGATTTTCATCTGCAATGTGCATAACTACAATGCTGAGAAAAACAACACAGGAAAAATATGCCGCATCTGTGCATTTCAGTACAACGGTTGAATACAATACTACTCCTGTTACAAGTGAGATAAGCAGATATCCGGGAAGAGTATCGTGCAGCTGCCCTTGCAGGAGATATACCTGGATCAGAATGACCAGAAGTCCCCAGAATGCGCCAATAAAGGTTCCTGTTACTCTTTTTTTTGCTGTTTTGGCAGTGCTTTCATAATAGGGCTGAATACATTGGAGAACTGCTAATGCCGAGTAAAAAGGAATTCCTCTTCTGCCTCTTGCGATATACACCAGAAAACAAAGTGCTACGGCAATGGATGAGCGTAGGATTCTCTGTCCCGGTCTGGGAAAGTTAATTTTTCTTTTCTTCATGTCCGAACTCCTCATTGAGCTGTTCCAGCTTCCATAAAAAAATCGCCGCTGCGAGAATGTCTGCCGAACCTCCTGGACTGATGTTTCGCCAGATGCATTCCTGATTCATTTCTATAAGTTGTTTCATTCCTGAGGCTGTAAATGCCCCGCCTCTCTTAAGACTCCTCAGGGCTTTGTGTTTAAGCCATTTCAGGTCACTGTAGGAGCTTCTTGCAAGTACATTCGTATCATTTAATTTTGTAATTGTGCAGAGAAGCGTGTTGATATTTGATTTGTTTAAATCATAGCCATGTATTCTGCTGTAGCTGAGATTAGGATATGCAGTAAGGGCAAGTACAGGGAAACCAAGCTGTGCCTGACCGCGGATCCCGCGTTCCCCATATTTGCGATAAAGCTTTTCGCCGTAGGTATCAGGCTCTTTTTTTTCCATTCGGTGGAATTCTCTTTCCAGTACTTCTTTTGTCATCTCACTGGTAAACTGAAGAATTCTTGAGATTGGAAAATATCCATATTCTGCGTACATTTTTCCTGCACTGGCACTTAAGATTCCCATGGTAAAAATTGCACCTTTGTGTGTGTTGACTCCATCAGTTGCGCGAAACATGGCTTTTTCGGCACAGATACCTGTTTTCCGAATGGCGCGAAACAGATCTGACGGACTTTGATTCCATTCCAGACCAGTGAAAAACATCTGTTTCAGGTATGGGGTAATGGCAGATGCACTTTTCTCAAATAACTGGCAGTCCATGTCTGTGTGGGCTCCTGTATCATACTGATCTACAAGACCGGGTTTCGGGGTGGTATAGACTTCTTCGAGAAGAGCATTCTGGATACTGGTTTCGATGTGATTTAGCAGGGAAATCTGTGCACTTTCCTGAGTTTTTCCGTACATTTTTCTGTTCCTCCTTTTCGATTTACGGCTATATTTTTATAATGCCGGGTCCAGAAGTATTTCCGGCCCGGCATCGTTTTCTTTTTATGGATGTATCATGTGAATTTATTATGCCTGTTCTACATAATCATCAATTGTCTCAAATAATTCTTTTTCTTTGCGCTTCTCTTCTTTCTCGTTATGGAATTCTGCTCCCGGAACTCTTCGCATATTCATAATGTAACTTCCAAAGATATTTGCTGTTGCATAATTTAATGTTGCTGCCATGGTGAAAATCCTCCTCTTTCTTTTCATGGAACTCGATGATTTGTTTTTGTATCTGCTTTACTCAGATCTGTTTTCTGTTACTTTTCATTGTCTGGCTTTCGCCTTTTTGATCAGATATCTTTTTGATGATTTAAGTGTAACATCTGCCAAATCAAAAATCTAATTCTCAAAAGCTATGTTCCTATGCCAAAAGGCTATAAGTTACCATAAACCAAGAGCCCTGCGGCTGGCATTTTATCGCAGGGCTCTGTACTTATAGGAGAAATTATGTATTTATTAAAGGAGTTTTTGGAGTATCTGAATAAATTGTTAGTCTGTTTTCTTAGAATTCGTATGGTTTTACCTGACGTACAACATCCATAATTGTGCCGTCACGGCTTTCAATGATACCTACGATTCTGTCGCCGAATTGTACCGGCTCCGGTTCTCCGGCGATGGCATATGCCATATCACGAAGTTCTTCAATCGTGCGGAATGGAATTCCTTTTACATCTTTCATGATATCGATCAGATCCTGTCTTGCAGGATTGATAGCTACACCGTAATCTGTAACTACTACGTCTACGGATTCACCAGGAGTTGTTACTGTAGTTACATTTGTACAGATTGCAGGGATACGCCCCTGAAGAAGCGGTGAGATAACAATAGTACATTTCGCACCTGCTGCAGCATCCGGATGACCACCCTGGGCACCTGTGATCACACCGTCAGAACCTACAACTACGTTTACATTAAAGTTTACGTCTACTTCGAGAGCACCAAGAATTACAAAATCCAGTTTGTTGACAAATGCGCCCTTGTTAAATGGGTTGGCATAAGCACCGGCACTGATTCTGTGATGATTTGGTCTCTTAACGGATTCAACTGCGGAAGTATCGAAATCCTGTGTATCAAGAAGGCATCCTACCAGACCTTCATCAAGAAGGTCACACATACCTTTTGACATACCGCCGACTGCAAATCCCATCTTGATTCCGCGTTCTTTCATGATTTTTCCAAGGGAAGCTGCGGAAGCAATGGAAGCACCACCTACACCGGTCTGATAAGAGAATCCGTCCTTAAAATATGGTGTATTTACTACAAACTGTGTACAGTAATCTGCCATCATCAGTTTACGTACATCTGTGGTAGGCTTGGCTGCACCTGTAGCGATTTTCTCCGGAATACCGATCTGATCTACGACACATACATAGTCAACTTTTGTCATATTGATATCTGCCGGATAGTTCGGGAACGGTACCAGGCAGTCTGTAACGGCAACTACTTTATTTGCATGATTTCCGTCAACAAATGAGTAGGAAAGTACACCGCAGTCACTCTTACCGCCGATACCTTTGCAGTTACCGTAATCATCGCAGGTAGGAGCTCCGATAAAGGAAATATCAATGACAGTTTCACCTGTCTGGATCGCACGGATACGTCCGCCGTGGGAACGCATAATAGCAAGTCCTTTTAATTTACCTTCGGAAATTGCCTGTCCGATCTTTCCGCGGACACCAGATGACTGAATGTTTGTAATTGTTCCATCTTCGATCATTGGAACCAGTGCATCATGGGCTTTTCCAAGAGAGCTGGCACAGATAGTTACATCTTTGATTCCCATTTTGTGTACTTCTTCCATAACCATGTTTACAACCAGATCACCGTCACGGAAATGATGATGGAAACCTAAAGTCATACCATCATGGGCACCACATTTTACCAGTGCTTCATGAATGGAACTTACCATTTTGCTGGTGTCATGGTTCATGACAACCTTAGTGATAGGTCCCTGTTTTTTGAATTCTGTATTATCTTTATAATAGATTCCCTGGAAAACTTCTTTGCCTGTTTTGTCCAGGATTTCCTGTGGAATTTCACGTCCTACTTTATTTAACATTTTACAGATCCCCCTCATACACGCCAGATGCTTTTGCAAGTTCAATGGTTCTCTTTGCGCCGTCATAGAAAGCGATATCGATCATCTTGCCATCTACAGTAAATACACCGATACCTTTGGCTTTCTTGTCATCAATCTCTCTGACTACTTTTTCGGCAAAGATGATATCTTTCTGCTTTGGTGTAAAGATTTCATGGACAACGGAAATCTGTCTTGGATTGATGATAGATTTGCCGTCAAAGCCCATCAGATGAATAGTTTCTACATCCTGCTTAAAGCCTTCCATATTGTCAAGGTCAGTGTATACAGTATCAAAACACTGTACGCCTGCTGCTCTTGCTGCGATGACCATGTTCTGTCTGGCACCCATCAGCTCCAGACCTGTTCCTGTGATATGTGTCTGAAGATCTTTTGTGTAATCACCGCCTGAAAGTGCGATACCAAATAATCTTTCAGATGCTTCGCAGATATCTAATGCTCTCATGACACCTCTGGCTGATTCGATAGCTGCCATGATTAGAGTTCTTCCCTCAGGGATACCAAATTCTTTCTCTGCCTGGATTACTTCTTTCTCTACCAGGTAAACATCTTTGGCGCTTTCTGTTTTAGGGATTCGGATGGAATCACATCCTCCGGCTACGGCACAGCGGATATCTTCTTTCCAGTATGGAGAATCCAGACCGTTGATACGGACAACTCGTTCTACACCTCTGTAGTCGATTTCCTGTAATGCGTGATACAGGGAAAAACGGGCGACATCTTTTTCCTTTTCTGCTACGGCATCTTCTAAGTCCAGCATAATGGAATCTGGTTTGTAGATATATGGATCTTTGATAAGTCCTGGTTTCTGACAGTTTAAGAACATCATGGTTCTTCTTAATCTTTTTTTGTTTGGATTCATGATCTGATTGCACCTCCCCATGGAAGATTTTCTTTCTGTTCTGCTGCACGGAATACTGCTCCTTCAACTCTTGCTTTGATGGTACAGTCGAGGGCTCCCTTGTCAACTACACTGATCTTTACGTCAGAGACACCAAGATTTTTAAGAGTCTGAAGCACTGTTTTGCGGATGCTGTGTCCATACTGATGGATCACTGCACTGTTTAATTCAAATTCAATTCCCTGACCTTCGTTCGGTTCTACGGTTACCATTGCGTCGCTGGATTCCAGTGTTCCGGCAACTGCGCTTTTCTTAATTTCCACCGTTAATTTCCTCCTTTTTGAATGAGTGACTTTATAAATAACTGCTCAGTAAATGCTATCTTGTAAGTAATGTACAGGATGTAATTTCTTTGAGATAAATTCCTGAACTGTTATGCTTTCTGATTTTATTGTAGCGAATGAAATGGGATTTGTATAATGGTATAAAAGAATGTCGTTATAACCTTTTTTTATCTGTGGAAGATAATTTTGATGTATGAAGGTGAAAAAAGGAAAACGGAGCAAAGTTTTCACCCTGCTCCGTCACTATTATTATTTAATGAAACTGTATACACCGATAAATGAAAAGACTGCAAGAATCGCAAGTGCGATAAAAGATACTGCAAAGAGTTCTACGAACATTTTATTTTGCGGAAATCTTTCCTCTGCGTTCTCCTGCTGGGAAACACCTGCCATGATCAGAGCACCTGTGGTAGATACTGGAGTAAATCCGGCAACTGTACCTCCAACTACGATTACTGCCACAAGCTCTGCCGCGCTGACACCAAGACCTGCACTCAGACCACTGGCTGTCGGAATCAGAGTCGGGAACACAACACCAAGACCGGAACTGAAGAATGACATCAGACCAGAGGTGATAGCCATGATCATTGCTGCGGTACGTTTTCCCATAACCGGCTCCAAAGCAGATACCATAATATCAATTCCACCGGAAATAGAAATAATATTCATAAGAATTCCAACACCAAGAACCATAAGAATTACATTCCATGGCACTGCTGCAATTGCTTTTTTTTCATTTCCGCATCCTGAAACCAATAGTACACTTCCGATCAGGAAACCGGTCAGACCGACATTCCATGAGAAGAAAAGCGCACCAACTGCAAGTACAACGAGTCCTGCCAGAGACAGCCACTGCTGAAGATTAAAAGCCGGAAGCTTTTCCTGCACACTGTCTTTGACAGAAGGATCAATCTGCCATCCTTTATAATAAATATATACAACAACTGCAGTTACCAGTGCAGTGATGGTAATAGCTGCCATGATAGGTAATGTATTTCCGGTTAGTCCCTGCTCTTCCATCAATTCCCGGACGACTGCAGATTCAGGAGTCAATGGACTCATACGCCCGGACATAACTCCCAGATCCCCGATGATAGCTGTCATAATTGGGTTTACACCTGCGGAAACGGCTACCGGAATAGCGATAACAGGTACGATTGCCAGGGAAGGAATTGCGCCAGGTCCCACTGCGCAGATGGCAAAACCAAGAACGTACATAACAAACGGAACCAGATGTTTTTTCTTTCCTACAAGGCGCACGAGCTTGTTAGCAAGAAGTTCAAGTGTGCCATTTCCATTAATGATGGCAAACAGGTAAGTAATTCCGACCATCTGAATAAACAACGAGGAGCTGAATCCTGCCATGATATCTTTAATACTGAGATTATATGCAATTCCAAGAATCATGGAAAAGCCAATACAGATGATTCCTACGTTACAGTTGCGGACAAAACCGATCACGATAGCGGCAAGAAGTAAAATTAAAGAAATAAGACCTAAATTCATATGTATGTTCCTTTCCTATTTAAAAGTAATGCATACAGGACTTTCGGTTGGAATGATCCTGCCTGTATATTCCATGAGACCTTTATCGGAATCAAGTTTCATTTCTATAATTGTATCGCTGTCTTCGTTTGCCATATAAAATTTGCTGTAATCTTTATTGAAAGTAATAAAACGAGGAGTTAATCCAAGGGCCGGGTAATAACCAAGTTCTTTCATATAACCGGTCTGCTGATCAATACGGTATACAACGATAGATTCATGAATTCTGTTAGAACCGATCAGGATTGTTCCATCTTTATTTAACAAAGATGCACTTGCCTGTCCTTCTCCGGTGTATGTATCCGGAAGAGACGGAAGATTCTGTCTTGCCTGAAGTCTGCCTGTTTTTTCATCAAATTCGAGGAAAGTCATCTTGTTTCCTTTTTCATTGATCAGATAAACATATCGATTGTTCGGATGAATAGATACATGTCTTGGTTCATCGTATTCTCTGGAATAATAGGTATCTGTCGGTGTCAGTGAGCCATCTGAAGGATTAAAACGAAATACTTTTACCATTCCATATCCCTGAAGTCTTGCCTGAGTTACTACGAAAAGGTATTCTTTTTTCTGATCCCAGATACACTGGTGAGCAAAAGAAATTGCACCTTCTTTTTTTCCTTCCATACAGACTTTTGTCACGATTTCTCCTAATGTTCCATCGGCATTTCTTTTGATTACATAAACAGCACCGCCCTGCAATGCGGCTACCACCATGTATTGATTTGTGCGGTCCGGAGTGATAAAGACAGGATTTTTTCCACCTATATCAATGGTATTTAAGGCTTCCAGTCTTCCATCTTCAAGGATACGGTAACTGCTTACTTTAGTGAAGTCTCCATGTACGGAATAAAGATATTTTTCTTCCAGATCCATTGCCTGGTAGGATGGATTCTCTTCTGTTTTCAGACACTGGATTTCTGTCCATTCTCCTGTGGATTCGGAGATTTCATACACTTTTAATCCCTTTCCTCTTGCATTTCGTTCCTTTGTGGAACGGCAGCCTACGTATGCATAGCTCATAATTCGTTTCCTCCTGTTTGTTTTTTTAGATGCTTACACATTTGATTGTTGCGTTTCTTTTGCTTTAGGCATTGTTTTGTGTATTTTGCTTTCGCTCATCTCATTTTTATAGTTTTATTATAAAAAGTGACGATGTAAAAAGGAAATTCAGAAATAAGCTGAGCAGGTCATTCCATTATGGAATGGCTTTATGGTAAAGAATACATGATAGATACGATAATTGAATTGAGGAAAAATCCACTTCCTTGATTTGCGTAAAATAAATGGTATAATCATATTGTTATAAATACTTAGGAGGACTTTCTTATGAAGAGAAAAAACAAATTATTGTCCCTGTTTTTATCCCTGTTTCTTTTAGTATTTACGTTAGTTCCTCAGTCAGCTCTGACAGTAAATGCAGAAACAGACGGAGAAATGGCAGTCCATTTTCTGGATGTCGGGCAGGGAAATGCTATTCTGGTACAGTCCGGAGGACAAAATCTGCTATATGACGGTGGTGATCAGAACCATGCAGATGAGGTTGTGTCCTACTTGCAGCAGCAAAATGTACAGACGATTGATTATATGATCTCGTCTCATTATGATGAGGATCATCTGGGGGGTCTTGTCCCATGCTTAAATACTTTCGAGGTAAGTAATGTCTTAGGACCGGATTATGTACATACTTCTAATTTATTTAACACATTTATGAATACTGCTACTGCAAATGCGATTATTGTACAGTATCCGTCTGTAGGTGATACATTTGATTTTGGTACCGGAAGTTTTACTGTTCTTGCGCCAAGCGGTATCAGCCAGAACAGCAATGATAACTCTCTTGTAATTAAACTGGAAAATGGCTCAAACAGTTTTATTTTTACCGGAGATGCGGAAGAAACCAGTGAGCAGGATATGATCACTACAGGAATGAACCTTGACTGTGATGTGCTTTCTATCGGACATCATGGCTCTGCAAGTTCAACTACATGGGATTTCCTTGAGGCAGCCTCTCCATCTTATGCGGTAATAAGCTGTGGTGTAAATAATCAGTACAATCATCCATCAGCAGAAACAATGGGACGTTTATCTGATATGGAAATTCCGGTATTTCGCACAGATAAACAGGGAACAATCATTGCTGTGTCTGATGGAATAACGATTAACTGGTCGCAGAATCCATGTAATGATTATTCTTCCGGGGATTCATCTGGTGATACATCATCTGACGGATCATCATATCAGGAAGAAACGACTGTTTCTGAACCAAATTCTGTGCAGGAAGATTCTTCAGCGGCAACAGGTGCAATGGTATGGATACCTGCAACCGGAGAAAAATACCATAGTATCCCGAATTGTGGAAGAATGAATCCTGATACTGCCAGACAGGTTACCCAGTCAGAAGCTGAAGCTATGGGATATGGTCCGTGTAGTAAATGCTATTAAGTAAAAAATTGACAGATTGATTTGGCGAAAAAGGTGAACCTCACATGATTTTACGTGTAAAGTTCACCTTTTCTCATATTTTTTTATACATTGGTCTGATATAATTCTTCGACAAGAGAAATAAAATCCATAATATCCGGACTCTGAAAACACCTGTCTGAGAACATCATCCATACATTTCTTGCAACAGGAGCGCCGCTGCTGTCATATACGGGAATCCTTCTGGATTTTTCTTCATCTATTTTCCAGTCTGTGCCGAATACGAAAGTAACTCCCAGGCCATTATCTACCATTTCAATGGCAATATCAGCATAGGGAACTTTATGACTCTCATGTGGCAGATTTCCAAACTGATTCTTCCACCATTGATTTACTGTAAGCTTTACAACCGGATTAAAATAAGATTCAATCAGAGGAAGATGTACAATATCCTCCATGGTTACATCTTTTGGGGCGATAATATACATTTCCTCTTCAAACAGCCGTATCTTCTCTCCCATGTATGGAAAATCTCCACAGATAATTCCAATATCGATACTTCCATCCATCAATTTGTGCATGATCGTATCACTGGAATCAGAAACCGTTTTAATCTGAATTTTATTATAACGTGTCATATATTCTTTAAAAAGCTGTGACATATGCAGTCTGGCAAAAGCATTAGGAACTCCAATCTTTACGAGTTCTTTCGTAGTATGATTTTCTGAAAAATGAGTATCGATCTCTTTTAAAAAGTCCAACATAATGCTTGCTTTTTTCACCAGATACTGTCCTTCTTCTGTGAAAGTAACTCCCTGACTGCTCCGACGGACTACTTCTATATTCCACTCATCTTCTATAGCCTTTACACGTTTGGTTAAAGACGGCTGTGTCATATAAAGTGCCTCTGCGGCTTTGGTTATGCTTCGTTTCTCATATAATGTGACCAGAATCCTCCAGTCAATGTCCTTCATAATCTTTTACATCCTTTTCTATATAGGTGATAAAATCCTCCAGTGTTCTGGAGATTCGTTTATTTTTGGAATAAAGAAACCATGTATTTCTGGTTACAGGAGAACCATCTTTGTTTTTTAGCGGAGTCAGGCACAGATCATATTGATTCTCAAAATTCTCGGGCAGGAAACAGACAGTGTAGCCGATTCCTCTGGCAATAAGCTGCCATGCCACATCAATATATCCGACTACCATACCTGCCGGAAATTCTGTTCCATACCAGTTCTCCCACCATTTTTCCAGAAGCTCTTTGGTCCGGTCATTTGTTTTGTAGCCGATACGCTGCATAGATGGCAGAGCCTCCATATCCACAGGTTCTCTGGTTACAAGATAAGCTTCGTTTTTTCCAAGTAGCGTTTTATTTACAGCACCTTCGTAATCTCCCCGGATAAAAGCTACATCAATACTGCCTTCCAGCATTTTTCGGAATAATACATTACTCTGATCGTTAACAACTGAAAAATTTACGTTTGGGTGGCTTGCTCTGTACTTCAATAGCAGATCTGTAAGTGTGTATTTGCTATATGTATAGGAAGATCCTACCAGGATTTCCGCCTCTGTTGTTTCTTTGAATTCCTTTAATTTTTCCTGTGTGTTTTTTAAAAACTTCAGGTATTTCTCTGCCTGCTGTGCAAGAAATTCGCCCTCTGGTGTAAACTCGAGGCCCTTAGGCGTACGATTTACAATAGTGACCTGAAACTCTGTTTCCATGTGCTGAAGCCGTTTGGTAAGAGATGGCTGAGTAATGTACAGCAGATTTGCAACCTTTGTCATATTTGGATTTTTGTATAATTCATGCAGAATTTCCCAATCTGTATCTTTCATGGCTTACTCCCCCGTACTTTTTATTATCATTTGTAACTGTTTTGTATCCTTACAGTTACGATTGCTTTGTAATTGGCTTTATATTTTAGCAATTACATCTGACTTTTACTTTAACACATTTTGAAAGAGATTGAAACATATTTTGCAAAAGCAGTCCCGGATAAACGTGAACAGACAGGGCATTTCTGCCCTGCCGTTCTGAAAATTTATTTAATTTTACGCTGTACCGGTATAAGCGAAGAATTGGTAAGGTTGCGCGGAGGCCTTAATGGAATACATGTATAGCCGGAACAGTCAAAATTAACAAGTTAGAAATCAACCACGGATTTTTCGGATTGTTTCGATAAGATAATCGGTAAATTCTGCGGCACTTGCATCCTTTGTTTCTGTGGTAACGACAAGTTTTTTCTCAGTTACGGTACAGATTTCCAGTGCACTGTCAAGAAGTTCGTTTCTGTCTGCATAACCGATATGAATCAACATCTGACCGATGGCGCGAATCAGACTGCATGGATTTGCATAATCGCCTCTGCCATGGCTCATCAGATACGGAGCTGTTCCATGGATTGCTTCAAATAAAGCATATTTATTTCCGATATTTGAGGAACAAGCACTTCCCAGACCACCTGAATGCTCAGCCGCCACATCCGTTACAATATCGCCATAAAGGTTCGGGAGAACAACAACTTCCATTCCTTTGTTAAATTCAGGATCAAGCATCTTTGCACACATAGCATCTACCAGACGTTCCTGAATTTCGATTTCCGGATATTCCTCTCCGACCTTGCGAACCGCTTTGATGAAGTTTCCGTCTACCAGCTTTACGATATTGGCTTTTGTTACGATAGTAACATTTTTCTTGCCATTCTTTCTTGCAAAATCAAAGGCTGCTCTTGCGATTCGTTCGCTACCCTGTTTTGTCTGGACTTTGAAGTCTACAGCAAGGTCTTCGTCTACCTGAATTCCTTTGTCACCCCAAATATATTCACCTTCGATATTCTCGCGGAAGAATGTCCAGTCAATATTTTTGTCTGGGATTTTAATCGGACGTACAGCTGCAAAAAGCTCTAATTCACGTCTTAAAAGACTGTTTGCGCTGACAAGATTTGGAAGTCCGTCTCCTGCTCTTGGTGTAACCATCGGACCTTTTACAAGGACATCACATGCCTTGATTTCAGGGATAATGTCTTTGGGAAGACTTTCCATTTTTGCTACGCGGTTTTCAATTGTCATTCCTTCAATCTGACGAAGCTCAATCTTACCCTGATTGATTTCTTCTCCGACAAGTTCATTAAGGACACGAAGAGCCTGTTTCATAAGGATTGGTCCAACACCGTCTCCAGGAAGAATACCAACTATGATTTTTTCTTTATTGGAAAAATCTGTTACTTCCTGTGAAGCTTTCATCCGATCAATTCGTGCTGATTCATTTTCAATAAGTGTCCCAAATTTCTCCTGGGCTGTTTTAATATCGTCTTTATTAATTCCGCTCATATTTTTTACTCCTGTATTTTTTATTTATCTGCATCCATTTCTGCAAGCTGTTTTTTTAAATAACGAAGTTGTCCACCACAGAGAACAACCTCCACTTCATTATCTGAAAGATCAAGGTTCACCTGGAAACGGAAACCTTTAGTTGTATCTGTTACTGTTACTGTTCTGGTCGGAATCTGGTCTAACAGATTTTCAATTTCCAACTCATCATCCTGGTCAATTTTGTCATAATCTGCAGGATCTGCAAACAGCATTGGAATGATACCATGGTTTACAAGATTTCCTTTATGGATACGGGCAATGCTCTTTGCAATCACACATTTTACTCCGAGATACATCGGGTTGATGGCTGCATGTTCACGAGAGGATCCCTGTCCATAATTTTCACCGCCGATGATAATACTCTTTCCGAGTTCCTTTGCATGTGCTGCGAAATCCGGTGCATAGCGATGATAGCAATACTGGGACATCAACGGAATATTGGAACGCATACTTGAGAACTCTGCGCTTGCCGGAGTGATATCATCTGTAGAAATGTTATCGCCACCTTTTAAGCTCACAGGTACCTTCAGATATTGCTGGGGTTCATCTGGTACTGGCAGGAACTTGATGTTTGGTCCGCGGACAATTTCTACTTTTTGGGCTTCTTCTGGTTCAAGAGGCTTGATAATCATGGAATCATCTACTTCGTAAACTTCTGGTTCATGAATTTCTGCAAGTTTTGTGATTTCATCACCCATGATTTCTTCTGCTGAAGCAAAAGTACCCTTAATGGCAGTTGCAGCTGCGCTCTCAGGACTTACCAGATAGATCTTGGCATTTGGATTTCCGGCACGACCTTTAAAATTACGGTTAGAGGTACGTACAGCAATTCCCTCGGTTGGAGGAGTCTGGCCGATAGCACAGCATGGTCCACAGGATATCTCCAACATTCTTACACCTGCGTCCAGAAGCATACTGATATAGCCATCACGAAGAAGTTCTTTATAGGTCTGTTTAGAAGCAATACCACAGGTACAGCTTACATTTTCATTCACATGATGTCCTTTGAAAACCAATGCTGCTTTTGCCACATCAGCGTAACTTGTATTTGTACAGCTTCCGATAAATACCTGCTGAACAGGCTTTCTCTCTACATCTTTCAGCGGAATTACGTTATCCGGCTGATGAGGACATGATACAAGTGGTTCCAGTTCACTTAAATTGATTTCAATACGATCATCATATTCTGCATCTTCGTCAGGAAGAAGCTCTCTGTAGGCCTCTTCTCTGCCCTGAGCTTTCAGAAACTTATGCACCTGTTTATCTGCCGGGAAGATAGAAGTTGTAGCGCCAAGTTCTGCTCCCATGTTTGTAATGGTTGCTCTCTGAGGCACTTCAAGTTTAGCTGCTCCCGGACCTGTGTATTCATATACATTTCCAAGACCGCCTTTGATAGTTACACGTCGGAGCATTTCCAGAATAACTTCTTTGGCATTTACACCTGGTTTTAATTCTCCTGTAAGATGTACATTGATGACACGTGGCATTTTCAGTCTCATCGGTACTCCGGTCATTGCAGTAGCGACATCCATACCGCCGACGCCGATACAGAGCATTCCGATAGAACCGCCATGCGGAGTATGACTGTCACCGCCCATGCTGATTTTTCCAGGAGCACCGAAACGGGCAACATGGACTGTGTGACAGATACCGTTTCCAGGCCTGGATACATGGACACCGAATTTCTTAGCAGCGGACTGAAGGTAAATATGATCGTCCGGAGTTTTAAAATCTACATATAAAAGATTGTGATCCAGATAGCTGACACTGCATTCTGTGCGGATACGGTCGATTCCGATTGCTTCAAATGCAAGATAAGTCATGACTGCATTAATATCATGTGTTAATGTCTGATCAACTTTGATAAATACTTCTTCACCCGGTACCATGCTTCCGGATACATAATGGGATTCAATGATTTTTCTGGTTAATGATCTGCCCATTGGTAATGCCTCCTTGTAATGGATATTTAGTTTTGCTTTGGATTCGCTTTCGTTTAATTTTTAGTTTTTGCTTTTCTTTGATTTGTATTATAGTTGAGCCATGTCAGAAAATAAAATTGTTTAAAACAATGCACGTATTCCTAAAATGAATAGATGTTTTTACGTTTCTGTTTATACTCTTCTGCTATTTTGCATGAATATGACAAAATCCCGTCACATACAGTACGGATTTATGTGTTTAGCATGATTCCATATACCGGATCATAGCCTCAGCAGCATGTTTTGCAGCTTCTACAGCATGAACTACCGTTTTGGAACCATGCACAACATCGCCTGCCGCAAAGACACCTTCACGTGTTGTCATATAGTTTTCATTTACGATCAGAAGTCCGCGCTCAGAGCCTTCCAGACCTGTGGTGGTTCGAATCAGCTTTCTTCTCGGTCCCTGGCTGATGGAAATAATCGTGGAATCGGCTGGAATTAACTCTTCTTTCTCCTCACAGCCGATTACTTTTTCATTTTCATCCAGAATGGAATTGCAGAATACAGGTCCCTGCCCGGTGATACGTTTGATTTCTTTTCCGAAAACAAACTCTGCTCCGTCAAGCTGTGCATATGCTACTTCATGGGAACTGGCTGCTACTGTTTTGCCTCTTGCATAGAGAGTTACGTGCTGTGCACCGTTTCTGAGTGCAGTGCGTGCCACGTCCATGGCAGCATTTCCCATACCAATAATGGCTACTCGTTCTCCAAGATCATATGCATCCGGATTGGATAGATAATCGATTCCATAATGAACATTTCCAAGACATTCTCCATGAATACCCAGATTTCGCGGTTTCCATGTCCCGGTACCGATAAATACTGCATTGTAACCGTCGCGGAATAAATCTTCGATTTTGAGGACTGCTCCGATAGTTGTATTTGGGCGGATCATAATCCCCATTTCTGTCATTCTTTTTCTGTAACGTTCCAGGATGGTCTTTGGCAGACGAAACTCCGGAATACCGTACTGCATGACGCCGCCAATCTTATCTTTCCATTCGAAGATGGTGACTCCGTAACCCTGTTGTGCCAGTATGATTGCCGCTGTCATACCTGCCGGTCCTGCGCCGATTACGGCAACTTTTTTATCTTTCTTTTTGACAGGAACAACTTTCATACGGTCCAGATAAGTGTCGGAAATGTAGGTTTCAATACTGGAAAAATGTACCGGATTTCCTTTTCTTCCCAGAACGCAGTGACCTGCACACTGCATTTCGTGGTTACAGACGATCGAACAGATTACAGACATTGGATTGTTTTCAAAGAGTTTCTCTCCGGCTTCCATAACCTGGTTCTGTTTGAACATCTGGATAATCTGTGGAATCGGAGTGTGTACCGGACATCCCTGCTGGCATCCTGGTTTCTTGCAATTGAGGCAGCGATTGGCCTCGTCTATGATATGTACTGACATTTTGACTTCCTCCTTTATGAAAATTCAGTATGCATAAGTTGTCAATATACTGATAATTAATGATGTGTCGTAACTTTGAAGCGTTTTATTTTTACGGGCGGATTACTCTTGGTAGAATTTCTCCGGTTTCTTTCATTTGCCGGATTGTATATTGTTCTGCTTTTATTTTGGCATCGGCTCGTTCCATGATTGCCTCAGCGTCTTCTGGTTTGATGACCAAAACACCATTACAGTCACCGATGATCAGATCACCCGGACACACTTTTACTCCACCGCATATCACCGGAACATTTAATTCTCCCTCACGTGCCTTGTCTGCACTCCCCGGAGTTACATTTCGGGCAAAAACAGGGAAGCCTGCTTCCTGACAACCTTTCAGGTCGCGAAAAGCACCGTCTATGACGATTCCTGCCAGTCCTTTCATATTGGCACAGATACTTCTGTGATCTCCCCAGTAAGATCCGGCACCAAAGCCTTGTCCGGCTACCACCAGAACATCACCTTCTTCTGCCTGTAAGATTGCATCCGGAATGATTCCACTAATTCCTTTTGGCGGATTAATAGTGAATGCCGGACCGACAATATTTTGGGCAGAAACCTGTCTGCGGATATGGTAATCCATTGTGTGATAGTCCACTGCTCCGTCACAAAGCTCTGAAGTTGTGTAATTGCGGAGACGTGAAATGATTTTTTTTAGTTTTTCGGTCATAGTCTGTTCCTCCTTGGCATGATAGGTAGTGTAAGTTAAGTGCGAGAAATCTCCATAAGGGTTGCGCATGAGGCGTGGAGTTTAGTTGCTTTTGATGTAAAATTATCATACAACCAAAAAGACAAAATATATAATTCATTATGAGAATAAAGAAATGAAAAAAAAGCATATGCCATTTGCTGAAACTGAGGACTTTTCAGAATCAGGCAGCACGCATGTATCCCATGAATTTTTGTTATAATTTTATAATTTTTTATAGTATTGTCGAGATAGTTTTTTCTATTTAAAATAAATCATGAAGTATGAATAATGTATACCTGAACAAATGTAGACATTATTGTTGATGATTAGAATGTAAAAGAAGGGGTTCCGTTTATGTACTATATTTCTCAGATATCTTTTAACGATAAAACAGCAATCAAACAGTTGGAAAAGCTTTTATCAGATGAAGGAATTCGAAAAGATTCAAATCTTGATTATATCTGCGGCATGTATGACGAAAAAATGAATCTGATTGCAACAGGGAGCTGTTTTGGGAATACGCTTCGGTGTATGGCTATAAGCAAGGAGCATCAGGGTGAGGGTTTACTGAATGAAATCGTTACTCATTTAATCAATATACAATTTGAGCGTGGAAATACGCATCTGTTTCTTTATACCAAATGTGATTCTGCAATTTTTTTTGAAAGCCTTGGATTTTATGAAATCGCCCACATTGAAGATCAGATTGTTTTTATGGAAAACAGAAAAAATGGTTTTTCAATATATCTTAAAAGACTCCTGAAAGAAAGTACAGATATGCTTTCAAAAAGATTGCCACTTTTGAAAACCGCTGCATTGGTAATAAATGCAAATCCTTTTACATTAGGGCATCAGTACCTGATTGAAAAAGCCTCTTCTGAAAATGATTTTGTTCATTTATTTATTGTCAGTGAAGATGTAAGCCTGATTCCTTTTTCTGTTCGAAAAAAACTTGTGATAAAGGGAACCTCTCATTTAAATAATATTTGTTATCATGAAAGTGGACCTTATATTATCAGTAATGCTACATTTCCAAGTTATTTTCAAAAAGACGAGCAGGCAGTTATAGAAAGTCATGCGATGCTTGACCTGACCGTTTTTTTACAGATTTCGCATGTCCTTGGGATTAAAAAAAGATATGTAGGTGAAGAGCCAACAAGTTTGGTTACTGGGATATATAATGATATTATGCGGAAGAAATTACCGGCGCATGGAATTAAATGTGAAGTTATTCCAAGAAAAAAAATCAATGGTCAGGTGATTAGTGCTTCTATAGTACGTCAGGCAATAAAAAATAATGATTATGAAACGCTAAGGCAGATGGTTCCTCTGTCGACACTGGAGTATTTTCAAAGTCAGGAAGCAATGCTAGTTATTAACAGGATTCGACAGAAATCGGATGTGATTCATTATTAAAAAATAGGTTGCTATATCTAAATAAGTGGAGGATTTGGTTATGAACAAACAAAAGGTTACCATTACAGATATGATGAAATGTCGTGAAAAAAGAGTCCAAATACAGAATGAGTTTATTGCGAGATATCATGATCCAGTAATTTCTTTTTGTATGAATATTCCAGGACCAATTAAAACTTCGCCACTCATACGCAATGGCTTTGAGGCAGGTAAAAATGAAATTACAGATATTTTGAACAGAAATGCTTTACCTGTTAATGATCTGGCTGAACTTCATGAGTTTACAGGAGATGAATGGATTGCATCTGTAAAAGCTTCAGCTTCGCAATTAAAGGAATTGGCATTAAAAATCGAAGAAGAACATCTGTATGGACGCTTATTTGATATCGATATTATTGATATAAATGGTGATAAATTGTCTAGAAAAGTTTACAGAAAATGTTTAATTTGTAATTGCCAGAGCCAGGAATGTGCTCGTTCCCGAAAACATACTGTCGAAGAAATGCAGGAAAAAATAAGAGAATTACTGTTACAGTAATAGATGACAAAACTAAGGAAATTTACAGGTATTAAGCCGGAGGCCAAAGCTGTCTGTGACAGATACAATTAAGATAGCTTCGGCCAAGACCGTAGACCAGCAGAAAATTATTTCGGTTAAAACCCCTCATGTCGGCGAACTTTCCAAAGTTTGGCACGTTTCTGTGCAGCTTCATTCTCAATCTGCTGGGTAACTCCTTCAATAATAAGCCCCGGAACTTCTACCGGATGTTGATGTTCATCTGTTCCGACCATTGTAAAATAGGCGCGATTGATCATCGTTCTTGTACCATCAAGTGCCTCGCAATAGGTATCAATACGAACTTCCATAGAAGATCGTCCCACGTGGGTAAGTCGTCCGATCAGAACAATGGTATCATTTACTTTTGCTCCGGCTTTGAAATACATATTATCTACCGCTACAGTTACAACGTTCATCTCTGCATGGCGCTTGGCAACAATTCCTGCAGTTTCGCCAATCCATGCAAGCAGCTGACCACCGAATAAATATCCGGCTGCGTTAAGACATTTAGGCATTAATAAGTGAGATTGTTCTGTTAGTGAGTCTTCTACTCGTTTCATTTTTCTTTCTGACATTTCTTATGCACTCCCTTTTTATAAGTATTTCTTTATTTGCTTTTCTATATGTAAATATATGGAAACATAAATATACAAATACAAATCATAAACATGGTTATTATAGCACATCTGGCTTATTTATGTTACCCTTCTATTTTATTTGTGGAATACATTTCTTTTCTGGAATTATTTGTTAGCTCTGTAGAATTTTAAAGCGTTATCACTTTAATATGATTGTATGAAAAAAAATACAATCTTTATCTTGCCTTTCCCATCACTTTACTGTACAATATTTAAATAGGTATAAATACAAATGTTCGCCATAGTAAAACACTGATCGTAAGGATGCATCTGCAATTCACTGTATCAGTGTTTTTTAATAAAATTCACTATAATATGCATTATTTACGAATATTGCTATAAGTGAATTTGCGAGTATTACTGTAGATAAATAACGGGGAAATGAGGAATGATATTATGGAAAAACATGAAATGATGAGTCTGGAAGATTCCGGACAGCTTCGTGACAAAATGAGATTCTTTGAACAGGAACTGCTCAAGAATCATCATATCGATCCAAATCTGTATGTAGAATATAATGTAAAAAGAGGTCTTCGTGACTCCGCAGGTAAAGGTGTCCTGACTGGTCTTACAGAGATTTCTGATGTTAATGGTTATAATCTGATCAACGGCAGACAGATTCCGGCTGATGGACGTTTATACTATCAGGGAATCAATGTACAGGATATCATCAGTGGTCTGAACGGAAGACGCTTTGGATTTGAAGAAACAATTTATCTTCTGATCTTCGGTAAGCTCCCTGATAAGGAAGAACTTTCCAGATTTCTGGATATGATGTCTGATATGGAGGAGCTTGGCGGTCGTTTTGTCCGCGATGTTGTTATGAAGGGAACCAATGCCAATATTATGAATGCCATGCAGCGCTGTGTTCTGGCTCTCTATACATATGATGACAATCCGGAAGATATTTCTCCTGAAAATGTACTTCGCCAGTCACTGGAATTGATTGCCAAGCTTCCTGAAATTGCCGTATATTCTTACCATGCATATCGTCATTTTCGTAAAGATGAGACCCTATTCATCCGTAATCCACAGAAAGGACTTTCCCTTGCAGAGAATATTCTTCTTATGCTTCGTCCGGATGGTAAATATACAGAACTGGAGGCTAAGGTTCTGGATATCGCACTGATTCTTCATGCTGAGCATGGTGGTGGTAATAACTCCACTTTCACAACTCACGTGGTAACTTCTTCAGGTACAGATACCTACTCTTCCACTGCTGCATCCATCGGATCTCTGAAGGGACCTCGTCATGGTGGAGCAAACCTTAAAGTTCAGAATATGTTTGCAGATCTGAAAGCTCATGTAGAACACTGGGACAACGAAGATGAGATTGTTGATTATCTCAAGAAGGTACTAAATAAGGAAGCATTTGATCATGCCGGGCTGATTTATGGCATGGGACATGCCGTTTATACTCTCTCCGATCCTCGTGAAGTAATCCTGAAACGTTTTGCTCAGGCACTGGCTGAAGAGAAAGGAATGACCGAGGAATTCAAACTTTATGACCGTGTGGAAGGTATTGCAGGTAAGCTGATCATGGAACATAGAAAACTGTTTAAGAATGTCTGCGCAAACGTGGACTTCTATAGTGGATTTGTATACAGCATGCTTGGGATTCCGGAAGAATTATTTACTCCTATTTTTGCTATTGCGCGTATGCCAGGCTGGAGTGCTCACCGTCTGGAAGAACTGATTAATGCAAATAAGATCATTCGTCCTGCTTACAAATATGTAGGACATCATACAGATTTTGTTGCTTTTGACGAAAGGTAAACAGATGAAACTTATTACTGGCTGCGGTTCATTCCGCAGCCGTTTTATTATGTCACTAAAACGATTCTCCGCTACTGTTCACTGGTAAAAAATATAATTTGCATTTGTTGTATGAGGTCTGTATAATCAAAATAAATCCGAAAAAGGAGGTATTCTCTATGGCAAAAGAACAGATTGCGGTTGCAGAACTGGTTTTAAATATGATCCTTGGAAAGACAGGCGGTACACGGGTAGATTATTTCCCACAGAAACCGGATTTTCCGTTTGATGCAGTTTATGAGCAGGCATTTGTACGTGCCACACCGGAGAATCAGGGAATCTCCTCTGATCTGTTTGCTGCCCTTCTTCGGGAACTGGATGCTTCCAAAGATACGGAAATGCATCATTTTATGGCACTGCGTCATGGCAAGGTAATCTGTGAATGTAATTTTGCACCATACCCTAAAGGAATGTGGCATATTACACATTCCATGTGCAAGAGCATCACAGGTATGGCAATCGGCATGTTGATCGAAGAGGAAAAATTAAAACTCGATGAAAATATTTATGACATTTTTCCGGATCATATAAATGCCTTTTCAAAGATTTTCCGCCCTGTGATCACAGTAGAGAATCTGCTGACCATGACAAGCGGCGTAACTTTTAATGAATCAGGTATCGTGTCCGGAAATGACTGGCTTGGAAGTTTTCTGAATGCATCTGTCAATGGAAAACCCGGAACAGAGTTTCAATATAACAGTCTGAATACTTATGTTCTTTCTGCAATCGTGACGAAGCGTACAGGAGAAACCCTGACCGAATATCTGACTCCGAGACTGTTTGGTCCTCTTGGTATCACGAAATATTACTGGGAAACCTGTCCGAAAGGAATTACAAAAGGCGGCTGGGGACTGTTTCTCTGTGCAGAAGACATGGCAAAACTTGGCCAGCTGTATCTTCAGAGGGGAAAATGGAATGGTCAGCAGCTGGTGTCTGAATATTGGATAGAAATATCTACGGCACGACATCTGAAAACTCAGAATGACACCTATGGATATGGATATCAGCTATGGATGGAACAGCGCCCGGGAAGCTTTGAATATAACGGAATGTTGGGACAGAATGTTATTATTTATCCGGATATGGATATGGTTCTTGTCACAAATGCCGGAAATAAAGAAATGTTTCAGGACTGTATCATGCTGAATATCATTCGGAAATATTTCCCTGTTAATTATCATCCCGCCGATGTTCTACCTGAGAATCCGCTCTCCTATAGTCTTCTGAAACGGTTGTGCGGAGAACTGGAAAATGGAGAAAATAATAACAGAAGTACTTCTCTGCGCGGGAGATGGAAAAGAAATGTAGTTTCCAGAAGGAAGCATTCAGATAAAAAGTACAGCTACCGTATTTCAGCAGCCGTTGATTGCCCATCTGATCATCACAGTTTTATGCGGGCTGTAAGCGGCAGAACTTATGTTATGGAACAGCAGAATATTGGAATTGCGCCGTTGTTTGTGCAGGTATTCCACAATAATATGACAGATGGTATTTCTGAAATTTCTTTTACTTATGATGCAGGAAACTTTTACGTTTCTTTTACCGAAGGTGAGGTGATCCATAAGCTTCCTGTTGGATTTGGAAGGGCTGCGGATGGCTGTGTTGATCTTCATGGAGAACATTACCTTGTAGCTACACTGGGAGAATTTGCAAGGGATGAAAACGATATTCCTGTATTAAAGCTGGAAATTACTTTTATAGAAGAATGTGTGAAACGAAAAGTGCACATTTTCTTTCATGAAGATAATGGAATTGAAATCAGATGGAACGAAACACCCGGTAAAAAAATGATTCTGGCAGGACTGAGTTCTATTACTGAAGAACTGTCAGGAAACTTCCTGTATAATTCGCTTCTGGGAGATCATAATATTACAACAGAACTGCTGCACCGGCTTATGGAACAGACGATTGAGCCTGCTGTAAGGGGATATCTGAAGAGACCGGAAGAAACAGACAGTATTGATACAGATGAGTGAATATAATAAAGTCTCATATACAAAAATGCATTTCTCACTAAACGATTAAGATGAGAAATGCATTTTGCATTTTACAGGTTTATTTTATTTATGGTATGCATTATTTACGCGGATTGCCATAGTTCTGTTTAGTCCTGTTTCACATTGAAAGCTTTCATTCCCGGATATACTGCGCTTGCGCCGAGTTCTTCTTCGATACGGAGAAGCTGATTGTATTTTGCAACACGTTCAGATCTGCTTGGGGCGCCGGTCTTAATCTGGCAGGTATTCAGTGCTACTGCAAGGTCTGCGATTGTTGTATCTGCTGTCTCGCCGGAACGATGAGAAGAAATTGCGGTGTAGCCTGCTTTGTGGGCCATTTTGATTGCTTCCAGTGTTTCGGATACGGAACCGATCTGGTTTAATTTGATCAGAATCGCATTACCTGCGCCAAGGCTGATACCTTTTGCAAGTCTTTCTGTATTTGTAACAAACAGGTCATCACCGACAAGCTGTATTTTGTCGCCAAGTCTGGCTGTAAGTTTCTGCCATCCTTCCCAGTCTTCTTCATCCAGGCCGTCTTCGATAGAGATGATCGGATATTTTTCGCATAATTTAGCCCAGTGCTCAATGAGCTCTTCAGATGTATACTCTGTGCCGGCTTTTGGAAGTTTGTAATATCCTTTGCCTTTTTCACTCTTCCATTCAGAGGAAGCAGCATCCATGGCAATCCTGAAGTCTTTGCCTGGTTCATATCCGGCTTTCTTAACTGCTTCAAGGATTGTCTCGATTGCTTCTTCATCGGATTTCAGTGCAGGTGCGAAACCACCCTCATCACCTACAGATGTGGCAAGTCCGCGCTCTTTCAAAATAGAAGCAAGCGCGTGGAATACTTCTGCACACCATCTTAAGCATTCTTTGAAGGAAGGTGCCCCAACTGGCATGATCATGAATTCCTGTACATCCAGCCCGGATGATAATGCATGGCATCCGCCGTTTACGATGTTCATCATTGGTACAGGGAGGCGATTTCCGGATACTCCGCCAAGGAAACGATACAACGGAATTTCAAGAGAAGCTGCCGCTGCTCTGCAGCATGCGATAGATACTGCAAGGATTGCATTTGCTCCAAGTTTAGATTTGTCTTTTGTTCCGTCTGCTGCGATCATTGCTGCGTCTACTGCATAGATGTCACTTGCATCGAGACCTTCGATTGCTTCGTTGATTGTTGTGTTGATGTTCTCTACTGCTTTCTGCACACCTTTTCCAAGGTAACGAGCTTTATCTCCATCTCTTAATTCCAGAGCTTCGAATTCTCCTGTAGATGCACCGCTTGGAGCAGTTCCTCTTGCAACAGTGCCATCCATCAGATATACTTCTGCTTCTACTGTCGGGTTTCCTCTGGAATCCAGAATTTCTCTTCCAATTACTTTCTCAATTTCTAAGTACATGATAAATCCCCTTTCTGGTTTTGCATTTGGACTCCTGGTACACCGCAACTGGGATGTACCAAGTGGATCATATCTGAGGTACGGCTTTCAGCATAGCCGTGAGTTCAGCAAGCACAGATGCGATCCATTGTTCCGAAGATTTCAGCAGGTCTTCGGATGGAGTTCAAATGATTTAATTCACGCGAGAGTTTGCTGTATCTAACTCTATTGGTTAGTATATTCTAACTTTTATAAAAATGCAAGAGGGAAATTGGAAGGATATTGAGAAAGTATTTCAGAAATAATAACTTAAAAATGTAATAGTACAATAATTGTATACTGTTATTATATTTTTATTTATTTTCCAAAATATAAAATGGTTCTAATTACTTTCTAAGTAATCGGAACCATTTTTACAATTCATTATTATTTATGTGGGCATTTTGCATATGTAGTTGTGCTATGGTATTTCGCATTTGCCAGATATCCACATTTTTCACATCTTTGACATGTATATGTCTTTACAGTACATCCACCAGAACTATTACTCATATGATTTGAAAAATAACCATTTACCATGCTATGTGTGCAAAGCGCATATGTATCAACATTATCATCATCCTGAATAATTAAGTGATTACCGTCTGGATAAATAAATGCTTTATCACCTTTGGAAAAATCAATACTATCTACCCAGACAGCAATCATATCATACTCAGAAAAATCTGGCTCATCATCAAAAATAATTTCACTAAAACTTGAATCTGATGATGGTAATGGTTCATACGCTAATACCGTCCCAGCACTCGCCACAACTGTCAACGCCGACACTGCCACCATAATTCCTCTCTGTAACATCCCTTTTCTCTTTTCCTTCATCATGTAGTTGATCCTCCTTTTTAATGTTTTAAAATCCTTTCCTTCTTTATTGTTTTTATGTCCGGAAAGGTTATTTTTCCACACGGCTGGGCGAATATCAGAAGTTGCGGCTTCTAATACCAGCAAACTTGCATAGTCTTGACGTTTTTCTTTTGTACAGCCATCGACGGCTACACTGTCACTGACTATTTCTGCTGTATCTATGTAAAGGAAAAGTAAAAGATATGCCACAGGATTCATCCAGTGCAGGCACAGAACGAAAAGGCATAAAAGTTTTACTAAATTGTCATGATTTTTCAAATGTGTATGTTCATGCTTATATACCATAATAAAATCAGGATGCAGAGGAAAACTCTCTGGAAACACAATCTTCTGACGGAAAAATCCAATGGTACATGGACCACAGATCTCATCTGGAATCAGATAATAGGTGAGATTATCTTCTGGATTTTCAATCTTTTCAAAGATATAGTTCCGTATAGAATGTGCACCTCTCCAGTATTTAACAATCTCATAGATTGCAAAGATAATAATTCCTGTTAACCAGATTCTGGCAAATAGATTAAACCATTGAGGTATCCATATGTACTCACCCTGCTTTTCACTCCAGAAAGCCAGAGAACCTGACAGATAGGAATCAGCTTTTCTACCAATTAACATTGTTTCTGGAAGTGCATCTTTTGGAAGCAAATATTTAACCAACTGCACAGGTACCAGATAAAAGAACACACCTGTCAGTAGTAATCTTCTTCCGAGAATGTAATTATAGTTTCCACGCTGGATTATATACAAAAGTAAACAGATCACAACAGGAATACTTCCTGCAATGGACATACAAACTAACAGTTCCATTTAAACATCACATCATTTCTTCTTAATATATTCTAATAAATATTCTTTCTCTTCCTCTGTAAGTTTCTGATCAGAGGTCAGAGCACTGACAAGGATGTTCATATCAGGAACTATATATCCTGATGCGGATGACCTGAAAGTGTGTGCAGATTTGGCAGCTTCAGTTTCACCCTTTTCTTCAGCAAGTTCATTTAACTTATCATACAGGTAGCGGTTTCTCAATCCAAGAACAAACATAGATACCGGGTATAGTAAGGATACCACAGCAGCACCAATCATGTATAAAGTAAATGTATGTGTATCGTTTACCGGAGGTTTGCTCATAAAGTTAATAAAGAAACCAATACCAGAAAAAACGGTAAATAAAATCCAACAGACAAGTTCTATTTTCTTTTTCATTCTTTCGTCTCCAGATCATTAATAATTGTAAATTTCTGTCATTTCTTAACTACAGTTAGTCTACCATATTTTGCACAAATTACGCAACTGATTTTTATGAATTTATCGGACTTCTTACCGCCATCATTCGAGATTTATCGATAAATTGCACAATAGATTATGGACTTGTGTTACATTTTTTGAACACTTCTTCCATAGCGCGTCATCCGAGGACTGCAAGCTCATTCTGATAAACTGCGGAGTAGTTATTTGGTATAGAGCCACGTAGCGAAGCGGTAGATTTTATCCGCTTGACAAATACATTTATCAGATATATTTCTGAAATGCTCTCAATATGCAAAAAAGATTCCATTTTTCTATAAATCATTCAAATCCATGACTATTGATTTCATCTACCAGAGACACATCTCTGGATGCAACAAGGTGTCTGATAAAGTAAAAAGCCAGGAAAGAACTGTTCAATCACTGAACAATTCCTGCCTGGTTTCTCATGGAAAATTAAAACGTATTTTTATTTATGAAGAAAAGAAAACAGTCCTTTTTTCTTTTCATATGGCTCTGATGTAATGCCTTTTACTTCATATCCTGTAGCACTGATCGCTGTTTTTAATTTTGCTTCGTCTACCGGTCCGTCTGAGATGATCACGGTTTCTCCTTTGCTGTGGGAAGATGTAACTTTATCTACCTGGAAAGCTTTTCTCACTGCATCATTTACGTGAGATTCACACATACCGCACATCATGCCGTCTACTTTTACAGTTGTTTTGATCATGTTGTTATCCTCCATTTCTGTTATTACAATGCTGTTAAAAGCATGATCTGTCATTATAAGTTAGAACTCACTAACAGAAATTATAGCATATGTTTTTTTCTTTTACAATAAGTGTAAGTTTTAATTGTAATTAAAATTTTATGCTACTTTTTTGCTTTAATTTCAGTAATTTTATGCCAATGCCTGGGCAAGAGCTTTCTGAATTGCTCCAAGGATTCCCTCTGAGGAATAAGTGGCACCGCTTGCAGCATCAATTCCGTCTGCTGACTGATTTCCCATAATCTGAGGATAAATAGTTTCCCATGCATAATCAAAGTACTCAGGTGAATCACTGTTACTCTGTTCAATAGATGCAATCTGACCGCCCTGAATCGTTACGGTTACATTTACTCTTCCACTGTATCCGTAGCTTGAGCCCGTATAAGTTCCGTCAATATATGGTCCTGTAGGTTCCGGCGTAGGCTCCGGAGTCTCTTCCGGTGTTGGTGTGGGAGCCGGTGTTTCCTCTGGTGTTGGAGTAACTTCTGGAGTCGGAGTTTCTTCCGGTGTCGGGGTTGGGGTTGCCTCAGGAGTTGGCGTAACTGTTACTTCTGGTGTTGGAGTTGGTGTTACTTTTGTGGTGTCTTTTTCTGCCTGTTTCAGAATATCTTTCATTGCGTTTATGATACCCTTTGAAGAGTAGGTTGCACCACTGACAGTATCAATGCCATCGACAGACTGATTCTGAATAATCTCATTTTCCAGGATATCCCATGCTTTCTTAAAGAACATAGGCGTATCTGTATGCTCTGCTTCCAGAGACTTGATCATACCTTTTTTAATCTTAGCTGTCAACGTAATTGTCCCACTGTATCCTTTACCGGTTCCTGTATAGGTTCCGTCTTTATAAATCTGTTCGTCTCCCGGCTTCGGTATTGGAGAAGGTTTCTTTGTCGGTTTCGGTGATGGAGTGGGAGTTGGCGTAACAACTGCCTGATTTCCTGATGGAATTGCCTGTGACAATGCATTCTGAACCGCAGTAATAATTCCGTTTGAAGAATAAGTGGCACCACTGACTGCATCTACGTTCGGAGACTGGCTTGCAAGAATTTTGCTGATCACACCCTGTGCATTTGCAAAATAGGAGGCTGTTTCATTTGATGCATCTACAATATTGATAGCTGCAATTTTATGGTCAGTGACAGTTACCTGAACAGTGATCGTTCCTCCGAAACCGGTTCCGGAGCCTGTATAGGTACCATCTGCATATCCACCGACAGGAACTTCTGTAGTTGGTGTGACTGTGCTTCCTGCACCACCCCCTGCTGTACCTCCATTTGCAGAGGAACCTGTAGATGAATTTTTCTTTGTTCCTGTTTTAATCTTACTTGTTTTCTTTGTCTTTTTTGATGTTTTTGAAATTGAGGTTCCATTGGTTTCAGAAGAGTCTTCTGAATCAAAATCCTTACCTGCAGTTCCTTGTGAAATCAATTCTTTAATCTCATTAGTAGACATAACATTATTATTGGAAACTGATGTGGTCTCCACAGGACTTTTATCTGCCTGATAACAGGTTACACAGACTGCTGCAAAAACTGCTGCCGCAGGAATAAGCTTTAACCATGGACGGAAACTGTCCTGTTTGGGTTTCATTTCCGGAGTCTTATTATTTTTCTGCTCATTATTTTTGTCCATAAATTTCTCCTTCTTCAATAGTTCCAGGAAATCATATTCAAATGATTTCTTTTCAACTGTATAAAGTTTTACAGTTGAAAAGAAATCCTGCCCTTTCTGGTGGGATACAGGATTTCTTTTCTCAGCTCAGATTATTTTACAGTTACTTTAACTGTTTTGGTTACACCATTGCATGTTACTGTGATTTTGGCAGTACCCTTTTTAATACCCTTAATTGTACCATTGGATGATACTGTAGCAATTTTCTTGTTGCCGGATTTGTATGTAACTTTTCCTGACGGAGTTGCTTTTGCTGTGACCTTAGTTGTTTTGCCGACTTTTACAGATGCAGATGTTTTGTTCAGTGTAAGAGTTGGATTTTTAACTGTTACTTTGCAGGTTACCTTTACATCTCCGCATTTAGCTGTGATGACTGCACTACCTTTTGCTTTTGCAGTAACTTTACCGGTTGTTTTGTTTACGGCTGCAACTTTTGGGTTGCTGGAAGTAAATGTAACTTTTGGTGCATCTACTCCTGTTACAGTTGCCTTCAGTGTAGTTGTTTTTCCTTTGTAAACAGTGGCTGTTTTCTTGTTGAGAGTTACTGTTACCTTCGTATCTGCTTTAACAAGAGCCTCTACTGCTGCGTTCAGATGAGTTGTAGCTTCATCAACCTCTGCCTGAGTTGGCTTTTCTTTTGCAAGAAGATCCTTTGCTTCCTGAAGCTCTAACTGCATTGCCTTCCAGGAATCTGCTGTGTAATCTGCTTCTTTTAAGGCTTCTGCTTTTTCTACTGCTGCTTTTAATGCTGTTGTATCTGCTTCTCCTGCTTCCGGTTTTACGATGTTTGCATCTGTTGCATTAACTTCAAATACAGTATCTGCATATCCCATTGCATATACGGTGATTTTCCATTTGCCGGTTCCATCTGTTCCTTTTGGAAGCTGGCAGCGGTAGGAATCTGTCAGACCAAGCTGGATTCCCATTGCCTTGTGCATCCAGTTATCTGCTGCAAATTTTGTTCCGTAAGATGCCAGAACTTTATCACCATTTCCGTAGTAATCCCATTTTACAGCATACATTTTAGCACCAAGAGCACCATATCCGTCACCGGTAATATCTACTCTTAAGAATTCACCGTAGCTTCCGCTGGCTTCTTTTACTGTTGCGGTAACATTGGATGCTGTCTGGAGTGCCTGATCTTTAAGTCCGGAACCTGTACCGTTTGTTCTTGCCTTAAATGTGAATGTTCCATCGGAACCTTTTACAGCTTCTTTTAAGCCGTTTGTTTCAGCGGTAACATCAGCAACTGCACTATAGGACTGCAAATTGTTTTCTCCAAATCCTCCGGCAACTGTGCTTCCGTCTTCCACAACCTTGAACTGGGATTTGAAGGCTTCATAATCTTCTGCCTTTACTGCGACAGGCACATATTTCAGACCTACAACGCTGTAATGGTCGAACTCTGCAACGCTTCCGTCAGCTTTTGTGATCTGTCCTCGCTCAGGCTGATTCAGCTTTACAGTTGTTCCGTCCGTAAGAACTGCATCATTAGCTGAGGTCCAGTAGGAAATCTCATAAGAACCGCCGTTTTTGTCATACATGATTGCTTCACACTGGTAGCTTCCTCTGTGCAGGCCATGGTTTACAGTAGCTCTGGTTACTGTGTCGAAACCGCCTTTGTCAAGTTCATCATGGCTGTCTTTTGTTCCATTGGAAGCTGTGTTTGCAGCATTATAAACTCCCTCAGATGCCCAGTACTGTGTCCATGTCAGACCTGCATAGACATATTTGTAGCCTGTTTCTGCTGTTGCAGCGAATTCATCTTCTGCTGCTGCCTGATTGTCAACAAAAGGTGTTTCCTCATCGCCTGCAAAAGCATCAGCGGTGTCATCTGCTGCATCAAACTCATCTGTCTGTGCCTCAGTCTCCACAGCAGTATCAGATGTAAAATCCGCAGCCATAACCGGTAATCCTGAAACCATCATTGCTGCACTTAAAATTGCAGGAGCTGCCATTTTGATTAAATTTCCCTTACGCATACCTTTAAATCCTCCTGAATATGAGTTAATAAATATATTTCCAAACTGTCCGGAAAACTGAAATTTTTGACAGTTCAGAGATCTTTATATAAGATAAACCTATTCACCGATGGAATAAGTATCTTTCAGTAATTGAAATCTTTCTTTCATGCCTTCCGTCATCCAGACATGATCAGAATCATCTACGAACAGTCCGTCTGCATTGTATTTCTTCAAAAGTTCTTCTGCCTTTTCTTTTCCCAGTACAAAGCATGCAGTGGAAAGTCCGTCTGCGTTCAGGCCGTCATCACACACAACCGTCACAGATGTGAGACCGCTTCTTGCAGGATATCCTGTAGCAGGATCCAGTATATGATGATATCGAACACCATCTTCTATAAAGTATTTTTCGTAATCTCCGGAAGTAGATAAAAATTCAGTACCATTCAGAGTAACTACTCCCAGGTAATCACCTTCTGTATCCCGCGGATCAGTGACAGCTACCTGCCAGGCAGAGCCGTCGGGTTTGCTTCCATAACTCATAACACTGCTGCCGCCCAGATTCAGGATCATGCCTGATACATTTTTATCTGCATCAAGAATTTTCTTTGCTGCATCGCAGCCGATTCCCTTACCTGCAGCCCCCAGATCAAGGGTTACTCCCTTTGGCATGGTAACTTTATTTCCATCCAGAGTCACCTTGTCATATCCTACATTTTCAAGCAGGGAATTTAATTCATCATCTGAAGGAATGTGCGGATTTTCTCCGTCAATGTCCCACAGGCGGATCACTCTTCCCATAGTAGGATCCATGGCTCCGTCAGAAGCTTTCGACAAATCCAGTATCTGTTTTAAACAGGTGGCAGTTTCATCAGATACCGTTGTTGTATTTCCGGCATTTTGATTGATCTGATATATCTGAGAACTTTCTTTTGTCCAGGAGATCCAGTTTTCTTCCACATCTTTTAATGCAGAGATTACGTCTGCTGTGATGTCCTCACCTGTTGTGTAAAGAGTCTCTGATACTACGGTGTCCATAGCAAAGTCTGTTTTGGTGTATGTGTTTATTTCAGAGTTTCCCCATACAGTCCGGGATGCGCATAAAAGGGAGGTTGTAATAAAAAGTCCCAGTACAAAAGAGCGTCTGTTTGTCATATATTTTCTGATTCCTTATCCTCTTATTGTTGTTTCCAACTAACTCTATAGACTATATCACTGTACGGATAGTATGTCTACCAATATAGTTAGTTCTTACTAATCAAATTTTTTCAATAAGTTAGCAGTTGCTAATTTTTATCAATAACAGTGCCTGTATGAATATTTTTCCTTGGGCAGACTGCAGTGCAGGCGTGACAGCAGATACATTCCCCTGAATGTGCAGTATCACCGTCAATATCCAGGTGTGCGGGGCATCTCTTCTTACAGAGAGTGCACTTTGGCGCACAGTTTGGACGATTCCGTTTGAAAAGTGCTCCCGGGATGATCGGCATGATTGCAAATACTGCTCCCATGGGACAGAGAAACTGGCAGAAGAAACGCTCCTGTGTACACATTCCGGCCATGATCAGGATCAGCAGAACTGTTCCCACAATGTAGGTAGATTTCGGCAGTCTGCCTGTTGTAATCATGGAGAATACATCCCATGGACTCATTCCCTGTAATTTAGAATAGAATCCTGTCATGCAGGAAAGAAGCAGGAACGCAAGAATCACATATTTTACTTTCTGCAATCTGTGTACCCATTCCTCCGGATATCCATGTTTTTTCTTTTTTCCAAAGCATTTCGCACGGATAAACGCGGTAAGCTCATACAGAGCATCTCCCAGTGAGCCAAACGCACAGGCATAACCGCAGAAATGACGCCCGAACAGAATGGTAATAATTAACAGTAACGCCGTAATATCCAGAAAAGAGTTCCAGGTTACGCTCTGCTGTCCTCCGATTGCAAGAAAGATGGATTTGACTCCTGCAAATGCCGTGGAAAAAAGGGAGGGCGCTGCTATAAAAAATATAAGCTGTATGGCGGCACGGATCAGCCGTACCTTTCGTTGTTTCTTTTTCATGCGTTTTCCGCCTTTGATAATGCGTCATTTACTGCTTCTAAGATACCGGTAGAACTGAAAGTTGCTCCGGAAATAGTGTCAACATCTGTGCTCTGCTCGCTGATGACACTGTTTATGACATTCTCGCCCTGTGACAGATAAGCACTGTCCTCACCCGGCGCACTGACTACACTGACTGCTGTAATAGTATCGTCTTCCAGTGTTACCTGGACTGTGATGGTTCCACCGTATCCGGTTCCTAAACCTTCAAAAGTACCGTTCTTATATACATTATCAGAATCATCGGTTTCTTCAGAATCTGCCTGATCTGTATTTTCTTTATCCTCTGCAGAATCCTTTTCGAATTTATTATCAGCTTCTGAAGAGGCATCAGAAGAAGCATTACTTTCTGCTGCTGTTTTCTGTTCCTCATAAGTTTCCTTTAATGCTGTAAGGATCTGGTCCTGCTGTTTCTCCAGACTCTCTGTTTTGGCAGTCAGATCTGCAATATTCTGGGCCTGTTCTTTATCCTTTACTGTTCCGTTATAGAAAAATACCGCCATGATAATCAGCAAAAGTGCGATCAGACGCAGATAAAAATTTTGATTATTCACGTTGTTTCCTCTCCTTCATTTTTTTATTTTGCCGGATATGATATCTGTTTTTGGATAAAGCAAAACTTAATCATAACTAACTTTAAAAGTGTATCATTTTCGTATACAAAAATCTATATATAACAAATTCTGCTAATGTTGTTTTTTTTTCATTAAGATGACCCCGGAACAAAATCCGAGGTCATTTATTGTGTGAATTATTTACCTGTTATCGTTTATTTTACTTTTACTGTAAATACCTTCTTAACACCATTGCAGGTTACTGTGATTTTGGCAGTACCTTTTTTCTTTCCTTTTACAACGCCTTTGGAGCTTACTGTTGCAATCTTGCTGTTGCTTGACTTGTAAGTAACCTTTCCTGATGGAGTTGCCTTTGCGGAAATCTTTGTTGTTTTTCCAACTTTTACAGTTGCTGAAGATTTGGTAAGTTTCAGGGATGGATTCTTAACTGTTATCTTGCAGGTTACTTTGTATTCTCCGCAGGATGCTGTGATCACTGCTGTTCCTTTTGCCTTGGCAGTTACAACACCTTTGCTGTTTACAGCAGCCACTTTTGTATTGCTGGATTTCCATGTGATTTTATCTGTAAGGTTTGTTGTAACTTTGAGAGTAGTTTTTGTGCTGCCTTTTGTATAAAGAGTCTTGGAAGAAGTATTTAATTCAAATGTATTTTCTGCTTCTTTGTAAGTAAAAGTAAGATTATTCTTATATCCCACAGCAGTTATTTCAAATACAGTTGCATCTGTTACCTGAAGATCTGTGAGATCAAGAGTTCCATCTTCTTTTACAATGACTTTGCTTCCTCTTCCGGTTGCGGCATATTCTGTATCATCAACTTTTACTTTGCTGATGCTCTTAATGTATGCAGAGAACTCTTCTGCTGTAATGCCTTTTGCTGCAACCAGTTTTGTCTCGTTACTGTCATAAGAAGCCGGCATTTTGTCTGTATTTACTGTAAATTCAGTTACAATGGCTGCATATTTTCCGCTGGCATCTGCAATTTCAACCTTATGTGTTCCCAATGCAAGAGCTCCAACTGCAAGTTTTCCGTCTGTGCAGGGAACCGCTGTTCCGTCTACAGTATACTGTGCCTTGAAGTCTGCCGGCAGAGCCTGGTCAAAGGTAACTGCTGCAGATGAGTCTGTATTCATAATATCTGCCACTGTTGCCTTGATTCCTGTAGTTGTCTGCACCTTTACATCCAGAACATCAAAAGTGATCATGCCTTTATCTGTGTAATAAGTAACGCTGTCAATTGTTTTTCCCATGATTGATTTATAATGCGCAGAAGAAACAGGGCATCCGTGAACTTCTGTTGTATATCCTGTACCCCAGGCAAGCATACTTCCACGCCAGATATTCTCCAGATGACGCAGGCCATAGTTGGTTCCGTCTGTAGTATTTACGGTTACACCATAAATCTTATCTGTAGTCGTATCGATCAGTGATGAAAAAGTCTCATTATTCAGATCCAGCTCATAGTCCCCGTAAGTTGTCTCTGTTTTTAATATAGCATCAATTGCAACGGTCTGTGTCTGAGCACCTTTCATTGCTGAGAAAGAATAGCTGCCATCTGCATTTACAGTAAGTTCTTTGTAATAAGACGGTGTTTCACTTAAAATATAATAAGAGTAAGAGGCATTTTCAATCAGGGAATCTTTTCCTGTATAGGTGTTGCTGCTTGTCTGTCCTCTGTTTGTCACTGTGATCGTTACAGAGTCAGAATCTGTTACCTGCTTCTGGTCTTTCAGAAGGGAAAGATCACTGACCTTTACAGGGAAAGTAACACCTGTTACATCGGTTCCGTTAGAGTCTACATGATAAGCGGAATTTCCGTTCATCATACCTGCTGTTCTTGATTTATTAAGAGTTGCAGATGTGAAAGCATCAACTTTTACATCATTATTTTTCAGTTCTGCCTTGTAGAAATCATCGTATGGAATATTCATAAGCACATAAGCTTCGCCCTGCTGTGCTTCTGCAGCAAAAGCATCCTGAACATCTTCGGTGGTAAATTCTTCCTGCGCATCCTCGGCGGCAAACTCTTCGGAAACAGAGAAATCTGTGCTGTCTGTAAGTACCTCACTGTCTGTGAAATCAGATGCCAGAACTGCATATGGCATGCTGGTCATAGCAACTGCGGCACTCATTACAACAGGTGCTATTTTTTTCATAAGTTTTTTGTTTGTCATGTTTTTCTCCTCTTCTAAAATTTTTTTTGCGGAATCACTCTTACCAGAGGGTTAATCAACTTATTAACCAAAGGGATTTTACTTTTACCAAAAGGGAGTGACTTCTGCCAAAGATATTCATATAGGATTGCTATAGGTATGCTGTCAGCAGTAATTATATAAAATAAATTAGTCACTACTAACTTATAAAATAGTAACATGTCTGTCTGAGAAAATCCACACTTTTTTATCTGGGATATTCGTCATTTTTTCTCAATAAATACTTCAGTAAAAATCAGTATTAGTCACATCTAACTTATGGTTGCGGGAATATTTTTTCTGTGTTAAAATGTCTGAAGAATTCCGAGAATTCCATTTTGGATTTTTTTGAGAGGAGAAAATAGATTTATGAAGCAAAAAACAGCCTGCCTTGGGCTTTTTTCAGCTGTGGCGATTATTTTGGGATATGTGGAATCACTGGTGCCGGTTTTTGCTGGGATTCCGGGGATTAAACTTGGGCTTGCCAATCTGGGAGTACTTTTTATTTTGAAGAAATATTCATTTAGGGAGGCTGCCCTGGTTTCTGTTGTCCGCATTCTGGTGATCGGATTTATGTTCGGAAATCTGTTCAGTATCCTGTACAGTCTGGCAGGGGCCGCGCTTAGTATGACAGTTATGACACTTATGCTGAAAAACACCTCCTTCAGTCTGATCGGTGTCAGCGTTGCAGGAGGTGTTTCCCATAATATCGGTCAGTTGATCATTGCCATGCTGATCGTACAAAATGCAAGTGTGTTTGTATACGCACCGGCACTTCTGGTGGCAGGTGTTGCTGCCGGGGTGGTAATCGGCGGACTTACTAACGAGATTTTGAAAAGAGTTCATCTATAACTTTAAAAGCATCAGTTATCTGAATTTATAATCTTTCAGATAACTGATGCTTTTTTCAATCTTCTTCTATATGTTCCCGTCCCTGGTTGATGATCGTGCGGACATGATCATCTGCCAGAGAATAGAAAATAGATTTTCCCTCTCTGCGGCTCTTTACCAGTTTATTCTGTTTCAGAATACGAAGCTGATGAGAGATTGCAGACTGAGTCATATTCAATGCTTTAGCAAGATCGCAGACGCATACCTCTGCCTCAAACAAAACAAACAGAATGCGTATTCTGGTAGAGTCTCCGAAAACCTTGAATAATTCGGCCAAATCATAAAGCTCTGTTTCTTCCGGCAGGGTTTCATCTACAATTTTAAGCAGATCTTCATGTATTTCATTACTCTCACATAATTCTTCTTTGCATACTTCCATTTTCTTACCTGTTACCTTTCCGGCTTATCACAAAAGGTTTCTGCTGATTTGCCTGTTTCTTATAAATTCTTTACAAATAATGTACGGATCGCGTTTAATACTGCGATGATCATAACACCTACATCCGCAAAAATGGCCATCCACATGTTTGCAATACCTAAAGCTCCAAGGATCAGGCAGAGAACCTTGATACCGATAGCAAAGTAGATATTTTCATATACAATGCGGATACATTTACGTGCAATTTTAATCGCTTTGGAAATCTTCAGCGGATCATCATCCATCAGAACGATATCTGCTGCTTCGATAGCTGCATCTGAGCCAAGTGCTCCCATGGCAATACCAATATCAGCCCTGGATAATACAGGAGCATCATTGATACCGTCACCTACGAACGCAAGTTTATCCTTTTCAGACTTCTGATTAAGAAGTTCCTCTACCCTGGAAACTTTATCAGCAGGTAAAAGCTCGCTGTAAACTTCCTGGATTCCCAGTTCTTCGGCAACCTGATCCGCAACACGTTTTGAGTCGCCTGTCAGCATAACAGTCTTGCTGATTCCGGCTTTCTTCAGTTCAGCGATTGCCTCTTTTGCATGAGGTTTGATGATATCGGATATCAGGATATGTCCTGCATATTTGCCGTCAATGGCTATATGCACAACAGTTCCTACATGATGGCAATCCTGATAAGCAATGCCAAGTCTGTTCATTAATTTGGTATTACCGGCAGCTACAGATATGCCGTCAACTTTGGCAATCACACCATTACCACTGATTTCTTCAATATCAGTAACACGATTTCTGTCGATTGGTTTTCCGTATGCTTTCTGCAGGCTCTTGCTGATCGGATGGGAGGAAGAACACTCGGCAAGTGCTGCATATTCTAACAATTTCTCATCAGGCATTTTATTGTGATGAATACCACTTACTTCGAAGACACCCTGAGTCATAGTACCTGTTTTGTCAAATACAACATATTTTGTCTGAGCCAGTGTTTCCAGATAGTTGGAACCCTTGACCAGAATGCCCTGATTGCTGGCTCCACCGATTCCTGCGAAGAAACTTAACGGAATGCTGATGACCAACGCACATGGACAGCTGATTACAAGGAAGGTAAGGGCTCTGTAGATCCAGTCTCCCCACATGGCAGGTTTTCCCATAATAAGAAGTACGATTGGCGGGATAAGCGCAAGAGCAAGGGCTCCGTAACATACTGCAGGTGTATAGTATTTCGCAAATTTGGAAATAAAGTTTTCAGATTTTGACTTTCTGGAGCTGGAATTCTCTACCAGTTCAAGGATCTTGGATACTGTAGATTCACCGAATTCCTTAGTTGTACGGATCTTCAGCAGACCTGTCATATTGATACAGCCACTGATCACTTCATCGCCTGCTTTTGCATCACGCGGAAGACTCTCACCTGTCAGTGCACTTGTATTTAATGTAGAAGTTCCCTCGGTGATCACTCCATCAATCGGTACTTTTTCACCCGGCTGAACAACAATAATGGTTCCGATCTCAACTTCATCAGGATCAACCTGTTCCAGTGTTCCGTCTTTCTCTATGTTCGCATAATCAGGACGGATATCCATCAGTTCACTGATGTTTCGTCTGCTCTTTCCCACTGCATAGCTCTGGAAAAGTTCTCCAATCTGGTAGAAAAGCATAACTGCAACACCCTCGGAATAATCGCCAAGGAGAATTGCACCTACTGTGGCTACAGCCATCAGAAAGTTCTCGTCGAACACCTGTTTATTTAAAATACCCTTAAATGCTTTCTTCAGGATATCATAGCCGATGACCAGATATGGGATCATAAAAAGAACAAATCTCAGGTATCCCTCTGCCGGCAGTAAGGAAAAGACCACGATCAGCACTGCTGCTATGATAATTCTGATCAGCATTTTCTTTTGCTTCTTGTTCATATCAATACCTCTCTCTTCTTAATAGAAGCAGGACTGCTGCAAAAAACTTTCCGGCGAAAAGCTCAGTGCCGGGATACGTTTTATGCAACAGTCCATTCTCCGGATAACTCAGAATTAAAGATAGATCTCACAGTCGTCTTCTACCTTCTTGCAGTTCTTTAATACGTCTTTCATAACTGCTTTTGGATCCTGTCCGTCTTCGAATTCAACGATCATCTTCAGCATCATGAAGTTAACTGTTGCATCTTTAACACCAGCTGTATTCCTGGCAGCTTCCTCCATTTTATTAGCACAGTTTGCACAGTCTACATCGATTTTATAAGTTTTCTTCATAATATTTTCCCTTTCCGCTCATCTCTTTTATATTAACATATGAGCACTTGTTCATTTGTTTGATTTTATTATAGCATTATTTTCTCTTCTGTCAATAGTTTTGAGGAGATTTCTTTACGTAAATAAAAAGTTATGTTATAATCCATGTTATTATAATTTGACGTATTGCTTTAATGTTTTAAAAAACAGGATATTATTATCCGGCAGGTATCAAAATCATAAAAAGAAATATGATACTCTTTGACAGAACATAACTGCCTGTACTGTTTGCGTACAGCAGTTCACAGCAGCAATATCGGAAAGAAAAAAAGGAGGGAGTATCAATATGGCGATACATGAATCAGGAGAAGATTATCTCGAAGCGATCCTTATGATCAAAAAAAGAAACGGTAATGTCCGCTCTATCGACATTGCGCATGAACTGTCTTTTTCAAAACCGAGTGTCAGTGTTGCAATGAAGAATTTGAAAGCCAGTAATTACATTACGATTGATGAAAATGGATTTATCAATCTGACGGAAACCGGGCAGGAAATTGCAGATAAGATTTATGAAAGACATACCTTTCTGACCGGATGGCTGACTTCTATCGGAGTTGACCCGAAGGTTGCAGCCGAGGATGCCTGTAAGATGGAGCATGCGATCAGCGCAGAGAGTTTTTCTGCCATTAAGAAGTCTATTGCAGGCACGCATGAAAATTATAGCAATCCTCGTAAATAATGCATTTAAGACAGTTCAGCAGCGTGCGAAAGACAAGGAAGATATCTGCAGGCGTGCTGACGCACGGCAAAGATATCTGACGCAGGATTTCACACTCTGATGGGCTGGATTAAGATGCATTATTTTAGAGGATTGCTATAAATAAAAACATAATAAAAACCATATCCCGGATTTTCAGAGACTAAGCATCTGTTGCTTTATCATGAAATCCCGGATATGGTTTTTTATGGTTATCTTTATGCTTCCTCTTCTTTTGGAAGAAGATTTCTCATACTTCTTAAACTGATAGTCAGTGTTGACATGTTATGAAGCAGTGCGGATGTTGTAGGCATAATGATACCTGTAACTCCAAGTGCGATCAGACCGCCGTTTATACCGATAATAGTTCTGTAATTATTGTGGATACGCTTCATCAGCGCTGTACTCAGTCTCTTTAACGTAACAATCTCATGGAGATTATCTGCAGAAATTGTAACATCTGCGATTTCACGTGCAATAGCTGCGCCATCACTGATAGCAATTCCCACACTTGCAGAAGAAAGTGCCAGAGAATCATTGATCCCATCACCGATCATAATAACTTTATGACCCAGTTCTTTTTCTTTCTCTACAAAAGATGCCTTATCTTCGGGCAGGACTTCGGAGTAATATTCATCTACGCCTACACGTTTCGCAATAGCTGCTGCTGTACGTTCACTGTCACCGGTCATCATTACGACTTTTGTAATGCCGGCTTCTTTTAATTCACGTACTGCATCTGCAGCCTCTTCACGAAGCGGATCTTCTACACAGATAACTGCTGCAAGTTTTCCTTCGATTGCAAGATACAGGTGAGAACATTCTAATGGCAGGTGTTCAAATCTGTCTTCCATTCCTTCCGGAATTACACACTTTTCATCTTCCATTACGAAATGCCAGCTTCCGATCACTGCCTTTTTGCCTTCAATAGTTGTAGAAATACCATGAGCTACGATATATTCTACTTTTGAATGCATTTCCTCATGAACAAGATGTTTCTCTTTGGCTGCATTGACAACTGCTCTTGCCATGGAATGAGGGAAATGTTCCTCCATACATGCTGCAATACGCAGAAGCTCATCTGAACTCAGCTCTTCACTGAAAGATACCACATCTGAAACTACAGGCTTTGCTTTTGTAAGTGTACCCGTCTTGTCAAATACAATAGTCGTGGCATCAGCCATTGCTTCCATATATTTACCGCCCTTTACAGTAATACTGTGAGTACTTGCCTCACGTATAGCGGATAATACGGAAACAGGCATGGCAAGCTTCAGTGCGCAGGAGAAATCTACCATAAGTACCGCAAGGGTTTTCGTCATGTTTCTGGTAAGCAGATAAGTTATCCCTGTACCTGCAAGAGTGTATGGTACAAGTCTGTCTGCAAGATGTTCTGCATTACTTTCCACAGAGGACTTCAACTTCTCAGAATCCTCGATCATGTTGACGATCTTCTCATAGCGGCTGGAACCTGCTGCTTCTTTAACCTTAACAGTGAGTTCGCCCTCTTCCAGAACAGTTCCTGCATAGGCAAAGCTACCTTCTGCTTTACGTACAGGTGCAGATTCACCTGTCAGAGAGGTCTGATTGACCATTGCTTCTCCTGCTGTAACATTTCCGTCAAACGGAATCACATTGCCCATATGTACGCGTATCAGATCACCTGCTTTAACAGAAGAAGCAGATATAAGAACCTCCTGTCCGTCTTCGTTTACAAACCATACTTTCTCTGCATTGATAGACATGCTTCTTGCAAGGTCATTGACGGATTTCTTATGTGTCCATTCCTCAAGGATCTCACCGATTCCAAGCAGGAACATGGTGGAACCTGCAGTATTGAAGTCACCGCGGAGCATAGATACACCGATTGCTGTTGCATCCAGAACAGGTACTTCCAGTTTGCCCTTCATCAGAGTACGTACACCATGATAAATGTATTTTACTGATTTCACTGTAGTGATCGCTACACGTACCGGGTATGGCAGAAACATTTTATTTAATGTACGCATTACTACAGAGTTGATCAGTTTTTCTTTATAGGTTTCGTTTAATTCACGTCCGGAATTCTCAAGTGCTGATTCAGATACCTGAGCAGTTTCATAGGAAAATCTGCTCAGTAAACGAATCAGCCCATCTCTGCTGCCGGTATAGACAACAGCGACATCCTGAGTCCTTACATAAACCGATGCCTTGCTGATATTTGCCTCTTTCTCCAGATAACACTGCAGAATATCCGCCTGTCTGTAGGTCATGTGTTTCTGAGCAAGGTGGATACGGATTCGTCCTTTTATTTCATGCTTAATAGCAAATTTCATTATTCCTCGCTGCCTTCTTCTGTTTCTTCTGTCTCTTCTTTGAAATCTGTTGTCTCTTCTGTTTCTTCAGCTGTTTCTTCAGCTGTATCTTCTACCACTTCCTCAGCTGCTGCTCTGTCTTCGTTGATCTGCTGTGCTTCTGCATAAATATCCTCAGCATTCTCCTGAATTGCGGAAGCTGTTTTCATTACACATGCCTTTGCACGTAAAACGGCTGCTGTGCAGTTTGTGTATAATTTCTTTGCATCTTTACTTGTAAGAATCTTGATACCTGCTGTACCGAAAGCTACTCCTGCTGCAAAGATTCCTGTTTTTTTACCGTCAAATTTGATCATTGATGTATCCTCCTGTTGTGATTTTTAATTTATTGTAACCACTCAGCACCCTTTCGGTGCTGAACAGTTATGAACTGTTTTCAGATAAATATGATGGGCAAACGCATTATTGCGACATCAGCTTATTTATATTCCATGTATTATACAACCAAAATTTCTGGATTTCTACTTTTTTCTTCTTGTTGAGAAATATTCTCATTTCAGACATGTTAAGAAAGTTACCGGAAACCGTATTGCCAAAAGAGAGTAAAAAACTGAAGAAATATAAGAAAGCCACCGGAAATTATACTCTTCAGCATTTCCCGGCGGTCATCAGTTCGTTCTCTATTTAAATTTTTACTTGTTTTCAATGTTTAAAATCACAGGAATTTACGAACATCCGCTCAATTTCCTGTTTGTCAATGTATCCACAGGCCTTCAGTCCTGTCAGAACTACATTGTTAAAACTGTCTTTTGATAATTTCTGGACTGTATTGTCATCCAGCTCAATGGTGCATACACTTTCATCTTTACAATCCGGATTTCTCACGATTTTATACATATTTCTTCTGCTGATCGCACCAATTTCTTCCAAAAGATTTACCATACGGTAAACCGTAGCTGATCCGATGCCCGGATCCAGGCGGGATGCATTGTAATAGATTTCTTTACAGCAGGAACACTCATTTTCAAGAATGACTTCCAACAGCATTCTTCTCTGTTTGGTAATCCTGCATCCTCGCTTCTTTAATTCCTGGATTACAACATCTTTCTGCATTCGGGTTCTCTGGTAATTGGGCTCTTTACAATTTTCCTGTCTCTGTAATGCTGCTGCTCCCAAAATCACATCATCCTTCCGCTTGTTAATTTCTGTTTCCTGACATATGGCTGCTGTTTGGCATCAGGTTTCAGTAATATGCCTGATTCTCAATGGCACCCTCTGCAGTGGCTGCAGTCTCCGCCACATGATGACTTGCCGCTTTTTTTGTCTCTGACGATTCCTCTTATGATCAGTCCGACAATTAAAATCAAAATTGCTCCTACAATCAATGTTCCCATAAATGACACCTCCTGCTTTATATCATTATCATACACATATAATCACTATACTGCAATCTGATAATCAGCAGTCCACTAACTGTGAAGATACGTTACTGTTCACTTCGTTCTCAGTAACACGCTCCGCGATGAAAAAGGTATGAAACAGTTGCAATTCTGTTTATCAGAACCCGCACCACCAGATGGGACGCAGGCTCTGATCTTATTACTGTTTTATCTGGCTTTTGCCATACCCTTTACCTTTACATTAAGGCTGCCGCTTTCCTTATAAGGTCTGAACAGCAGATATAAAAATCCGATGATAATTGCGAATGCAACCACTGTCCAGATACCGAAACCGCCGCCTGTAACCAGTGTACCGATCTGATAGATACACAGAGACACAAGATATGCAAGTCCACACTGATATCCGATTGCAAATAAAAACCATTTTGTATTGTTCATCTCTCTCTTGATCGCACCCATAGCTGCGAAGCAAGGAGCACAAAGAAGGTTGAATACCAGGAAGCCGTAAGCTGCGATCGGTGTCATGGCTGCTGCCAGGTTACCCCAGATCTCAGCACCGTCTTCTGCAACTTCTGCGAATCCATAAAGCATACCAAATGTAGCTACTACATTCTCTTTTGCGATCAGACCTGTAACAGCTGCAACTGCCATCTTCCATCCTTCGCCGGCTTTTGTCCAGCCAAGAGGTGCAAAGATCCATGCGATTGCTGTACCGATCTTAGAAAGGATACTCTCGTTAAGTTCTTCAACCATACCGAAGCTTCCGCCTTCCCATCCGAAGCTCATTAAGAACCACAGAATGATTGTTGAAAGAAGGATGATTGTTCCGGCTTTCTTAATGAAGGACCAGCCTCTTTCCCACATACTTCTTAAGATATTGCTGACTGTTGGCCAGTGGTATGCAGGAAGCTCCATAACGAACGGAGCCGGATCACCGGCAAACATTTTTGTTTTCTTTAAGATGATACCGGAGCAGATAATTGCTACGATACCGACAAAGTAACAACTTGTTGCAACCCATCCGCTGTTTCCGAAGAATGCACCTGCGATCATGGCAATGATCGGAAGTTTAGCTCCGCAGGGAACGAATGTAGTTGTCATGATTGTCATCTTTCTGTCACGGTCATTCTCGATCGTACGGGAAGCCATAACACCTGGAACACCGCATCCACTGCCGATAAGCATTGGAATGAAGGATTTACCTGAAAGACCGAATTTACGGAAAATTCTGTCCATGATGAATGCTACACGAGCCATGTAACCACAGGACTCAAGGAATGCAAGGAATGCAAACAGTACAAGCATCTGAGGTACGAAACCGAGAACAGCTCCCACACCGGCTACAATACCGTCAAGGATCAGTCCCTGTAACCATGCTGCACAGCCAATCGCATTCAGCCCTGATTCAATTGCCGGAGGAATGATCTCACCAAACAGAACATCGTTTGTCCAGTCAGTTACGAAAGCACCAACTGTAGTTACAGATACATAATATACGATAAACATTACAACTGCAAAGATCGGCAGTGCCAGCCATCTGTTGGTAACAATACGGTCGATCTTATCAGATGTGGAAAGCTTATCTTTTCTTGCCTTAGTCACACACTGACCAATGATAGAAGAAATATAAACATATCTCTCATTTGTGATAATACTTTCTGTATCGTCGTCAAACTCATTTTCCATTTCTTTGATCTCGGCAGATACATTTACGGATGTATTCATCTGCTCAATGATCTTGTCATCTCTTTCAAGAAGCTTGATTGCGAAGAATCTCTTCTGTTCTTCCGGTACCACACCGGTCAGTTTATTCTCAACTGCTCCGATGATCTCTTCTGCTTTATCGCAGAATTCATGGACAGGTGTTACTTTCCGGTGGCTCTGGGCAATGGAAACTGCCTTGTTTGCAGCTTCTGTGATTCCAGTTCCCTTCAGAGCAGAAATAGTAACAACTTCACAGCCAAGTTTCTTTTTCAGTTTATCAATATGTATTGTATCGCCGTTTTTCTCAACGATATCCATCATGTTGACTGCCATGATGACCGGAATCCCAAGTTCCAGAATCTGTGTTGTAAGATACAGGTTACGTTCAATATTGGTACCATCAACGATATTGATGATCGCATCCGGTTTTTCCTGAAGAATGTAATTTCTTGCAACTACCTCTTCAAGTGTATATGGTGATAAAGAATAAATACCAGGTAAGTCAGTGAGAATAACATCTTTGTGTCCTTTCAGCTTACCCTCTTTTTTCTCGACAGTTACACCTGGCCAGTTACCTACAAACTGATTTGAGCCGGTCAGTGCATTGAATAATGTCGTTTTACCGCAGTTCGGATTACCTGCGAGTGCAATTTTTACTGACATAATCTCTCTCCTCTGATTTCTTGATCTCTTTTATTTTGATCGCTTTATCCAGTCTTTCTGCTGTTGATATCACACTCAACAGTTATTAGTCATCACTAATACTTAGTTTTTATTAACTATTAGATGGCACTAATTGTTAGAAAGACCTAACATGATGTCAAAAAAAATTATTCCACGACAATCATTTCGGCATCTGCTTTACGTAAGGATAATTCATATCCTCTTACAGTTACTTCTACAGGATCTCCCAGAGGTGCAACTTTTCTTACATAAATTTCCACGCCTTTAGTGATTCCCATATCCATGATTCTTCTCTTGACCGGACCTTCACCGGTAAGCTTCTGGACTTTAACGGTCTCTCCAACATGAACTTCTTTTAATGTCTTCAAGTTTCTTTCCCTTCTTTCCCCGGAGCGTGTCTGAAAAATCATTTCCACAATCTATACGCTCTGGAATTTTATTTTTCTTTCAGGAAGAAATTATGGTTCAGACCATAATTTTGCTTGCCATATCTTTTCCAATGGCAACCCTGGATTCTTTAACATTTACGATCAGGCTTCCGTTAATCTCAGAAACAACTGTGACAACTCCTCCTACTACGAAGCCGAGCTCCTCAAGATGTCTCTTCACTTCTTCTTTGCCTCCGATCCTTTTGATTGTAAAAGGTTCACCTGCATTTACCATTGATAACGGCATTTCTTCATCCCTTCCTTTGCATTTAATTAATGATAAACATTATCTTTATCATGTGGTTAGTGTATTCTAATTTTGGTTAGATGTCAATAACTTTATTGAAATTTTTAATGATAAAGTTTTTCAGTTTAAAACATTAATATTTTTTTTCATTAATTTATCACTATATTATGCAATATATACAAGAAAAGTATTTATCAGCAACGTGCTTCGAGAATACCGTTGAGTGCATTTCCACTGCTGGTATGGCAGCGCACAATATCTGTAGAAGCGCCAACCTCGTCCAGTGCGCATTTTACCATCTTGTGGGATACGGTATTTGTAAAAAGTACCAGAAGATCCGGACATCCTATCTTTTTTCCGAAGTCGGCTTCCATCTGTGTGAAGACTTTGCATTTACATTTATAAGATTTACAGATTTTTTTGTACTGCCCTACCATTCTGTCATGTCCGCCTACGATTACAATACTCATGTATTATCCTCCTTTTGTTCTTTTAGATATATTAATGTGGGGATTGGAAAGTATTTATCCCTTGCCTGATAATCGGGCATTGATAATACTTTGGGTATGGTTAACTTTCTCTAACTGTAAGTTAGTATAAACTAACATAGGCTGCTTGTCAATATCTTCATGAAAATTTTGCGAAATTCATCCAAATTGTGAAGCAATTATTTATAAAAAAGAATCCTGCTTGCAGGATTAGCAGGATTAATTTCCTGTAATATAATAAAACTGCCATACAGTAATCTAACTGTACAGCAGTCTTTATGTATTTGTTAATATCTGTTATTTTTCGGGATTGGAATCATCATTCCGGCAATGCCACATGATCCAGTATTCCGGTAAGATGTGCAATGGTTATCCCATAATTGGTCACAGGTACCTGTTGCTTCTTTGCCCTGTCGATGCGGTACATCACATATTTCCGGTTAAACATACATGCTCCGCACTGGATGATCAGATCATATCCGGTAAGGTCATCCGGAAAATCGGTTCCGCTTACCAGCTCTACCTGCAGGTTTTCTCCAAATCGTTTTTTCAGCATCCGGGGAATTTTCACTCTGCCAATATCTTCTTTCAGAGGTGCATGTGTGCAGCATTCGGCAATCAGTACATGAGAAGTTTCTTTCAGACTGTCAATTGCTTTTGCTCCCTCTATGTAGTAAGAAAGATCTCCCTTGTATGCCGCAAACAGTACAGAAAAGGAAGTAAGCATGCTCTCTTTTGGTTTGTTCTCATAGATGTATGGGAACACCTGAGAATCTGTGATGATCAGCTTCGGTGGTCTGGAAAGAGTCTGCAATGCAGCCGGATACCGGTCAGTAGTTACACTCATTATGAGACATCTTTTATCCAGCAGTTCTCGTAGAGTCTGTACCTGGGGCAGGATCAGCCGTCCCTTTGGTGACTGGATATCCTGTGGCATTACAAGGAGTACCAGATCATCTTTGGAAACCAGATTCCCGGTGATCATTCTGTTACCGTAGCCTTCCGGGATTTTTTCTGCCAGAAGCTCTTTTAATTTCCGGATTCCCTCTCCCGTTTCAGAACTGACAGGACAGACCGTTTCTCCTGTATTTTTCTGAATCATCTGAATCAGATATTCTTTTTGTTCCTGTGTATATAGATCAGCTTTACCAAGCACCGGAATTACCGGTGTCTGCCGTTTCTTAAAATAGTTATACCATTTTAATTCCTGTACCATTTCATCCTCGCAGAAAAGGATGATCGCCAGTTCAGTTTTCTGTGCAGCCAGACTGGTTTTTTCTATTCGTAATGCACCCAGTTCTCCTTCATCATCAAATCCTGCCGTATCGATGAGGATACAGGGACCAAGAGGATAGATTTCCATTGGTTTATATACAGGATCTGTGGTAGTTCCGGCAACATCCGCAACAATCGATACTTTCTGTCCGGAAAAAGTATTGATAAATGAGGATTTTCCACTGTTGGTTTTGCCAAAGATTCCTATATGCAGACGGTTTCCGGAAGGTGTTTCGTTCAATGTCACTGCCATATTAATCCCTTCTTTCAGGTGTTGTATTGATCGTTAAAAGTGCAGAGAATGTCAGAATCGGAAATCTCTCTGTCCGTTTACAATATCTGCAAGATGTTCCTCTGTGAGTTTCCTTATCTTTTCGCCCGGGATATTTTCCAGTTCTTTTTGAATCAGCTCCAGTCCGACTTTTTTCGTCTCAGGGCTTGCATAATCCTGGAGATATTCCATCAATGTCATCAGCGCATTGGGATGGCAGCAGTTGGAAATCTGTTTACTTTTGCACAAAGACATAAAACGGTCACCTGTTCTCCCTGCTCTGTAACAGGCAGTACAGAAGCTCGGGATATCTCCCATACCCATCAGCCAGTTTACGATTTCATCCAGAGATCTCTGGTCACTGACGTCAAATTGTGCAGATGTCACTTCATCTTCTGTTTCAGGAACGTCATACCCGCCAACACTTGTTCTGGAGGCACCGCTGATCTGAGAAACTCCCAGAGGAAGTACTTTTTCACGAACTGCTTTACTTTCTCTTGTGGAAATGATCATTCCCGTATATGGCACAGAAATCCGGATCAGTGCACAGATTTTGGCAAAAATTTCATCACTGATACTGTTATCAAAAGCAGAAGGATCAATATCATCCGCATGTTTGATACGAGGCACACTGATAGTATGAGGACCTACTCCATGAACTGCCTCAAGATGTTCCGCATGCATCAGAAGCCCGGCAAACTCATACCTGTAAAGTTCAAGACCAAATAATACACCCAGTCCTACATCATCAATGCCGCCTTCCATTGCGCGGTCCATTGCTTCTGTATGATAGGCATAATTATGTTTCGGACCTGTTGGATGAAGTGTTTCGTAACTTTCTTTATGATAAGTCTCCTGAAAAAGAATGTAGGTACCGATTCCTGCATCTTTTAATTTCCTGTAATTTTCCACAGTTGTGGCCGCAATATTTACATTGACACGTCGGATGGCACCGTTCTTATGTTTAATGCTGTAGATTGTCTGGATGCATTCCAGAATGTACTCAATGGGATTATTAATCGGATCCTCTCCGGCTTCAATAGCAAGACGTTTATGTCCCATATCCTGAAGAGCAGTTACTTCTTTTACAATTTCTTCCTGAGTAAGTTTTTTGCGGGCAATATGCTGATTTTTCTTATGATACGGACAGTACACACAGCCGTTTACGCAATAGTTGGAAAGATACAGAGGGGCAAACAGAACGATTCTGTTTCCGTAAAATTCTTTCTTGATCTCCGCTGCCAGATCATACATCTCCTGAAGCTTCTCAGGAATGGGACAGGCAAGAAGGACAGAAGCTTCTCTGTGGGTAAGTCCTTTACATTCTTTTGCCTTCGCAAGGATCTGGTCGATCAGCTCCATATTTTCTTTGTTTGCATCTGCATATGCAAGGGTTTCTCTGATCTCTTCGTCGGAAATAAATTCCTCTGCTTTTAATGATTTTGGATTATACATAGATTTGTTTCCTTTCTTTTCGGTCAGGGGCTTCCTTATCTGCCGCTTTCCGATTAGTTTTTTTTCTATATTCAGTTTTATGTTCCGCTTATCGCGGGTGCTTAAGTTATTCAGGAGTGAACTGCAGTCATGCTTTATAATCGCCTCTGTCTGTCACTACTTCATAACCAATGCTCTTCATACGTGCTGCCATACAGGCTTTGCATTCAGCAGCTTCATCACCTGTACAGATCTTATTATCATAAAGGGTATACTTATCCCGGACATTGACCGGTGATAAGTTGGGCATTACTACATTGGCCCCTGCCAAAATTCCCTTCTCTCTGCCCTTGGGATCTATGGTTCCAAGGGCTGTTGTTGCCGGAAGAAGCGCATGTGGGTGGATCAGGCGGATAATTGACAATAATCGCAGAGTCTGCTCCAGCGTTCCGGGTGATTCTTTAGCAAACGGGGTGTCTTTGTGAGGAATAAACGGTCCGATTCCTATCATTTCAGGCTTTAATTCCTTAATAAATAAAAGATCGCTGTAAAGTGTATCTGCAGTTTGTCCCGGAGATCCTACCATGAATCCACATCCGGTTTGATATCCTATTTTCTTCAGGGTTTTCAGACAGTTTTTTCTGAAAACCAGGGACATCTGTTCCGGGTGAAGTTTTCTGTAATGATCTTCATCTGCTGTCTCATGACGCAAGAGATATCTGTCAGCACCTGCATCAAAATACGCCTGATAGCTTTCTTCACTCTTTTCTCCGATAGAAAGAGTCACTGCACAGTCAGGGTATATTTCTTTAATCGTGCGGACAATCTGACAAATATGTTCATCTGTGAAATGCGGATCTTCTCCGCCCTGCAGAACAAAAGTCCGAAAACCAAGATTCCATCCTGTTTCACAGCAGGACAGAATCTGTTCCAAAGAAAGCCGGTATCTGTCTGCATCCGTATTTGAACAGCGTATACCACAATAATAACAATTGTTCTTGCAGTAATTTGTAAATTCGATCAGACCGCGGACATAAATTTTATTTTCATAAATTGCTTTTGCGGTCTGTTGTGCTCTTCTTCGTAGTTCTTCCGTTACCAGTGGATTCTGTGTATGTAAAATCATTTCCAGTTCTTCTCTGGTAATATTCTGTGTCTCCTGAATGTGTTCAGGTATCTGCAACTCTGCTGATGCCATATATTTTCATTTCCTCTAAGCTTTCGAATAGACTGTTTTTGCTGAAACCCCTGCCAGCCGGCCAATTTTTCCAGTCAGTGCATTGATTATATCCAGAGGTGCATCTATTGCCACACTGATAATGCTTATCCCTCTCTGCCTGTAAGGAATCCCCATTCTGCCGATGATATAAATGCCATATTCATGAAGAATCCTGTTCAGACATTCTACAGAATCTGAATTCTCTACTATAATACTGATCACTGCAATTCTGCTTTCCATAGAAACACCTCTCATATAATTAATCAACTTATCTGCACATCAGAATTTACAAAAGTTAACAACTCTCTGAATCTGGTGACTGATCGGATAGGAATCATAACCATAAACCCCTTTCATCCAGCCGGCATACTGTGCTTCCGGATCATAATAAAGACCATTGATCTTTACCCAGCAATGACGGGTAAATCCATCTGCCGCTCCATCTCTGCTTCCCGGTACCCGGCCACAGATCATATACGGTGTATATCCTATTTCTCTTGCAAGAGCAGCAAAAATACAGGAAAATCCATAACAGTTGCCATATCCTGTACGAAACATCCTCAATGCCTCACTGCGCGCCCAGCCACTCTGGTAAATGTTAGGATCCGGACCACCATAGTAAAATCCTCCGTAAACAACATATTTCCAACATGCATAAAGCTTCTGGCTCTGACTCATACCTGAATTTGTGATTGACGATACAATCTGCATCACACGCATTTTCAGCAGAGCATTATAATCTTTTCTTGCAGCACCGGAATTGGTAAAATAAAGCTGGCCGTTCTGTCTGGATTTCTTCTGATACAGCCTTCCTTTTGGATCCGCATAATACAGATTATTCTTATAGATAAAATATCCAATGCTGGCACGGCCGTGTTCTGTCCTTATATGATAAATATTGGATCCGGATTTTACAATTTTATTCTGTTTATTCTCAAATAAACGTCCTTTCTCATCAAAAACATAAACTACATTGTTGATACGCTGTCCTCCTCGCACAGCATTTCCATTTGCGCCAAAATAATACTTATAGCCATTATATCTCTTCCATTTGTTCTTAACCATTTTTCCCTTATAATAATAGTAAATCTTGTTTCCCTTTGTAACCAGTTCTCTTATGGGAACCGGAGATGACGTCGGGGATACCCCGGACTGCTCTGTAACAGGAATATCATTTTCCGCAGCCTGTACACCAAATACCGGCACTGCCAAAACAGCAACTGCCATTATGATATAAAGTAATTTTTTCAGTGTTTTCATAACCCTTTTTCTCCTTACATATTCTCGTGAATCCAGAAACAAAAAATATAACCATATACCATGATTACGATCCTGTCTCTTCCATTCCCTTCTTCACTTTAGTGTAACAAAAAATTTATCTGATTTCCACACTTTTGTGGCATTTTAGCAAAAAATACTGCTGTCCGAACTTTTATCAATGTTTCGAACAGCAGTATCTGCTATATCTCTGAATTATTATAATTTCTTACCTGTAAGCATTTCATAACCCTGAAGATATTTTCCGATTGTCTTATCTACAATATCCTGCGGAAGTGTCCAGTCATTGTCCGGATTTGCTTTCAGCCAGTCACGTGCAAACTGTTTGTCAAAGGATGGCTGACCATGTCCCGGTTCATATCCTTCAGCAGGCCAGAAACGGGAGCTGTCCGGTGTGAGCATCTCATCACCGATCACCATGTTTCCGTCTTTATCCAGGCCAAATTCAAATTTGGTATCTGCGATAATGATTCCCTTGCTTAATGCGTATTCTGCACATTTCTTATAAAGTGCAATTGTATTATCACGAAGTTTTGCAGCTAATTCCTCTCCTCTTCCCGGGAAATATTTCTCAAGGTGAGCGATACTCTGCTCATAGGAGATATTTTCGTCATGATCGCCAATCTCAGCCTTTGTGGACGGAGTATAGATCGGCTCAGGAAGCTTGTCAGATTCCTTCAGTCCTTCCGGTAATTCAATGCCGCAGACTTTACCTGTCTTCTTGTAGCTTTCCCAGCCGCTTCCTGTAATATATCCACGCACAATACACTCGATAGGCAGCATTTCAAGCTTACGGCACATCATGCTGTTTCCGTCAAATTTCTCCTGCTGGAAAAATTCAGGCATATCTTTTACATCTACAGAAATCATGTGGTTCGGCAGAATGTCTTCTGTCATGTCAAACCAGAACTTGGACATCTGAGTCAGTACAGTTCCCTTCTTGGTTACCTGATTGTTCAGGATAACATCAAAGCAGCTGATGCGGTCTGTCGCAACCATGATCAGGCTGTCACCGTTGTCATAAATCTCACGTACTTTACCTTCTTTGATTGGTTTCATTTCCTGCATTTTTTCGCACCTCAATATTCGTTATGTAATTTGTAAAACTCCAAAATCATCGGCCTTTGCCGAAATTACTGTATTACCGTACCACTATCTCTGTAAGATTGTCAATACACTGAATTTTATTTAGCTTTGCTGATAAAATGTAAGCAACTGTTAATTCTCACTTCATATCACGAAACGGCTTTATTCGTCCTTCGCCCATCCGTAAGAATATTTCACAGCCTTATTCCATCCTTTGATCTTTTGCTCTCTTGTTTCTTCAGTGATAGACGGGTAGAATTTCTGGTCAATGGACCAATTGTGGCGCACTTCTTCTTTACTGCTCCAGTAGCCTACTGCCAGACCTGCCAGATAAGCAGCCCCCATTGCAGTTGTCTCAACACAGCATGGACGGTTGACCGGTGCATTGATAATATCTGCCTGTGTCTGCATCAGGAAATTGTTGGCACTGGCTCCGCCATCAACTTTTAATGCCGCCAGATTAATGCCTGAATCTGCTTTCATGGCATTTAGTACGTCATTTACCTGATAGGCAATAGATTCCAGCGTTGCGCGGATAATGTGATATTTGTTCACACCGCGGGTAATTCCTACGATCGTGCCTCTCGCATACTGATCCCAGTGGGGAGCTCCCAGTCCTGTAAAGGCCGGCACAACATAACATCCATGTGTATCTGATACTTTATTTGCCATATACTCGGAATCTTCAGAGGAATCAATTACCTTTAATTCATCTCGCAGCCACTGGATAGCTGCACCTGCAACAAAAATTGATCCTTCCAATGCATAGGTTACCTTTCCGTCCAATCCCCATGCAATCGTAGTAACCAGTCCGTTTTTTGAAAAGACAGGTTTTTCTCCTGTATTCATCAGAAGAAAACATCCTGTGCCATAAGTATTTTTTGCTTCTCCGGCATTAAAGCAGGTCTGGCCAAACAAAGCAGCCTGCTGATCACCTGCTGCACCTGCAATAGGGATAGCACCGCCAAGGACTGCCGGATCTGCTTTTCCATAAATACAGCTAGATGGCATTGGTTTGGGAAGCATGGACTTTGGAATGTCAAGTTCATTCAGAATTTCCTGATCCCACTGTAAAGTATTGATATTAAAAAGCATGGTTCTGGATGCATTGGAATAATCTGTAACATGGACTCTACCCTTTGTCAGTTTCCAGATCAGCCAGGTTTCCACAGTTCCAAACAAAAGCTGCCCTTTCTGCGCTTTCTCTCTGGCTCCTTCTACATTGTCCAGAATCCACTTTATTTTTGTTGCAGAGAAATAAGCATCGATCACAAGCCCTGTTTTCTCCCTGAATTTCTCAGTCAGTCCTCTGGCTTTCAGCGAGTCGCAGTATTCCGATGTTCTGCGGCACTGCCATACGATTGCATGATAGACAGGTACGCCGGTATTTTTATCCCATACGATAGCAGTTTCTCTCTGGTTTGTGATTCCGATCGCAGCAATCTTTGAAGCGTCTGCTCCGATCTTGGTCATTGCCTCTACTGCCACACCCAGCATACTGGCCCATATCTCATCTGCATCATGTTCCACCCATCCCGGTTTCGGGAAATACTGGGTAAATTCTCTCTGTGCAACACTTAAGCGTTCTCCCTTTTCATTAAACAGGATACAGCGGTTGCTGGTCGTCCCGGCATCCAGTGCCATAATATATTTTCCCATAAAAGATTTCCTCCGTTCTCTTTCAATGTACTCTCGGAATCTTTTTGTACTTGATTTTGTAAGAAGATTTTTTGTTAGATGTGCCCAAATTTTTGAGGCGTACGCGGTGCGTACGTTGATAAAATTCGGGTGCAGCTAACAAAAAATCAGCCGCAAAAGCAAGTGCAATAAAGACTCCGAGAGTACATTTTATTATTATAACCATACCACAAACATCTGAAGGTTGCTATTCTTTTTTATTCATGTTATGATGCAGACAAAACAAACCTGTTATTGTTCACTCCGTTCTCAGTAATACGCTTTGCAGGATATTATCAGTGAACAGTAACACAAACCTTACTGCTATTATAGAAAGATGGAGTACAATATTTTGAAGAAAAAAGAATTTATTTTTATAGGTGGTATTCTTATTCTTGCACTGGCGATGTGGGGAGGAATGTCTCTTATAAATAAGGGCAGTCATGGTTCCATCCGCATTACTGTAGACGGAAAAGAATATGGAACTTATTCTCTGGAAAAGGATCAGACGATTAAAATCAACGATACAAATGTCTGTGAGATCAAAGACGGTCAGGCACGTATGATCTCTGCACAATGCCCCGATCATCTGTGTATGAAACAGAAGGCAATCGATGAAAAAGGAGGCACCATCGTATGCCTCCCTAATAAAGTCGTTATTGAAGGGGAAAAAAGTACTGACAGTAAAAAAACTGACGAACCGGTAATTGACGCAGTAACCTGAGCTCTCCGTTGCCTGTAACTGAATAACTGTTTCACAGTTCGGCTAAAAAGCAAAATTAAAAGGAACCATATTATACGGCAGCTATATGATGATACACACCAGCCCGCCCTTACTGTCATTGACAATTTTCTGCATGGTATCCTGAAGCTTTACCTGGCTTTCTTCGCTGATAGCTGCAATCTTGCTTCGGATGCCATCCTGTACCAGCTGCTCAATGGATTTACCGAAAATATTAGTCTCCCAGATACTCTCCCCCCTCTGGCTGCCTTCGTCAATATACTGGATCAGATCCTTTGCCTGCTGTTCTGTTCCTACTATGGGAGCAATTTCAGTTTCTATATTTGCCTTTATCATATGGATAGACGGACTCTTTGATTTTATCTTTACTCCATATTTATTTCCCTGTCGGATCACTTCAGGCTGTGCGATTTCAATCTCATCCAGATTCGGGACAACCACACCATAACCGGTTCCACGCACTGCTTCCAGTGCAGCCTGCACTTTTACATATTCCTCTTTCATATGTACCAGTTCCTGCATTGTATGGATCAGTTCATATTCACTCTCCATTTCGATTCCACTCATCTGACTGAGCATCCTGTAATAATATTCTTCCTTTATGCGTATTCTTACCTTTACTGTTCCATCGGATAAGCCTACATCTTCCAGAAGGGAATCCTGTACATAAGGTCCGGATAATTTTACAGATTCCTTTGTGATATCACGTATATGCTGCATACTTTTCATTTTATCCCTGATCTGTGAAAGGATCTGCTGTTTTAATTCATGCTCCAGGGGAAGCATTTCTACCCAGCGCGGAATAAAAAACTGAATCTGACTGACAGGAAATTCATATAAAACCTTCTCCAGAATCCTGGCAATATCTTCTTTTCTCAATTGGTCACAGTTTACTGTCAGAGCAGTTACCTTATATTTCTGTTGGATTTCTTTCGCTGTTTTCAGAGCCGCATCTTTATATGGCATCTGCGAATTTACCAACACGATAAATGGTTTCTGCTGTTTTTTCAGTTCCTGAATAGTCTTCTCTTCTGCCTCCGGAAAATTGTCTCTGGGAAGTTCACCGAAACTTCCGTCAGTTGTGACCACAATACCTATTGTGGAATGCTCCTGAATTACTTTCTGTGTTCCGATGCGTGCGGCCTCGCGAAATGGGATTGCCTGCTCAAACCAGGGAGTTTTTACCATTCGTTCTTTCCCGTCCTCCGTCTGCCCGGATGCACCCTTTACCAGAAAACCCACACTGTCGATCAGGCGGATCTTTACCTGCTGATCTTCTCCGAGAGTGATGGGAACTGCTTCTTTGGGAATAAATTTTGTTTCTGCTGTGGTAATGATTTTGCCTGATCCGCTTAAAGGAAGCTGATCTCTGATCTCTGCCTGCTTTGTATCTGACATCTGCGGCAATGCAACAAGTTCCATGAATCTGCGGATAAATGTAGATTTTCCTGTGCGGACAGGTCCTACGACCCCTATGTATATATCTCCCCCTGTACGGGCCTGGATATCACGATACACCTGAAAATTTTCCATAAAAATAGCCCCCTTGCATATTTACACATAACCTTCATGTATTGTTATAAAATATGCAAGGAAGCTTTAAAATATTCTATTTATCATTTGGACATATTGTTACTGTTCACACACCACTATCCCGCGACATACAAGCCAAAATTCCATTGCCGCAGGCAATCTGGAATGAATTTTGGCTACGTTACTGCGAACGGAGTGAACAGTAATGACATATTTTTTCTGTCAGGTATCACAGATGTTCCTTAATAGGAATCATTGTGAAGCAGATGATGCTCTTTGCCTTTCAGAAGTCCGTTGTAAAGTTCCAGAACTAACGGGTTTTCATCGGATTTCTTAATGATAGTTGTATTATCTGCATTATACAGGCCCTTAGCTCTCAGAGCTTTGGTTCTGTCGCCGGATCTTGTCGGCTGTCCGCCACCCATGATACATCCACGGCGGCATGCCATGATCTCGATCAGATGATATTCTTTCTCACCATTCTTAACCTGTTCCATAACGGTTCTTGCATTTGCAAGACCGCTGGCAACACAGATATTAAGGTTCATTCCTTCATAAGGAACTGTAAATTCCTTGATTCCCTCATCTCCACGAACACCGCATTCTGCAATCTCATGCATAGTTTCTTTGCTGTGATCCGGAGTCAGGCGGCGGAGAACTGCTTCTGTAACACCTCCCGTAACACCGAAGATAACACCACCACCGGAGCCGAAGCCAAACGGCATATCACAGGCTTCCGGATCAAGAGTTGCAAAGTCAAGACCAAAGTTGTCGATCATGCGGAGCAGCTCTGTAGTTGTAATAACGATATCTGTATCCTGTTCACCGTCTGTGAAGCTGTTCGGACGAACTGCTTCTGCTTTCTTGGCTGTACATGGCATAATAGAGATCATAACTGTTTTCTTGCCGCCGGCATGCTTCGGATCGCGGAAGTACTCTTTGATTACTGCGGAGAGCATTCCCTGTGGAGAACGGCAGGTAGAAAGATTCGGAATATACTCCTTGTACTGGTCTGTGATAAACTTCACCCATGCAGGACAGCAGGAAGTAAGAAGCGGAAGTTTCTCACCCTTCTTAATTCTGTCAAGGAACTCGGCACTCTCTTCCATAATAGTAAGGTCAGCACTGAATGAAGTATCATAAACTTCATCGAATCCCATTCTGTGGAGAGCATTGACGATCTTACCCATAACACTTTTGCCTTTGGTCAGTCCATAATGATCACCTACTGCGACACGTACTGCAGGAGCAATCTGAGCAACTACACGTATATTTGGATCAGCAAGTGCTTCCCATGCCTCGTCCATATGTGTCTTGATCGCAATAGCACCTGTTGGGCAATATACACGACACTGACCACAGTTTACACATTCTGTCTCTGCGATTTTTTTGTTAAATGCAGGCATTACCATGGCCTCAGTTCCCCGGAATGCAAAGCCTAAAGCTCCGATTCCCTGAAGTTCTTCGCAGGCACGTACGCAGTCACCACACAGAATACATTTGTTTGGATCACGAACCAGAGAAGGAGAACTTGTATCCAACTCATGATATTCCCTGGTATTTTTGAAACGGATTGTCTGTACGCCCAGCCGGTGTGCCAGTTCCTGAAGGACACACTCACCACTCTTGATACAGGTTGTACAGTCACGACAATGTGCTGCAAGCAATAATTCTACAATTAGTTTTCTGTATTTCTTGACTCTTCCGGAATTGGTATAAATCACCATTCCATCTCTTGGCTGTTCAGAACATGAGGCAAATGTTTTTCCCCTCTCGTCTTCAACTGTACATAAACGACAGGCACCAAAAGTGGATACCTCTGAGTGGTAGCACAGTGTCGGAATATTGATCCCTGCCTTGCGGATGACAGACAGGACATTTTTTTCATCGGTAAATTCTACCTTTCTACCGTCAATTATCATATGGCCCATAGTGTATCCTCCCTTCTATGCTTCCACGTATACTGCATCAAAGTTACAGTTGTCCTTACATGCACCGCACTTGATACAGAGATCATTGTCAATGTGATATGGATGTTTAATCTTACCTGAAATCGCACCTGCCGGACAGTTCTTTGCACATTTACCGCAACCAATACAGAACTCAGGGTTGATGTGGAACTGACGAAGAGCAGTACATACTTTTGCACGACATTTCTTATCACGGATATGTTCCTCATATTCATCGCGGAAGCGTTTCAGAGTACTGATAACAGGAAGAGGCGCACTCTTGCCAAGTCCGCACAGAGCCATGTTCTGAACCATATTTGCAAGCTCTTCCAGCTCATCCAGATCGGACATCTCACCCTTGCCATCTACGATCCTCTCCAGGATCTCCAGCATACGTTTGGTACCCTCACGGCACGGTACACATTTACCGCAGCTCTCACGCTGGGTGAAGTTCATAAAGAATCTGGCAACCTCAACCATACAGGTATTCTCGTCCATAACTACCAGACCACCAGATCCCATGATCGCATCTAATTTTTTGACAGAATCAAAGTCAAGAGGTGCATCCAACTGATCCAGGATCAGACATCCGCCGGATGGACCGCCGATCTGGACGCCCTTAAATGCGGCGCCACTCTTCAATCCACCGCCGATATCATAGATAATGTGGCGGAGTGTGGTTCCCATAGGAACCTCGATCAGACCGGTATTCTCGATAGAACCGGTCAGTGAGAAGGTTTTTGTTCCGGGGCTTCCCTCTGTACCGATAGTGCGGAACCAGTCTGCTCCCTGAAGAATGATCTTCGGTACATTGGCATAAGTTTCTACGTTATTAAGAACTGTAGGTTTACCCCACAGACCTTTTTCTACTGTACGGGGCGGTTTTACACGAGGCATACCTCTGTTACCCTCGATAGATGCGGTAAGTGCCGAACCTTCTCCACATACGAAAGCTCCGGCACCTCTGTTGATATGTAAATGGAAGTTTACACCGGAATTTAAAATATTATCACCTAACAGGCCATATTTTTCTGCCTGTTCAATCGCCATCCTAAGTCTCTTTACAGAAAGAGGATACTCTGCACGAACATAAATATATCCATTCTCCGCACCGACTGCGTAGGCTGCAATAGTCATACCTTCGATCATCTTATATGGATCACCTTCCATGACAGAACCATCCATAAATGCACCGGGATCACCCTCATCACCATTACATACAACATAGCGGGTTTTCTCTGCCTGACGTGCAACCTGAGACCATTTCTTGCCTGCCGGGAATCCTGCACCGCCACGACCGCGAAGCCCGGATTTAGTTACTTCATCAATAACTTCCTGCGGGGACATGCTTCCCATCACTTTTGCAAGTGCCTGATAGCCTCCCACAGCAATATACTCTTCGATAGATTCCGCATCGATTTTTCCGCAGTTTTCAAGAACGATACGTGTTTGTTGATTTAAGAAAGGAATATCATCAGGATGTGGACAGACTGTATTATTATCACGATAAAACAGTCTCTCTACAGGTTTCCCTTCCAATATAGTTCTCTCCACAATTTCCTTACAGTCTTCCGGCTGTACGTGAACATACTGATAATCATATGGTTCAATTCTCATCAGAGGTCCAAGTTCACATAAGCCCTGGCACCCTGTCTTGATCACGCCTACATGAGGCACATCCTTCTGCATTTCAACTGTAACTCCATCAATTCTCTCACAGAGTACTGACATCTCTTCATAAATCTTCTGCGCTCCGGATGCGATACATCCGGTACCTGAACAGACAAGAACGCGGCAGGTATAAGATTTAATCTGCTCATTTACTTCAGCCTGCTTATTTAACAGGTCTTCTTTACTCTTAATACTCATACGCACTCTCCTCTCAGTTTATTCAAAAGTTCTACAGCTTTCTCAGGAGTCATCTTCGGATGTACTTCATCATTGACAGTCAGTGTGGGGGCAAGTCCACATGCACCCAGACAGGATACTGTTTCTACGGTAAAAAGCATGTCATCTGTAGTGTGTTTCTTGTTGCTCAGTCCAAGTTCCTTCATCAAAGCCTCTTTTACAGGCATGGATTTTCTCACATGACAGGCTGTTCCGTCACACACTTTAATGACATATTTCCCTTTCGGCTCAAAAGAAAAATTCTCATAGAATGTGGCTACACTGTAGGCCTTGGCTTCTTTTACTCCGATTTCTTTCGCTACATAAGTCAGCAATTCTCCCGGCAGGTAACGATATTCCGCCTGAATATCCTGCATGATCGGAATCAGCGATGCTGCTGTACGTCCGTAGTGCTCGATGATCTCATCCGCTTTTCTGTAATAAGACTGGTCTAACATTCGGTTCCCTCCTTAAATAGTAATTTTGATACACCGGTTTTAATATAGTACCGATATATCGATTCCCACGCAACTTTAGTTATTTTTAACATATGTGCTGTTGATATTATACATTATATAGTTGTTTTGCACAATATCATTTTTGAAATTTTCTGAAATTAATTTATAACAATTTGTTATAGATGTATAGTATTCATAAATGTATATAAATGAAAAGCAATTTCTTTAACAGGGTTGTTAATTTAATAGCAATATCAAAACAAAAAAAGATCATTGAAAAGAATATTATCTTCTTCTCAATGACCTTTCTGGAAATGGCTGCATTATTTAATTTCATGTTCCTCATGGAAATGCTTATATTTTTCTATAAACATCAACAGAAAGCTAATCATAAGGAATCCACAGGAAACCCAGATCATTCTGATTCCATAGCGTATGGACAGATTTCCACCAATGCCGGCACCCAAGGCAAACATAAGGATGATTCCAAAATAATACATCGCCTGTTTTAGCTGTTTTGATTTTTTTTCACGAAAATAAACTGACAACGCAGCTGTACCACTGCGCAAATTACCGATACACATAGTACTTGCATAGGAATATCCGTTTACCTTGCGGAAGGACTGTACCTGCATTGCACAGGCGAAAGATGCCATGGCATTTGCCAGCATATTGTATTCGGTTGGCAGGAAACCTACTGTAAATAAGATCAGGATTTCTGCCAGCAGAACACCCTGTCTCCAGTGGAGCTTCTGCGCATATTTATAATTTGCCTGTATTTTCTCCGCAACCCATACGCCCAGTGCAAAGAAAATAATAGGAAAGAAGTATCCCAGTCCTGCTGTCAGTTCTCCTGCCATAAAGTGCTGGCTCATAAGAACGACGTTTCCTGTCTGTGCATTACAGAATACTTCGTTTCTTGCATTATAGGTGTAAGCATCCTGAAAACCTCCTGACAGTGCCAGGAATGCACTGTTTAAAAAGGCTTCCGACATTTGTATTTCGTGTTGATTATGATCTTTCATGATTTTCCCCGTTCAAGTTTATTTGCAGTTATCTCCTGTACGGATAACTGCCTTTATTCTTTTACCGTCTTTCTCAAACATTCGAAATCCGCTGATTTACTGCGTAAATCGCTGCTTTCTTATGTTTGGCGGGTCCCTGACCCTGATTATCATGTTATACGTTTATAGGTCAAATGTAAAAGATATAATTCATATTATTGCATATATGATTTTTATATATTGGATACAATATATATATAATTTTAGCTATATAAAGCAACTTCCATATACTGTATGTCTACAGCATATGGAAGTTATTTTTTTATGTATCTGCAGAATTACTTATCTCCATGTTCTTTGAGATATTCTGCTTTTCCCATCTCGTACAGATTATTGCCTTCTGAGTCAATGATGACTACAAGAGGCATATCCTCTACATACAATTTACGAAGTGCTTCTGCTCCCAGATCTTCATAGGCGATCAGTTCGGCCTTTTTGATGCATTTTGCAAGAAGCGCACCTGCACCGCCGATAGCTCCGAAGTATACACCATCATATTTCTTCATGGCGTCTACTACTTCCGGAAGGCGGGCACCTTTACCGATCATTCCTCTTGCTCCCACAGACATCATTGTGGGTGCATAGGCATCCATACGTCCGCTGGTTGTAGGACCTGCGGAGCCGATGACTGCGCCTGGTTTTGCAGGAGTTGGTCCTACATAGTAGATGGTTGCATCTGTAGGATCAAATGGAATTTTTTCCCCTTTTGCAAGGGCCTCACACATTCTCTTGTGTCCTGCATCACGTGATGTATAAATAGTACCTGTTAATAATACCTGATCACCTGCATGGAGAGTTCTTGCCAGCTCTCTAGTAAGTGGAAGTGTAATTTTCTTTCTTTCCATCTCAGATCACCTCCGATTTATGGCGGGTTACATGGCAGTTGATATTAACTGCACATGGCATACCTGCAATATGAGTCGGCATTGTTTCGATATTCAGGCCGATGGCTGTTGTCTTTCCGCCAAATCCCTGAGGTCCGATTCCAAGCTTGTTTACTTTTTCCAGCATTTCTTTCTCAAGATCAGCATAGAACGGATCCGGGTTCTGAGTATCCAGAGGTCTCATCAGTGCTTTCTTTGCAAGAAGTGCACATTTGTCAAAGGTTCCTCCGATACCAACTCCGACTACCATTGGCGGACATGGGTTGGGACCTGCGGTCTCTACTACTTCAAGGATAAAATCCTTGATTCCCTGTAATCCTGCAGATGGTTTGAACATACGGATCTGGCTCATATTCTCACTTCCGAAGCCTTTAGGGCCTACTGTAATCTTTACCTGATCTCCGGGAACGATTTCTGTGTAGATCATAGCCGGTGTATTGTCGCCTGTGTTTCCGCGGCGTACCGGGTCTTTTACTACAGATTTTCTTAAATATCCTTTGTCGTATCCGCGGCGTACACCTTCATTGATCGCATCGGTGAGATCTCCGCCAACAAAATGTACATCCTGTCCTATTTCAAGGAATACACATGCCATTCCTGTATCCTGGCAGATCGGCACGTTCTCGTTATCTGCAATATCAAAATTCTCAATAATATTGTCAAGGATACCCTTGGCAATCTCTCCGTCTTCGCATGCGCGGCATGTTTTGATCGCACATTTTACGTCTTCCGGAAGATGTTCATTTGCTTCGATACAGAGTTTTTCGATGACATCTGTAAGTCTGCTTACTTCTACTTCACGCATTCTGGTAAGCTCCCTTCTCTATTTCTGGATATGCCATTAAGAAATGACATATTCCCTTTTTCATTATATCAAAGGTTTCCGGTAACGGCAATTTCCCGGCACCGATACCGGAACATTTTTATCGTATACTGGTTACAGTAACTTTTATATTCTGATTGTCTGACCTTTTATCAGCGCTGCTCGTGACGGGCATATTTTGGAAGCAGTAATGGAGATACTTTGTCAGTATGTAAATCTGCTTTGTCCAGTTCATCTGCATATTTGTAGATATGATCCAGGTTCATTTCACCAAGCTCTACATTCTTGCATTTTGCAGCTGCTTTTTTACCTGCATTTCTTCCGAATACGATAACATCCAGAAGAGAGTTACCCATCAGTCTGTTTCTTCCGTGGATTCCACCTGCGGCTTCTCCTGCAACTAACAGGTTTGGAATTTCTTTTGTGAATCCGTCTCCGTTAATCTCAAGACCACCGTTCTGGTAGTGAAGTGTCGGATAAATAACGATAGGAACTTTTCTCATATCAATGCCGTAGTTCATGTACATACGGAACATAGCCGGGATTCTCTTTTCGATGGTTCCTTCGCCACCGAGGATCTCGATCATCGGAGTGTCAAGCCATACACCTTTCAGTCCGCCTGGAACTTCTACGCCGCGGCCTTCTTCGCATTCACGGATAACACCGGAAGCATTTACGTCACGGGTTTCAAGCGGATGAATATAAGCTTCTCCGTTTGCATTTACAAGCTGTGCACCAACGGAACGAACTTTTTCTGTTACCAGAGCACCCATGATCTGTGATGGATAGATTGCTCCTGTTGGATGGTACTGGATAGAATCCTGATAAAGAAGGGAAGCACCAGCTCTGTATCCAAGTACAAGTCCGTCTGCAGTTGCGCCATAATGGTTAGATGTCGGGAATCCCTGATAATGCATTCTTCCTGCACCACCTGTTGCGATTACAACAGTTTTGGCTCTTGCAACAGAATAATCTCCTGTTTCCATGTTAAGAAGAACTGCACCTGCAACCTGTCCTTTTTCATCTTTCAGAAGTTCAACAGCTGAAGTAAATTCAACTACCGGAATCTTAAGATTCAGAACTTCATCTCTGATGGTACGCATGATCTCAGATCCAGAATAATCCTTTGCAGCATGCATTCTCTTTCTGGAAGTACCGCCGCCGTGTGTGGTAACCATGGTTCCGTCTTCTGCTTTATCAAATTCAACACCAAGGTCATTGAGCCATTTGATGGCATCCGGAGCTTCCATTACCAGTCTCTTTACCAGTTCCGGTTTTGCAGCAAAATGTCCGCCGCCGAAGCAATCCAGATAATGCTGTACAGGAGAATCATTCTCTTTGTCAGCTGCCTGGATACCACCTTCAGCCATCATTGTATTGGCATCACCGATACGAAGCTTTGTAACGATCATAACGTCAGCACCTGCATTATGTGCTTCGATTGCACAGGAAGAACCTGCACCGCCGCCGCCGATTACAAGTACATCTACATCATAATCAATTTTTGTAAGGTCAATTTTTTCGTTGATCAGACGGCTTGTTGAATGAAGCATTTCTGCCAGTTCCAGAGGAGCTTTCTGTCCTTTGTTCGGTCCTACTTTGATTTCTGCAAACGCGTCTGGATTATAATCCGGATGGAATTTCTCAAGAAGAGCGTCTTTCTCTTCAGCTGTCAGACGTCTTGGCTCTGTTGCCATACGCTGTGCTCTTGTAGCCTCTACCTTTTTGATGGATTCCATCATATTTTCTGGATATGGTGCATACATGTTTTACGCCCTCCCTATTTCTCAATTTCTCTGTTGTTGTAAAGTTCCTGCATGTCTGTGATTGGTTTCTGCATGATCTGCTCGATCAGATCATCATATTTACCTTCGTGGATTTCTTCTACACGTTTCTCCAGATGTTCGCTCTTAGGCGCGATATATTTACCTGTGAGACGTCTTGCCAGAAGACCTACCATCGGATGGGAAATACCGGCCGGACATCTTACAGAACAGCATCCGCAACTTACGCAGTCGAAGGATTCCTCTGCACATTTTTCAAGTTCGCCTCTCTGTGCATATGCGATGTACTGCATTACATTTAAGTCCTGAGTACATGCTTTTGTACAGGCATTACATCCGATACAGCTGTAGATTTCCGGATAGAGTTCCATCATTACCTGCTGATTCGGTTTCAGGTCTTCGATGTTGTAGAGTCTCTTATCTGTAGGGAAGAACGGGATGCTTGCTACATACATTCCTTCCTGTACCTGTGTCTGACAGGCAAGACATGTTTTCAGCTCGTTTTCACCTTTGATTCTGTAGATTGTTGCGCAGGCTCCGCAGAATCCGTGTCTGCAACCGCATCCTCTCTTTAATGTATAACCGGCATATTCCATGGCAGTCATAATTGTAAGTTCTGCAGGTACGCTGTATTTCTTACCGAAAAAATATACGTTTACCATATTCTTTTCCATTTGAGATTACCAGTCCTTTCTATATATATCATCTGTCGTCAGCAGCACATACAAGCTCGAATCCGCTACGCTACTTCTCGCTTGAGGGCGTTCGCCCTACAGAATGTTCTGTGAAAGAATGCTTATATGCAAGCATGACGCATTCCTTCACATCACTTTCTGCACTGCTCATTGCTTATCAATATTCTGCAGGTAATTCATCAATCTCGTCGCATCTGAATACCGGACCGTCTTTGCAGACGTATTTGGAACCGATATTGCAACGGCCGCATTTACCGATACCGCATTTCATACGAAGCTCCAGAGTTGTGTAAACCTGTTCTCTGGAGAAGCCCAGTTCTTCCAGTCCTGCAAGAACGAACTTGATCATGATCGGCGGTCCGCAGACAAGTGCTGTTTTGTTTGTATCGAATCCAATCTCTTTCAGATAAGAAGGAACGAATCCAACGTGTCCGTCCCAGCCTTCCTGTTCACGGTCGATTGTCAGATAAACATTAACTCCCTCTGCTTTCATCCAGACTTCCTGGATTTCTTTTAACTGTACCAGGTCATCTGCGGAACGGGAACCATAGAGGATATCTACTGTTCCGTAATCTGCACGGTTATCCAGTACATAGTTGATAACAGAACGAAGAGGTGCAAGTCCGATACCACCTGCGATAAACAGAAGGTTTTTACCTTTTAATTTATCTTCTACAGGGAAATGATTTCCGTATGGTCCACGGACTGTGATCTCATCTCCAACCTGAAGGCTGTGGAGATAATCGGTCAGTGCACCGCACTTCTTGATACTGAATTCCTGATATTCTTTATTTGTAGGTGAAGAAGTAATGGAAAACATACCTTCACTTACACCTGGTGCGCAGACCATTGCACACTGACCAGGCATATGTTCAAAAAGTTTTCCTCCTTCAGGAGCGTTTACACGGAATGTTTTAACATCCGGTGTCTCCTGACGGATATCTGTGATCACACCAACCTTCGGGATCAATGTGTCTAATGTGTAGTTTTTATGGCAGGTACATTCGCTCATTATTTTTCACCTCCCTGATTTTCAAAAGCTTTGATGACTTTTACGATATTTAAGGATGATGGGCATTTCTCAACGCAGCGGCCGCATCCTACACATGAGAACATTCCATTGTTGTTTACCGGATAGTAAACAAGTTTATGCATGAATCTCTGACGGAAACGCTGCATCTGGCTGTTACGGTTATTTCCGTGTGCCATCATGGTAAAGTCAGAGTACATACAGGAATCCCAGCAGCGGTAACGCTGTACGCCGTGTCCTGTGTCATAATCTTTGATATCATAGCACTGGCAGGTAGGGCATACAAATGTACAGGTACCACATGCCAGACATGGTTTATAAAGTTCTTCCCATACAGGAGAATTGAAACGATCCATGTAATCTTCCTGTCCCCATCCTTCCAGAGAAAGATTAGAGTACGGAAGCTTCTCTACGATTGCGCGGATCGCAGCTTTCTCTTCTTCTACTTTTGCTTCGTCAGCATCGTTGAGAAGTTCTGCAACTGCTTTTGTAAGGGCTTCCCCTTTCTCTGTAAGAGGTTTCCAGTAAAGCTCTCCCTCGATCATCCATGTTGCAACATCTGCAACAGGGTCTGCGCAGTCAATACCGAATGCTTTACAGAAACAGCTTTCTTCCGGCTCATGGCATGCAAGTGCTACAATCGTACCATGATCTCTTCTGGCTGCATAGAAAGTATCGATCGGATCACTTAAGAATACGTTATCCAGTACTTTTACACCCTGGATATCGCAGGCTTTCATTCCGAACACAACAAAGTTCTTTTCCTGTAATGCCTGTGGCTCAATGGAGATATTCTTCTCCTCTTTCTTACAGGTGTAGAGGTTTTCACTCTGTGGAAAAAAAGCATCTTTTGGTGATTTTACAGTTTTTAAAGTATCAAGACAAACTTCTGCATCTTCGCTCCATGCTTTGAAGTTTACCTGATCACTGACTTTGACCGGTAAATATAAATCCTGATCTGCGGCAATCTTCTGGAATAATGCCTGCAGATTCTCTGCTGCTATCTTATACATACATTATCCCCTTTCTGCCACGATACTCGGCTCAACATCTTCAAATGTAAAGTTTGTAAGAGGTCCCTTGGATGTTGAATCCTCTCCTGCCTGATATTCACCATAGAATGTATCAATATCTTTGATAAATTTACGATTGAACAGGTGAAGCGGAATTCCCTGAGGACATACTCTGCTGCATTCGCCGCAGTCTGTACATCTTCCTGCCACATGGAATGCACGGATGATATGGAACATCTTCTCTTCGAAAGAGTCCACGTTTGCTTTCTGCGCACTGTCAAATTTATTGCTGTCGAATACACATTTACGGCAGCTGCATGCAGGACAGACATTACGGCAGGCATTGCAGCGGATACATTTGCTTAACTGGCTCTGGAAGAATGCAAATTTTTCTTCCGGGCTCATTGCTTCGATCTTCTCTACTTCTGCAAAACGATCTGCATCTTTTGTGTCTTTGGACTCACCGATAAGTTCATCATAAATCTTATGTTCTTTTCCTTTACATACGTGACATCTTTCAAGCATTGCATCTTTGTATGCACAGGTCTTCTCACCATAGATTGTCTGAATAGTCAGTGTTTCTGCCTCATCTGTGATCTCTGCACCGGAAATGCTTTCGATACCTTTGATTCCCTGTTTGCGGATTCTCTCGATATCCAGTTTTCCTTTACATCCAACACCAATGATATAAGCTTTCTCACGGTCTACACGATGCTCTTTAATCAGCTGATTAAAGCTGTATGTATCACATGGTTTTAAACATACCAGTGTCTTGCCTTCCAGTTTGGAAGCTTCGATCATATATTTGCTTAAGTTTGCACCGCAGAATCCGTTATATACAAAATCTTTCAGAGATTCTTCTGTTTCAAAGTAAGCCGGTTCCGGATTGTAAGGCAGATCTCCGGCTTTCCATCCCAGAACTCTTGCAACTGTACCGTCAGCAAGCAGTTCTTTTGCACGATTTATCAGCTCCTGCATCTTAAATCCTCCAATCTTACGTTCTTACCGAGTGAATGGATCTTCTCTACAAACTCATTCATTGTCTGGGAGAATTTCACACCTTCAGCAGCGGAAACCCATTCTACTCGTGTTCTTCCGTTTTCCACACCGATGTAGTCGAGCATGGAGAAAAGAAGTGTCATACGTCTTCTTGCATAGTAGTTACCTGTGCTGTAATGACAGTCTCCAGGATGACATCCACACATGATCACACCGTCAGCACCTTTCTCAAAAGCACGGAGGATGAACATTGGATTGACACGGCAGGAACATGGAACACGGATGATCTTTACGTCAGCCGGGTAAGAAAGACGGCTGCTTCCTGCAAGGTCTGCACCTGCGTAACTACACCAGTTACAGCAGAATGCTACAATCTTAGGTCTGAATTCTTCGTTTGTTTCTATCGACATATTGCATCTACCTCCGCGATAATCTGTCTGTTGGAAAAGCCCTGCAGATCCATAGCACCAGACGGGCAGGCTACTGTACAAGCGCCACATCCCTGGCAAAGTGCTGTATTTACAACGGCTACTCTTCTTGTTTCACGGATACCGTGGTCATTTACCTGTTTATCCTCATAGGAAATTGCTCCATATGGGCAGACATTTGCACATGTAGAACATCCGTTACATAACAGTTCATCGGATTTTGCTGTACATGGGTTGGTTGTCAGTTTATCTTTGGCAAGAAGGCCGATTGCCTTAACTGCTGCTGCGCCAGCCTGTGCAACTGTCTCCGGAATATCTTTCGGTCCCTGGCATACACCGGAAAGGAAGATACCTGCTGTAGGAGATTCTACAGGACGGAGTTTTGCATGGGCTTCTGTGAGGAAGTTGTTTGTATCAATACTTGCTGTAAGCATAGTAGCGATCTTACGAACATCCGGGTTCGGTTCAATGGCTGTTGCAAGAACGACCATATCTGCTTTCTTAAGGATTTGTTTGTTGTCGATCAGGTCAGATCCCTGTACAAGAAGGCTTCCGTCCGGCTGTGGAATAACTTTTCCTACCTGGCCTTTGATGTAGTTTACGCCGTACTGTTCTACGGCTCTTCTGTAGAACTCATCGAAGTTCTTACCAGGTGTACGCACATCAATATAGAAGACTGTTACATTTGTATCCGGATATTTATCACGGATCAGCATTGCATGTTTTGCTGTGTACATACAGCAGATCTTGGAACAGTATGGCTTTCCTCTGTCGTCGGAGCAACGGCTTCCAACACACTGGATGAATACCAGTTCCTTCGGAGCTTTTCCATCGGAAAGACGCTCTAAGTGTCCTTTTGTAGGACCTGCTGCGTTCATGATACGTTCCAGTTCCAGGGATGTGATAACATCTTTACTCTGGCTGTACGCATATTCATCATATTTGTCAAGTTTGATGGTATCAAAACCTGTAGCAACTACGATTGCACCGTATTTCTGTGTTACGATCTCATCCTGCTGATCGTAATCAATGGCTCCTGCCTGACATACTTTGGAGCAGACACCACATTTTCCTGTTTTAAATTTCAGACAGTTCTCACGGTCGATAACCGGAACATTCGGGATTGCCTGTGCAAATGGAGTGTAAATAGCAGTTCTGTTATTTAATCCTCTGTTAAATTCGTTCGGAATCTTCTTGGACGGACATTTTTCCTGGCAGACACCGCAGCCTGTACATTTGTCCATATTTACACTTCTTGCTTTCTTTCTGATATCAACGGTGAAATCACCTACGAAACCGCTGACATGTTCTACTTCACTGTATGTATAGATATTGATCTTCTCATGTGCTGCTGCCTCTACCATCTTAGGTGTGAGGATACATGCAGAACAGTCAAGTGTCGGGAATGTTTTATCAAGCTGTGACATTCTTCCACCGATACTTGGAGTCTTCTCTACGATATCTACTTCATATCCTGCATCTGCGATATCCAGGGCTGTCTGGATTCCGGCAATACCGCCGCCGATGATCAGGGCTCTCTTTGTAACGCGGCTCTCTCCCGGCTGAAGAGGAGCATTTAAATTCACTTTTGCGATTGCTGCTCTGGCAAGGATCACAGCTTTCTTTGTAGCCTCTTCCATATCCTTGTGGATCCAAGAACAATGCTCACGGATATTTGCAATCTCCACCATGTATGGATTCAGGCCAGCTCTTTCAGCTGCTTTTCTGAATGTTGCCTCATGCATACGTGGAGAGCATGAACAGACAACAACGCCTGTCAGGTTTTTCTCTTTAATGGCTTCCTGAATTTTAGCCTGGCCTGCTTCTGAGCACATGTACTGGTAGTCTTCTGCATGAACGACACCCGGCTCTTTGGCAGCTAATTCAACAACTTTTTTTACATCTACCGTAGCGGCGATATTACTTCCGCAATGACAGACAAATACACCAATTCTCTGCACGCTGGCTTACCTCCTGTATCTTCTGAATGCACTTACCAGAAGCTGCTGTGGCAGTTCCGGATCAAGAAGCTGTGGTATCTCATCTGCTTTCAGATAATCGCCGCCTTTTTCACGGACAACTAACTGTCTTGCTGCATCGATGATCTTTCCCGGTTTTACATCTCTTGGACAACGCTCTACACAGGCGAAGCAGGAAAGGCATTTCCAGAGAGACTTTGAATTGACAAGTGCTTCGATATCTTCATTTACAACATAGGATACAAACTGATGTGGCTTGATATCCATTTCATTGAAAGATGGGCAGGTAGCAGAACATTTTCCACATTTCATACATTTCAGCGGATTGGTTCCGGAGATCTCTTTGATCTTTTCTGCTGCTGAATGCTGGTTTCTCATTTTGCCACCTCCTCTTTTACTCCGAGGGCTTCTGCAAGGAGCTCTGTGAAATAATATACAGGCAGTTCGCTGGAAGCGTTTTTATTTAAATTATATTTACACAATGGACAGGCTGTGATCAGCATATCTGCGCCAAAGCCTTTCGCACTGTCTTCGATTTTCTGACACATATTCTGAGACATATCTTTTTCTTTCAGAGAAATGTAACCGCCGCAGCATTCATTTCTGTATGGATAAATTACCGGTTCTGCCCCAAGTGCACGGATGAAATCTTCCATGATTGTCGGATTCTCCGGATCATCAAAAGCCATGATCTTGCCCGGACGTAATAAGAGACATCCGTAATAGGCTCCGATCTTCTTTCCTGTAAGCGGGTTTACTACCTTCTCTTTCAGCTTGTCGAAACCGACTTTGTCGCGAAGTACTTCCAGATAATGGAGCACTGTTGTCTCGCCTTCATAAGGCTCATCAAGCTGCATGTAATTATTTGCTCTGGTGCGGATATCCTCCACATTCTTCATATCATCATTGACACGTTTGATCACGTGATGACAGGCAGAGCAGATTGTTACCAGATCCTGGCCCTTTTCTTTGGCCTGATTAAGAGCACGTACAGAAGAAAGCTTCGTAGCAATTTCGTCAGTTCCCAGAGGATAAACACCTCCGCAGCACTGCCAGTCTTCGATCTCTTCCAGTTCAAACCCAAGTGCTCTGGCGCTGGCTCTGGCATATTCGTCCAGATCTTTCGCCTTGTTTCTCAGGGTACAACCCGGATAATAACTGTACTTCATACTTAACATTATCCTTTCTTAGTTGTTCAGGTAAATTCATGTTGCTCAAATAATGATATCAGGGTCCAAAAGCAATTTGCCCCGATATATAGCGCCCGTAAATAACAGTCGCTAGTCCTTGTCTTTTTTTTAACAATATATGGACAAAAATATAAATCAAGTCTAATACAATTACTTTTTATATCTTTGTTGAGACATAGAAAATAAAAGAGTTCGCACACCCTTCCTCCGCAATTAAAGGAGTGTATCAGCTCGATTTCCGAAAAATATTATATCATATTGACAACATTTTAACAAGAGGTTTTTGATAATTTTTTTTATCACGCATCATTGCTCAATTCTTCTGATCTAAATTAATCTTTTTCAGGCAGATAAAATCTTCCGCTTTTCTATTTACTCACAATCATAGTATCTTTCAAAAAATTAATAAAAATATTATTTATATATTTTTTTGCTTTTGATATATGTAAGCCAAAATTCGTCTGTTTCCGCTTACAGTACAGAATTTTGGCTAATAATTAAAAAGGAGTAAACAGTAATATGGATTCAGAAGAACAGGCTGTACCTGTACTTCTGAATGTTTTGTCTGATATATTATTAATTTAATTAAGGTCAATCTGAGCAATAATTTCTTTCAGTGCATCTGCACTCTTCTTAAGCTGTTCGATCTCAGCTTTTGTCATTCTCATTGGAACTTTGCCCTGTACACCATTTGGTCCTACCAGAGTTAATGTACTCAGGCATACATCATCGATTCCGTACTCTCCATGCATCATAGTAGATACTGTAGAGATAGACTCTGAAGAAGATACAAGAAGGCTGCAAAGTTTGCATACAGAAGAGGATACTGCATAGAAAGTTGCACCTTTCTTGGAAATGATCTCACCGCCAGATTTCTGTACATACTGAAGCATTGCTTCTTTATCAATCGGTTCAATATCCTTACCGAGTTTCTTCTCAAGGTCGTAATATTCATCCACACTTACACCTGAAATATAGGCACCAGACCACGGAATAAAGGATGTATCTCCATGCTCACCGAATACATAGGCATGGATATTACTCTGTGCAATCTGGAAATGTTCGGATAATCCGCAGCGCAGACGTGCAGAGTCAAGAATTGTACCGGAACCAAGGATCTGGTTTTCTGGAAGTCCGGAAATCTTTGTAAATACATAAGTCATGATATCAACCGGATTGCTTACGATCAGATAAAGGGCATTTGGAGCTGCCTTTACGATCTCCGGTGTGATAGATTTGAGGATATTTACATTTGTCTGTGTAAGTTCAAGTCTTGTCTGTCCTGGTTTACGGGCAATACCGGATGTGATGATAACGATGTCAGAATCCCTAGCATCTTCGTAGTCTCCGGCAATGATAGAGATAGGATCTCTGAAGCAGGTTCCCTGGATAATATCCAGAACTTCACCTTCTGCTTTCTTTTTGTTGATATCGATCAGAACAATTTCAGATGCGATATCCTGGCTTGATAAAGTGTACGCGATGGTAGATCCGACGCTGCCGGCTCCAATGATAGTAATTTTACTGCTCATAATCTTAATACTCCTTTTCTCCTAACAAAATTGACGTCTTAATGATAACACATTGTCAAAAAATTGACAAGAGCTTTTGTACAGAAATCTGAACAATTTTTTCGTTTAAATATTTGTTTGGAAGCATAAAATTGTTTGTTAGTTTGATATAATTTTCACATTTTCCTATTGGAGTAGATACTTGCACGAACAAATCCCCAACCACTGCTTATTGCTTTTTGCAATTTAAACAGTGGTTGGGGATTTCCCTGATTTTTGATTCGGTTAAGTACAGTATCTGAAAGCTTTATCTGTCAGAATACGTGCAAAGATTAGCCCTAATGGCAACGCTGCAATGATAAGGATCGCAGACGCAAACCAGGATGCAGCTACTGATAATGACATAATACCAAGATTATAAAATCCTCTGTATAAATATAATCCCGGAACCATGATAACGATTGAGGGAACTGTTACAGATATCCTTGGATATCCGACTTTATTCTTCAGCAGGGACGCCAGAAGTCCCGCAGTAAGTGCACCAATAAATGCGGCTGCAGCAGGAGGAATATTTGCAAGGTCTACCAGTTCCAGTCTCAGAGTATTGGCAACTGCTCCTATCCCGGCTGCTGCGACTGCCAGACGAACCGGGCTGTTAAACATGATAGAGAATCCAAACACTCCGCAGAAACTTGCAAGAAGCCTGAATAAGATCCACTGCTCTGTTGACAGTGAAAGTTTTATAAAATCTACAGGTTTCAAATGCAGGATCAGTGCCATGATCCATGCTGACATAGTAGCTACCAGAATAACGATCAAAGCATAAGTCAGACGTTCTATTCCTGAACGCATATCCAGTTTTGCAAGGTCAATACCACTGGTAATAAACGGAAATCCCGGTATGATAAAGAGCATTGCACAGATATATCCCGCTTCGTGCTGAACAGAAATACCAAATAATATTTCTCCAAGTTTGAGCAGACCTGCATATGCAAAACATGCCAGAGATACAGAAGACACAATACATAAGAACAATGTAAAATGGTGTTTGGTCAGTTTGCAGCGGAGATAATTTCCAATTCCTGCCCCGACAAATGCACAGAACATCTCGATCGGACCGCCCCCAAGAAGGAATGTAAATCCGCAGCATGCGATCGCTGCAGCAAGTCCCAGTGCAGGCGGGGAATATAGACCATGTGTTTTTTCAATATTGTCAAGAAATGTATGCAGCTGTTCTCCTGACATATGTTTTCCTTCTTTTTCAAAGTTTCGGATAAAGTGTTCCAGACGATTTAACTTCAAAGTATTTACGCCTGTATTAGTCAGGCACAACGACTGGGTAAAACCATTTTCTCCGTCATAACATGTATATTCAATGGACATCAGACCAATATCCGCCGTACACGTAATGCCAAGTGCTTCTGCCAGTGTATTCATGGAACTTCTCACTCTCCATGCTCCGGTACCGCATGAGAGAAACATAATCCCCACACGTCCGATAACGGATGCTTTCTCTGCGATGCTGGAATCTACAACTGGTACATTTTCCCCATTTTCATCTGTATACTCATGCCAGGCAACATCCATATGGTTCTTTTTAATCACTTCCTGCGGCATTTTTCTCACTTCCTCATTCTATATTGTCAATCGGATAAAATCATCCGCTTTGCTACTTGCTTGATTTGTTAAAGCTGCAGACTGTCATTTCCTGCTTTCTCCATCATTTTCTCTCTGCATGCCAGTACGATTCCGTCAATCTCGTCTAAATGCTGCAGCATTTTTTTCTCAAATTCATGGATAGGAAGAAGAATTCCAATTTCATCATAGGGTTTATCCGGATTCTCTTTCTTCAGACCTGTTTCCTGTCCGTAGTATACCATGGCTCTTGGGGCTTCTTCCTGAATCTTCTGGAAAGCATCCCATACAACGGCATATGCCTGTGCTTCTGTCAGACCCAGTTTACAGGTGTCGGGAAGTGCATAAAGAGCCAGGACACCACGTTTACGGTTATCTTTTTCTTCTGTAATGTTCAGACCTTCTGTATAGGTACGGACAAGATCATAACCATCTGCAAGATACAGTGCAGATCTGGGGGCACATTCATGATGTTCATATGTTTCCTTGAATTTTGCATATTCTCTGGCTGAAACCTTTTCCCCGGGAAGAAGTTCTCCGGCTGCATCTGTAAGGAGCACCGGGTTCTCTCCTGCTTTTCCGTGGAATTTCTTCGGGATCAGATAAGCCTCCCTTAACAGGTCAAACATACTTCTGCCGCATAATTCCAACAGCAGTGCACTGATATCACCGTTCTGGTACGCATGAAACAATACCTGCAGGAAATGATCTCTGTCATTATCTGTCAGACGATGGTCGTCATCTATATGGTCATAAAAAACTCCGCTTAATCGTCCGGATGCTTCCGGCGAAGCCAAAATTTTAGAAAAAATTGTTTCTACTGCTTCTTCTCTTGGCAAAACTGTACTCATAATTAACTTCCCCTTTCCAATCGAGTCAGATTCTTTTTTCGGTTTTCATTATAGTCTTGCTTTTAGTAATGTCAACATAAAAAGAGGGAATTTTCTGATATCAATTTTACATAGATGCAAGCTAAAAATTATATAAAAAAGACATTCCATCCACTGGGGTAGAATGTCTTTTCTCATAACTTATATGATTCTTTTGAAGTTACGTTCTATATACACAGTGGAAACCATTTTTCGATTACACACTGATGTACTTTTTCTTTTTTATCGTAGTTGATCCCCACCAGCAAAATATCTCCTGTATACTGCTGTAATGACTCTGGATATTTTCGTTCTTTTATCTGATTCAGAACAGTTTCTGCGTCTTTGTTCCATTTCAGTTCGACGAGTAATGCAGGATAATAGTCTCTGTACAGTGGTTTGGGGATGAAGACAAAATCTGCGAAGCCTCTTCCTGTCGAGAGTTCCCGGATTGGCTTAAAATAGTATTTTATTGCACTTAAGTAGGCAATGCTGAGTACGCTGCTCAGGGAATTCTCGTTATTGTACTGAATCACTGATGTGTATTCTGCATGGATTTTCTCTATCTGTTCAGCAACTGTTTCTGCATCCATTTCCCAGGTGGCTTCCAGCAGTTTTTCAGATTCCTGCTGGAATTCGATCAGTTCATTCCATTTATTTCGTTTGGTTGCGGCACGAAATTCCTGACGGATTTCTTCATTAGGAATGTAAGCTCTCTGGGTTCTCTGGTCGTAGGCAAGGTAACCCAGGTGGATCAGCAGAGTCAATACATCATCTTTGTCTGCGAAGCTGACCATATCATTCTGAAATTCATTGACATTTACTTCTACAGAGGAACCGGACAGCATTTCTATGATGGATGTCCGCAGACCATCAAAATCCATGTTGATCAGTGGCAGGATTGACAGATAGGTTCCTGTCTGTGACCAGTAGCTCTGGAATGTCCGCATAATTGTCAGATTTACTAACGCATTTGGATTATATACATGGTAATCTCCAAGACGGTAACCATCGTACCACCGCCTCACTTCTGCAAAATCTATCTCATATTTTTCACACAAATCGATTACTTCATCTTCATTAAAACCGATATATGGTGTCAATGGGCCGGCATTAAGCATTGTAAACTGGGTGAAATTATTTAAGGCAGACTGGGTTTTTAATTTCTTTATCGGTAAAATTCCGGTCAGATATGCAAGTGCGATATATTTTGATGCCTCAATTCCTTTAAACATGTTTCTGAGAAAGTCAATATACATTTCCTGTGCTGCCTGATTATGGGCTTCATCACGAATCAGAACATCCCATTCATCAATGATTACAATAAACTGTTTTCCTAATACAGTATTAATGCGTGCCATTGCTCCATATATAGTGCTGTTTTCCACCAGATTGACTTCAGGATAAGTCTCTCTTAATTCGGAAACAACGATATTCGTGATATATGAAATTAAATTCTCACTGGAACCTGCTGATATACAGCACCATTGTACATCAAAATGAATGACATCATATTTATTTAAATGTTCGTAAAAATCCGGACATTTGCTGATTTCCAGTCCTGAAAACATTTTTTCAGTGTCGCATCCTTTACTGTAATATGCAGTCAGCATATCTACAGTAACAGATTTCCCGAATCTGCGCGGACGACTGTTACATATAAACCTGGCATTTGTGCCCAATACTTTATTTGTATATTCCAATAATCCCGTTTTGTCTATATATACTTCTGAATTGACTGCACACTGAAATGCTGCAGCATTCGGATTTACAAACATACCCATTATCTCACCCTCCCTCTTTATTATTGATAGCTTTTCTGTCTTCTTATACAGCATCTTATAACCTCCTTAATAAATATGTTCAGGAGTTCCTGTCTTTTAGAAAACTCCTGCTAGAAATAAATAGTGAAAATTAAAGCATGACTTTTCTGAAAGAACAGATTCATGATCTGTATATGAATTGAGATTTGGCTGTAACTGTCGAAAATACCAGGCAATTACATAGATTTAGATAATTAGAAAATATGCTTTTGTTTATCATAGCATACCGGAACTTATTGGGCAAGAGACAAAAAAGAATCCAACGCATAAACCTATATGTTTTATGCATCAGACTCTTTTCATTTTTGATAATTATCCTGTCAGGAAAATATAATTATTTTCCACAGCAGTTTTTATATTTCTTTCCACTTCCGCCAGGAGACCGCCATCGGTGGTCTTTCCTATAAATTAAAAAACTCGCGTATTGCGTAAAATCTTACCCGTAAAAGAATGTTTGCTGTATAGCATGGGAAGTTTAGTACCTGATACGGTTACAGATGAGTATATCTTGTCTGTAAAGGATGCTGTCAACCACCCTATGATGTAGCACCACTTTAGGTAGCAATACCTATTGGGGATAAAAGGTCGAAGGCGTAAACCGTTACTACGACTGGGCAGTTACAAGCCCATTGCCTTTAGGTAATGGGTAGTTGACAGTTATACAATAGTAAGTCACAAACTCACATATGAAACATATACTAATATCGAGAACTGCAATCTATTATTGTCAGATTCCACAACAACTGCCGGAATGTCCTGTAAAATTACAGTCTGCCAGGCAGACTGTCTAGTCTGACGATATAAGATTTTTCCAGAGGTGATACTTTTCTATGCTGTTTAGTCATCATACCTCAGATGATCCGGAATTATCCGGTACATCCTGTTGTAACAATAACAATCGCTGCAGCTGTGACTGTCAGGGACCTCAGGGGCCGCGCGGTTGTCCTGGTCCTACCGGACCCAGAGGCTGTCCCGGTCCCGTTGGTCCAATGGGACCTCAGGGCCCCCAGGGTGAACCCGGACTTCAAGGCTACCCAGGTCCTGTCGGACCTGTTGGAGCCACTGGCGCTACCGGACCTGTCGGAGCTACCGGAGCCACTGGCGCTGCCGGACCTTCCGGAGCTATCGGACCTACTGGCCCTGCCGGGCCTATCGGACCTACTGGTGCTGCCGGACCTACTGGTGCCACTGGTGCTACCGGACCTGCCGGTACTGTAGCTCCGGCAGCGGCCGTAGCAGATGCCACAGGTCAGACAGATATTGTAACCCAGTTTAATCAGCTTCTCGCAAATCTCCGCGCAGCCGGACTTCTTGCAACTTAAACCTCAGGAGGGGCAAATGCTCCTCCTGATTTTCTCAAAAGGTGCTTTAAATTGTCTTCCATGATTTCTCTCAGCCTTTGTATGATTGTAAAAAATGAAGAAAAAGTATTGCCGCGTATCCTGAAACCCATGAAAGAAATTGTAGACAAAATTCTTATCTGTGATACCGGTTCTACAGACAGGACCAAAGAAATTATCAGAGAATTTACAGCAGAAGTTTATGATTTTCCATGGAAAAATGATTTTTCTGCTGCCCGGAATTTTATTTCGGAAAAAGTCAGTACTGATTACTGGATGTGGCTGGATGCAGACGACATGATCACTCAGGAAAATCTGTACAGACTAAAACAATTAAAAGAAACACTGAGTCCGAACACAGATATGGTTATGATGGATTATGTCACAGATTTCGATGAATGGAATCATGCTGCATTCTCCTGTTACAGAGAACGCATCTTAAAAACTTCCCGAAATTTCAGATGGCGGGGAAGAGTTCATGAATCCATCATTCCCACCGGGAACATCCTTTATTCTCCCATACAGATTGAACATCGCAAAATAAAACCCTGCTCTTCCTTTCGAAATCTGCACATCTATCAACAGATGATCGAAGAAGGAGAGCCTCTGGAACCCAGAGACTTATTTTATTATGGCCGGGAACTTTTTTATCATAAGCAATACGAGTATGCCATCTGTGTTTTGAAAAAATTTCTGAAAGAGCCAGACGGCTGGATTGAAAACAGACTGGACAGTTGTCTGGTTCTCTCCTATTGTTATCAGGCATCAGGCAATGACCAGTATGCTCTTGAGATACTGTTTCACAGTTTCATGTCAGATATTCCAAGAGCCGAAATATGCTGTGAGATTGGGAAAATATTTTTTATGAAACAGAACTTTTCCATGGCAGCTCACTGGTATCATCAGGCACTTCTTGCACCGGACAACAGCCAAAACGGAGGATTCTATATTCCGGACTGCCATAATTTCATACCATTTCTGCAATTATGTGTATGTCTGGACAAATCCGGAATGCACAAAGAAGCTTTTGAATTTCACCGGAAAGCCAGAACACTGAAACCGGAACATCCTTCTGTTATTCAAAATCAGATCTATTTTCATGAGATTCTGGGATTTTGAAAAAAAATGCCGCAGACCGTATTAATCCTTTACAGTCTGTGGCATTACGCTACATATTGTATTGTTTTCCTGGCACTATTCTACAGTTACACTCTTAGCCAGATTTCTCGGCTTATCTACATCCAGGCCTTTGGCTACGCTGACATAATAGCCAAGCAGCTGCAAAGGAATAACTGCCAGTGAAGTTGCAAAGTGTGGATCTGTTTTCGGAATATAAACTGTGAAATCTGCAGTATCTTCTATATTATAATGTCCATATGTGGTGAGTCCCATCAGGTATGCACCGCGACTCTTACATTCTACCATATTGGAGACTGTTTTCTCATAGAGATGATTCTGCGTGAGAATACCGATCACAAGAGTTCCGTCCTCAATCAGAGAGATTGTGCCATGTTTCAGTTCTCCGGCCGCATAAGCTTCTGTGTGTACATAACTGACTTCTTTCATCTTAAGGCTGCCTTCCATACTAATGGCATAGTCAATACCACGCCCGATAAAGAAAGCATCCCTGGCATTTGCCTGCTTAGCCGCAAACCACTGGATACGCTCTTTGTCATCTTCAATGATCTTGGTAATCTTATCCGGAAGTGTTTTCAGCTCTGCAATCAGCTCCTGATATTTTTCTTCTGTAATCTGTTCTCTGACTTTTCCAAACTGCACTGCCAGTGCATAGGAGGCAATCAGCTGAGTACTGTATGCCTTGGTAGTTGCTACAGAAATTTCCGGTCCCGCCAGAGTGTAAAAAACATTATCCGCTTCTCTGGCAATGGAAGAACCTACCACATTGACAATTCCCAGTGTACGGATACCTCTCTGTTTCGCCTCACGAAGTGCCGCAAGGCTGTCTGCTGTTTCCCCTGACTGGCTGACAATGACCACAAGACCTTCCGGATCTAAAATCGGATTTCTGTATCGGAATTCCGATGCCAGTTCCACACGTACCGGAATCCTTGTCAGATCTTCAATCACATACTGGGCTGCCATTCCCACATGGTAAGCAGAGCCACATGCTACAATATAAATCTGGCTGATCTTTTTGATCTCCTCATCTGTAAGACCTACTTCTGAGAGATCAATACGATCATCTTTGAGTACAGAATTCAAAGTATCCCGAACTGCTTTCGGCTGTTCATGAATTTCTTTTATCATGAAATGTTCAAATCCCGCTTTCTCCGCCGCTTCTGCATCCCATTCAATTGTTTTCGGCTCTTTCTGGATCTCATCACCATCCAGATTGTAGAACGTGATCTCCCCTTTTCTGATACGAGCCATCTCCAGATTTCCAATATAATATACATTTCTGGTGTATTTTAAAATTGCAGGAACATCGGATGCAATGTAAGATTCACCGTTCTCCACCCCAAGGATCATCGGGCTGTCTTTTCTTGCCACATAAATCTCTCCCGGGTAGTCTTTAAACATGATCGCAAGAGCATAGGAACCGCGGATACGGACCATTGCATGGTTAATGGCATCTACCGGTGTTCCGAGATATTTCTTATAATAATAATCTACAAGTTTAACTGCTACTTCAGTGTCTGTAGACGAATAAAACTCATAGCCATTGCGGATCAGTTTGTCTTTCAGTTCCTGATAATTCTCAATGATTCCATTATGAACTGCTACTACGTTACCGTCATCACTCATATGGGGATGCGCATTTGTCTCAGATGGTTCTCCATGTGTCGCCCAACGGGTATGTCCGATACCACATGTTCCAGGTACAGATTCTCCATTATTAGTTTTATCTGCAAGAACTTTCAGTCTGCCTTTCGCTTTAATAACCTCTGTATCACCTTCGCCGTCGCGAACTGCAAGTCCCGCTGAATCATAACCTCTGTATTCAAGTCTGGACAGACCATATAATAATATAGGTGCTGCCTGATGATTACCTGTAAATCCAACAATTCCACACATTTATATTTATTCCTCCCATATTTTCCAGATATTTACAGCATTATAAAAATACTGCTTTATTATATTATAAGAGCATTATGGAGTAATTTCTTATAATATAATAAAATTTCAGGGGTTCTCTCTGTCATATCGTGTCTCATTGTATCATGATGTTCCACATATGGCAAGAAAATCCCCTGAAACTGTGTACTCTGTTTTTACGAAAGTACTTTCATCATTGTTTTATCCACGTTATCCTTTGTGCCTTTTTCTGATTACCGATTTCATTTTACTTTCTGCTTCTTTACTGTTGACCAGCCGCTGTATATCTTTCTTCCATTCTCATCATATCTGTATGAACGGATTCTGTAATAATATATATGTCCTTTTTTCAGTTTTGCATTTGTGTATTTTGTAGTTGAACCGGATTTAATTACCGCTGCTCTTATGTATGGATTAGTGGTTCCTGCCCGGCGATAGATCTCATATCCATCTGCACTCTTTGCCTTTTTCCATGTAATCACAAGTTTTCCGGCAGTCCTGTTTGATATACCTGTAATTGAAGTTTTTGCCGGTTTTGCAGTCAGATCATCAGCAGAATACGTTTCCTGCGTCATATAAAGAATGGAATTTTTTCCGATTCCATATAAGCTCTTTGCTTCTTTGTCATATGCAAAATATATATTCGCACTGTCTGTCGCATATGTATAGCCCCGGGAAATACTTCCTGAAATCGGAGTATCCAGAAACAGACCTCCGTCTTCTCCAACTGTTCCTTCATCGCTGTTTGTGATATCTGCCATATAATATTTACCGTTATTTGCCACAATATTCCACATATGAGGACCTTCACCTGTACCGCCATTCATCATACCGGTCACTGTATAGCAGGTAATGTCACTGAGATCGCACAGATACTGAAATGCCTTGGAATAACCTTCACAGACCACATTAGTACTGTCATCTCCGTCAAAAACATAGATTAACTGCCATGGATCTCCGTATTCATCATCCTCCGTCACATCATCATTGTAGGAAGTCAGGTAGCAGATCATTTCTTTATATCCGTACAGCTTTTCTGTCTCTGTATAACCCTGAAATTCTTTTACGATCATTCTGGCATTTTCTGCTGCACTTTTTGCAAGCTGTACAATCCCTGCATTTACTTTATATTTACCGGAAGCATAACTGCTGATCACCGGCATAGATATGGAAAGATTTTCAATTTTTACAGTTGTTTTGTTTCCTGTTGCCTTTGTGCTGTAACCATACTGCCAAGTAGTAGCTGCAGTCTTTTCGTACCAGTACAATTCATATGGACAATCTACAGCCAGGCAATCGATAATCTTTGAAATATCCAGTTCATTAAGGTGTGCGGCTACTTCTCTTTTGAGCGCATTACCGCTTGCTGTTGTCTGCCAGGTCAGTCCCAGATCTGAACTGACTTTAAACCTGGTAGAACCACCTTTCGATGCCACTGCGCTGATTTTACTCTTAAGTTCCTCATATAAGGTCTGCTGCTGTCCATTCAGTACATCCTCACCCAGAGAAGCTGCTGGCTGTGTGTCCGGATCCTGTCCGTACAGAATATCATTCAGATATTTCTCCAGAAGCTGTCTGTTATCCACAGCACCGTTTTCGTCCGGAATTACAGCCTCTGCAAAGACTTCTTCGTCTGAATCTGCTTCATTTGAACCTGCTTTGTCCGAAATGCTATCCTCTGTATCTGATGCAAACTCCGCATTATCCGCAGTTTCCTGTTGTACATCAAATTCTGTTGCATCATCTGAATTAAATTCAGAAACTGTACCATCTGTGAAATCTGCTGCTGTTACAGGTGTTACCGTAATTCCTGCTACCAGAACCAGGCTCATTCCCAGACTTATAAAATTTTTCTTTCTGTACATAACGCATTTTCTCCTTATCTGTCGTAAATATAGTATATTACTACAATACTTTATTTCGACAGATAAAACAAGATTTTTTTTATAATCCTTGTTCTCCCGCCAGATAGCACAGGTCTGCAAGACGTTCATATTTTGTCTGCATACACGCAATATAGTCATCCAGAAATCTTTTTACACGATACGGGATATCTAAACGCTCATATCGGTTCTCAAATTCCGTCAGGTCACTGTTATCCTGCCTGATATACTCATCTGCTGCACTGATTTCCGCTTTCAGAGCAGAAAGTTTCTCCTCGTAACGACCTGTCAATTCCATTTCGCACAATTCATTCATTTTGTTCATCTTATTCTTTTCTCCCTATTATTATTTTTACATTTGTGGTAACCTTGTTACCTGTGTGTGTTGTTTTGTTATATGTTGATTTGTTGTGTTATGTGTGTTATGTACCCGATGTGTGCAGATCGGTACATACCGTTTTCTGTCTTATTACAACTATAATTGTAATTTTGTTTAAAGAAAATGTCAATTTATTTCGTCCGACATCTTATGATATGATTCGACATTTATCTGAAAATACAACAACAAAAAAACTGCTGTTCCTCACGATCACTGTAGGAACAACAGTTTTTTTTCATCATTTTTTATGTTCGGCGGATAATCCTGTTCAATTTCACAAAATCTATTACCGCCTGTTTTCCGATCTTACAGATTTTCTTCATGTTAATGGAATTCACCCCGCCCTGACGAGGTCTGAATGTGACAGGAAGAAATTTGATGCTACATCCCTTCTTCTTATAAATAACAGCCAGAAGTACATTGGAAAGATTAAAATCCTTCGGGATCAGATGTATGTACCTGGCCATCGTCTCTGCTTTCATCAAACGGTACGGAGTGTTGGCATCTGTCAGATTTACTCCAAAACAGATACGGATAACCAGTTTCAGAGTTTTTGTTACAAAAACACGTGATATTCCATCCTGTCTGTCTTTTCTCCAGCCGATGACCATATCATATTTCTGTCTTCGTTTCCAGAACGGTTCAAATTCTTCCGGCAGTGTCTGGCCGTCTGAATCTGTCTGGAAAATGTAATCTGCACCATTTTTGAGTGCATACTTATAGCCATAAAGCACAGTTGCACCATGACCGCCGTTTGGTTTTGTTATCGGAATCAGCAGAGGGCGTGTCTTTGTACACTGTTTCAGTTTTTCATATGTAGAATCTTTGCTCCCGTCATCAATGACAATCAGACGTGACTGACCGTTTCCGTTATGCTTCTCTATAACAGGATACCAGTCATTAATGACCTGTTCAATGTTATCCTGCTCATTGTATGCCGGGATAACAATGTATAACTTATCCATATTTCTCTCCTTTGGATGATTGATGGTATCCATTATAGCATACATATACATGAAATAATAATATTATTTCGAAAACGATGTACTATAGCTGTTACTGTTCACTGCTAATATCCCGCGAGGTGTTTTTTGTGAGCGAAGGTCACAGAAAACCCGAGACATACTGCGCGAATTTATGCGATTAGCATAAATTCTGTGCATCGCGAAGCGTGTTGCTGGGAACGGAGTGAACAGTAACCTATAACTCTGCCAGTATTCCCAGCTCCCGCGCAAGGCGAAGCAGTTCCCTGTTTGCGGCATTCACTGTTCCGAAGTCTTTCAGAGGACAGATAACTTTCTGACATTTTTTCATCAATTTCACAGCCTTATCATAAGATTCCTGTGAAATACTTTCGAAAGGTTTCTCTGTAATCACCTGGTCTGCAAGTGCACCGGCTACCTGACAGTCTACATCATTCGTGTGAAGCACTCCTGCCGCAAACGGAATTCCCTGTCTCTGCAGTTTTCGATAATACGGAATTCCGCTTCCATTACCGCCAATTACAAACACCTGAGGTTCACCTCTGGGCGGATCCATCTCCACACATCCAAAAGCAGCATTATAGCTTCCTCTGGTAATTCCATACAACTTCCGAATATACTCAGAAGTAAAGATTTCTTCCGGAGCACCATATTTTTCTATATATTCTCCATGTACACAGATAACTTTATCAGATATTTTCTGTGCAAGATCCAACTCATGCAGCGACATGATCACTGTAAGCTGATGATCCAGCACCATCTGTTTCAAAATGGTAAGAAGTTCCAGCTTATGACGGATATCCAGAAAAGAAGTCGGCTCATCCAGTACAATGATCTCCGGCTCCTGACAGATAGCCCGGGCAAGAAGGATTCGTTGTCTCTGACCATCACTGATGGCTGTAAAATCCCTGTCTTTTAAATCCCATGCATGGACGGTTTCCATTGATTTCTTTACCTTTGTCTTATCCTCTGCGGAGAGTATTCCCAAAGTTCCTGTATAAGGATAACGCCCTGTGGCTACAATGTCTTCGCAAGTCATCAGTTCCGGACGCATACGCTCTGTGAGCACGACTGCCAGTTTCTGAGAGACCTCTTTATTGGTCATCTTTGCCATTTTCTCTTTATCCAGATAAACAGTACCGCTGATCGTGGCAAGCTGTCTGGTGATGCTTTTAAGAATAGTGGATTTTCCGGCACCGTTAGGACCGATGAGAGTGAGGATTTCTCCCTTTTTCAGCTGAATATTGATTTCTCTGATAAGAGGTTTTCCGTCATATCCCACAGTCAGCTGATCCGTACGGAAAAAATACTGTTCCTGCCGGTCTGCTTTGTTATTTTCTGTTTCCTTTATTACATCTGCTATTTTCTCTGACATATTTTTTCCTGTTTTCCTTTTTTATGCTGCATCTTATAGTAATCTGCCCGGATAGCGTATTCTGCTCCTGCTTTTTATATCAATTTCTCTTCTGTCTGCGAATCATGATATAGATTACAACTGGTGCGCCAAACACTGCTGTTACGGAACTGATACTGAGTTCTGTAGGTGCAAATACGGTTCTGGCGATCAGATCACAGAAAAGACAGAATACTGCCCCTCCCAGAAAGCAAGCCGGGATCACAAGGAGCGGTCTGGCTGTTTTCAGCAGGCTTTTTACAATGTGAGGCACTGCAATGCCAACAAAAGAAATTGGTCCTGCAAAAGCTGTCACACAGGCAGACAGAATACTGGATAAGAGAATCAGTCCTATGCGGAACAGCTTGATATTCACTCCCATATTCTGGGCATAAACTTCACCCAGCTGATAGGCACCGATAGGCTTAGACATAAAGAACACGATCACCATTGTGAGCAGAACTACTATTGCCATTACTTTCACATTACCCCAGGACATTCCTGAAAAACTTCCCAGTGACCAGTTGTGAAGATTGACGATATTGGAGTCATCCGCAAAGGTAACTACGAAATCTGTAACTGCAGAACAGATGTAACCGATCATGACACCGCTGATAACCAGCATGGACATGTTGTGGACTTTTTTGGCAACCAGCAGGACAAATCCCATGGAAATCATAGAACCGATAAACGCTGCAATGATCATGGCTGCAGAACCCATGGAAATAGATCTGCTCAGAAAATAAATCATCAGAAGTGCAACTACCAGCTTGGCTCCTGAAGAAATTCCAAGTACAAAGGGACCTGCAATAGGGTTATTAAAAAATGTCTGAAGAAGAAATCCGGATACAGAAAGTGCTCCTCCAAGAATGATCACTGACAGAATCCTGGGAAGACGGATTTCCCATATTATATTGTAAGCAGTCGCATCTCCTTGATGTCTGAAAATAATATTCAGAATCTCACCCACTGAAAGATGAATGCTTCCGGCATTTACATTCCAGACAAATAAAATCACCAGAAACACCGCCAGTATAAAAAATGCTATCCAGTATCTGGCTGTACGTTTTTTGTCATCCATATTTTTTGTTCCTTTTGTTTTTATATTTCCTGCTTTTGGCAGTTCTGCAGAATCCCGCAAACATATTTCAATGCCATTCGTAAATAACTATACCAATCGCATAGAATGCGAATTCAAGTGTGCCGAGGATTTACAAATATCATTTTAACTTATGCATATATACAAGTTCATCCAGTGAATCATCATCTGTGGTAAGGATTGTATGAATATCTTCGATCATGGTTCCAAGCTCGGTGGTTTCCTGGAAAAGATTTTTACCCGTACACCACACATTTCCATCCTTCACTGCCTTAAAATCTGCCAGAAGATTACTTTTTGCCAGCAGTTCATCAATACTAGAAAGTTCACCGTCGATAGTACTGTTATAGATGATATAGTCCGCATCTTTTGCTTTGGCATAAAATTCTTCCATCTGCATATTCATGGTAGACAAAGCGTTATCACTTTCTCCTGTATCTTCGGGAACATATTTGCCGCCTGCAAGCTCGATCATGTTTGAAACATAATCACCATTCTTTCGCACATTGACAGCACCTGTGGAATTAATATAAAAGAATGCTACTGTTTTACCTGTATCTTTATCATCAGAGGTCAGAACTTTGTCAAGCTTGTCTGTCTGCTCCTTAAATGCCTTCTCAGCTACATCTTCCTTTCCGAGAAGCACAGCATAGAGTTTCATCCATTCAGTTCTTCCCAGAGGATGGCTCTCATAACTGGAACGTTCTACCATTACCGGGATACCAAACTGTTCCAGTTTCTCTTCCACCTCCGGATTATGATGGATCATAGTTGATTCAATGGCAAGACCACAGCCTTCATCCAGGATCAGTTCATAATCCGGTGCATTGTACTTGCCTGCATAAATCATTTTTCCGGATTCCATGGCATCTTTTGCTTCCTGGATATACCATCCATTCTCCTGAGTTCCTGAAAGACGAATGCTGTCAATACCGTCAATTGCGCGGAAAAGATCCATGGCAGAGGTTGCTACCAGATAGATGTTGTTCAGCGGTTGTTGAATAACTGTGATATCTTTTTCAAGCCCCTTTGGAGCCTTTTTTCCCTCTGGAACTACAAGAAACTGTCCTTCCTGATTGATAGTAATCAGAGCATAGCCATCATTGTAATAGTCTACGCTGAATTCTTCTGCGTAGGAAAGTTCCATACTGTGATCATAGGTAAGTCCCGGGATATCCACAGGAGTTTTTGCATTGTCTTTATCTGCTGCGTATGCTGTACAGACAGTGCATATACAGATAATAAATAATGCAACTGACATAAAACCGATAAATATTGTTTTTTGCTGTTTCTTTATTATGTTTTTCATCTTCATAATTGTTTCTTTGTTTGTATGTGATTATTTTGCTGTTTTTTCTGCTTCTTTGGCAGTTGTGGAATCAAAATTTAAGGTGTAGTCAATCTCGTGAGGCTCACTCATTGCTACTGTATCTGCTGTTACCTCCATCTCTGCATCAAATACGCTGACAGGGATTTCAAAAGTGGAGTTTCCGTCTTTATTAACCGGCTCATATTTCTCACCATCCACAAGCATATAATCATAGTTCGGACTGCTCCATACGATAGTTGCTGTAGCTTTATCGCCTTCTACATTAATGGCTGCAGGAGAATCAATGGTTGCTCTTCCTGAACCGCCTGTGAGAGTTACATCCATGGTATAATCGCCGTCTTCAAGATTCAGATCTGCCAGAGTCTTACCTTCACTTGTCTTACTGTCTTTCGCATCTTTGTCTGTGTCATCTGCTTTGGAATCTGCATCTTTATTTTCTTTATCATCTTTTTTTGCATCTGTATCATCGGATTTTACAGGATTTTTGACACTTACCTTATGGTCATACCATTTTCCTTTTGTTCCGATCAAAGCTACATCGAATTCTTCATCAATTGCGGGTACCGGGATATCAAATCCATATACTTCCTCACTCATTCCATCGCTGTATGTAACAGTATCTGTGGTTGGCTCAAGAACCTCTGCCCCGTCTTTCTGTGCATCTTCTGCCTTTCCGACGAAAAGGTTTACAATTTTCTTAGAAGCAAGGCTTACATGGATAGTCATCTTGCCATCCTTTACTGTAAGGGTTCCTTTTCCATCGTTTGCTTCATTTACATGGAACATTCCGCTGTCTGTATCAAATTCTGCTGTGTAGGTGCCATCCTCTAATGTATCACTCTTGGATGCATCTGTTTCTTTATTATCTGTGTTTTCTGAATCAGCATCTTTTGCAGTTGTTTCTTCTTTATCAGTGGTTTCTTCTGTTGCCGTATCAGTATCTGTCTTTGCAGCAACCGGGCTTGTACCGATCAGAGTAGCTGAAATAGTAAGTGCTGACATTAATAATGTAAATGAACGTTTCTTCATGATTATTTCTTCTCCCTTATCTTCATATTTTTTATAGTTTTTTCTATCGTGCTGTTCAACCCATCTGCTGCAGAGCAACAGGCTTTTGAACAGGTGATGGCAAATATATTATAGTAATTCCAGAAAATAATGCAATTAAGACAGTTCCTCTGGATCTTTCTCAGATGTGCGCACGTTACTGTGAACGGAATGAACAGAAACGTGCGAACTGTTTGCAGTATTTTATGGAATTGCTATGACTTCTTTTTTTCTTATCATATAATATATCTGCCCGGAAACTTTTGCAAGTTCTCCGGGCAGTTTATCTTGTTTGAACAATATTTTTTATTCAGCGTCAGCCTCTGCAGTATCAGCTGTTGTCTCAGCTGCGTCATCTGCCTGTGCATCGTCTGCCTGTGCATCGTCTGCCTGTGCATCGTCTGCCTGTGCATCGTCTGCACTGTCATCTGTTGCTTTGGCATCAGTATCTTCTGCTGCTGCATCGTCAGATGCTCCAAGAGAATCAATTGCTGCTTTTGTATGAGCCACATACAGATCTTCTACTGCTGCGATTCTTCCAAGACCTGCGATCTGACAGTCAACACTGTCGAAATCACCGGATGCCTCAAACTGAGATTTCCAGGAATCTGCATCATCACCAGCCATATCATTGTTAGCGTGGTCTCCGGCAACAACCATCAGAGGACGAAGGATTACATTCTTGAATCCTGCTTCTTTTACTTTCTCGATAACCTTGTCACATGCTGTGTCTTCCGGTTCTCCCTCTACAGTTCCGATGAAAGCGTTTGTGAATCCAAGATCATCCATCTGTGTCTGCATCTGGTCATAGGTTACGTTAGCTGTATGGGATGTACCATGTCCCATGAATACAAATGCTGTGCCTGCATCTGCTGCTGCTTTCATATCATCAAATCCAGCTTCCTTGCAAGCTTCATCTGTGATTGCCTGAGCAACTGCTTTCTTGTCATCATTGATCACTGTAGCGTCATCACCAACTTCACCGAGCATTGGCTCTGCAATTGCAACAGATTCAAATTTGTCTTTGTATCCATCAATTGCCTCTGTCATTTCATCATATTCTGCACCATGCATCAGATGTGTCGGCTGTACAACAAGATTCTTAACACCGTTAGCTACTGCACGGTCAAGAGCCTGCTGCATATTATCGATTACTTCATCATCTCTTGCCTGTACATGGTTGATGATGATCTGTGCTGTAAATGCACGTCTTACTGACCAGTCCGGATATGCTTTTGCAAGGGCATCCTCGATTCCTTTGATATCCTCTGCACGGCTGTCGTTGAAGGATGTACCAAAACTTACTACAAGAAGTTCATTCTCACCAATCTCATCCTGGTTACGAGGATCATCTTTGGAAGCATCACCTGTGTCACGTCCAAAGTATTCAGGGCTTGCTTCTTCACCTGTTACCAGTTCTTTCTGAGCATCTGTAAGTTTGTCCCATGCTTCTTTTGCTGCTTTGCAGTCTTCGTCAGTTGTGTCTGTTCTTTCCTGAACATAAATCTTATCGATCAGGGCACCAACTTCGTCTGCGGCTTTCTGATCATCATCAGAAGCTTCTGTTGTATCATCAGATGCTTCCTCTGTATCTGCTGCATCTGCATCGTCTGCAGCTGCTTCTGTGTCATCTGCAGCCTCTTCTGTTGCTGCATCATCAGATGCAAAAGCAACTGTACCTGTTGCTGCTGTCATGGAACAGGTCATGGATACTGCCAGTAATAAGGCTAACATGGATTTTCTTTTCATTTCGTTTTTCCTCTTTTATTTCTCGTATTTCCGGACAATTGTATGCACAAAAAAGGCAACTGCATATTCTGCAGCTACCGCTTTCCCATAAATACATGGTTTATATGTACCAGATATATCTGTAATTTCCGATTCTGTCTGATTCATTTAATAAAAGAGCTATGTATCGTTATGAGAATACAGGTTCTGTATACCGCAGACCTTAAATTCTACGCCAAGGCAGTTCTCCTGACTTCGATCATCGCTGTTTCTCCCTTCCCAGTTTCCCAGTGGTTTCTGAAAAGCAGCTCCCATACACAGTGACGGTATCGCTCCGGATTCTCACCGGATTCTCTTTTGCACATCAAGTACGATGCAACCTTTGCGTTATAACATTGCACATATTCAATTCGGATATTCTTTTTTTATCACATTTTAACAAAAATGTCAATACAATTCGTGTATATTTTCCTTTAATGTTTGGCATTAGTGTTACTGTTCACTCCGTTCACAGTAACGTAGCCAAAATTCATTCCAGATTGCCTGCGGCAATGGAATTTTGGCTTGTATGTATATTATCGCGTTATTCATTACACTTCTGTCAGGGCTTTGAAAAAACAGGTTCTGTTTCCGGTATGGCAGGCTGCACCGATCTGCTCTACTTTAGCAAGGATCGTATCATTGTCACAATCCAGTGTAAGGGATTTTACAAACTGGAGATGTCCGGATGTGAGTCCCTTCGTCCAGAGTTCATTGCGGCTTCTGCTCCAGTAAGTCATTTTACCTGTTTCAAGAGTGGTATTAAATGCTTCTTCATTCATATACGCCAGCATCAGCACTTCGTTTGTCTGATAATCCTGGGCTATAACAGGTACCATTCCATCACTGTTTAATTTAAAATCAGACCATGCGATGCTGCTTTTTAAATTCACTGTATTTTCCATTTTCTGTCTCCATCTAATTTATTGATTGCCATAAATCATTTCGTAAATTTTCAAATTTTACAAACTGCCCTTGGTAGACAGAACATCTGTGATCCTTGGATCATAGGATGTGGCTGCGTCCAGTGCTTTGGCAAAACTTTTGAACATTGCTTCTGCTACATGGTGATTATTCCCACCTGCCAGAACCCTGATATGAAGATTCATGCCACAGGCATAGGAAATGGCATAGAAGAACTCTTTTACCATTTCCGTGGACATGTCACCGATCCTGTCTGTGGTAAACTCTGCATCCCATACAAAGTAAGGTCTTCCGGACAGATCAATCGCACAGAGCACCAGGGATTCATCCATGGGAAGGATGCAGCTTCCATAGCGCTTAATCCCCTTTTTGTCACCAATTGCTTCTTTTAATGCAGTTCCCAGAACAATTCCTGTATCCTCGATGGTGTGATGGTCATCCACCTGAAGATCACCATGGACTCTGACACTGAGATCAAAGAGCCCATGACGGGTAAATCCATCCAGCATATGGTTAAAAAATCCCACACCTGTCTCAATATCAGAATATCCGGTTCCATCCAGATTTATTTTTAATTTGATTTCTGTTTCTTTTGTATTTCTTTCTGCTGAGGCTTCTCTTGCCATGGTTAAGTCCTCTCTGTCTTACTTATTTTCAAACACTCTGAATCCATTGTTTTAATGCGCAAACTACAGTTTACATTATAGCAGATTTCAGATTCAAAGCCTTACCATTATTCTTTATCTTCATCCTCAAAACGAACTGCAATAGAATTTGCATGTGCAGTAAGCTGCTCAGAAGTTGCAAACTGAATGATATCTTTGTGTATATTACGCAGTGCGGATTTTGAGTAATATACAATACTTGATTTCTTGATGAAATCATCTACGGAAAGGGCTGAGAAAAATTTGGCTGTTCCGTTTGTAGGAAGTACATGGTTCGGACCTGCAAAATAATCTCCCAGTGGCTCGGAACTGTACTCTCCGATAAAGATCGCACCTGCATTCTTCACTTTCATCATATCTTCAAAGGGATTGGCTGTCACGATCTCCATATGTTCCGGAGCGATTTCATTGGCTGCCTCAATCGCCTCGTCCATATCCTCTGCAATCAGAATGTATCCAAAGTTATCAAGAGATTTCTGAATGATTTCTTTTCTGGAAAGAACCTCCACGAAACCTTTTACTTCTTCATCTACTTTCTTCGCAAATTTCTCACTTGTAGTGATCAGGATAGCACATGCCAGTTCATCATGCTCTGCCTGGGAAAGAAGGTCAGCTGCCACAAAATGCGGATTAGCTGTCTCATCTGCAAGAACAAGGATCTCACTCGGTCCTGCAATGGAGTCAATGCTTACATAGCCATATACTGCTTTTTTTGCAAGAGCTACGAAAATGTTTCCGGGACCTACGATCTTGTCTACCTTCGGAATACTCTCTGTTCCGAAAGCAAGGGCACCGATCGCCTGTGCACCACCCACCTTATAAATCTCATCTGCTCCTGCTTCTTTGGCTGCTACCAGTGTGGAAGCGCATACTTTGCCATCCTTTCCGGGCGGTGTTGTCATAACAATATGCGGGACTCCTGCCACTTTCGCAGGTACAATATTCATCAGTACAGAAGACGGATAAACTGCTTTTCCACCGGGTACATAGACACCCACACGATTTAACGGTGTTACTTTCTGTCCAAGCATAGTTCCATCTGTTGTGCTTGTAAACCAGCTGTTCTGGATCTGTTTTTCATGATACTGACGGATATTGACCAGAGCTTTGCGGATCACTCCAAGAAGTGCAGGATCAATCTGCGCATAAGCCTCTTCAATTTCTGCATCTGTGACGCGGATAGTCTCTTTTGTCACATCAGCTTTGTCAAATTCTTTTGTATAGGCAAAAAGGGCTGCGTCCCCTTCATTTTTTACTTTATCAAGGATCTGAGCTACTGTGGATTCAAATTTCCCATAGTTATTCGGGCTTCTTTTCAGCAGATTCTCAAGAATATCCTTTGTTGATTCTTTTGTTAATTTTACTGTACGCATCTTTACATCTCCTCCTGAAGAACTCTTCTTAAGTCTTCAATAAGTTTACGGATTCTCTCATTTTCCATCTTCATGCTCACCTGATTGACTACCATTCTGGCAGACAACGGGCAGACCTCTTCCAGCACCTTCAGTCCGTTTTCCTTCAGTGTACTTCCGGTCTCCACAATATCTACGATCACTTCAGACAGACCAACGATGGGTGCCAGTTCAATGGAACCGTTTAATTTGATCAAATCTACTGTCTGGTGTTTTCTGTTAAAGAAGTAATCCTTGGCAATATTTGGATATTTAGTCGCCACACGGATCAGCTGGTTGTTCTCCAGAACTTCTCTGGCACTCTCCGGTCCGCAGACACACATCTTACATTTTCCAAATCCAAGATCCATCACTTCATAAAGCTTACGGCCTTCCTCCAGGATCGTATCCTTTCCCACAATTCCGATATCTGCCGCACCATACTCTACATAGGTAGGAACATCCGGCCCTTTTGCAAGGAAGAATTTCATCTTCAGTTCTTCATTGGTAAAGATCAGTTTACGGGAATCTTTATCTTTCATCTCTTCGCAGGTGATTCCTGCTTTCTCAAACATCTCCATTGTTTTGTTGGCAAGTCTGCCTTTTGTCAGGGCAACTGTCAGGTATCTCATGGCTTATCTGGCCTCCTTTTTCAAACGTAATGCCACACATCTGCCCTCTGCACGAAGTTTCTGTGCCTCTTTAATGGCTTCTGTACGGTTCTGTGGCTCGTATTCGATCACTTCCGGCTTCTCCTCTTTCTCAGAGATCAGTTTCTGGCTGGAAAGTGCAAGAAGAAGGTTATCTACTTCAAGGGCAAATCCGATAGATGCCGCAGGTTTGCCAAAGTGTTTCATCAGGCCATTGTAACGGCCTCCCTTGATCATAGGTTCACCGGTTCCGTAAGTATATGCCTGGAAAATGATACCTGTATAGTACTGATATTTACTAAGCATTCCAAAATCGAAAGAGATATACTTTTCATATCCGTAGTTTTTCATAATCTCATAGATTTCTTCCAGTCTGGAAACTGCCTCCAGTGCGCAGGCGTTGTTTGTCAGACTTCTGGCTTTCTTTAAGACTTCTTCTGAACCAAACATCTGTGGGATTTCAGTAAAGGCTTTCTGCATACTGTCTTTGAGTTTCTGTTCTTCTACAAACTCTTCTACTCCGAAAGAATTTTTCTGCGAGATCAAAACACGAAGACGTTCTTCTGCTTCCGGACCGAGTTCGGCTTCTTTTAATAAGGATTTGAAGTAATCTACCTGCCCGACACTGACCTGAAATTCTGTAAGACCTGCTGCCAGAAGGCATTCCACTGTCATGGCAAGAAGTTCTGCATCTGCATCTGCGGATTCATCACCGATCCGTTCTACTCCCATCTGTGTGGTTTCTTTGAGATGTCCTCTGTAGCTGGTGTTATTAATAAATGTGTTTCCTGTGTAGCAGAGGCTTACAGGTTCTTTGTCCGGGGAAAAGTAGGTTGCACAGGCTCTGGATACAGACGGGGTGAAGTCAGGTCTGAGTACCAGGGTATTGCCTTCTCTGTCAAAGAATTTATAAAGTTCTTTGGATGGGATGGTTCCTACTTCGCGGCTGAATACTTCAAAGTATTCGAATGTCGGGGTTTCTATGTCTTCATAGCCATACTGGTGGAAGACGCGATGGATTTTCTCCTGTACCTTTCTTTTCTGGCTGCATTCGCCGTTGTAGATGTCTCTTACACCTTCAGGGGTGTGGAAAATACGCTGCATGGGTGGTCCTCCTCTTGGTTATGTATTGTGGTTGTTATTACTTTGCCGATTTCGCTTTAGTACAGTAACGTGCTACTAAAGCAATGTGAAACTAGATAGAATTATAATTGTTTTTTAGAAAAATGTCAAGTACAGTTAATGTTATTATTATATGTTTAGAGGGACGCTCAGAAACATATTGTATTTGAGGTGCGGTTTCGGTATCTAAGAGCTTCTAAGTCTTCAGGAAATCTGCTAAAACCATGAGAAGAAAAGCCCGGAATTACTCGCTGTCGCTCAGACAAGGGGCTTTTCTTCTCATAACGCAGATTTCCTGAAAACTAAGAATCTCTAAGACACCTGCAAATGCACCTCAAATACAATATGTTTCCGAGCTGGTTCTCACAATATGGAAGATTATGATGGCTATAGCAAGTCTATTAACTAATGCATTTAAGACAGTTCAGCCGAGTGCGAAAGACAAGGAAGATACCTACAGGTGTGCTGACGCACGTCAAGGATATCTGACGCAGGATTTTACGCTCTGATGAACTGAATCAATATACATTATAAGAGGCTTGCTATAGTATGCCAGCAAGTTGATTTCTTCATGGTTACTGCCAATACACAGCGCAGAAATTTATTTTATTTCCGGTGCATTTGCAGGTATCTTAGAGCGTGTCTGAAAAAGGCTTTCTGCAAGATGTGCGTCACAATTTGTGGGATATTTTGCCCGGATGAGGGCGCCGTAGCGGGCTACGGCAACTGAATTCGGGTGAAATATCCCGCAAAGTGGGGCGTGCAGATTGCGGGAATGATTTTTCAGACACGCTCTAGAGTTTCTTAGGCAAAAAAAATCTGCGTTATGAGCCGGCTGTTTCACTGTCTGAGCGAAGTCAGCGACGGAGCGAGTTTGAGAAGACGGCTCATGCTTTTAGCAGATTTTTTTTTGCCTTAGAAACTCTTAGATGCCGAAACCGCACCGGAAATAAAATAAATTTCTGTGCGTCCCCCTTTTTCTATCCCCGCTCATCAAGATCAATCTGAATCCCATCCAGAAAGGGCACAAGAAACCCGCTTTTTTTATTCAAATAGTACTGAGGCTCCAGCTCTTCGCGCCGAAAGCTCTTGCGGCCGCCTTCCTGCATCCGGTTCCAGAAAGTAAGGAGACTGCGCAGTGTAAGGTAATAGAACTGGTTTTCATGGCTGTAGAATATAAGAAAAAAAGCCACCCCTCCCTGCTTTTCAAATGCCTGCATAAATTCCACCTGATGAGGATGGATATTCGCAAGCGGAAAAGTATCCGCCGCACATTCTTTGGCATCAAAGCAGACAGGGATGCCCTGTACTGCTCCGATATAGTCTACAGTGCTTCGTTGCTCGAAATATGCCAGCGTAATATGACGGTTTTCCTTATCCATACGGACAGGTGTGATCGGAGTGGGAATTTTCTGGATAAGTGCCAGTCCCTTTTCTCTGTATTGTTCATTTGTACGATTTACAAGATCCTCCAGAGTGGATCCCCGCAAACCTCTGCTGTTCCATGTTGCCACTTTATTTCTCCGTAAATTTTATTTTCTACTTCAATAATTTTACCGACGGATAATACCTGATAACTGCCTTTCCGACAATCTCATCAAAGGTCACAAAACTGGTGCTTTTCCAGCAACGGGAGTCTTTGGAATGATTGCGGTTATCACCCAGGACGAAATAGCTGTTTTCGGGAACTTCATACGGGCCAAAGCTGCCCCTTGGTTTTTCCGGAACGAAACTGTCATCCAGAGGAATCTCTGAATCATTGATATAGACTTTGCCGTCCTTAATCTGTACTTTTTCTCCCGGAAGTCCGATGACTCGTTTGATGAAAAGCTTGCTTTCGTCATCCGGGTATTTGAAAATAATAATGTCAAAGCGTTCCGGATCTTTTATTTTTTTTGATATTTCATGTCCGAAGAAATCCAGATTGAGTCCATATGCAAGGCGGAATCCGAAAATACGGTCTCCTGTCATAATGGTTTTTTCCATTGATTCGGAAGGAATTTTGGCATTGATCAGTACTACGCTATTCACAAGCGTTACGATCACTACTACTATGATGATCATTTTTGCGTAATCCCATATTTCTTTCCAGATTCTCATGATAAGCCTCCTCAAGATTTTCCTCTTTGATGATTTTACAGAAAAGCTCCGGTGCCGGCGCCACAAAGGTCTGGTCTGTCTCCGGAATTACTAACCTGTATGCATGGAGAAGCTGATGCCTGACTCCATGGCGGATGTATTGCTTATTAAATTCAGAATCTCCGTATTTGGTGTCTCCAAGCAATGGATGTCCTGTTCCTGCAAGGTGAGCACGAATCTGGTGAGTACGGCCTGTGATCAGCTCAACTTCCAGAAGAGTTATTTTTCCGTTGCTGCCAAGAGGACGATATTTCGTTTCAATCGGCAGGGAATCTTTGAATTCCTGTCTGCTTACGATTACTTTGTTTGTTTTTTTATCTTTGTGCAGATAACCCCTGATATGATCCGGTTTTTCTATTTTGCCTTTTGTGAGGCAGATGTAGTATTTGTGAAGTGTTCTGTCGTGGAATATCCTGGACAGAAACTGCAGACCGGCAAGGCTTTTACCTGCACAGACCATTCCACTGGTATTACGGTCAAGTCGGTTACATACGGAAGGTCTGAAGGTTTTGAGCTGTTCTTCTGTAAGGTCACCTTTCTTTAAAAGGTAGCCGGTCAGATATTCTACAAGGGACGGTTCCCCGTCATCTGCCGGCTGTGAAAGCATCCCTGCCGGTTTATTGATGATAATGATATCAGGATCCTCGTAAACAATATCCAGTTCGCAGTATGCTCTTGCTGCCTGACTGCTTCCTGCAAATTTATCGAAAGTTTCATCACTCAGAAACAGTTTGATAGTGTCGCCTTTGAGAAGTTTTTCGTTTCCTGTGGCTTTCTTTCCATTTAGAATGATGTTCTTTTTGCGAAGCATTTTGTAAAAAAAACTTTTAGGTGCTTCTCTGAGAAGCTTGGCCAGATATTTATCAAAGCGCTGGCCCGCTTCATTTTCTTCTATAATAAATTCTTTCATATTTAATTGTTCCTGTATAATTATACCAAACTCCGAAATAACACATTGCTATAGATATATTTTGTAATTGAATTCCGGCGACTACAGACACAATGCCAGAATGGTCTGTCGGATCAGTTCGTTTCTGGAAAGATCCGGATATTTTTCGTCCGGGGTAAATTTGATTCCTTCTTCCAGACTTTCTCTGTGATCGTTCATGGAATCAAGACGTTCCAGGAACGGACGGAGATCTGTAAAAATTTTCACCGTCACTTTATAACCGTTTTTACGGATGATCTTCTGGGAATTGGTTTCCATGAAAGATGCATCGATTTTCGGATCACTGCTGTAAGCCACTACTGTATTTCCACATACTGCTGCTGCATCAATATAGGCACTTTTTTCATAAAAAGTCATGTAAAGTTCATATGCCATATCCAGACTGCCCTGATGCTCATGGATTTTCTGATATAATCCGGCATCCATTGGTCTGCATTTCAGAATCATGATCAGATTCACCATGGATTTACATGCCGGAAGACAGCCAACTACAGTTACAACTGTCCAGACAGTCATTCTTGTCTTAAAATAGAACCAGGATGTAAAAAAGATGAATAAGGGTACTGCAAAAAGAATTGCAGTGATGATCAGGCGGCGTCTCTTTTCACTTCTGAAATATCCGAAGTTCCCTTTGGATACTTTTGAAGATGTTTTCGCTTTACTTTGTTTTTTATTTCTGTTTTTCTTTTCTGTCACTTACGTCCTCCTCTGGAATTTTTCTTATGTATATTTCTGATAGTATTCTTCTTTGCAGATGCTGAACTGTTTTTGTTATTTTTGCTATTTCTGCTGTTTTTCGCATTCCGACTGCTGCCCTGAGTATGCTGTTGGCCTCCATGATTCTCTCGAAGCGGCCGGATCAAACATTTAGGGCCGTAACCTACCAGGTCCATTCTTCCGGTCATTTTGAGGCCTTCCAGCACCAGTTCTCTGTTTGCAGGATTCTTGTACTGCATCAAAGCTCTCTGTATTGCTTTTTCATGGGGGTTCTTCGGAACATATACCTTCTCACCTGTAAGAGGATGGATTCCCGTATAGTACATACAGGTAGAAAGAGTAGACGGGGTTGGATAGAAATCCTGTACCTGTTCCGGGGTAAAGCCAAGATCCCGGACATATTCCGCAAGTTTTACTGCCTCTTTCATGGTACATCCCGGATGGGAGGACATGAAATACGGGACAGCATACTGCTGCTTTCCTGTTTGCCTGTTTGCCGCATCATATTCCTTAAGAAACTGCTGATAGACGCTGTGACTTGGTTTTCCCATATACTTCAGGACCTGATCAGACACATGTTCCGGTGCCACACGCAGCTGCCCACTTACGTGATGTTCCACCAGTTCACGCAAAAAAGTCTTGTCCCTGTCTGCCACCACATAATCAAAGCGTACACCGGAGCGGATGAATACCTTCTTCACTCCCGGGATCTTCCGCAGCTTCCGAAGCAGAGAAACGTAATCCGAATGATCTACAGTCAGGTTTTTGCATGGCGTGGGAAACAGGCACTGCTTATTCTTGCAGACCCCTTTCGTGAGCTGTTTCTGACAAGATGGTTGTCTGAAATCTGCTGTGGGACCACCCACATCGTGAATATAACCCTTGAACTCAGGATCATTTGTCATTCTGGTAGCTTCTTCGATCAGAGACTCATGACTTCTGGTCTGAAGAATTCTTCCCTGATGAAAAGTCAGGGCGCAGAAATTACAGCCGCCAAAGCACCCTCTGTTGCTTGTCAGGCTGAACTTGATTTCTTCCAGTGCCGGAATTCCGCCCAGCTTCTCATACATGGGATGAACTTTCTCCGTATAAGGCAGGGCATATACATCATCCATTTCCTCCTGCGTCAGGGGCAGAGCAGGAGGATTCTGTATAATATATCCCTTTGTCCCATAAGATTCTGCCATTGGTCTGGCGCTGAATGGATCTGTATTCTGATACTGAATGGCAAAGCTGTCTGCATAAACCTTCTTATTTACTTTTACTTCCTCATAAGAAGGAAGAATAATCGGATCATAAACTCTCGACAAATCCCTGCACTTAAATACAGTTCCTGCAATATAGGTAAGTTCCTCTACCGGCAGTCCACTCGCCAGCGCATCTGCAATCTCTATGATCGAATGCTCACCCATTCCATAGGAAATCATATCTGCCCCGGAATCAAGGAGTACACTGTGTTTTACTTTATTCTCCCAATAATCATAATGTGCCAGTCGTCTCAGGCTGGCTTCAATCCCACCCAGGATAATGGGTGTCTTTTTATAAGTCTGACGGATCAGATTGCTGTACACGATCACCGCGCGGTCAGGACGAAGTCCCATCTGGCCTCCCGGTGAATAGGAATCTTTCTGCCTGTGCTTTTTAGAGACTGTATAGTGATTTACCATAGAGTCCATATTTCCCGCAGACACCAGAAATCCCAGTCGAGGCTCTCCAAATACCTGAATACTCTCCTTCTTTCTCCAGTCAGGTTGAGGAATGATCCCCACTTTATACCCACGACTCTCCAACAGTCTGCTGATGATCGCAGTACCAAAGGAAGGATGGTCCACGTAGGCATCACCTGTAATATAGGCAAAATCTACCTGCTCCCACCCTCTCTGTTCCATTTCTTTCTTTGTTACCGGTAAAAAATCCTGCATTTATATTTTCCTCGTATGTATTATAGTCATGCGGATACGATCATCCGCCACACAGTTCTACATCTGCAGCAAACCTTTCAAATTATCATTTCCGGATAATAATCAGACATGATGATACACTGCCTGTGCCCGGTATCCTTCGGATATAATATCAAGCTGTCTGTGGAACCGCTTCAGCTGCTGAAGATCTTTTGTTTTAAATACTCTCAGGAACTCATCCTGAATCTTCATAATCTCCCGCTTATTTGCAATCTTGTACAGATTTTCAATGTTGATCAGAATATCCTTCACCAGATTAGACTGCATCTGTGACGAATTCTGTGCATCCATAATCTCATTCCGCACAGAAGACATCTCATGGTCAAGAGCATTAATGGCATCTGCTGCCTTGCTCAGACGTTCTGCCACATGCTCCGGCATATCCCCTTTATATTTATACTGCAGGGAATGCTCAATCGTCGCCCAGAAGTTCATAGCCATTGTACGGATCTGTATCTCCGCCTGCAGCTTCTTTGGCCCTTTGATCGTATCCACTGTATAATAAATAATCAGATGATAACTTCTGTAACCACTCTGTTTAATATGCTTCAGATAATTCTTCTCACTCTTTATAACCATATCGCTTCTCTTCTGGATCAGGGAAGCAACCGTCTCTATATCCTCCTCAAACTGGCAGATAATACGAACACCGGCAATATCCTCCAGTTCTTCTTCCATTCTCTCCATAGGAATATGCTTGCGCTGCATTTTCTCAAGAATACTGCTCACGCTCTTAACCCTGCCCTCCACCTGCTCAATCGGGCAGTAAACATCATTCTCTTTACATTCATCAATAATGTGATTGAATTTCACTTCCAGCTCTCTCACAGCCAGTTCATACGGGCACAAAATGCTTCTCCATAACTGTATTTCCATTTTCACTCGCTCCTTGCATTTCATACATTTTGTTATTATAGCATAGATTTTGAAAAATATCTCGCTAATATGAATAGTTTCTGTTTTTTTTAGAAATGCCTAGTTCCGCATTCTGATACAGTATATGCAAAGCACCGGACATATAGAACATTCAAAAAAGCACCCCTGCCGCCAAAGCGCAACAGGGATGCTTCCAACATCACTCTTTAAGAGCCTCCAGAACTTTCACCAGATACTTCCAGACTCTCTCTGTAGAAGAAATACTAAGCACCTCTTCAGACGTATGAATATCCTTCATATCAGGTCCCAGAGACACACAGTCAAGTCCTTCCATCTTCTTATAGAAAAGTCCACACTCAAGTCCTGCATGGATTGCCACCACATTCGGTTTCTGTCCATACATTTCCTCATATACTTCCACCATCTTATCACGAAGCGGTGAATCCTTGCGATACTCCCACGCAGGATAAACGCCCTGTCTCTCATACTCTCCGCCAAGGAACTCCGTCAGATAGGCAATCTTGTCAGAAAGGGAATCTCTGGCTGTCTCCACAGAACTTCTGATACTGGAACTTCCCATTACCTCATTCTCAGAAGTCTTCAGAATACCGATATTCGTAGAAGTCTCTACCAGTCCTTTGATCGTTCCGCTCATTTTCTGAACACCATAAGGTACATTTACAAGGAAGAAAATTACTTTTTCTTTACTTGTGGGATGAAGAACCCTTACTTCCTGTTTTCCCTCATCTTCAACAGTTACTGTGATACCCCCATCAGTTCCTGCATACTCTTCTCTCCATGCTCCCTGCACAGAAGCCGCATATTCTCTGACAGCATCTGCATTTTCTTCAAGAACAAGGATTTCTGCTGTAGCCTCCCTTGTAATGGCATTATCTTTCTGTCCGCCCTGCACACTGATCAGTTCAAAATCTGTTTTCTCATCCAGACCATGGAGAAATTTTCCGAGAAGAGAATTTGCGTTTGCACGATTCTTGTCAATCTCAGCTCCGGAATGACCGCCCATCAGTCCGCTGATCTTAACTGTCAGCTTCTCTCCCTCTGCATCCAGTCTTGTCACTGGAATATGGCTGACTCCGGAGAGTCCGCCTGCACAGCTGATCCAGAGGCTTCCTTCTGCTTCAGAATCCAGATTGATAAATCTTCTTCCTTTTAATACACTGCAGTCAAATCCAACTGCACCCAGAAGACCGATTTCCTCATCTACAGTAATAAACACTTCAAGCGGCGGATGAGCAATTGTATCACTTTCCAGAAGTGCAAGACCATAAGCAACAGCAATTCCGTCATCACCACCAAGGGTTGTTCCGTTTGCAGATACATAGTCACCTTCTACAGAAAGATTTAATCCGTCTTTTGTAAAATCATGCTCTACATCCGGACGTTTCTCACATACCATATCCATATGTCCCTGAATGATCACTACAGGAGCATTCTCGTATCCCGCTGTGCCCGGTTTATAAATAACCACATTATTCATCTCATCCTGAACATATTTCAGATTATGATCCTTTGCAAACTGAACCAGATAGTCGCTGATCTGCTTTGTATTTCCTGAGCCATGAGGAATTTTGCATATCTCCTCAAAATAATGGAACACTCTTTTGGGTTCACAATTCTCTAAAACTGCCATAATTATATTACCTCCAAAAATCACACATTTGTCTTATAATATACCATTGTTTTCCCGATATACGACAAATTTTCCAGATATATTTTACCCAAATACTATAGCATTTATTTTCATTCTGCGCCATATAAATTTTATAAAGAATGGCAAACAATTGCAAAGAGGTTGTTGTATGTCCAAAAACACCATACTCACCGGTGGTATTTGTTTTCTTCTTGTCTTTCTTCTGCTGCATCCTGCTGAAAGTCTGTCCTGTGCCAGAGCCGGAATGACTCTGTGGCTGAATACATTAATCCCAACGCTTCTCCCATTTATTATTCTCACAGGAATGCTTACACATACCGGTCATATCCGGAAACTTCTCCTGCCATTTGAATCATTCTTTCATATTTTTCCGGGTGTCAGCATCTGGGGTGGTTATGTTTTCGTTCTCGGAATGCTGTGTGGTTATCCTCTGGGAGCCAAACTTGCCTCTGATCTGTATGGATTACATAAAATCAGCAAAAAAGAAGCTCTTTATCTCACTACCTTCTGTAACAATCCAAGCCCTGCCTTTATCATTACCTATCTCTGTAAGTCCTGTCTTAAGGATACAGTACCTGCCGGCATGGTCTTTGCGAGTATTTTTTCAGCAAATCTGATATGTATGCTGTTCTTTCGTTTTTTTGTGTACCAAAATGCCACCATCTCAGATTCCCCAGGATTTTCACCCGAGATTTCTTCTCGAAAAAATATACTTGATTTTTCTATAATGAACGGTTTTGAAACCATTACACGTCTCGGAGGATATATTCTATTGTTCTCTATTCTGGCAGGATGTATCAGATATTATGCGCCTTTTCCACTTCTCTATCAATACCTGCTGCTCGGATTTACAGAGATCACTTCCGGACTTTCTCTTATTTCAGTTTCCGGACTGCCATACATGACTCGTATACTTTTGTCCGCTGCAGCCACCGCATCCGGCGGTCTGTGCATCCTTGCTCAGACAAAAGGTGTTCTCCACCATGACCTCAGCATTCTGCCTTATTTTATTTCCAAGTGTATCTGTACATTCCTTACAGCAGGTATTCTTTACTGTCTGATTTCCTATCTGTGAAAATAAATTCTTTCCGGGAACTGTCATCATTTCATTATACAAAATCAGGGCAGGAAATTTTCCTGCCCCTTGTTTTCTCATCTTCTATATTTAATAACTGATTTATTTTTAGTTCTCTCCCAGATCATCTAACAGATCGTCATCATCATCTTTCGCTCCGTCATTATCATGATAAGAGCCTGTAATTGCTGCAGCCTGTGCTGTCTGAGGTGCAAGTTCCTGACGATTGTGGTTTACAACATCAAGACAGCTCTGCAGGGAATCAATAAATGTTTTGTATTTCACACCTGCATCCTCTAATGTTGTATTAAGCACACTGCCAATATTGGCCATCATATCATCTGTATAGGTGATCGCGCTGAGACGAATGCTGTTTGCATCCTGTGTTGCAGAATCCAGAATCTCCTGTGCCTGTTTGTTAGCTGCATTGATCGTATCATTTGCCTGTGCATATGCTTTCTGCATAATCTCATGCTGTGTTACCAGTTCCTGTGCTCTTGCCTGCGCATCTGCGATCAGTGCATCTGCCTTAGTCTGAGCATCCTCAAGGATAGCGTCCTTATTGTTAATGATCTTCTGATAACGTTTAATCTCATCCGGAGTTTTCAGGCGGAGTTCTCTCAGAAGTTCCTCAATTTCTTCTTTATTTACCACAATCTTAGTAGTTGACAGTGGCTGGAATTTACAGCTGTCCACATATTCCTCAATCTCACCGATAATCTGTTCAATTCTGCTGCTCATAGTATATACACTCCTTATTTTCTATTTCTGTTACTGTACGCTCTATGTGAACAATAACTTATTTGTTGTCTGCTGTAAGACGAATCTTCTCAATAACTGCATCCGTTATCTCGGCCGGTGCAAACTTACTCAGGTCGCCTCCAAAATGTGCAACTTCCTTCAATATTGTAGAACTCAGGTATGCATATTCCAGACTTGTAGTCAGAAATACAGTATCTACATCCGGTGCAAGTACACGATTGGTCTGAGCCATCTGGAGCTCATACTCAAAATCTGTAACTGCACGAAGTCCACGTATGATCACCTGAGCGTGATTCTCTCTGGCAAAATTCACAGACAATCCCTCAAATGGTTTTACCTCGACATTAGGAACGTCCCGAGTCGCCTTTTCTAATATATTAACACGTTCCTGCACAGAAAACAACGGACTTTTTGAAGAATTATGTAAAACGCCCACTATCACTTTGTCAAAAGAAACTGCTGCTCTCCGGATCACATCAAGATGTCCATAGGTAGCCGGATCAAAGCTGCCGGGATATACTGCTATTTTCATTTATTTTTACTCTCTCTTTCCTCTGGCACATACACATATGCATAACAACACGAATGCTGCCTGCAGGCAGCAATCTTATGATAATTTCAGGAAGCAATGTATTCATTCTGAAATTATTATAGTTAATTATGCACGTTCTAAAAATACATGCTTATTTGTTTTATACTCTTTCGAACGCAGCTGCCTGTAACCGAGAGATTCCACATAACTGAAATCCGTCTGAAGATCCGCTTCCACAATAATAAGTGTATTCTTATCTGCAACTGTGCTGTCTTTCAGATATTCCAGCACCTGTCTTTCCAGTTCATTATTATATGGGGGATCCATAAAAATAATGTCAAAAACACCTTTTCCCTCAAGGGAACGCAATGCCTGCAACACGTCCATGTTCAGCAGTTTACCATCTTCTGCCAGTTTTGTAAATGCAAGATTTTCTTTGATGCATGCAGCAGCTTTTGGATTCTTCTCCACAAACACTGCATAAGAAGCTCCTCTGCTCAGAGCTTCGATTCCGATCCCGCCACTTCCGGAAAAAAGATCCAGGAAACGGCATTCCAAAAGCTCCGGCTGAAGTATATTAAATAATGTTTCTTTGATTCTGTCAGTAGTAGGTCTTGTGTCTATCCCCGGAATTGTTTTCAAATTAAGCCTTCTGGCTTTACCTGCGATCACTCTCATTTCAGATTCAGTCTCCAATCCAGGTCTCCTCTTGCAAGCCCTAAAATAAGAAGTTCTGCTGTGGCAATATTTGTCGCTACAGGAATATTGTACTGGTCGCATCTTCTCACGATGCTTGTGATATCCGGTTCTTTAGGATCAATCATGACCGGATTGTAGAACAGAATGACCATATCAAGATCCTGACGCTCTACCATCTCCATAAACTGCTTGTCTCCACCAATACTGCCGGCAAGGAATTTATGCACATGAAGGCTTGTCGCTTCTTCTATTCTCCGTCCGGTTGTACCTGTGGCATAGACCTCATGTTTGGCAAGTATATTCTTATAAGCGATGCAGAAATCTTCTATCAGTACTTTTTTACTGTTATGTGCGATTATACCTAAGTTCATAGTTTCTCCTCTCCGTTTCTCCTATTTATTTTGCGGATTTTATCTTTTATCCACAATCCTAACTGTAATTATAACAAAGCACTAAATAAAACGCAATTAAAACTTAAAAAATATACATAATTCATAATTTATTAATATTTTTCTTACAGTCATCATGCAAGTTTTCCTGTTTCCATGCTCTTCCTGTCCATGCGAAAACTTCCAGTGTATTATTTCTGCATCTTCATATACTAGCATTGCAACACAAAAATACTTCAAAAGAAAACAACAACCAAGGAGGAAATTGATATGTCAAACACAAAATCTTCTAACCAGACAGCTGTACCGGAAGCAAAAGGTGCGTTAGACCGTTTCAAATTCGAGGTTGCAAATGAATTAGGCGTACCGCTTACAGACGGGTACAACGGTAACCTGACTTCTAAACAGAATGGTTCTGTCGGAGGTTATATGGTCAAGAAAATAGTATCAGAACAACCGCTGAATTTCAATTCTATATTTTATATCATTCCCAGAGTCATTGTCAACTACAGAACAACATTCCCAGGTATTCAGAAAGCCCTCAGATATAGACAAAATCTATGGCTGAGGGCTTTCCTGTGTCTTTGGCTATGTGTTTTCCTTATTCCGGAACCGGCAGAGTCACTGTGACAGGCTCATGCTCCAGTGCTGGAATAATTTTCTGCATCAGATCTTCAGTTGTGAATTTGAGACTCGAGGTATTAATACAGGGATGACAGCCGAAGTATGGCTCCTTCATGACATCTTCATCAATAAGAAGCTGTACTTTCTTCTCAGAATCATTCATCAGTCCCAATACACTGACGGATCCAGGGGTGATATCAAGATATTTCTCCATATATTCCGGTTTGGCAAAAGATAATCTGGCGGAATGGATCTGCGCAGAGAGATCTTTTGTCTTAAACGGTTTATCACCAGGCATCAGAAGAAGATAAAAATCCGTCTCCTGACGATTGCACAGGAACAGATTTTTGCAGATCGTGGTGTTGTCGCCAAGGGCGTGGTCAATTTCTTCGCAGGCTTCCATAGTCATAGCAGCCTCATGGTCAATACGCTGATATTGAACTCCAAGTTTGTCTAAAAAATCATAGACACGGATTTCTTTGTCCAGACGATTATCTGTATTCTCAGGTCTTCCCTTTTGTAATTCCATTTCGTGGTGCTCCTTTATTTTTTATTGATGAAAGTGTAATCCTTTTGTATGCGGATTGTCAACAAAAGGGCAGATATCCAGAATATTTTTCTGGTATCCTGTACATTCTACCACCTCCGCGGAATAGATCACCAGCACTCCAGCTCTCCCCACCTTATGATACCAACCGGTCTATCCGCAGCAGGAATATCATGTGATGCTCCATAGTACCCGCTATATATCCGCTGAAACAACATCTCATCCAACTGCATCTACTGCCAGCATCCCTGCATCCTGACATGGATTATTCCCCCATCCTATCCACAATGCTGTAGATACTTACATAGAAAGCCTCCATGGGGATAAAATGGTACTCACAGCAATGGAACTGCCGGATATCAAAGAGTTTAACAAAATCGGCTATTCAATAGCCGTAGTAGTTTATATACATAAGTTTATGCGCCCTTTCTTATCGACCTCTGCCGCATCTATAAGATACAACCAATCTAAACATAACAAAACATGGGACATATTGGAAAGGAATTCTGTTTTCGCACGATTTGCATTTTCTGCGGACCGGTAAGCCTCTTTCAGTGCCTGACGGGATTCAATCTCTGCTTTCTTCTCCTGTGTCACATCCATGGATGCCAGCAATACCTTTTCCAGCTTTCCATTCTTCCATTCCAAAGGAATATAAGAAGCGATTTTATAAGTCTTTTCATCCATGCTGCAATACTCAAACTTATAAATATCATTTTCACTTTTCAGTTTTTTCCGAATATTATCCGGGGCTATCAGGATATCTATAGCTTCCAGTGTCTTATACCTTTCAAGAACCTGCATCTGAAAATCATGATAAAAGCCCAGAGGTTTATATATCATCTGTCCATTCAGGTTGTAGGACTCATATCTGTCATTTTCCAGATCGCAGACAACAAAGCGGTCAACCAGACGTACGATACTCTGAATCAGCTGCTCCATGGAAGCATTATCTGCTGCCATCTGCAGATGCCGTGCGCTCTCTACCTTTGCCTCTGTGATATCACGCAAGAAAATCATGGCATATTCTGAATCCTCTATCTCTCCACGTATGATCACATTGCGAACCCATCGTTCTTCTCCATTCAGAGTGATTCGACACTCTAAAGACAATTCAGTTTCCAGCCCCTTCAGCCTTTCTGCAATATAATCACGGTCATAAAAAGCGGATACCGCCTTCTTATCTGTTTCCATAACATAGGAATCCACAAAATGCTGTATCAGTTCATCCCATGTATGACTCTGTTCAAAGACGGTCATCAGGGACGGTTCAACCTTAAAAGTATCAAAAGTATTCGCTTCCAGATTCACATAATACTCGCACAGATCTGCTTTCG